>OJGC01000063.1_pt1 | contig 35405 bp, 30 predicted proteins | sample 1594471 | NCBI WGS metagenome assembly OJGC01 (sample SAMN05416804, study PRJEB24817) | seawater metagenome | isolation source: Sea water | place: Canada:Atlantic | collected 2013-11
TATTCTATTTAATAATCTAGGTTCCAATGCGCTTATTCATAATTCCAGTACTTATCCTCCTACTTTCTGGCTGTTCTGGTTTATTAGCACGCACAGGAGAAAATCACCAAACAGGTAGCCCTTTTGCAGGTTTACATCACGCAACAGAAAATACTGTCTCATGCAGTTTATACGCATTTTATGATTTTTTTCCTGCTCTAATCGTCACAATACCCGTAGGACTAATTGATATAGCCGCATCCTTTATCACAGATATAATCCTCCTTCCAATTGATTTAATGATCGAAGACCCTGGTGGCTCAAAACAAGAACTGTGCGAGATTAAATGGGGCCCTTAATAATTAGACTCCCCCCCAGATCAACACACCTACACCAATCAAAAAAGTTATAGTAGGCAAAAAAGGGAGGGGTAAAATAAACAGAACAATATTAAAACCAGCAATAAAATCAAAGAAGCAATCACAATATGAAAACAATTCTTAGATATTCATTAATGACATCTATAAACTTCATACTGAGCTTTTCAATTTACAACTATTCATTCATCACACAAGCAACACCCTACCTAACAGAAGATCAGAGAATGGAGAGCGCCTCGTTAATGCTAACAACCACAATCCCCGCCTATCTAATCTTAGCTACCGCTCTTAGCCTAAGCTTTTACTTTATTAAAAAAGGATGAGTAACATGAGAAATCAGGATGATATACACAGCGTATTCTGTGGCTACCTTGATGAAGAAATAGAGCAAGACGTGCCGCTAAACCCGACATTGGCAGAAGCTATATCGTTTTTCCATAGTTTTATTTGGAAAAATGAAAAATCAGAATCTTCAATGAAAATGTTGAACTTTATAATTCCAGATAAAGCTTACCTAAACATATCGAGTTTAATTGAAGATTCATGGTGCGTAACCGCAAGTGTCAGCACCCGAAGACGCTTTCTAGGACCTTTTTTTAAGCGTGAATCGTTTAGAATTTTTCTCGACATCAACGCTACCGAAACAGAAAGTTTAATGCGTCTATTCTATCAAGACGACCTCAATGAACTCGACGAATTGCTAAAAATCAGAGACTACTAAAAAAGAGGCTACTCGCCTGCACTTATAGATCAGCCAATGAGTCAAAAGAGTGGCCAGCAATAAATACGAAATAGTCTTTCAGCTTATTTTTTAATTAACCCCTCGCTAACAGCCCTGTGAAATTTCTGCCTAAAATCATTAGAAATATAAGAATAGGCAGATGAAAGATGCTTATGATCAACCTCAGTTTTAAATACCAAAGTAACACCATATTTATCATCTCTTGGAAAACCTAACATAAAACTGATTTTCACTATTCTATTAAAATCATCAAGCGAATAACCCAAAGGGGCTAGAACCTCTTTGAAATGATCATTATCTATACTATAACTATTCATGAATTGTATGACCTCATTTTGACTATTAGCCCTTAGAGTTTCTGGAGGCAATACTCTCCATTCATCCTGCTGAGGTTTAGGAAAAAATACACTCTTTATAACGAAAACAAATAACAAAAAAATGAATAACTTACCAGCTTTCCAGACGTATGATTTATAGCTATCCATTGAACTCCTCATGAATCTAGTGAAATCACTTCCCATGAAAGTAAGTTATATTGATTTTTTAATTTATACTAGAAAAAGCACTACCAACTGCCTCTAAAAGACCGATCACAGCATCGACTACGCCATGTAAAAGAGCCTCTACTACGCCAAACACAATCTGAACAACGCCTTCGCCAGCAATAGAGGCTGACCATGCAACACAGCAAAGCGGCACAATTATGCCAGCGAGAGAGAGCATGCTAAATTCCCATGCTAATAAGTAGATGCTAGAAAATACCATAACTACAGCTGATATGGCATTTAGTATACGAAGTAAAAGCTTCCGTTCTTTTCTTTTCATCAATAAGTCCTTATACCTTCTCTTTTGGGTACTTTCAGCGCAATATCCTATTGCCCAGACATCTCTTGGGCGATCAGTGTAATAGCATCATACTGAGCGGCTTACGGCTGAACTGCGCCAAATGCAAACAGCGAAAACTAAAATCAACGCCTTACCAGTCCCCGCCACAAAATAATACAGCTCAGGTATTATGTAAAATCGCTAGAGATATTCATACCCTATAATCTTAGAAATACCATTTTTATCATCCACTGCAAAACCTATTTCAAAATCACCTTTCTTATAATTATTCATACCCATTTCTTTATAGTTCTGGGCCTCTAAATAATTAACTAACTCTGATGCATTAAAAGAGCAATATAAGTGAATGATCGCAGGCTTAGGGCCGTCGGCTGAACCATATTCAAATCTAGGTGAACTTTTGCATAGCTTTGCTATATTAGATAAGTATTCAGGCGTTAATAAATAGTAATCTAAACTAACTTCACCATATTCACGCTTATCAGACACACTAATTAACAGACCGTAAGAAAAAATCACGATGATTAGTAATAGGATTACCGAAAATGTTTTTTTCATTTTTTAACTTCCTTGAATAATTCCCCAGCAATAGCTGCTTTGATAGTGTTTAATTCATCAGGTAAACTCGAACTCATAGGTCCGCCTTTAGAAGGTGGGATAGGGTATAAATATGGGACTGTTGAATAGTTCTTATTAGATCCAACCTCACCAAATGTATCCCATATTTCAAGTGCTACTTATTTACTGACAGGCTGACAAAGCGAGATTATCCTTTTATTCGGATACACTGCCCGATAAAATCCAACCAAGTTTGAAACAAGATCCTCAGCACTGTAACCACTATTGGTAGCAATTCAGGTTGAGAAAATGATGACCATGAGGAAAAAGTCAGACTCTGATTGCGGCACCAAATAAACAAGAAATGAAGACTTAAACAAAAGATAATCGGTGATTTTCCACCGATTGCCTTTTAAACAACCAACAACCGCTCAGTATAAAAATTCACCTTACTAGACGTCACCAACAACTTCTCACGCGCACGGGTCATACACGCATATAGCAACCGCACCTCTTCCGCATGATTCTTTTCATCATCCTTTAATGTCCCCAAGCCCGCTAAAATAACCGCTTTAAACTCCAGCCCCTTACCACTCTGGCGGGGTATTGAAGAGCATTACTTAACGACATAAACAATTCTAATCACCCAATAAACTCAGTTTTCAAATATTCCGACAGCTCATAATCAAGCCCAGTAATAACACTCATAGGCTTTTCACCCTCATGGGATACATAATTCACAGTGCCACAATAATAGAAAGGCGCACCTTTCTTAGCAATTAACCGATCTTTTCGAACAAACAAATGCAATTTGCTTCCATTCTTTTGATATTCTACAACTCGCTTACCCTTACCACTAGTCGGCACACCAGAATTCTGACTTTGCCAATGGAAGGTTTTAGCATCTTCAAAGTAGTCATGGTATCTATGCTCAGCATTCCTGCCACGCTTATTCAGCGTTGCAAATAGATATTGATCATTATGATCCTTCACACATACATGACCCGATTGCCACGACCCAGTATTAAACTCCAAACCAAATAGCGCTGGCACTTCTTCACGCATAAACGATTGATGCAGATACAAATCCATAGGATCAATAACATCCTTCAACCGCGCAAACGTAGCCATATCTTCAGTAGCCATCATAGGTGCATAATCAGGATTCTGAGCAATTCACTCATACTGCCCTTGGCCAAGCTTATTCACCGAACGTAATAGGTATTGATCATCACAACTGATATCTTGACGTTCAATGGCAACAGGGTCGTAATTAATAAAGCAGGCTTCTAGCAGCTCTAATGATTTATCGCTCGCGCTTTTAATGAAGTCTTTTTTATTGGCATTCGCCTGCCTGCCATTATTTTGAAACAACAAATCAGCCAAAATGTGTAACAAATCAAACTACTTTAAAAATAGTACTGTACAATGCATAAATCAGCGACAAGAAAATCAATACTATATTATTAGAAATTATCAAAACTTAATAAATGGAATTATTATAAATCTTAAAATATCCGCATCCGTCGGTAAAAATGGCCAAAACACGGCTAATGATGTTCGGCTTATCAAAGCCTTACTCAACACGTATTTTCGATCTACAAATAAAAATATTCTTACAATAGATGCAAGCGTTAATGATAATTTTTATAATCGAATAGGTGAGATAGTGACCTATTAGACGCTGAGATATTACCGGCGGCTCAATTAGCTCTATTTAATAAAACATATGCATTCCATGAAAAGGAAGTGATTCGAATATGCAAAAAATCAACAGTAATCAAGCTATATGGCGACACAACTTGGACAACGCTGCATCAAAGCATTAAAGAAATCTTAATTGACTTGATTTACAGAGGGGATTACACAGGTAAAACACGTGAATTTTTACAAAAACATGTTGCCAGCAATGACTTCCAATCTTTTAAAAGTGAAATAACAAATCAATCTAAATGGCTAAAAGTTCCATCTCAGCGGTTTGCAATTCGAAAGAAATTTTTAGAAGATGCTCCAGAAAACAAGTATGCTTTAAACATTTGTGCAGCTTAATAGAGAATTTACATGATACGTTCAATTAAAATTATTTTTGCCCTTTTTGTTTTGTATTCTTCATGTGTAACAGCAGAAGAGCCAGCCCCATTTTCTCCACTAGTATGGGATGTTAAGGTTGAACGTTCAGGTAACGTATTATTTCGTCATACCACATTCAATACAGAGTCTGAATACCCTTGCATGCGTTTTGAAACAATAGAACCTATAAGCAACAAAGTATTGCAAACAAAAGACTACTGCAAAGTCACTTTGCCCTTCTTAAATAATACGGTGATCGACTTGAAAAATGAGGTTCAACTTGTTGACTACATGGATTTAAAATTTGTCGATGATACATTTACATTCACCTTAGATATTATACTAAAGGAACAGGCTTCATTTTTATTATCATGTTCATTAAATATAGATGGAGAGAACATGTCTGAAGTAGATTGTCAAAATAAGAATTAATATTATTGCTAAGATATAGCCCAAATTAATTGATGACTCACACTAATAAATAGAAACTATGAATTTCAATAAAATACTAAACGTCTTTATCGCGTTACTCACCACTTCAGCCCTAGCAGATATCCCCCCGACCATGTCGCCATTAATAAGTGAGTCAAAGTCTGAATTTACAGGGACCGTATTATTTCGCTACACAAGATTCAATACCGAATCGGAATACCCTTGTATGCGCTTTGAAACTATCGATCCTACGAATGATAAATTGCTGGAGACAAAGGACTACTGTGAAATTACATTACCATTTTTTAATAACTTAAAAGTCAATACAAGGACAGATGTTCAATCAGTTGACTATACCAATTTCAAGTTAACCGATAATACCTTTACCTTCGAGATTGATTTAATAACAGCGATGCCGGGTGCGCCTTCATTTCTTCTAAATTGCTCATTAACACTGGATAATGATGAAATATCTGAAGTTGCCTGTACACGTAAAGACGATACTTTTTAGCAATAGCTGCATACAACCAGCGTTACCAGCCATAGCCTTTCTATCTACAGCAAGGTTATGACTACCTAACTACCCCAATAAACTCAGCTTTCAAATATTCCGACAGCTCATAATCAAGCTTAATCACCACACTCATAGGCTTCTCACCTTCGTGCGACACATATTCCATCGGCCCACAATAATAAAATGGTGCCGCCTTCTTAGCTTCCAGCTTATTCTTACGCACAAACAAATGCAGCTTACTGTCGTTGGCTTTATGATTAATCAATCTCTGACCTCTACCTCCATCTGGCCCCACGCTATTTTGTGTCTGCCAATGAAAGTTTTCACCATCCTCAAAATAATCATGGTATTGATGCTCAGTAATTTTACCCTGTTTATTCAGTGTCACTAAAATGAACTGATCGTCACTGCCAGCAGGGCATACATGCCCTGCTTGCCATGCACCGGTATTAAATTCTAAACCAAATAGCACTGGAATTTCTTCCCGCATAAACGATTGATGTAAATACAAGTCAACTGGATCAATTACATCTTTCAACCGCGCAAACGTAGCCATATCTTCAGTAGCCATCATAGGTTCATAATCAGGGTTCTGAGCGATTAACTCATACTGGCCCTGGCCAAGCTTATTCACATGGCGCAATAGGTACTGATCATCACCACTGGTATCTTGGCGTTCAATCGCAACAATCTGGTTACTAATGCTGCCAGCGTTATTAGAAGTAATATGTTCAAGCAATAAATAATCACCATCATGTATAGGGTGTTTACCCCCATTCATGGAGTTACCCATTGCGCGGGCAATGAAGTGCTTGGCAGGGTCTAGCGTGCCGTATTTTTCTGGCAAGGCGATCTGTTCTATTTCTTCTGTTTCATGGCTACTGGTACGGAAGTGGCCACAAGCAATCTTTAAGTCGCTGAAATACGGAATTGAATTAGCCGCATCTGGTAAACCATTTACAGGGCTTGAATCACCCTCAATCACTTTATTGGTTAAGCGCTGTTCATATTGCAAGAATCTATAATTAACCAGCTCTTGCACCATTACGTTAAATGCATCCAGTTCTTCAGGGGCAATAGCGGTTAAATAAGTAAGCTTCTCTTCTTCTATTTTAAAATACGCTTTATCAGCGGCACTCTTTCCACCTTGAGACCTGCTACCACCAATCCAAGCCTTAACGGGATTACCTAACCAGTAGGTGTGCCATGTTTTCAGTTGCTTGGTATCGAGTGTTTCTAATTCTTGATACTTCTCTGGCAAATCGACCAACAAACGCTGGCGGCGCTTAAAGATCTCAAAGCTATTTTGGGCAATGGCCAACGTATTCGCAGGGGCTTTAAAACCATCATTCTCTAATAACGATTCCAACAGTATTAATTTAAAAGACTTATCCAGCTTCGTCACTTCAACTTCACGTAAAAACGCTTTGTGCGAGGTTAAGCAGGCTAACTCGCTATCATAAAGATCCCCCTGTTTAGCCACAAACTCCCAACACTGGCCATGTTCGCAGCGTATGGTATCAATGCTGCCACCCGCATGATAAAACGCGCCCATACTCGGTTTATAGCCAAACGATGCTTTTAACGATTCATACAGCTCTACTTGTGAATCAATACGCGTGGCGGTGAGCTGTTGCATAAAATCAATGGCAACAGGGTCGTAATTAATAAAGCAGCCTTCGGGTAATACCAACGATCCATCATTCGCATCGTTGATGAAATCTTTTTTATTGGCATTCGTTGGGCCGATTTTAAAGAGCGCTTCGGGCTTATTAAAGAAGCTGCGGTGATTACCAATGAAGTCCACGATAATTAGTTTATCTTTGCCTTCGCAACGTCTTAGGCCACGGCCTAGCTGCTGCATAAAGATAATGATCGAGGGCCAATCTACCCCTTCGTTAAACAGGTCTACCGAGAAGACAACATCAATGGTGCCCGCCTCTAGCTGAGACAAGGCATCATTGCGGCGAATAGCCGATTCACTGTGTACCGATACCGCCTTAATACCGTGTTTAACAAAGTACTCAGCCATAAAGTCGGCGTGCTTCTTTGAAATACAAAACGCCAGTGTTCGGGTTTGTTTGTGTTCTTGCCAGTGCTTTAGGGCATGTTTTGCACGGGCCTGTGTGGCTAACTGATTAACCAGTTCTTTTTCATCAAACTTATTATTACGCCAGCTAATCTCTTGGTAGTTAACCGTGGTATCGCCAATACCGTAATAATGAAACGGTGCCAAAATGCCCTGGGTAATGCCTTCAAATAAATCACTGCGATATACCAAGTTATCATCACATAAAGATAAAATATCCGACTGGTCGGTGCGGTCTGGGGTGGCGGTTAAACCCAATAAATAGCGCGGGGTAAAGTGCGATAGCAGTTGTTGATAGGTTCTGGCAGACGCATGATGAAATTCATCCACCACAATGTAATCAAAATGGTCGGCACCAAAGCGATCTAAATGATGCTCTTTGTGCTTACCCGTATAACGGCCTACTTTGGCGGTAGGGTGAATACGCACAAACGTCGATAACCACGTTTTACCCATACCCGTGGCCAGTACCACTAAACCACTACAGGCTGTTGTATTGGTTGGATAGGCGTTGGGCGTGGGTGGTGTAGAAATTCATTTATATAGACTCAACTTAAATCACACTAAAATGCCCGTAAAGATAGATCCCAAAGCAGATAGCGCAGAAATATATAAAGCCCAGATAGCCAATTTTTGAGACCGTCTTGAACTTTCAACGGCATCTGTATAAGCCTGATATTGAATATAACCAAAAATAGCCTGTGGACTTAACTTCCACTCCAAGCGTTCATTTTTATGAACAGTTGGCTGTTCTTGGGCTGCACTTAATGCAAATATTTCGTGCCTAATAAACATGAAATCACTTTCTGGTAGTCTTATTGCATTGCAAACTTCCTCAATTGAAAAATTTCGTTCCTTCATTGCATATTCAATAAGCTCAATATATCCATGTTTATTCATATCAAAACTTCCCTATATTTCGGTGCTTAGCTAAATATTTTTTATTAGGTAGATAGGACGAAGGCAAAATAATTCTTTGCCCTTCTTTCTTAATGAAGTATTCATTAACACTGTCAGCCATATAATGACCTTTAATATCGCTCGATAAAATTATTCGATAATCATCATCAAGACTAATTAAATGCTTATCAAAAGCAGCATCATAAGTCGCTGAAAGATATAGGCCATTAGTAGGATCTAGCCGCTTACTAGGATCCTCAGCCCAAGATATGATATGGCTTGCCCTATTCACCTCTGGAATATTCATTCCTGTAATACAGCAAGAACCACTATAAATATCCATCAACATACGCCTAAACACATTTTGATTTAAACGAATTTTTACCGAACGTATTACATCTTCACCTGAAGTATCTTTTAATCCTTCCAATAGAGCCTGAATATTATCTGGCTCCACATCCAATAGGGTTGAAAGTTCAGAGGCGCTACCTTTGTGATTTTTAAATAATTTGAAAAGATTATTTTCTTGAGTTCTTTCAGCTAAAAATTTAGCGTAACTAGAAAGTGCCGCTTTGCAGTAGCCATTAATTAAATAACTCGGCGCAATGCCATTACTCAGCCAAATACTATCCTTTCCTTTACGTTGCTCAGTCGCAACTAACTCACGTAACTCCACAATGCGTTTTAATGAAGTGACACGCCATATATCGATACAATCTTCAAAGCCAAAAGCTTGAGTAATGAGCATTTCACTTAATAAATCCAGTGCGCGAAGATAAGATGTCGCCTTGCCACTACCACTGATATTGGCTTCTGTAAGGTATTTAGAATATATGTGCTTCATATAACTACTTGGCGTTAAAATTCGCCAATAACCTCTCTTAATTCAATCTCGGGCATTGAGCCGAATTCATTCAGGATTAACCGTAAATTATCAGGCAGAGGAGCATTCCAACCTTGCCTATGATTATCGACATAAAAATCAAAACGATCTCTGATGTTTTTAACAGTATTTGCAGCTACTTCATATTTCCGTCCAAAGTATGCAAAAGTCTGCGTTTGGTTACCATGCTTTAAACCACTATGCCCAAAGCGCGACATATACAGGGCAGCCATATGCATAGGAGCTCTATCAATACCCCTTACTGCTACACGGCTTTCGTTTACTACAGAGGCTTCATTGACTTCAGGTTCGGTCACTTTGCCTTCTGTTGTTTTGGCAAGTTTAATAAACGGCGCAATTAGCTGCCAACTTCGTAAAAACAATTCAGAAGTGTCAGCAACTTCACCTTCTAGCGCTAATACTTCATCAACAATCTGTGTTTTAAAATCTTCACCAATAATTATTTGAAAAGAAATATCCGAAAAATCTAGAAAGAGAGTTCTTGCAAGCTCACAAGCTGATTCAACATCCTGTTTAATTGCAGGTGAAGATTTAGGGGTCACAAAATAAATTATCGCCTCACGGTCTGGAAAATAAGTTTTAGCAATCAAAGCAGAACGAACCAATTTTTTATAAATGCGCTCCCCCGTTTTACCTTGCCCACCATAATTCAAACCACTGGAATGAAAGGCAATATCGACAAGGTGAAATTTAGCCGTAGTGGTACTTAAACCAAGCACATCAATTTCGGCCTGTTTTAGGAATTGATATAGTGTATTTTGACCAATAGCATTTGGATTATTTTGCTTAGCACTTTCAAACAGAGCGCACACAGCCTCATTCGGTAAGGCTTGCCAAGTAGGTGACGGCTTCCAGTTGAGCTCAGCGAATTCACAATATTCCACATGCCGAAGCCATGAACGCACTAACGACTCACCTATTTCTATTTTCATTACTAATCCGTAGTCAACTTCAACAAAGACAATTCATTCAACATAAAGGTAATTTTCACAGAGCCCTGATCACCATTCTTTGGTACGGCCATTCCAAGCTCATCCTGCAAGTAAGAATACACCTCACCTGCTAATTCCGAATGCCCTCCATTCGAACCACTACTCAATTTTTTACAGGCAGCTAAACCATAAACTGCATTTTTATAACCGTGTTTATCTTGTAATACTTGAATATCTACTTGCTGGAAAGATTGAGAAGTACCTTTAATGCGGCCGAACTCATAGAGCCCTTTTACACAATTTTTAGGACAGCCTTTCTTGCCAATAGATTCTTTTTCTCCACCTAGCTCTGTGTAGGTTTCTAACCAAGCACTGTTCCAACGTGCCTTCCAGTCATCAGACGCTTCGACCTTTTCGATACATCCCTTTACCCATAGCTCTGGGTTAATACCAGATATTAAAAAATCATTTCCATCACTCATAACTGAATCACCCCAAATCCTTCAAAGCCACGCCATTACCATTCTTCCAGTTATCCAACCCATTAGAATGCCCACCACGAACAATAGAAGCCGCTGCACTAGGGCTAGAGAACTCATAATCCTGAGTGAATACCAAATGATCGCCATTCACGTCTAACAAGCCATCTGCCACATACTGATCACGCTTTTCACCAAATCGACCAGCGGAGTCTCTATGCTCTTTAACCGCTTGCGAGCCTTTAAATACTACAAAGCCATTAGCACTGCGCTTACCTTTAGCGGTTAAGCCCTTAATCGTACACGTCAGCAAGCTCTCAGCTTGTTTAGCATCAGATTGTGAACTCTCACTCTCTATCACCTTAAACGCATCTACCGCACCGCCTAATGAAAGCAGAGGTAATAGCTGTAGTACCTTTTCTAAATATACGTCCATTTCTGCCTGATCAGATTCAGGCAGCTTGGCACCACTATTAGCATTATTTAAAAGCTCTACGGTATTCGATTGGCCTGCAAGCACGATAAGTGCACCTTCCAAATAACGTATGTGTGCCTTGGTAAGGTTTTCATCTTTGCTGACAAACGCAGCGACTTGGTTCCATTCACGTTTATCGTGCTGCTTTAACCGCTTAGTCACCGATTCGGCTTCACCAATATAAAGAGTAGCCTTGTCGGTATCGGCATCAACTCCGGTTAAGAAATAGATGCCGGGGCTAAGCAGTTCTTCGCGCTGTAATAGCTGAGTTAATTCTGAATGTGGGCCTGCAATGGCTTTCCCTGTCCAGTTGGTTATTTCTGCAGTACGAATACCTGCGGGCTTACCGTCGGTTAGGAATAGTTTTATTGTGGCTGGTTGCATTTAGTTTTTATTCTCTTGATAAGCACTCATATTGTCAGAATAAATATCCAAATAATTCTTTAAGCGCTCAAGTCTTATCTGTTGTGCAATAGTTTGCGATGTTCGGTATTTTGATAATACTGCAGCACCTAGTACTATGGCAGTTAAAATCACCGCTCCGACTTTAGCATCTTCAATACCCTTAATATAAAAAAAAGCAATAAAGAACGCGCCTAAAAAAGAAACAAACATCCCATAATATATGTCGAAGCATTTAGAGAGCTCAGTAAAAAGGCTGCCTTCAACTATTTTCGCCTTTAAATACCGTACCCTAAGTTTATCCACCCCTTCTCCACTAAGCACGTGCTTTACACGCGCAAAACACTCTTCAAACTCATCATCAACTTGTCCAATTTGCTCCTGTTTCAATTTGCTATCTGAACTAAACCGAGCAAAGCCGAAGTAGTTTCGACTTCCCCCTTGTTTAACACAGTCCAATAACAAATCTAACAATGCTTTATCATCCATAAACTAATTTCCTTTATTAAAATCCACCATAAAACACATCAACATACTGTTTCATTTTTTCAGCAATACGAGGGATTATTTTCTTACGCTGCATCAGTGTTGGCTTTGTTTCCATCGCTTCCACAATCTCTTCTCTCAGCGGTTCTTGGTTACTAGACACCATTCGCTCTACTAGTGACTTAAAGGTATCGCTCACTAGGTGTTCCTCTTCACAGACCGCGTTTAAACTGGCTTCTTTTTGATCTTCCCAGTAGGTATCAAATGCTTCTAGCACTTGTTCTTCTGTATCTAGACCACCCATATTTTTCTGAATGAAGTCGTCGATCAACTCTTTCTTGTTGCGTAGCTCTGGTGAGCCACCCAGTAAGTCCATGATGGATTTGTATTGATACTCGTAATCTTTGTCGGTGTCTGCACCTTTAAGCATGGCGATGAGGTTTAGAATGTATTTCACATTAATTTCATCACGAGCAATCAGTTCTAACTCAAAATCGACTTCTTCGAGTATCGAAGACTTCTGCTTCTGATTGTCTGTTTTTACCTTGTCATACAGATCTAGGTATTTGCTTTTGTAGTCTTCAAATTCTTGTTCATCCATTTTGACTTTGTCGAATTCAAAATCGGCAAAGCTCTCTAGGATGTTACGCAGGCGAATAAGCTCACGGAAGGCTTGTACAAATTCTACTTCGGCGTCTTCGTCTTTTAAGTCATCTACGTCTTCGAAATCAGGGCATATAGCCTTCATCTCAAAATAGGCTTTGTTGAACAGTTTTACGAAGTCTTCGAACGGCGGCATGATCACCGTTTCTTTTGCTTCCTTATTACTGAACAGCGTTAGGGCTGTGTCCGTGGCTTTTTTAAGGTTACGGAAGCTTACGATATTCCCTTGGGATTTTTGTTCGTTCAGAATGCGGTTGGTACGTGAGAAGGCTTGTATTAGGCCGTGGTGCTTTAGGTTTTTATCCACGTACAAAGTATTTAACGGCTTGCTATCAAAGCCTGTTAAAAACATGTTAACTACTAACAGGATATCGACCTTTTTATCACGTACTTTTTTAGAGATGTCGTTGTAGTAGTTGTAATACGACTGGCTGTCTTTGGTGGTGTAAGCGGTGCCAAACATCTCATTATAATCACCGATGTACGATTCTAATTTATCACGGCTATGGGTAAAGACCTGGCTACCATAAGCGGCTTGCTCTTCGGCTATTTTGCTGAAATCAACACCATCTACTTCTTCTACTCCATCTAAAAAACCATTGGCTTCTGGGTCGTCTTCGTTGGTGCCGTAAGAGAAGATTGTCGCGATTTTTAAGTCATGCAGGCCTTCTTCTTTCTTGCGTTTAAACAGGTCGTAATACTTGATTAGCGTATCCACACTGCTCACACAAAACATGCCTGTGAAATTCGGGTAATGGGTTTTGTGCTTGTGGTGGGCGATGATGTAGTCTGTGATTTTTTCTAGGCGGCGCTCATCATCCATTAACTCTTTGGTATCGATGCCTTCTACTTCGATATCCATTTCGTTTTTGCTGTCTAGTTTTTTGTAGCGACCTACGTACTCAATGGCGAACTTGAGTACGTTCTCGTCTTTAATAGCATCCACAATGGTGTATTTATGAAGGCATTTATCAAACAAGTCTTTGGTGGTGTATTTACGACTGGCTTTTGTATGGGCGTTATCCACAAAGATCGGCGTGCCCGTAAAACCAAACATCTGGCTGTTGTTAAAAAAGCCTGTGATGTTTTGGTGGGTATCACCAAACTGGCTGCGATGGCATTCGTCAAAGATAAATACAATGGGTTTATCTTTTAAGCCTTCCATTCGCTGGGTATAGCGCTTTTTAGTGATGGCGTTATTCAGCTTTTGAATAGTGGTGACAATCAGTTTGCTATTGCGGGTGCTGTTATTGTGTTTAGATACATAGCTATCGGTGAACTGTTGCACCAATACATTGGTTTTATCGGTGCCGTCTACACAGCCTTTTGAGAAACTATTAAATTCTTTACTGGTTTGGTAGTCGAGATCTTTACGGTCGACTACGAATACGACCTTGTGCACGTCTTCTGAGGCGGTAAGCAATTGGGCGGTTTTGAATGAGGTAAGAGTTTTACCGGAACCCGTTGTATGCCAGATGTATCCGTTTGGCCCTTCATCCTCGCCTTTAATACTAGGGGGAGTCTTTACACGCTCAATAATGGCTTCGGTGGCATAAATTTGATACGAGCGCATGACCATCAAACACTTTAACGCTTCGTTTTGTACGATGTAGCGATTCAGCATTTTATTTAATTGTGCTTGATCAAAAAATTCGCGAGTGAAGTCTTCTAGCTTGGTGTAGCGGTTGTTGTCTTCATCGGCCCAATAGAAAGTTTGTTTATAGCTTTGTTTTTTATTGTTGGCGTAGTACTTGGTATTTACGCCATTAGATATGACGAACATTTGAACATATTGAAATAAGCCGTAACTTGCCCAATAACTATGGCGCTGGTAGCGCTGAATTTGGTTGAAGGCCTCTTTCATTTCTAAGCCACGGCGTTTTAGCTCTACCTGCACTAGCGGCAAACCGTTCACTAAAATGGTGACGTCGTAACGGTTTTTAAAGCGCCCTTCTACTGTGACTTGCTGAGTGGCTTGCCATTGGTTGGCAGCATGATCCTCGTGCAAGAAACGCACATAGCCTTCATTGCCATCGTCTTTATCGTATTGAAAACGATCTCTTAGGGTTTTGGCTTTTTCAAAGATACTGCCTTTAGCCAAATGGTTAAGCACCTGCTTAAATTCATTCTGGCTTAGCTGCACATCATTCAGCTTTTCTAGCTGGTTTTTTAGATTGGCCAACAGACTGGCTTCGTCAGTAACGCTGACTAACTCAAAGGACTGCTGTTTTAATTGCTTAAGCAGTTCATCTTCTAATACGGCTTCGGGCTGAGTGGCCATGGTTCTCCTTAACACTTAACTCTTTATTTTATTCTTAACGTCTAAACAATACTCAGCAGCCCTATATGGCAATGACCGCTGTTTCTATTGGCTGTTAATGCGCTTTCAATAAAACCTATACAAACATCTGTTGTAGCAGGCCTTGTTTGTAGGCTTGGGTTTGTTCGATTTTCTGCTTAGCTAGGTTGATTTTTTGATCGATGCTCTTCACGAACGAAGCTATCTTGTTTTGTTCATCCAAGCATGGCAGTGTTACTTTTAATTCCGAAAAGTTACTTTGCCCAAGCGTCTTGTTTCGGCCAGCCCCACCCGGCGAAGCAATTCCAAGTAAGTACTTGCCCCTCGGTCTTAAAAAGAAAATCCCCATAAAGTCGAGGTCGGCGCGGTTATTTTTAGGTACATACATTGGGAAGCGATGTGAGGCTATCATTCCAGATTCGCTATCTGAAGTGACCGCTACAGCGTGCTCCCACGCGAAGACGATATTAAGAACCAGTGCTTTGGTATGCACCCAAAAAACTCGTTTATCCCCAAGCTCCTCACCTGAAACAGAGTCCTTATGAAAAATGCCTTTTCCGTGAGAACGAATTCCAATTTGGCGATATTTTGTAGTTTTATCTACTTCAACTGCATCACTTGTACGCTCTAAGAAGTAGTCGAGCCTGTTTTTCTCCCAATCCGGAAAATCCTGGCCATTATCATCTTTAAAACGCAGTTGCTGGCTAAACAGCTGCTGCATGATGCCTTTTTTGTATTGCACCAGTTTTTCGTGCTTTTGTTTTAGTAGGCTGATTTTATTGTCGACTTCGAAGAGGAAAGAATTAAGCCTATTTTGTTCTTCTATATCAGGGGAATAGAAACTGAATTCAAAAAATTCACTACTACGTATATGAACTTGCGTGCTTCCAACACACATTCTATACATTAGCCGTCTATATTTAATTGAATTAGACAAGTTACACAAAAATCCGCCATTCAATGCTGACGATAGTTTAAACCCGTAAACTCCTTGTGCCATCAAAAGCCTTTCTTTATAAGGATTAACAACCACCAGCCCAAGTGTTGGTGCAGTTGGAACCAAGTCACGAAGTGTCGTAATAAGAAACGTAGTATCTACGACAGAGGTTTGATTTAAGGCAAAGAACTCTTCAGTACAAAAAGTTGGATTTTGATAATCCAAAGTCAATCGCCCACCATACACAACCGCCTTTTTTGGGATCACTTGATAGCTAGAATTTTCAACAAAATCATGAGGCTTTAATGATGCTCCCCCCCTTTTACTTTGTACAAACTCTGATAGTTTACGCACTGACCACTCCCCACTAAACTCCGGGAACCGTAACTGAGGCACTTTGTTTTTTGCATTTACTACATTACCCATAACTGCCTCCTAAGGTGCCTGAACGCCAAGCTGTTTACAGAAATCCACCAGCTTTTCATCCACACCTTGAAGCTCAGTCTCAATACCTGAAATGGTTTTAGTCACCACCGTCAAATCCACTGGCTCTTCTTCTTCAAAGGTATCCACATAGCGAGGAATGTTCAGGTTGTAGTCGTTATCTTCTAAGGCATTGCTGTCTTCAAGCACCTCACCTTGTTCATCCAACTGAGATTTAATCGGTGCTGCAAACGCAAACTTGTCGATATTTTGGCGCTGGGTGTAAGCATCCATAATGCGCGCAAGATCTTCATCGCGCAGGAAGTTTTGGTTGGTGGTTTTACCAAAGTGGGCGCTGGCATCAATAAACAAAACGTCCTTTTCATGCTTACGTTTCTTTTTAAGCACCAAAATACAAGTAGGAATGGAGGTGCCAAAAAATACGTTTGCCGGTAAACCAATCACCGCATCTAACGCGTTATGTTGTTCAATTAAGAATTTACGAATGTGACCTTCGGCTGCGCCGCGAAACAAAACACCGTGTGGCAATACCACCGCCAAGGTGCCGTTATCATCTAGCTGGTGATACATGTGCTGCACAAAAGCAAAATCCGCTTTACCAGCTGGGGCTAATTTTCCGTAGTCTTGAAAACGCTCGTCGCTTAAGTGGCCTGAATCCGCTGACCAATTGGCCGAGAACGGTGGATTGGCTACTACGGCATCAAAGCGTTTCTCTAAATGATGCGGTGCTTCTAGGGTGTCGTCTTGCTGAATATCAAAGCGGCTGTAATGCACGTCGTGCAGGATCATGTTCATGCGCGCTAGGTTGTAGGTACTTGGGTTGGATTCTTGCCCGAAGTACTGCAAGGTTTTGGTTAACTGCTCGCCGTTTTTATGAGTTCCCAATTCTCTGGCTACTCGCAATAACAAGGAGCCAGAACCACAGGTAGGGTCGTATACGCTGCGAATGTCATCACGACCGTGAGTGACGATTTGCGCTAACAGTTTGGAGACCATTTGAGGGGTGTAGAATTCACCGGCTTTTTTACCGGCACCACTGGCGAATTGGCCAATGAGGTATTCGTAGGCATCGCCCAGTACGTCGATCTCGGTATCGCCTAATGCAAAGTCGATGGCATCTAGGTGGCTTAATACTTGTGAGATGAGTTCGTTTTTGGCTTTTTCGGTTTTGCCCAGTTTGTTGGAGCTTAGGTCTAGATCATCAAACAGGCCGTTGAAGTCGTCTTCGGCATCGGTGCCCATGGTGGATTGTTCGATATGGCGCAGTACGGCACTCAGTTCTTCAATAATGAATGCGCCCTGCTCGCCTTTTTGCGCTAAACCATGGAATAGCTCGCTGGGTTTTAGGAAGTAGCCTAGGTGGTTGATGGTTTCTTCTTTTAGGGCTTCTAGGGTTTCTTGGCCATATTCACTGGCTTCATCAATGTCGATGAACTTAATGCCGTCTTCGGCTAATAGGTTATCGGCGTATAGGTGGATTTTTTCGGATAGGAATTTGTAGAAGATGAAACCTAAGATGTAATCACGGAAGTCATCGGCGCTCATGTTGCCACGTAGGGCATTGGCGATGTTCCAGAGTTGTTTTTCTAGGTTCTTTTTGTGTTCTGTGACCATGTTGGGTTTTGCCTTGGTATTTGTTTGTTTATCTGAAGGCTTTTTGCTTTCAGATGTTTTGTTTGTGTTGTTAGCTAGGGCAATCAGCTCTTCGCCTAGTAGCCTTTGTATCAGCGCTTGCTTGTTGCCGCTTGCAGCTAGTTCGTTATCTAGGCAGCTTTGCTTGAGCTGTTTTACCGTTAAGCCGTGTATTAAATCGGTAAGTTTGATACTGCGCTTGGCTATGATTGCATCTAATAGGCTATTGGCACTGGCATTACTGCGAACCTCTAGCTCATATTCAGCAGCTATTTTGCTTAATTCTGACTTGCTTAGGCCTGATATAAGCTTGCGTTTGGTTAACTTTGTCGCCACTTAGGTTCTCTGTGATTTTGCTATTTTAGATTGTGGCTAGTTTACGGGAATGCTTAGTATTAATCTCATAGAATTAGGCGTCATTCTGTTCATTTAGCCAACGAATATGGGCGCTCAAACCATCTAGCCCAGGATAAATAGTGCCTCGATGTATGCCATATCGATATAACTGTTCTTTCAGCTCATTCCGGATCTTATTAGGTATGATCATTTTATACACATTTTTTGATGTAAAACTGCTGGTTACATCATGATGAACCGTGAATACTCCTGATTGGGCGATTATTCGGTTCGTTAAATGCGCTGGCACATACCTTCTTACAGGCTGGTCATTCGATAATGTAAGTGGGTTTGAGTGCTTACTTATATCTACAGCGGCATGAGTATCCGTGTAAACGTATACCGCTGAATTACTCTTTGTGGCTTCCTCAACTGCGAAATATAGTGCGACTAATGGATTTTGGGTCCAGTCGAGTAAACGTGTAGGTAAGCCGTGATGCTGCGCTAGTGCAAGCCACTCCCAATCATTACGAGGTTCGAAGCCTAGATGAGGAATTGCTTGCTCTTTGAATTGTTTAAATACTGTTTTCTCTTTGTCTTCAATTTCAGTTAGTTCGACACTCATTCGACCTGCTGAGGTCTTCAAGTCGAAGTCCTCATCCTTCAAACCACGAAATACAACTTGATGCCCTTTGTATTCATTTATTTTTTTATGGAAATCTTCGAAGCTCTTTATCGTTACTTCGCGATATTCTTCAACATATAAAGAAACATTCAAGTTAAATTCATTATTCTTGATATCGTCACGAGTCACTTCACTACAATAATGTTCAATCTCTGACTTTTCGTTCAAAGAATTGAGTATTTTAGCTATGTCTTCATCACGTAGTAGGTTCTTACTGACATCTGCTTGAAAGTCATTACTGGCATCAATAAATATGATACTTTCGTTTTCTTGCCTATTTTTTTTGAAAACCATAATACAAGTTGGAATGCTTGTATTTGAAACCATATTAGGAGGTAAAGCTATTACTGCCTCCAACACATTCTTTTCATCTATTAAAACTTCTCGGATAGTTGCTTCAGCTCCTCGGCGAGACATAGTATTTAGCGGAAGAATTACCGCCATAATACCATTTGGTTTTAAGTGATAAAGCATATCAAGAACAAAAGCAAAATCGGCCTTGGATTGAGGTGCTAGCTTTCTATATTCACTAAAACGCTCATCTGATGATAATTCAGCAGGGGGTTGCCAACTAATAGAAAATGGTGGATTACCTATTACTGCGTCAAAGCTGTCTTTCTCGTGCTGTGGTTCAGTTAATGTATTGCACTGTCGAATATCAAAATTGTTAATACCAACACCGCTGATCAGCATATTCATGACAGCAATGTTTTTGGCTTTAGAATTTATTTCTTGTCCATATAGCTTAGGGTTATTCGATACTCCATTGGTTAAGCTGAGTAGTATCATTCCTGTACCACAGGTCGGGTCGTATACAGATGCTATATCTGGCGTTTCATTTTTAACTATATCTGACAATAGCTTTGTTAGCGTCAAGGGAGTTGCTTCAAAGCCTCCGCGCCTCCCATTTTCTCTGTCAATTTGATAGATCAAATATTTGAATGCTTCTGCTATTTCGTTTGATTCGGTCTCACTATCCTCAGATATATCAATTTTATTGATAAAATCATATACGTCATAAAAACACTCAAAACTAACTCTGTTTCTATTAACTTCATCTTGAAAATTAATATTACTCAATACATCTACCAGCCCAGAATTTCGTCTTCCCAGCTCATGAAGTAACAGGTCTATTTCAGCAGGAATTTCTATTAGCGCACTACCAATATTTCTCCATAAATGTATCTCGGGGAGATAATATTCAAATTCATCAGGACCATTATTATTGATTCTTCTTTTTACCTCACTATCGTCAAGCCCTTGCTCTTTTAGCACCTTGGTGTATTTATCTATATCACTTTCAATTTGGCTAGATATTCGCTTCGCAAAGAATAAATAAATCAAGTATTCGAGGGCATCGGTAACTTGGACATGCCCACGTATACGCTCTAATAGTTCATTGGTGCTTGTTTTAAATTCTGCTAGGAACTTACTCATAATATATCTTCTAAAAAGTATCCATCGACCGAATGATCTCGGTTGGCGTCTTTACCGGTAAGGATGAAGTCAACCCGTCGATTGGTGAGGGGAATATTGTGTTCTATCGATACGCCAGCGGATGCGGGTATGTCGTCATCGTGTAATACATTAAACATGTATTGCAGGGAGTTTTTCCAAGAGATGAATTCGTTTTTTGGGGAGTTACGATTCAGCTTGCGCGATACTTCGTTTTCTATGATGTCGGCAATGGCATTTGAACGTACGTCGTTAACGAATTGCTGCTTGGTGGCTGAGTAGACGATCATGTTGGCTACTTATCGCTCTCGGTATTGGTAGAGCTGTCTTGATTGTATTGGTTGTACTTTTTTGAACTGCCTTTTACTAATTCAGCTGGGTATTTGGCTTCGTTCTTTACGATCTTCTGTTCTATCGCTTCACCAATATTAATGTCGAGTTTGTCGGCTAGGCGCGCTAGGTACATTTGCACATCGGCTATTTCATCGGCTACGGCGGCGCGTTGTTGTTGGTCTAGGGTATGAGACTGTTCTTCGGTTAGCCATTGGAAGTTCTCTAGCAGTTCGCTGACTTCTACGCTGAGTGCCATGGATAGGTTCTTTGGGGAATGAAACTGGTCCCAGTCGCGGTCTTTGGCGAATTGGCGCAGGTAGGCCTGCAATTGATTAAGATCTTGCATGGTGGCTACTACTTGTTAGGGGATGCTTGAGTTGTGAGTGTGTCATTCCTTGATACCTATCCTCTACAAAGCGTTGTACTTAGTGCCTTATCTGTAGAGCTTTATCCATAAACTTTGTCAGCAGATACGAAGAGTGCCCTAGTCGAGAATAATTATCAAGATTAATGAGTGTTTTGTGAATGACAGATTAGGCTTTAATTGACGTCATCTCAGCCACCTTAGTTTGTGGCTTCGACTTGTTTTCTTTCAGGATTTTATGCGGGTAAAACTGGATATTAAAATGTCTTAATATCCAGTTTCTAGAACTTACTATCTGTGTTTATTCATTATTACAGCAATCACATTCCGACATTGATCCTGGTTGTGTTGTACGCCAATTACCCATCCAGCCGCCTTTGTCGCCACAGGTTTGGGCACACTTGGCTTGTGCGTCTTTATCACTCCAAATTGGGCCTGCGTTGTAGCTGGTTGTGGTTGTGCACATATTTTTCAGTATGTCGTTTATGAATATATGGCTCACGTCGAAGTTATTGTGTGGCCCTGTGTTGCGGTAGTTTGCATCGACGGTGAATTCATGACAGCCGAAGCAGTTAGACGTATATTCGTGGTTTGTTCCGGTTTGGCTGAAGCCGTCTTGGAATGATGTTTCCATAACGGTATTGGCCATACGTAGCGATCCACGCTGGTTATCAAGTGACGGTGCGCCGGTAGAGGTGACTGACGGTTTCGTAGGATCTGATAACCATAGCGCGCCTATGTTGAAGTAATTATTAAGCACGGCCATTGAGCTGTTTGGGTCGACATTGAGTTCTAATAGGAAGTTGTTGATCTGGGTATTTAGATCAGTAATGGCGGTGATGTTTTTGTCATAATGTGGGTCATCCTTTTCTGTTCCATAAGGGTGAACCGTGCAGGTTTGGTTAGGTGTTCCACCTGTTAATGATTCAACCTTACTTACGCTGTTCCACGTGCAGTTACTTGGGTCGCTAATGCATGCTTCGCTCGCAAACGACCAGCTTTGGCTTGCTGCGCTGGTATCATTACAGGTTGGGTTATTGTCTTTGTGTTCGAATGAGGCCCAAATCATCTCTGGGTGGTCTTCGGTTGCAATCGCGACGTGAAAGCCAATCATACCCAGTATTTCTGTGCCTGGTATGCCGTCGATGTCAGCTTCCATTATTAGGTAACTACTTTGGTCATCGCTTGGAGTCATTTGTTTCCATGCGGTTTTTATTTCTGTCGTTGGAAAAGTAAAATTGGATTTTTGTTGTATTTTACCTGCATCGCATAAATTTCGGCTAAAACGTACGTCGTATAAAACGGCATTGCCTTGCTGGTCGAATATGCCTTTTTCGCCTGTTCCGGCTTGGCCTGTCCGCTCTGGTAGGTCAATTTTATTTAAGCTGGTAACTAAAGTTTTAGAGGTAATTACATCGTCACAGGAATTATGACCAGTGGCTTCTAAAATGGGGTATTTGTCGGTATTTTGAAATTGACGCAGCGTTGCGTCGTTTTGGGAAGGTGACATGAGTTGTAAAAACCATTGCCACGAGAATTGGTAAAATTCACAAAAATCGGCATTTTTTCCTAACGGCACTTCGCTGGGCGCATTGGGGTTTGAGATCCATGTGGATTGTGCTTCGCAAGAGTAATCAGCCGCGGCGGCCATATTAAGACTTTTTATCTTGAGCTTTGATTCGCGCTCCCTCTATGAAGTTGTTTTCTTCTGCCTTAATCAGGTCTTGTAGCTCGCCAGAGGTATGCATTTTTTTTATTTCTGTTTGTAAGGCTTTTGCGATGTTGGCGGAGTTTTTGTGTAGATAGTGATAGATAGGAATTTCTAAGAACGGTGTGTTTGATATCTTAAGGCTATTTTCTAGTTTATGTTTTCGAATATAGTATTCAAGGTCGATCTTCAAAAATAAAATGGCATCGACCCTGTCGTAGATTAAGCCTTTAAATAATGCAGGTAGGTCGCTATAAACTTCTCGGGTTACGTTTTCAGTCATTTTCTCTGCAACGACAAAGCCGCGTAATATCCCTATTCGATGATCTTTTAGGTCTGCAAGTTTCTGAATTGGGCTGTCGGTTCTTTTCTGGGCAACGACCGCTTTAACTATACCGATAGCATAGGGAATTCTTATTAAGTTAGGGTTGTCTGCTTCTATGATGTTGGCTCGTGCCAGCTCTCCATTAGCCGAGCCGTTATTAACTTCAAGTAGGCTACGTTTGACGGGGTAGTTTACGACGGTCATTTCGTAACCTAGTCGCTGGTATATCTGCCTCATAATGCTTGTAGAGACGATCAAACGTGGCGTTTGTTCGTTAATAGAGGCAATTACTATTTCTTTCGACTGGGCTAACGTTGATGCAATTAGCCCTAGCATGAGCGCTATTATAGGTTTGTGCATTCAATACGCCCTCTTGTTCAGTGTGTGGTGGTAATTAAGCTGCCTGTTCTAAAACCATAGCATTGTTTTCTGAACTCATATTGCGTGTTACGTGGGTAAGCGTCGTCTCGAAAGCGGTTTCTAATAAAGACGGGCTTATGCCATTGTGCAATACTTCAATTTTAGTCGTTATTCACTCTAGGATTTCATGATCTCTTCCAATACATCGAATAAGAAACGTTTATTTTCAAGTTATATTCAAGATCTCCCTTCTGGCGAACTTACTTGGATTGGGCTGCGCCCTGAGCGTCGGGCTGAGGTTGTTGAGGTGAGTTCTGTTCAGGCGATTGCTGGATCTGGGCTAGAGGGGGATCATCGTTTTGAGAATACATTGGGCTCTGGCCGGCAAGTGACGTTAATTAGTGAGGAGTATATTAATCAAGTTGAGCACTTTTTATCGTTAAGTCGATCTGCGGGCAAAGCCTTTCAGGCTGTTTCTATTAGCCCTAAAGTATTGCGCCGTAATTTGGTGATTAAGGGGATGAATTTAGAGGCGCTGCGGTATCAGCAGTTTTCGATTGGTGGGGCTATTTTTGAGGCGGGTGCTTTATGTCATCCGTGTTTGGCCATGGAACGTAATTTGGGTAAAGGCGGTATTGCCGCAATGATGGGCCATGGTGGGTTGTGTTTGAAGGTGGTTCAGTCTGGCAAAATTTCGGTGGGCGATGCGGTGTGTTTGCATCACCCTCAGGCTAGTTTGTTTTAATGGGATGATAAAGAGCTTGAAAACGTCAACTAAAATAATAACTTATGGTTTTGTATTACTGATCTTTATCGGTTTAATTAATTTTTTTACAATTAGCCGATATATCACATCTTTTTTCCATGAAGAGGTTGTGTTCATTTACACCTCAACCAATTATCCTGATCAAATATTAGATAGAAATATTGAGAATTTTAGCCAGAGAACATTAGTCTTTGGCCCCTATATGCCTAGGCTTACTGGTGGAGGTGGTGGGTTTGGCGGTAATAATTATCCCTATAAAGACTCAATGAAAGGTAAAGAAATCGTCGCCTTATGGCGTATGCCAACCAAGCAAAATATCTTACACTACTACGTTCGCAGCGAACCCAACAAGGGCATTATTAGAGCACCAAGAAATGGGCGCTATGCCTATAACGTGGGGGTTGCCTTGGGGCCAATGCGAGTCAGTCCTAATGGATTAACAGAAGAGCAGCATACAGCGTCTCAAATCGTTCATAGGAACGTTAACAACAAACCTACTCTCTATCGCTGGGGCGAATGGGATAAATTATATTATGTCACCGGAATATTTAACTCTAGAAATCTCATGGAGATCCCACGTACATTTAATGAAATCCAAGGCATTCCCATTACCGCTGAGCAATATGATAAATTGTATAAACGCTGCCATAGCGATTGGCGAGAAGTTAAGTGTTTTATGGACGAAAGCTTTCCAAATCTAACACCTGAGCAATTAGCCTATATTCAATCTAGAAAACACCCTGACGACGATGATCGCTTAGCGGGTAGATTTCCTAAACCTGAGCGACGAGTTAACCGTTGGATGTGATATGAATTTATTTTTCCGTTATTTTTTAATCTTAAGTACGACGACTGCTTTATACGGGGCCAATCGAAGATAAAGAGATCGTTATGTTATGCAACGATCTTGAAAGTAACAGTCCAAAATTAGGTATTTATTTATTCTCTCTTATTGACTCAATACCTCAAACTTCAATACCTGCTGATTCCCCTCTTCATCCACTACGAGTAATTCATGCTTGCCCAAGTCTGGGCTCATTTCCATTTGGTGTATTTGTTGTGTTTTTCCTAGGTACTGTTGGTCTAAATACCAATACACGGTTGAGCCTGGGTATTGATGGGCGAGTTCGCTGATCATGTTTGTGCGGTTTCCGCTGAGTGTTATCGGCAAATAAACTTGCGTGCCTTTGTACGGGTAGATAAACGATATTGGGCTTTGCGCTGTCATGAAATTTTGGCAGTCACTTCGCCATTTTGGCATGGCTTTGTATTCGCTGTGTGTTTTTTGATAATAAAAAATAATGTGCGGTGGTAATGTGAACCAGTTGTGTGAGTGTATTTTATGCACGGGTTCGCAGGCGGAGGATACGCGGTGATGTTTTTGGTCGTCTGTATGAATACGAACGTGGTATGGCGATACTGTGCTGTAGGTTGAATCTAGCGGCAGGTCGATGATGATACTGTCGCAATACGGGGTGGCTAAGAAGCCGTCGTTTTTGCAAACCTGCACTTGGCGCAGATCGTATTCTGGTTTTTTAAACCAGTGTGTTTTGGGCAGTAAGTTAAATAATTCGAATAATAACGGTGCAGCAGCTTGAGTGCCGGTTAGTCCAGGGACGCTGCCACCTTCGGCATTGCCTGTCCAAACCCCTATGCTGTATTCGGCCGTGGTGCCAATGGCCCAGCCGTCTCTAAAGCCGTAGCTGGTGCCTGTTTTCCAAGCCACTTGGCGGCTATTGGCATATTTTCGCCAGCGGTTTTCGTTACCTGGGCGGCTGACTTCTAATAAGGCTTGTAGGGTTAACCAGGCTGATCCTGCGCTGAGGCTCGAGATGCTTTTTTGTGACGGTGCGGTTTTTAGGCCGGGCAGCCGACTGATGGGGTGTGCGGGTAAGCCTTGAGCAATGCGGGCCAGTTGCATGTAGAGGTGGGTCATTTCCCACAGTGTGCCTTCTGCCCCACCGAGGATTAAAGGTAAACCGTAGCCGTCGGCACTGCGGTGTAATGTGCTAACGCCGTGTTGCTCTAAAAAATCGTAAAACGGTTTTATGCCATGTTGTTTTAGCATGTTCACCGCAGGAATGTTCAACGATTGTGCAAGGGCTTTTTTTGCCGGTACTACGCCACGATAATCTAGGTCGTAGTTTTCAGGTTGGTAGCCTTTGAATTTTGTGGGTATGTCTTCAATCAGTTGTTGTGGGGTGATTTCTCCTTGTTGCAACATGGTGGCGTATAACAGTGGTTTTAAAATACTGCCGGTGCTGCGTGATCGATGCAGTAGGTCTATGCCTTTTCCTGAGTGAGGTATGTGGTTAAATCCCGAGTTGCCAATGTAGGCGACAGGTAAGCCCGTTTTGTTATCCATAACCACAGCGGCCAGGTGGGTGATTTGTGCATTTAATAGCCGTTGTGCGTAGTGGTCGGCGACGGTTTGTACTTGTGCTTGTAGGTTGCCATTAAGGCTGGTTTTTATTAGGCCGCTGGTTTGTTGATTATATTGGCTTTTTGATAATAGGGTTTCTAATAAATGCGGGGCGCGCTTGGGAAACGCTAAGATGTGTTTTGGCAGTGGTTCGCTCAGGGCCAGTGTTAATTGCAGTTGATCAAACTCCCCTGCTTGCTGTAAACGCGTGAGTAATCGGTCGCGTTTTTGTTTTAATTTTTGCTGATTCTTTCCTGGGCGCATGTAGTTGGGTCGGTTGGGGAGTACGGCTAATAATGCTGATTCTGCCCACGATAGACTTTCGGGTCCTCGCCCAAAATACCGCCAACTGGCGGCTGAGATTCCTACCACGTTGCCACCAAACGGCGCATGTGAGGCGTAGAGATTTAAGATTTCTGCTTTGCTGTAAGAAAACTCTAATCGTAATGCTTGCAGGCTTTCGAATATTTTTGTGGTGAATGTTCGGCTTTGGTCTTTGCGCGCAAGTCGTATAACTTGCATGCTGATGGTGCTGGCCCCACTCACGACTTTCCCGGCTTTTAGGTTTTGTACTGTGGCGCGGGCAAGTGCTAAGCCATCAATGCCGTTGTGTTCGTAAAAACGTTTGTCTTCAAACAGTAGTAAGGCGCTGATATAAGGTTTGGGCAGTGTTTTGCTGGGAGGAAAGCGCCATTGTTCATCACTGGCAATGCGCGCTTCAAGTAGATGGTTATTACGATCTAATAAGATGCTGGAGTAAGGTGTTGAAAACAGCGGCTGGGGCAATGAATGCCACCAGCTGCTGATAAGTACAATAAGTAGCAGTATTAATACGGCTGATATTCGTACTGCGGGTTTAGCGTGCAATTTCAACCCAGTGCCCTGTGTTACGAGCCGCTCGACTTTCGTCGTACATGTCGTTAATGCTTACCGCAGGTTGATAGTAACGGCCTTGGTAGGTGGCGTTAATTCTAAACTCTAGGGTTTTACTTTCGCCAACAGCCAGTTTGAAGTAGGTGTAGATGCGGTCGTCTCGAATGTCTTGGAAGTCGTAACCGTCGTTGCTGTGTTTTGCGCCTTCTACCGAATCGGTATTGCGAATTTCAAAACCCGAGGCTACGGGTAAGGTTAACGCTAAGCGTTCAAGCGGATGATCACTTTTATTGCTGACCTTTACGCTCACCAGAATGTCTTTGCCTTGGTTTACGTTATTCAGGTCAATGGGGGTCAGGCTGCGTTCATTTGAGCCGTCAAAGTAGTTAACGTCTAATGTCAGTTCGTTGCTGTAAGGCTGCTCTTCACCTAGCTCAGGCGTGCCTTGGCTTATTAGTTGAGCGTAGACCGGCACTGGGCCGTTATTGATGATGTTGAAATCGCGGTTTTCTGGTTGGCTAGTGGTTGAGTCGTTTAATGCTAGCGGCAATAAGTTAATCGCTTTTTCTAGTGTAAAAGTCTGCTCATTTCTCTGCCAGTTTATGCTGACATTAGTATCGTTGCTTTTACTTTTCTCGCTGTACGCCGCCATGGCTAATAACGAGAAGGCAGTGGTTTGTGTGCTGTAACGACGATTTTCGTTTACCAATTGCTGGCTGATTTTTTCAGCGAGATTGGCGCTATTATTACTGTCGTTTAATACCAGTAAGCTCATAAGCAACATGGCTTCGTCGCGCAAGGTTGAACCAAAGCTGTAATCACTGATAGCGTATTCGTTCATTTCTAGCTTGGCAGTATCGGCTAAGGTTGCGGCGGCTTGTTGCTGCCCGGCCAGTTGATACGCGGCGGCTAATAACCAGCGTGATAAATTGTCCAAATCGTCTTTTTGGCGGAAGCGGTTCATCGCGCCGATTTCACTATTGCCAGCCAAGGCTAAGGTGAATAAACGATAAGCTTGTGCTTTGTAAGCGCTGCGATGGCTGTTGCTGGCGGCGTTGGAAGACCAGATTCGTGCTACGCGACTTTGGTTAATTTTCCAATCGCTCAGCATTTTTTCTGGAATATCATATCCGTGATCTTTTGCCAGCAATAAAAAGTGTCCAGCGTAGCTGGTAGACCAATCGTTGACACTGCCGACTCCTGGCCAATAACTGAAACCACCGGAGCCAACTTGGTGGCGACTGAGTTTGTCGATGGCGGCGGTTATGTTGTTTTGGCTTTGCTGTAGCTGCTGCTCATTTAAGTTTGTCAGCGCTGGCAAAAATAGTTGCGGCAAGGCTTTGGACGTTGTTTGTTCAACACAGCCATGAGGGTATTCTAATAAATACTGCAGGTGATTTTGCAGGTTCATTGGCGGCATAGTGGTGAACTCCAGTTCAACCTGTTGCGTGCCTGCTATACCAAACAACTCGGCTTGGTCTTGCCAGTTTTTTCCTGCTTCGATCTTGGCCGTTTTAAAACGTTTTTCTGGCAAAGTTTGCGCATTCACCGGAATGTGAATGGTTTGTTGTGCGCTGAACGTTGAGCTTCCTGACGTAGCAGAATGAACAGTGGCCGTTGCAACAATGTCGACCTTACTGGTACCCAATGTAAGCGCACGCATAGGAACAAAAACCATGCGTTCACCCGTTTTATCAAACTCGACTTTCAGTTCTTTTTTCAACAGTACGATTTTGTCATCGGCTTTAATGCTGACAGTTACCTGTTTGATGCTGTCGTCGGTGCTGAACAAGGTAATGGGCATTTGCAAGGTTTCGTCTTTGCCTAAAACTCGTGGCAAGGTAGCCAATACGTTTAGTGGTTTGCGCACATAGACTTCTTTTTCGCTTCGGCCATAAGCTCCGTCTTTGGCAGCTACCAGCATGACGCGCACGGCACCTAGGTACTGTGGAATGTCGATTTTATGCTGTGCAACTTCGGTTTGTTGTAAATGGAATGGGCCTAAGAATTTGACCACTGGCGGAAAGCGACGTTCATCACTGTTATCATCCTCTTCGCCTAAATCACCATCTCCACCAATGGCTAATAGTTGTTCAAGTTCAGCGCCATAAGCACCCACTACGCTGTCGTATAGATCCCAGGTTTTTACCCCTAGTGCTTCTTTTTTATAAAAGCCTTTGTGCAAGTCTGGGGTTCTAAATTGGGTTAGCCCTAATAAGCCTTCGTCTACGACCGCGAGGGTGTAGTTAAAGCTGCGACCTGTGGCTTCGTTAACTTCTACGGTTAGTGTGCTTTCTGGTTCAATTTCGCTAACCATGCTGAGTTGTGGTTTTAAATGAGTGGCAGGGTCAGTGACTGTTAGCGGTAATATACCCATGATACGAATGGGTTCGTCGTTCTTTTTATTGGCGTGCGCTTGCACAACGCTTACCGATACATAGGCGTTTGGTGTCATCGCTGTGGTGACTGGAATGTGTAATTGCGAACCGACTTCCGACAATTTCACCCAATAGTAATCAATTACTTGGCTGCCATTTTCGATCGATACCAGTGCTCGACCACTTGCGGCTTCGGGTAACGATACGATGGCCGTTTCGCCTACTACGTATTGTTGTTTGTCAGAGCTTAAGCTTAGTGTGTTGGCACCGAGTCCTTTGGTTTTTTGATCGCGTCCTGCCCAGCCAGGCCAGTCCATGTAAAATACTTGGCCTGTGCAATGCAGTCCTTGTTTATCACAAGCGCGAATCATGTAGCGGCCCCAATCTGGGTATTTAACTTCAAATTCCCACTGCCCTAAACCGTTGGTTATTTCGATGTCTTTTTGTTGCAGTACACTGTTTGAATGACGACTTACGTAGTTCGCTAGTTGATCGTCACTGCTGCTATCCCACCACCATTTCCACGACAATTTGTAGAGGGTTAAGTTGAGCTTTTGCTTGCCTTGTAAAGGTTTACCATCGGCATCTACTACAACAAGTTCAACCGGTTGTTTTTGGTCGGTTAATAACATGCCACGAGCAGCATCGCCTTTTGGCATTTGCATGCCCACGTATTGTTGGTAGGGATGAATGTCTAAACTTTGTTTGGCGATGCTGAAATCACCACTGGGTTCAAATACTCGGCTGGTTAGGCTGCCGCGTAATTTACCGGGAGGCAAGGAGGCAATGTTAATGGCGGCGTTTACTTGCGCCTTTCCGTCGTTTTCTAATTTGAAGGTGGCAATTTCATCGCTTTGACTGCGGAATTCTTTTGCTGGGTCGTCAAATTTAAAGTCGTTGTAAGTTTCAAAGCGGGTTCTTTGTGGCGACAGGGATAAATTTAATACCGCTTCTAATCCTGAAGCTTTTGCCCCGTGCAGCCATTGTGAAAAGAACTCACCTTGCAGTTTTGCATCACTGCCATTACGGCCAACTTTATAAGCTCGTACGTCGTCGCTGGCCAGTTCCATATTCATTTTTAGATGGTTGGGTTTTACCATTTCAATTTTGATGTTGTGCTCAAACTTCAAACTGCCTAGGCTGGCGATGGCTTTCCAGTTTCCGGTTTCGTCTTCATCGGCTGTTGCCAAGGTGAAGGTGTATAAGCCGCCGACGGGTTTGGCATTCACTTGCACACTTACGCGCTGATTTCTTGGGTTAAAAAATTCCAACATTAATGGATGATTGTCTGGAATTTGGTCGGCTTTATCTTCGATGGCGACGGTTAAAAAGATGTCGTCGCCAGGTCGCCATACTCCACGCTCGGTATACATTTGCGCTTTGATCCCATCTTCCACTACTTTTCCACCCACGTTGAAGTGACTGGTTGAAATGGCTTGGGCTTTATTAATTTTTAAATAACCAATATCTTTGTTGCTGTTGTCTTTAACATTGGCATCGGAAGAGATCGAGTTAGCGGTAGCAACGATTAAAAATGGGGTGCCTTTTAAGCTCAGTTCAGCAAAGCCGTTTTCGTTAGTGGTAGCAATTCCCATGCTTTGGTTTTGGAAGTTGCGTACGTCGATCTGTGTGGCGGGTAAAGGTAAGCCACTGCTGAGTTCGGTGGCGATCACAACCAGCTTGTTGTCTTCGCCTTGCTTGGCGATGAGGCCAATATTACTGGCGATAAAACTGCGTGTATCTTTGATACCACTGGCATATCGATAGAAGCCATATCGGCAAGGGTTTTCTCTGTCATTCCAGCTGTCATCGATGCTTTCGCTTTGGCCACCGTAATAGCCTTCTATACCGTCCCAACCACTGCTTTCACTGACGTATTCATCTTCATGATTGCTTGGCGCGGTTTCTTTGATAACCGGGACCGCTTGATCTGCTTCCGAACAACTGAGTATGCTATTTGAACGGTTAATGGATAATTCAAAACGAAATAAGCTGCCTGGGTTTGCAATCACTAAGTCACGTACATCTAGGTTAAAACGATTCCACTGGTCGGCGATTGGGGTTTTTAGTTGTATTGTTTTACGCCAGATATAGCGCCCTACGCGGTGTAAAGCGTAGGTGGTATTAAGTTGATTTTCTTGAAAATAATGCGGCATACTATTTTCTTGAATTTGAAACGCGGTAACTTGAATGGAGTCTACGTTGACCGCTTCAAAAGGAATGCTTAACTTGTCGCTTATGGGTAAAATATTGCCTTGGCCAGTAAAGCGTACGCCAGGTTTTTTACTTAAAAAATGCAGAGTTTCTGATACGGCATCACCCAGATTAAAACCTTGGGCATTTCTTATGTTGGCATCCAGTGTGATCTCTAATTCTCCACTGATGATGCTGCTTGGGTAAAGGGTGATTTTTGCGCCTTCTATGCGGGTTTTAACGGTACCTGATGATACTTGGATCAAACCTTTTAGGTTTTGCTTTTTTAAGAGTGGCTCGGAGAAGTTAATTTCAACGGTTTGATCACTGCCCTGTAATGCAACAATAGAAGAGACAACAAATTGGCCAATAGCCGGAATTTTGAAGCTGCGTTCGCCCGTGGTATTAACACCAATGTCTGCGCCATTCCAATTGACATTTAATGTGGAGGCGGTTTTGCTGCGCTGAATATTTTCTATAGTGAAGCGGTGTTGTTTTTTGGCTTCGCTTTCTTTTTTGGTTTCGCTTTGTTTGTCCCAGCGAATGGTTAATGGCTGCTCGAGTACTTGGGCAGTGATGATATTTTCTATATCGCTTAGCTGGGTGATATCGGCGGTATTTAATTCGCCTTGTAGCTTCATACTGCCATTATCGTTGACTTCTAAGCCGTTCATTTTCACTTCAAAGGCTTGTTGGATGATGTTGAAGTTAAAAATAAAATCTTCGCTATCAGCTTGGGTTAAGGCAACCGCTTTTGCTGATAATGTAGCGCTGTAAGCTTGACCAGAAGGTAATGGTTGATCGGGGGTAAAACGGTAATGTCTCTTGCTGATTAATGTTGCTTTACCGTTAATGGCGGGTTCAAAGCTGAGCAGCTGATTGGCGAGTTCTGGACTCTGTGCCAATGTCTCGCTTTTGGGTAGGTCTTGGTTAAAGTGTAAATCGATGCTGCCAAAACGTGAGAGCTGACCTGTAGTATGCGAGCGTAAGATTTGTAACCAAGGGTTGTTTTCTTGGGAGATAACCGTGGCATCTTTTGCTGGCTTGGAGGTGCTAGAATTACTTTGATTAGAGGCATCACTGCAGCCAGTGAGTTGCAATGCGGTTGCTTGCAATAAGAAGACACTGGCGAACAAATAAAATGAGCGCTTTAGCATAAGGCGAGTCCTTGCCAACTTTAATTATAGAGAGATTAAATTTCGCAAGAATGTAGCATTTTTGACGTTAAATAACGATGCTTTCTATCAGAAAAGCTTATCTTTGATAAATTATACGCAAGGACACTGTATCAACCTTAGTTTTTACTGAGGCTTTTCTTTAGCAGGTGGTCAAATATAAACGGGCCAAACGGTAGGAACGATCCCATTACACCGGCTGGCATCGCCCAGATTGGCATTTTGATTTTGTTGGCTGCGCCCATCAGAATGACGATGTAAGCGATGAATAATACGCCGTGTGCCATGCCGATGTATTTCACGCCTTCTGGTATACCCATCATGTATTTTAGTGGCATAGCAATGCATAGCAGTAATAAAAAGGACGTGCCTTCTAGATAGCCTACGGTGGTGAGTGTTTTTAGGGTTGAGCTGGCTGGCTGATCTTGGGCTGGCTGATGTTCGTTCATGCGGTGTCCTATTTTCTTTTCAGTTTTCTGTGTTCTATTTCTGCGTTCTGTTCGCTTTCCGTTATGTTACCTCATGTGGCGGTTTTTTGATTGGTTAGGCTGTGTTTTTAATTTAAAGATTTGTAATGAAATGCAGCCGTTGGGATCACTCCCTTCGGCTGCTTTCATCGGTAACTAATTGTCTGCTAGCTGGGCAGGTTACTGCACGTAACGTAGGTTTTGGCTGAAGTCTTGTTTTTCAGCTTGGCCCATGTGAATGGTGAAGGTTTCGTTATCGCCAATGCTGTTTGACCAAAGGAATAAATGGTCTTGCCATGAACCTGAAGGCCAGCGCTGTAGATAGTAGTCTGTACCATTTACGGTGCTGCGATCGACAAAGGCAATTTGGTCGCCATTTTTCAGGCAGTCGCCGTCGTCATTAAGTATGCGAATGCGCAGTTTGTTTGAGGCGTTATCTTGCTTGGTGAAGAACGCGTAGTTACCACCACCGCCACCTAACCACCAGTTCCAGTATGATCCTTCACGCTGTGCGCCTTGCACTTGTATCCAGTCGTCGTTGCGTATGCAGAACGCACGATTTTTAGGATACCAGTTGTCTAGGTTCATCACGGTTGCTGGGTCACTTGCGTTGCTTTTAACGGTTAACCAGCCATCGGTATCATTGCTATTAATGCTCACAAATTTACCATTGGCTTTGTTCTGAAACTGAACGCCTTGGTAAGGATTGTTCACTGCACGATAGCTTTCGGTGCGGGTATTGGCATCGGCATACGAGAAAGCGGCGATTGGGTAGTGGTCTGACAGTTCTTGGTATTTGTAGTTGCCTACTGACCAACTGTGCGAAGACGTCGCGTCGAGCGATTGGTTATGCCAGTGTGTTGGTTGCGCATGGTTGCGGGATACGAAGATGTAATCGAGGTATTCGCTTGGTAGGTCTGGGTAGTTGTACGCAGCGATACCGTTTGATTCTGGGTCCCAACTGGTCGAGAAGCCGGCGAAAGCATCTGGCTCGCTCACTTGTAGCGTTTCTATAAGGTCTGGGTATTCTTGGCTGCCTTTGATGACGTTAAAATCACCGCCCATAAAGACGACTTCGTCAGCGGGAATGTTGTGCCCAGCGATGAAGTTTTGCATTTCGGTGAATTGGCTTTTACGTACCGCTGCTGGGTCGTCGCATGCGCCATCTTCGGCTTGTGCATGGGTGCTGATTAAATGATACGCCGCGCCATTTTTATCAACTTTGGCATAGACAAAACCTTTGTTCGATAAGTAATCGGCGCCACAGGCTTGTTTATACACGTATTGAATTTTTTCGGTGATCGGCCAGCGACTCACAATGGCAACACCGCCATCTTCTGGTGATAGATCCGCATACGCGCCTAGGGTTGCATCCCAACCACTTTTTGAGCGGCCCATTACT
>OJGC01000115.1_pt1 | contig 27889 bp, 27 predicted proteins | sample 1594471 | NCBI WGS metagenome assembly OJGC01 (sample SAMN05416804, study PRJEB24817) | seawater metagenome | isolation source: Sea water | place: Canada:Atlantic | collected 2013-11
ACATGAATCAGGGGAAAGCCGTTAATTATGCCATGTTACGCGCCGCTGAATTTACCTTAGAAAAAGGCTATGACTGGTTTGAAGTGATCGACCGAAAAAGTGATTCAACAAAATCACGCATGTCTTCGGGCGCAGGGTTCAGTATTGCCCATCACCGAACGATCGAACAAAATTGCGGTATTACCGGCTGCCGTTCTCGTATGAGTGATCCCCATAGTGGCATAGGAATGGGTTTTGATCTGGGCGGAAAAGATCTCAGCGAAGCAGAAGTATTATTAGAAATAAAAATGGGAAAGGGTGTAAAGCCCGATCTGAATCGCGTCTATTCAGCCGTTGAACTGGTTAACAATATGCGCTTGGTATTAGAGCTAGAGACGCCGGTTAAATCTAGGACACAGCCAGACGGCTCTGAGATAAAATAGGACTTAAAAATGCAGTGGGAAGGCATCAGCGAATTTGTATACGTTGCTGAAAATGAGAGTTTTACCTTAGCCTCAAAGAAAATGGGGATTTCTACTGCGCAGGTGAGTCGCCAAGTTAGCGCGCTTGAAAAACGGTTGAATATAAAACTCTTTTATCGCACAACACGTAAAGTCTCATTAACAGAAGAGGGGCGTATTTTTTACCAACACTGTCGTGGAGTATTAGACGGTTTAAATGCTGCTGAACTAGCCGTGACAAATCTTCAATCGAAGCCCCAAGGACGAGTGAAACTGACTGCCCCCGTGACGTATGGCGAGCAACAAATACTGCCATTAGTGAATGACTTTGCTGTGCAATATAGCGAACTAGAAGTAACGGCAAATCTTAGTAACCAGCAAGTAGACTTAGTGGAAGAAGGCTACGACTTAGCAATACGTCTAGGAAAACTAGCAGACTCAACCTTGATGGCTAAAAAGCTAGGCACTCGAACCAACTATGTTTGTGCGGCTCCCTCGTATTTAGAAAAACAGGGTATACCGCATTCACTGTCTGAACTGAATAAACATAACTGTCTTCAAGGCTCGTTAGATTATTGGCATTTTGTTGATGATGGCAAAGAACGTAATATTCGTATACGGGGCAGGCTGAGTTACAACAGCGGCTATAGCCTGACAGATGCTGCTTTAAAAGGTTTAGGGATTGTTCAGTTGCCCGATTATTATGTGCAGCAATATATCGAAAGTGGGGAACTCATCACCATTTTAGATAATTATAGAGAGCCTGATGAAGGTATATGGGCTGTTTATCCTCAGAATCGTCACTTATCACCTAAAATCCGCTTGCTGGTGGATTATTTGGTTAAGCATTTAGCGTAGATGACCACTGATGATAGTGATCAGTCAGTCATTGTCTTCAAATAATAATCTTTAGAAATAGCTGTATTCCTGTAATAGCTAACAAAACTCTACAGCTCAAAGCAAAAGTTGCTTCGCTAAAATGTGCCTGAATCTTATGGCCTAGAAATACACCCATTATGGCGATCGGCAATAAGATTAAATCCATTATTAAGAAGTTCTTTAGATATTTTTAATCGATGGCAAATCAAACCGGTGGCAAATCGAACCAAAGCGCGGTTAAGTCTGTCATCGCACTCACGTTCAGTTGCTCTTCAATTGCACCTAACGCATCACCCGCATTTAAAGCATTGTTATTCACATCGGCTTTACCACTCATTACGTGTAAGTAACCTGGGCGCTTTTGGGTATTTAGGTCGATCTTTTCACCTGCTTTAAGCTGCAAGCGGTAAATGCTGGCATCTTGTTGCATCGACAATGAACCATCGCGACCGTCTGGTGTGACTAGCGGTGTTAGAGGGCCATTTTGAACTACCTTTTTTTGCTCATGATTTGGCTTAATGCCCATTTTGTTAGGCTGAATCCAAATCTGCAAAAAGTGTAACTCATCGGTTTTAGAGTGGTTGAACTCAGAGTGAGTGACGCCAGTGCCTGCACTCATGCGCTGAATGTCGCCAGCAGGAACAATGTACTGCTTGCCCATGCTGTCTTTGTGTTCGATAGCACCTTCTAAAACGTAAGAAATAATTTCCATGTCGCGGTGGCCGTGGGTATCAAAACCCGCACCGCCAATCACAACATCATCGTTGATCACTCGTAGGGCAGAGATACCCATGTGGTTAGCATCGTAATAGTTACCAAACGAGAAAGAGTGCTTGCTGTTTAACCAACCAAAGTTAGCGCGGCCACGTTCGTCTGAATTTCTGAAATAAAACATAATGATCTCCTCATTAATTTTGTGGTGAGGTGAAGTTGGATTTGATTATGACGCTATAATAGGCAGTACTGCAGTAAAGAATAATCTTCTATTTCGGTTTAATTCGATCTAAATTTTAGAAGGTTCAGTTTAATCATAGAAAGGAAATTCGCATGACAAGTTTATTGGTACAGGCTTTTATTTATCTCTGTGCTGCTGTGATTATGGTGCCACTGGCGAAACGTTTAGGTTTAGGCTCGGTGCTGGGTTATCTCATCGCTGGTGTTATTATTGGGCCAGTGACTGGGCTTGTCGGCCAAGAAACGTCTACGATCCAACACTTTGCCGAATTCGGCGTGGTTATGATGTTGTTTTTAGTGGGGTTAGAGCTTGAAGCCTCGGCGTTATGGAAAATGCGTCATCGGTTATTAGGTTTGGGTGGATTGCAGCTGTTGTTAACAACCGTGGTGATCTCTGGCATTGCGTTATTGCTCGGCCAAAGCTGGACAGTTTCCTTAGCGATAGGTTTGATCTTTTCTTTGTCTTCTACCGCCATTGTTTTGCAAACCTTTAACGAAAAAGGGCTGACCAAAACCGACGGTGGTAGCAGTGCGTTCTCGGTTTTGTTATTCCAAGATATTGCCGTTATTCCCATGTTGGCCTTACTGCCTTTATTAGCCTTGCCTGAATTACAAGCTGCTGCGGCAAACATAGTGAATACCGCCGCGCAGCATGAAGAACTAAGTTTGGTGGCAGACTTACCTGCTTGGGCTGCGGCCATTGTGGTATTAGCAACGGTCATTGGACTGGTGGCCAGTGGTCATTATTTTAGTGGCCCTTTATTTCGTTTTGTCGCAAAGGCTGAGTTGCCAGAAGTATTTACCGCGACGGCCTTAATGTTGGTGGTCGGTATTGCAGCGTTAATGAACTTGGTCGGGCTTTCGCCTGCGTTAGGCACTTTTTTGGCCGGTGTCGTATTAGCCAGTAGTGAATTTCGCCATCAGTTAGAAGCCGATATCGAACCCTTTAAAGGTTTGTTATTAGGTCTATTTTTTATCACCGTTGGCGCGGCGATTAATTTTGAAATTCTGAATAATAACTTAGCGATTATTATTGCATTAACGTTGGGGCTTATGCTGTTAAAAGCTTTGGTCTTATTGGTATTAGCCATGGTGTTTAAAATACGTGGTAGTGATCGCTGGTTGTTTTTCTTAAGTCTTGCTCAAGCCGGAGAGTTTGGTTTAGTCCTATTAAGTTATGCCATTACTCAACACATCTTGCCAGAGCAACTAGCGCAAACATTATCCATCGTCGTTGCGCTTTCGATGTTCCTAACCCCAGTGCTGTTTATTATTTTTGACAAGGTAATTTTGCCGCGCTTCAAGCAACAAGGGAATAATCGAGAAGCCGATACCATTGATGAAAAAGGCAAGGTTATTATTGCGGGTATCGGTCGATTCGGCCAAGTGGTTAACCGTCTACTGATTGCCAACAACATTCCAACGATCGTCCTGGATTATAAAATTAGTCAAATCGACCGTATGCGAAAAGTTAATGTAAAAAGTTTTTATGGCGATGCCTCTCGCCCAGATTTGTTGCATACCGCAGGTATCGAAGATGCAAGCTTGCTGGTCGTGGCGATTGATGACGGTGCCCGAGCCATACAAATGGTAGAGCATATAAAACTGGCGCACCCGCATGTGCAAGTATTAGCAAGGGGTTATGATCGTGGCCACGTATTTGAGCTCAAGGAAGCCGGTGCTGATTACGTGATCAGCGAAATGTATAACTCGGCTTTGACTATGGGCAAAGAAGCGCTTATTCGTATGGGGATCGATCCGATAAGAGCAAATAAACTGAAAGAAAAGTATCAGGCAGTGGAAGAAAAACACTTTGATACGCTGTTTCATAGCTGGCGTAATGAAGGAGAAAGCTTTGGTTTTGATGAGCACTTCTTAAAGCTATTCATGAAAATTGAAGTCGAACTTATTAAAACCATGCAGCGTGACTGTGACGAGAAGACTAAAGAGATTGAGTAGCGTGTCATTGGATAGATTCTATTTTTTCGAACAAATAGATCTATTTAATCTGATTTTTTTATGTCGAGGGTTCTGTTTCAATAGATCCAACTTACAAACAAACAGATTCCACTACATATTTTAAAGGTGAGACACATGAGCAAGTTACTTCAAATCAATAGCAGTCTTTTCACTCCAGAAGGTCAATCAACTCAGCTAGCGGATTTATTCGTAGCGAATTACAGCAAGAAAAATCCAGGCACTGAGGTTCAGAAGCTGGATTTATCAGCCAACCCACTTCCACACCTAGATGGCGAGCGTTTCACAGCATTCACTACCCCCGCAGATGAGCGCAGCGACAGCCAAAAAGAGATTGTTGCCGAGTCTGATAAATTAATTGCGGATCTTCGTGAAGCCTCTGCCCTAGTATTTGCCTTGCCAATGTATAACTTCGGTATTCCATCGGTGCTTAAAGCGTATTTTGATCACATTGCCCGTGCTGGGGAAACCTTTAAATACACCGAAAATGGCCCTGTTGGTCTGCTAGAAGACAAGCCTGTTTATATCTTTGCTGCCCGTGGTGGGTCTTACTTAGGCACTGATAAAGATACTCAAACGGGTTATATGAAAACATTCTTAGCGTTCATTGGTTTAACTAACGTGCAGTTTGTGTATGCCGAAGGTTTGAACTTAGGTGAAGAGTCTAAAGCGGAATCTTTAAAGAATGCACGTGAGCAAGTAGCCGCGCTGGTAAAGTAAGTGATAAAAAATATTTAAAGCATAATGAAAAGCTTACTGGATACATGTCAGTAAGCTTTTTTGCGTTTGGCCACAAATATCTTATGTGGGTCGTACTTTAGCGCGACAAGGAATTGAGAGGGATTTTGACGATCAATATTCTATAAAGAACGATCTTTAGTAGTACTGTATTGATTTATTAAGTTTGGTAGTACTATCAGTGCTACTAAAAATATTAATGACGGTAGATTTAGCAGAAATTTAGGCATAAAAAAGCCCGATGCAGTTAAACTGTATCGGGCCGTTCTATTGTATGGTGGAGGCGGTGGGGTTCTACTAACGTTCTGTACCCCTTGTGCTGTCTGTGTTTAGCAATCTTTGGATAGCCTTTATAGTACTAATCATGGTACTAAAATGTTTTGCTGGAATTAATTATCTTACAGGACAATATGATACATCTCGGGATCTCTCCAAGGCATTGAAAAAAATAAGTTAATTTTTTAGTTAAACAATTATGATCCAGATTTAGTTTGAAGTTGAGTTATGCGCTGCCATTTTGTTTATAAGCTCAAACTTCCAGCATTCACCTTCAACCATTCCTTACATTCCAAATAATCAGGCAGTACCCGCTCAACTTCTTTCCAGAATTTAGGTGAATGGTCGTGGTGCTTTAGGTGGCATAGCTCATGAACCACCACATAATCAACCATGCGATTGGGTGCCATTATTATCTTCCAGTTGAAATCTAGCTTGCCCTTAGTCGAGCAGCTGCCCCAGCGAGCCTTATAGCTTTTAATACCTACACTGGAAGGTTCAGGATGATTCACCCCATTGCAGGTCGTGGCGGCATAGCGTTTAACTTTTTCTTTAAGTTTCAGCTCGGCGTGGTGTTTATACCAGCTGATTAGCGCGCCTCGAATCATTTGAGCTTGTTCTTCGCTAGAATCTTTGGCGCAAGGCACAGTTACAACTAAGCGGCCCTGTATTAGCTTAACGGGCTCGAAAGCACCATATAAAACCTTTAATCGATAGTTGCGGCCAAGGTAGGGGAAGGATTCGCCAGATACATAGTCTTTACCACCAGCAGGGGTGGCTTCTTTTTGAATATTTAGCTTTTTCTTAAGCCACTGCTGTTTATCATTAAGCAGCTGAGTAATGCGCTCAACATCAAGATTTTTAGGTACGACAACAGATATAGCACCTTCTTCCACCCGAATGTCGGCAGACTTCCTGCGGCTAGTGCGGATGACTTCAGCTATCAGGCCATTACAGTTAATTATTTCAGGAATAAACAAGATTATAGCTCTTCAAGCCACTCAATAGTTTCAGGGTGGCGTTGAATCAGCTTCATCAAGGTTACAGATCCTTGATCAGGCTTGCTGCGGTCTTGCTCCCACTTCTCAAGTGTTCTACTTTTCATACGCAGCATATTGGCAAAGATAGGCCGAGAGACGTTCAAGCTCTCTCTAAGTGAGCGAATTTCAGTTGCACTAATACTGAGAGTGTCTTTAATTTCGACAGTAGCGGTCTGTAACGTGGTTTTACCTTCACGAGACTGCTTTAAGGCATCAAAGCCTTCAACGATTTCACCAAAAATATCACGTTTCGTCATCATTCTTTCCTTGATGCTAATTCAGCTTCTAGCATCTTTTTCAGGATCTTCTTTTGATCGGGGGTAATATCGCTGGCTTCATTTTTATCAAAAATGGTAAAGAACCAAAATTGTGAGCCACCGTCATACCAGTAATAAATTATGCGAATACCGCCTCGCTTGCCTTTATTACGATTTTTGTCCACCCAGCGTATCTTTCTTAAGCCACCAGTGCCTTGAATAACATCCCCCATACTCGGGGACTCAAGCAAGGATCTTTGTAATGACTGATATTCATCATCAACTAGATAGTCAGACCTATATTTATTAAAGCTAGGCAGCTCAACAAATACAGCCTTCACAATAATTTATTACCCAAAGTATACGCTAATGGCGTATATCTGCAATATTGAGAGGTTTTCATTTTCATATATAAATTAGTACTCATTATATCAATTCGCTTTATCGAGCAATTAGGGCTAAAACCTTACCTTACCCAAATCCATAAATCGGTCTTGAACAACCCCAACTATCGATTTCTCACCAAAAGAAGTATCCAGCACGGCGCGTTTGATCTCTTTCTTCATACGCTTAACTTCATCCGCCTTATTGAAGAAGTCTACAATCTGGGTCGCTTCGTCAAACATCGCTACCAATGCTTGAGTCGTCGCTTTAATCTCAGAATGAACAGCTTCTTCTAAAACCTCGCCTTTAAGCGCTACAACTTCAGCCATTAGAATATTATAAAAGGCGAATTCAGTTTCAGATAAGCCTAAATCACTCGCGGCTTGCTGGTGGCCCGTATCAATACTATCGACCATTTCCATTAGCAGCTCTAATTGCTGATCCCACTTACCTGCGGTTTTCTCAATAATATCTCTAAGGCGCAGGCTTAGTGATTTGTAGTATTCAGGGTCGTCTTCTAAGTTCACAGTAATGTGATGCTTAATAGCAGATTCAATCTCAGAGGCTTTGGATTCTTCAGATTTAACGCTACTCACAGACTCTTTAAAGTTAGCCGCGAGCAAATCAACAGGAGGAATCTTAGGATCTACCCCAGTACTTAAAATGTGCTCATCAACCAACTGGCGAACCTTCTCGCCTGCATCGCTAATATCCATGCCGTCATCACGGTACTTCGTTTTAGCCGCATGGTGAACTTTACCGAGTAACTTTAAATCAGCAATGAAAGATTTGGCGGCAGCATCAGGAAGGATCACATCCATCTGCTTGGCGAAGGCTTTAAACGCAATTTCAAACTGAGATCGAACAGCCTCAACTTTTAATGCCATCACATAGTCGTCTACGTCCGCTTTACCACTTTGGGCTTTGATCTTTTTAAAGAAAGACATTGCACGAGTATGGGTGGCTTTTAGTTTAGGAATCTCATCTTTCAATGACTGGTAAGTGCCTTCCACATCATCGCTGGTAAACAGATCCATCGCCTCGGTAAGGTGTTCTGATAAACCATAATAATCCACCACAAAGCCACATTCTTTAACACCGTTACCTGCAGGAGAACTACAAGTACGATTCACCCGTGCAATGGCTTGCATCAAGGTATGATCTTGAAGTTTGCGGTCGATATACATCACTTGTGCAATCGGCGCATCAAAACCTGTAAGCAGCATGTCTTTAACAATCAAAAAAGCCGTATTGTTGTTCTTTTCTTTATCGGGCCCAAACGGTTTAGTGAAGTCAGAGATAACTTGTTTTTGGTGAGCCTTGTCGGTGTACTGAGCAAGGTACTGCTCATCGTTATGGTCACCACTAATAATAACCTCAGAAGGCGGCGCATTAAGCTCGTCTAGGGTCTTTTTGAAGATAGCAGCAGCGTGACGACTACCCACAACAATCATGGCTTTAAAGCCGTTAGGCTGAATACGTTCGCGATAATGCTTTAACAGGTCTATGCATACCCAGCGAATACGCGCAGGGGCTTCACGAATAGCTTTCTCTACCCCGTACTTTCTTTTAATTTCGCGCTTTTCTTCATCGCTATAATCTTTAAAGTATTCATTAAATAAATTATCTAACGAATCTCCAGCGACTTCGGTTTTTACTTCGCGGCCTTCATATAAAATGCGTACCGTTGCGCCATCATCAACGGCTTCATTGATCTTGTACTGATCAATATAGCCACCAAAAGCTTGATCCATCTTTTGGGTTTTAAGCAGTGGTGTCCCCGTAAAACCAATCTTTGGTGCATTAGGCAGGGCAGCATTGATGGTCATCGCCAAACCACCAAATTGTGTTCGGTGCGCCTCATCGGCTAAAACAATAATTTTGTCGCTAGGGTTTAAGTTTTCAAAACCTTCCGCATCTGCTTTCGCCATATCAGAAAACTTTTGCACCATAGCGGTCACGAGATCGGATGAATCTTTTTTAAGCAGTTCTTTAAGCTCGGCAACAGACCCTGCGTTATAAACGGTTTCACCTTGAGCATCGCGGAACGTGGTTGAAAGCTGCGCATCTAGTTGCGTACGGTCGGTAATAAAGACCAGTTTATATTGCTTAAGTATCGGGTCGCGGCGCATCTTCACGGCCAGCATAACCATTGTTAGTGATTTACCTGAGCCTTGGGTATGCCAAACAACACCCGAGCGATCTCTGCGTGACGAATCTTTGCATGAAGAGACGCTGTCATCATTACCGCCTTTAAGCCGTTCGATAACTTTATTCACCGCTCTGAACTGCTGATAGCGCGCAACCTTCTTGATTAAACGGCCATCAATCGGTTCATAAATAATAAAGTTTTGCAGAATGTCTAAAAAATTATCAAGGCTGAACATACCCGCTAATAAACGCTGCTGTGCCGTTACCTGAGCTTGTTCGCTACTCATACCCGCAATACGCTGGGCTTCGGTTAAATACGCGGCAGAAGGTATATCTGATAAGTTACTTTCAGTCTTCCCTAGCTTGATTAAATCTTTATCGGTAAAAGGGTAGGCGTCTTTCCAATCGCCATAGTGCTGACCACTGGAAGAAATAGTACCAACCTTAGCTTGGTCGCGACAGGTTGAAACCATTAACTGGTTATACCAGAACAGCTTTTGTGCGCCTTCTTCTTGATCTGGCTGACCACCCAAGCCGGAAGAGGAGTGGCGAAGGTTGGCATAGCGGCGAAGCTGCTTAATACCTTCTTGCATCGGGCTAGATATATAAGGGGACTTGCACTCAATAACCGCCAACGGCAAGCCATTCACGAAACAGATAATATCTGGAATGATGTTTTGGTTAGCGCCTTCGATTTTAAACTGGCTGGTGCATAAAAAATCATTATTCGGAGGGGTATCAAAATCTATGATCTTAACGGTTTGGCCTTTACGACCTTTGCCTAAATCTTGTTCAACAGATAGGTAATTGACCAGGGTTTGATGAATAGCATGATTGTATTCCATCAAACCTGCAAAGTTGGGGTGAGTTAGATCACGCATCACCTTGCGTAGATTCTCTTCACTGATCCAAGGGTTGATACGCTTTATCGATGCTTCAAGGCGTTTAACTAAAACCACATCGCGAAAAAAAGCACGTTCCTGTGATTCAGGGTTTAATGCAGCACCTTCAATATAATGCCAGCCTAATTGTTTAAGCTGGGTAATTGCAGGTAACTCAACCTTGTTTAGCTCATCCTGATCCACACTAAGTCCTTACAGTATCTAGTCTATGGCGCTAATTTACTGGCTTTAGGGCTTATTGGCAATTTTAATAGCAATAACCTTGCTACTGCTCAGTTTGCTTGCTCACTGAGCATTTTATTGAGTTCTAGCAGGGGCCTTCAGAATACTCTAATAATTTAAATCTAAATCCACCGTAACCCGCTTGGATAACTCTAAGCGTATCGACCGAATAGAGATGCATATAACCTTTGAGGCAAAGAATGTTATTAGGCGTATTCAGCAAGTGAGCCCAGTTATTTTCTAAACTGTCCCGATCATGATCTTCACTGTAAGGAATAATAAGGCGATCTTCATATTCATGTATATTAAAACCAATGCAGTTACCCTGTGCGCAGTCGTAAGTTATGGCGATCCCATTAATAGATATTATTTTTTCATCAGTAATAGATCTTAAGTAAGGGCCAAGATAAAGAATACTAGCGAATAAGCCAGCTATGACAACAACCCCAGTTATCATGATCCAATTTCTTTTACTCATGGTGTCCAACCTTTAATCTTTTGTTGCAGTAGTTCATTTGATAAATACCCCTTTTCTTTGGTTGTTAAGACAAGGTCGCCATTATTATATATTTTTCTTTCCCCGTGTCTGTAATCTTGCTGCAGCAAGGTAGTTGCCGATCCATTTATTAGAGGGTTGCCTCGTGTGGTGTGTCCAATAACGATCGCATTCTTCTTACCTGCGGAATCCAGTTCGTCTGATATTTGTTGTACGATATTATCAACAACTGTTGGGAAAAGTTTCTTGCCATTTGGTGATCTAAACCAATCGCTGGCGGTCAAACATCCGTGTAGCTGTATACGAGCACTATCTTTAAAACGGCCCCAAGGGATATCTGATACGGATTGCGCCTGATGTGTGAAAGTAAAATCTCCTTCATCATCACTATAATACGATTCAATAGCCTTCTTTCCTATCCAGCTGGAATAAAAGCCACACGCTTCATAGGAATTCAGTGAGAAATTCAATGATAGAGGACTTCCATGGGACAGTATATCAAGCGATGCAATGCTTGAATTGGATTGTGAATTAAGGAAAGTAACAATCTCGCGCGCTGTCGTGATCTTTTTTAATATGACAGTGTCATTAAATCTTTGGTAAGTCTCTTTAATATTAAGAGCGGCAAATTTAAATGCACTATTATCATTAATACCGATTCTTCGAGAAGAACCATCCTTATTTTTTTCACGGGCTCCTCCGTAATAAATAACTCTAACAGCCATTCTCAATTCCTTATGTTTTGTTATGCAATTCTACTGATTAATTGTGATTAGACTCAAAACAGTAGGTAAAATCAACGTTAGGCTTATGTTAATGCATAAACTTAATGAAAAAGGATGACATAGCTTCTTACTTACCATCTCAATTAAGTATTAATGTTGTGTATAAAAACAAAGAAAACTCACTTTTAAATTTTATCCCCCCCTGCAACGACTCCTCTTAATGATTGATTATGCATCTCGTTGGTAACGCTTTTACCAACCTTTTAATAATTCATAAGCTAAGGAGACATTCAATGTCTAATAAAAAATCTACCATGACCCCGAGCGCGGCTAGCCGAATCCAGAGCACTACTGCAAAGGCAGGTAATGGCCAAGTAGCTAAAGGAAGCTTTGCAGCTCGTGCAACTAGCGCAGCTGCAAAGAATACTAATGGAGGGAAGTCAAAATGAGCCAAGCCGATGATGATAACCATGCAGATCAGTTAAATGAGAATAATGACGCTTATTGGCAAAGCCGTGGGTACGACGAGCGCCCAGATGATTGGGATGAAAGTGAAGAAGACTAGGAAGATCTAAATTAGAAAGATCTAATCTACGTCATCTAAGCATCGTTAAAGAGCCGCTATATGCGGCTCTATATTTTATTTCTGCTTGGTTAGTTCTTGATCTAGGCTGGCGTGATAGTAAGAAGAGTATTGCGCTAATACCGTCATAATATGTTTTTTTGTAGCAGGTTTGTCTTTTGCGGTGGCTAATACTCGGCTTTCAATTCTGTCTAGCATTAGCATTATACGGAAGCACATTTCAAGTAGGTCATTACCTGATCGATCAACGTATTCTAGATAATTATTAATAAATACATTTAAGTTTTTGAAGCTGGGTATGTCTTTACCTTTTCGCCACTGCTTTATCTGGTCGTACTGTCTTTGATGTAAAGGTTCTAAAGAATCAGTAGTGTGAATCTCAATAAAGCTTGCGAGCTTGCGCCAACCATTGTGTTTGTCTTGATTCTGGCCGCTATCTTCACTGCTTTTTAACTTTTCCATTTCATCTTTTAAAACTTTCAACATAGCACCAAATAATGTTTTTGGTGAATGGTTATTATGTGAATTGCTAGTAAAAATCTCACTGTTTTCGGAGTCTAAAGGTACTACGTAATTTTCAAAAGCTTTTGTTAATAGCCATTTCTTTGATTTTAAATCAGGTACTGCTTCATCATTGCTATGAATCGAAATAAGCATACTCACTTCATAGTGAGCAATAAACTCTAAATAAAAATCATAGGTTAAATACATCAACGGAAGCATGCCTTGGGCTTCATCTTTCGCTTCTATCTCTGAAGTGTTTCGGTAATCACCAATAAAGTTAGTAAATGAATCTAATTGTTCTTTAGGTACTTTAGAGTGCTCCACTAAAATTACTTTATATCTATTCCAAAGCATAGCTAAATTATTAATATCAATTTTTTTAGACTTTACATCGCGACGTAAGCGCCTTATATGCGAAGCATCAGCTGCACTACGATTTTTTAAGAAATTAATAAGAGGCCTATATAAATCACCTAAGTTATCTCTCTTTAATAAAATCTCAAAGGTTTGTATCGATGGGTACCATTCTGATGATGTAGATCTGGTAAATGCAATACGTAAAGATGTTACTGTTGCGGCTTTTCTTAATATAGCGAAGTCAATTGATGTAGAAAGTGCCTCTTTAAACCATGTTAGTAGTTTTTGACCTGATTTTGCAGAAATACCTTTGCTGGATATGTTTCTAATAGAAGATTTTGATATGCCAATAGGTTTATCAAAATCATTATTTAAATATTCAACAAAGTTTGTAAGAGTGGGTTTATAGCCAAGGTCAGAGAAAACACTTGCAAGTGGCGGTAAGTAAAAATTATCGAAGTCAATTGGCTTATAAGTAACCTTGCCATTTGCGTCTAAATAGTCGGTAACATTGACTTCAGTATTGTTACTCATGGTTTACTTCCTTGTTTATGTTCTAGCTGTACTTTATTGCTGGTGGCTGTGCATGCAATGCATTAAAAGCTTACGTTACTCGCAGTTATCTGACTTTGAGTGAAATTAACTTAGACGATAAAATCACCTTGCTGATTATTCAAATCAGTAAGGTGTTTTCGGTTGGAACTCAATCAACTTTAACGCGGACTTTGCCTGTGAGTAGGTCTTGCATTAGGGCTTTTTTGGTATGTTTCAGTTGAATGTTCTTCTTGATAACAAGCTCTATTTTATCTTCTAGTGCATTTAGAATTGAAGATATTTTCTCCTGACTTTTAATTGGAGGGAGTGCTAATTCAATATTCATTACATCCGAGCCAGGAAGGTTTGCTACAGTTCCTTTTCTTATAAAGGATTCGATTTGAGTCATTGCATTAGATGTTTGCATAAAGAATTTAATATAAGCCGGAATAACCTTGTCTGTAGGTGTTAACTTGATGGCGTAAGCACTGGCAATATATGGAATGTTTTGCTCACGAAATACAGCAGAGGCTCCACAATCTGCTGTAGTAATCATTACTAGGTCGCCATCTTTCAGTTTATGCGCCTCTACAGTATCAGCATCAATTTGAGCTGTTGGTACTTGTTGATAATGGACTTCGCCATTGTTGGCAACATCTGTTCCCCTGATAGTTTTTACGTTGCCGTTTGGGCTATAGTCCTTTGAACTAAAACGCGGACCATACTTGTAGTCGATAAAAACATCTTTAAATTTAGCAACCTCCCACCCAACTGGAATACGCCCCAGTGGTGAGTCTTTAAATTCAGAGTGGTGCAGTCCCGCTCCATTTTTACCTTGTGTGCCAGTACCATTCGCTGCTTGACCTTCGCGGGGAGAGAGCAGTTCTTGCATCATGCCGGTTTTCAGGTCTTTCAGTTTGTTGATTTGTGCTTGGGTCTTTTCGATCACTTCATCAACGGACGATAGGATGGCGGCGATTTTTTGTTGTTCGGGGAGTGGGGGAAGAATAGCCTCCAGTTTTGCAAGTTTCTCTTTATTGAGAGTAACTCCCTTGACAGCCTGATCAATATCCCTCAATAAATCCCAATGTTGCATCCCTTGGTAGCAATAATCCATATTTATTCGATTATCTTTTGGCAGGAATGCAGCGATAGCTTCATTTGTATAGAGGCTTTGCCCTGCTATTGCTAGTTTACCAACAGAGAGCTTAAAGCTCATTAGTAAAGAGCCTTTAGGAATTAGCTTGACGTTAGATTTTTTAATGCCGAGCTCTGTAAGTCTTTCTTTTGTATGGATGATCTTTTTTTGTTTTAAATCCCTAATAGATACCCAGTGATTTTCACTCTTAAAATTCGAATCCCAATACAGCGGTTCAACCCTGCTAGGTGTTCCTCCAATAGCTATGGTAAATAAACTGTCAAACTTGGAGACTTTCCATTCATCTGGATAATCACTCATAACCCAGCTCCTGCAAGAAGCCTTTCATTACATCTTCAGCCTCAGCCACTTGCCCATCTAATTCATGCAATGAAACCTTGTACTTATCCCACCAGTGTTCCAGTTGTTTGATGGTTTGTGCATCAGCTTCGCTTGCTAATTCTCGTAACTGTTCTTTGGATGTTATAGCAGGATGGAAATCATAATAGTCGGTATTACGTTTCACCATTATGCCTGATACGTCTACCGCTCCTGTGCATCCTTGCACGTCGAAGTCTTTTAAGATTTCTTCGCGTATGTAGTCGTCTTCAACTTCACGTACGGGAATGCCGCCGTGCAAGATGGCGCGCACGTCGAATATTTCTGGCGGTGGGCTGGTATCGGCATAGCGGCGAATGTTTAAGTTGAAGTCGTTTTCTTCAATCTCGCTAATGTCGACCACTTTGGAATAGCGTTTGATCTCGGTGAAGCTTTCAAATACTTCCACAATTTTAGCGATGTCTTGCTTGCGTAGTTTGTTTTGGTTTTTGCCTTCTTCAAATTCTAATTCACTGTTGATGAACAGCACTTTGTTTTTGCGGTTAGCGTCTTTGTTTTTATTAATGATTAACAAGCACGCCGGAATACCGGTGCCATAAAATAAACCAGACGGTAAACCCACTACGGCTTCTAATAAGTCGTCTTGCAACATACCTTGGCGCACGGCTTTTTCACTAGAGCCACGGAACAATACGCCGTGGGGCATTACGATGCCTGCCATGCCTTCGGCATTGGTTGAGGCGATCATGTGTTGCACAAAGGCTAGGTCGCCTGCGTCTTTTGGTGGAGTGCCGTAAGGGAAGCGGCCGTAAGCGTCGTTATCGGCTTCGTCTTTGCCCCATTTTTTTAATGAGAAGGGCGGGTTGGCGATTACACGGTCGAAGGTCATGAGTTCGCCGTTTTGAGTATGCTGCGGATCGCGCAGGGTATCGCCTTTGCGAATGTCGGCGCTGAATACCCCGTGCAAGAACATGTTCATCTTGCAGATGGCCCAAGTATTTAGATTCATCTCTTGGCCGTAAAGCGAGAGGTTGGCCGCGTTTTCGTTATTTGCTGCAAGGTAGTTGCGCGCTTGCACCAGCATTCCGCCCGACCCCGATGTTGGATCGTATATGCGCATGCCTGCATGGGGTTTTAGTAAAGAGACTAATAACTGTACCACTTCAGACGGTGTATAGAACTCTCCGCCTTTTTTGCCAGCGCTATCGGCAAACATTTTAATCAGGTATTCGTACGCAGTGCCCAGTAAATCAGAGCGCTCAAAGTCGCTATTGCGTAAGCGGTGCTTGCTAAAGTGGCTGAGTAAATCCCGTAGCTTGGCATCGCTGAGTTTGTTTTTGATGTTGAAGTCGATGGTGACTAATACGCCTTCAAGCGACGAGTTATGTTCTTCGATGGATTCGGTGGCCTTGTTGAGCTCGGCGCCGATGTCGTGTTTTAAATCTTTTAGATGATCCCAGCGGGCATTGGCAGGAATGAAGAAGGTAACGTCGTATTCATCTTCGTCTTCGGCCAGCTCTTCTGCTTGGGCTTGGGTTTTACCTTTGCTTAGGTAATGGGCTACAACTGCTTCACGAGATTCGTCGAAAGCATCGGATAGGCGCTTTAAGAACATCATACCGAAGATGTAATCTTTGAACTCGGAGGCGTCCATGTTGCCGCGTAGGATATCGGCGGTTTCCCAAAGGAAGCTTTCTAATTGTTGTAAGGTGAGTTGGGCTAGTTTTGTCATTTTAGGGTGGCCAAGTAATGCAGTCGATTCAGCTGTATAAGTGATGATACTGAAGCGATTGGGTATTCTGTTTTGGGTTTCACTAAGCCTAGGTTAATAAGGCTGATTTGGGCTTAGCTTTGATTGCTGACGGTATAGTACTTAGATATTGATCAATAGCCAATAGGATTGGAAAGGGTTAGGCATTGGGCGAAATATTGGTGTGCTTGGTTTTGCGAATAAGTAGCTTTTTGATAAAAGCTCCATGGGGTTGTTTCGCAATCGCAGTTTTATATTGTAAATTCGCACTTATTCGCATACCTATATTATTGTTTTATATCCAGTAAAATCCTTATTTAACAACGACTTACATGGTTTTGATATTGATTTTATGCGCAGTTCAAGTTAAGGATTCAAGCTTTTTGCGATTATGAACCAAAAAACTGCGATTTAGTGCGAATTTTAGATGAAACTAAATTCATTCTTTGACTCCTTTATTGGAATTTGGCTGGTGGAAAAGTTGTTAGCGCCTGCTTCTGTTTTATCTTTCCCTTTTACCTTTGCCAAATACGATAATCTGTAAATTACTTCCTGAATCTCTTTATGGTTACCTCGATTAATATTGTAATAACAGTTCTTGGGTAGGTAGGGTGAGCCGTCCATTGTTTCCCACACACTTTTAACCAGAGGCCATATATTTTTCGGGTGCTGGATTTTATGGCCATCTAGTAATAGGGCGTAATGGTAATGAGGATAATCTGAGGTTTCTTGCTCTCTACACCAAATATAACCAATTCGTAAAAAATGGTATTTACTTCTAAGACGTTTAAATAAGCGCCTCTTAAATACAGTCATTCGATTATTGTTTAGTGTGTTTTCATACTGTCTAAGATCGAAGCGCAGGACATGGACTTTGGAATGATGGCTCAGGAAAGAATCCACCTGACCTATAATAGACTTCATTATATTTGTGTAAAAACCACCACCCTTGGAATAAATTGTATAGGTCTCGCCGATGGTTATTACCTTACTGTGGCTAATGTAGCTCATGTTTTCTTCTCAGTGCTTCGATACTAGTTTAGTTCAGAAACAGCTATATATTATAAATTAACCTAGCTGCTCAAGATGATCTTGACCCTCCCGATGTTAGGGTTTTAAAGGCGTGAGCCCGTTTTTAGTTATTTAAAAACGGGGTTAAATACCTATGAATCTTATCTCGGGGGGACGATTGATGGCCTGTATTGAATTTAGAAGTTCAGTTCAGGTCTACTTTGTTTGATTCGATCTTCTAGCCATGCCAGTACTTCGCTTTCAACCCATGCAGAAGCTCTTGCTCCGAGTTTGATTGGTCTGGGGAATTCGCCTTTAGCTATTAAAGCGTGAACACGTGATCTACTTAAGCCAATTTTAGGTTCAAGCTGTGACCAGCGAAGTAAGGTTGGAAGCTTAGGTTGTTGGTTTGTATTGTTGTACATTATAAGCCCCTACGGCGTCTTGAATAAGTGGGGCTATTAAATAGAATATGTAACTTCTTGTTTGGAAGGTTCCAAGTTAATTTTAGAACTTTCCAAAATTAATCAGGTGACGTTAGATGTACTTTTAGCGTTTTTCTGTTACATACTTTGAATTGATAATTTATTCCTTCCCTATTAAAGTAATTTTGTTTTTGCCTGATAATTTGTTCTATTGCTACGGCGTCATCATTAATTTTTTCTGACATGGGCCTATTTAGTAAAGCTGTAGCTAGAGCATTAATGGTTCTTAGTAAGGGGTTTTTACCTTGAGTGGTTATTTTATTGTTAAGTTTGGTGTTTTCTAACTCAACTTTAAGGTTCTCGTTCTCTATTGTTACTTTTTTTAACTGAAGAAGTACTTCCTCTACTGCTTGGCTTGTTTCGTTTAATGCTACATCTTTTAACGGTATGTCGATTTTATTACACATGGTTATGAATTCATCAAAGTCGTATAGAGGAGGTGATGTTTGGTGAAAATCAACTTGATGCTCTACCCCAAGAGTTAGGTCTTCACCAGATAACTCAGGACTAGAACAATATTCAGTATATTGTAGGGTGTCAGTTAATCCGTTAGTTGTTCCACAATTAAAAGAGGCTAAATTCTTATTAATTAGAGGGCGTAATTTAAATATTCCCTCAATATACTTGTGGCGAGCAGGGGCTTGATTGTGTGATTCCATGATTAATAGGTCTAACCAAGGTGTTTCTTCGTTCAGCTTTTCGCCACTAGAGTTAGTGTGCGCATCGGCTATGTCATTTATTTCTTTAGAAAGCTGTGGGCGCGCATTTAATAGGTCTTTAATTCTAGGATGGCTAGGGAGCTCGGGCGCTGCCTCAGTGTGAGCTTTTAATAATGTCGTAGCCTCTTTGATGGTACTAGGCTGAATAGAGTTATCGTCGGTAACTCCCTTGTAATATGTGTACTGCGTCATTTTCATTCGAAAAGAATAAAAATCAACATCGATTAAAGAGCTTAGTTTTTCTTCGGTATAAAACTTCTTACCATTATATTCTTGAATATCGTTCATTATTTAGCCTGTGAAATCATTGGTATAACGGTAGCTGTTTTAGTATGTCCAGATTTAGCTGCTTCTATGTGATCAGACCACCACTGCATCATAACCCTGCGTTTCTCAATGTATTCCGCGCGATTATAGGCAGCACGAACCTTGTCTTTGTCTACGTGAGCAAGGGCGGATTCAACAAGGTCAAAATCAAAGCCTTGTTCGTTCAATGTTGTGCTGGCTAGTGACCTAAGGCCGTGAGCAACTAGTCTATTTTCATAGCCCATGCGTTTAATCGACATATTCGCTGTACTGTCGCTTAGATGGTTTGATTTGGATCTAACAGAGTGAAATACATGCACTTTACTGCCTGTCCTCTCATGCATATTTTCTAGAATGATTATGGCTTGGTCGCTTAGGGGAACCTTGTGAATGCGCTTTCTTTTCATTCGTTTTGCGGGTATTACCCAAATTTTTTCTTTTAAATCGATTTCAGCCCATTGAGCCCCAGCAGCTTCACTAGGGCGAACCATCGTATTTAGTTGCCATTCAATAAGGCTGCGTGTCATGTATTTTATGTTTGCTTCTCTAGTTGTCTTCATGAACTCTGGAAGTTCGTCTGGCTTGATGGAGGGATAGTGTTTTTTCTCTGGAGCCTTGAAGGCCTTGGTAATGCCAGTTAAAGGATTGTGATCAATAATTCCTGTATTGACTGCGTAGTCCATTACTTCATTGAGTCGCTGCGCTAGACGCTTAACTGTCTCTAAGCTTCCACTGGCTTCAATTGGCTTTAATGTTTCTATTGCTATGGGGGCCTTAATTTTGTAAATGGGGTATTCACCTAACCGAGGAAATATATGTATTTCTAGAGAGCGAAAAATTGTTGTTGCATGGTCATCACTAATATTACTTCGTTTTACCTGAATCCATTCTTGAGTCACAGATTTTAAAGTGTTGTTGTGGGCAGTGGTTAGCTGCTTATTTATTTCATTTCGTTGTTCTTTTGGATCAATTTCTTTAGCGAGAAGAGCTAAGGCTTCGCTGCGCTTTGTGCGGGCGTCGCTCAGTGTTACTTCAGGATAAGTGCCAAAACCAATATTTGTACGTTTGTCTGAGAATAGTTTTTTATATTTGAATACCCAACTTTTAGTACCGCTGGTGCGAATAAGCACGGAAAGTCCTTGACCATCGTTTAAGTTGTAATCTTTCTCTTTCGGCTTGGCTTGTTTGATTTCGTTGTTTGATAGTGGTTTTGTTAGTCTGGCCATTTTAGTACCATGGTTAAGTGCTGTTTTTCGGCATGGTACTAAATAAGGTACTAAAAGAACAGGATGGTGTTGGACAATATAAGACAGTGCAATAACGAAGGCATGGGGCTTGCGGGGTGTTTTGGTGAATTTTAGGCACAAAAAAGGACGTCCTAAGACGTCCTGATTTGCTTGTATGGTGGAGGCGGTGGGAATTGAACCCACGTCCGTCAATCCGCCACTAACTGATCTTCACATGCTTGGCCACTTTATTAAGTTAACCCGTCACGGCCCAAGAGGCAGGGAGTTCGGGGCGAGCTCGATTAGTTTTAGACCTTAAGCTACGAGCGAAGCCGCCAGTCGATCCTATTTTGCGTGCCCTTATCCGATGGTAATAGGCAACCATCTTCAAAGGTAAGCAGCCTAAGCTGCTAGTGCGTAGTTTTCGTCGTTTGCGACTATAATTTTGTATGACATTTATTTACGAGATTATCATACCCTCTCGACATGCACCTTTAGCTTTGTAACCAACGTCGAATCCAGAGCGCCCCCAAATTCTGGTTGTTACTGATACTTTTTAATCTATAAAGGCTGTTAGGCACTTTAAAGAAAGTATCATTAACTTGGTCTAGCCAGTTTACTCGAAGTGTATCGAGTTTACTATTGTTCTTTAAGAACATTCACCAATAAGCACTAACGATCACACTTTAACGTACTGAGTGCTTCATTGTGCGTTCTTTCTGCTTGGCCCAGTCTTTATCTTTGTCGGCATTTCGTTTGTCGTGATCTTGCTTGCCTTTTGCTAGGGCAATGTCCACTTTTACGATGTGACCTTTCCAATAAAGCGCGGTACATACACAGGTATAGCCTTTGGCATTGATCTGCTGTTCTAGCTTTTCAATTTCACGCTTATGTAAAAGTAATTTACGCTCGCGTTTAGGCTCTGTGATTATGTAAGCCGCGGCTGTTGGTAGGGCTGTTATTAAACACCCATATAACCATGCTTCGCCTTCGCGGATGAATACGTACGAGTCAACGAGTTGACACCTTCCTGCGCGTAGGGCTTTTACTTCCCAGCCAGTAAGAACAACCCCACACTCGACATTATTACTGAGGTGAAAGTCGTGACGTGCCTTTTTGTTTTGAGCAATTGTATTGCCACTGTTTCCAGATTTTTTCTTTTTAGCCATGTGTCTATTATAACTGTATGAAAGAATAAAAAGCACGACTCTTGTAGCTTTGGTCAAAATTTTAGACAATGGTCGCTGAATTTAACTCACACATTTGCATGAGATTACTATATGTCAGACCAAAAACGCGGTATGCATGGTATTTGGGCGGGTCGTTGGACCTTTATTTTAGCCGCGACAGGTTCGGCTGTTGGTCTGGGTAACTTATGGAAATTCCCCTATATTACGGGTGAAAACGGCGGTGGAGCATTCGTATTAGTCTATTTGGCGTGTATTTTACTCGCGGGTATTCCCGTTATGTTAGGGGAAGCATTGTTAGGTCGTAAAAAACGCATGAGTCCGATTCATACGATGGAATCGATGACGGATGAGACCGGTGCGCCGAAATTTTTCCGCGGAATTGGTTGGATGGGGGCTTTATCAGGCTTCTTTATTTTGTCTTTTTACAGTGTGATTGCGGGTTGGGCATTGGTTTATGTGGGTAAAATCGCTTCTGGTGCGTTTGTAGGTATTAATGCGGAAGGTTCTGGTGCGGCTTTTGGCGCCATGTTAGCAGATCCGGTTGGGCTGACTATTTGGCATACGGTATTTATGTTTTTAACCGGTGCTGTGATTGCACGTGGTGTTAATAAGGGCTTAGAGGCATCTCTTAGAATCTTAATGCCTGTTTTGTTTGTTTTAATGTTGATTTTGTTTGGTTACAGTTTGACCACACCTGGCTTTATGCAGGGCTTCCACTTCTTATTCGATTTTGATGCTTCTAAGCTGACAACAGAAAGTATCGTTGTGGCGTTAGGTCACTCGTTCTTTACTCTAAGCTTGGGTATGGGCGCAATTATGGCTTATGGTGCTTATATGCCTGCCAAGCAGTCTTTGGGTAAGACGATTATGTGGGTTGGTGTATTGGATACCGCCGTTGCTTTGGTGGCGGGTATGATTATTTTCGCGATCGTATTTTCTAATGGTCTTGAGCCGTCTGCTGGCCCTGGTTTAATGTTTGTGAGCTTGCCGATTGCGTTTGGTGGTATGCCAGGTGGTATTTTCTTCGGTACAGTTTTCTTTATTCTGGTATCAATCGCTGCATGGAGTTCGGCTATTTCTATTGCTGAGCCTGCTGTCGCTTGGGCCGTTGAGAAAGGCTTTACTCGTTTGACTGCGTCGCTGGCGATTTGTGGTTTTGCTTGGTTCTTGGGCCTAGGTACTGTGTTGTCGTTCAATGAATGGGCTGAATATAAGTTATTCGGTAAGACGTTCTTTGATACGCTCGATTTCTTAACGTCGAACATTATGTTGCCACTTGGCGGTCTGTTGATTGCTGTGTTTGTGGGCTGGTTTATGTCTAGCGATATGATTAAGAATGAAATGAAAATGAAGAATGATACGCTTTTCAATGTTTGGCGTTTTGTTGTACGTTTCATCTCTCCCGTCGCTATTGCGTTAATCTTTATCAATGGCTTAGGTTTATTCTAAGCCACTGCTGCAAGGGAAGAATAGATGACTTCGATAACTCGCAGTGCATTAGTTATGCACAGCGCAGAGCAGATGTATAACCTGGTAAATGATGTGGAAAGTTATCCGCAGTTTTTACCGGGTTGCACTGCGACTGAGATAATATCTAAGACAGAAGAAGAGTTGGTCGCGAGTTTGTCGATTAGTAAAGTGGGTGTTAATCAGACCTTTACGACGCGTAATATATTGCAATTCCCTGATCGTATGGAGCTGTCGCTAGTCGATGGCCCTTTCGAACGGTTTGAGGGGGTGTGGCACTTTCTTCGTTTGACGGATGAAGCCTGTAAGGTGACGTACAATATGGATTTTGAAGTGAATAATGGCCTAGCAGGGATTGCGCTAGGCGCTGTTTTTAAACAAATGGCGTCTATGATGGTTGATTCTTTTGTTCAGCGCGCTAAGCAAGTATATGGGTAATAGTAAACAATGAGCGAGCAATTTGAGATTGAAGTGGTTTATGGGTTAGCCCATAAACAGAAGATGGTGAGTATTTTGGTTGATCAAGGTACTACGGTTCGCCAAGGTGCAGAGCAATCAGGTTTGGATAAAGAGTTTTCTGATCTAAATATTGCCGAGTCTAAGCTGGGCATCTTTGGTAAGGCTGTTCGAAGCCCTGATACCGAGTTGTTAAAAGCGGGTGATCGTATTGAAATTTACCGTCCGTTATTAATTGACCCTAAGGCTGCACGAGCAAATCGTGCGGCTAAAGCCGGTAAGTAATAGTAGGTTATTTAACCGCTAGAGCAGGGATGCTCTAGCGGTTATCTGTTTAAATTGCTCGTATTATTCCCCAGGAATTTCGAGTAGGTTGTTCTCTTTCTTATCTTCCAGTACTTCTTGCTGGGCTTCTGGTTTTTCTTCTTGCGGTACTTCGCCTTCAAAGTGAGTGTATAGGTCACCTTCAAAGAATACGGTTACTTGGTAGTCTTTAACGATTTTATCTCTACGTTCGAGTGTATAAAGGTAGTCCCAGCGATTCTGTTGAAAAGGCGAGCGAATCAGTGGGGTGCCCATAACGTAAGCAACTTGGCGCTTGGTCATGCCTACTTTCAATTCGTCGACCATCTCTTGGGTGACAATGTTTCCTTGTTGCACAGTAAGCTTGTAGACTTGAGGGATGCTACACGCTGAAATAAATAAAAAGCTAAGTAAAACAGTAAGAAATCTAAATTGCATGGTATTGGCTATTGGCTTTGTCGTTAGAAGTCTTGATAATACCTGATAAAGTAACTTGCTGTAAGCCGCTGCAATATATTCGAGGATGCAATGTCAGATCAAAACGCCGAACTGCGTAAAGTAGGTTTAAAAGTAACGCTACCCCGCGTGAAAATTTTACAAATTTTAGAAAACTCTAACGCACGTCATATGAGTGCTGAAGATGTTTATAAAGCCTTGATTGAAGCAGGCGAGGATGTTGGTCTAGCAACGGTCTATCGTGTACTGACTCAGTTTGAAACAGCTGAGCTTGTGGCTCGCCATAACTTTGATAGCGGCCATTCTGTATTTGAGTTGGATCGAGGCGATCATCACGACCATATGGTGAATATGGAAACGGGTGACGTGATTGAGTTTACCAATGACCAAATTGAGCGTTTACAGCACGAAATTGCTGAAGCTCATGGTTATGATCTAATCGATCACAGTTTGGTTCTTTATGTACGTCCAAAGAAGTCGTAGTCGTTCATTAAACTAATGCGGCTAACTTTTTAGTAGATCCGCTAGCTTTAGTAGATCCGCTAGCTTTAGTAGAACCGCTGACTATTAGTCGTGCACAGATTAAAGACAGATAAATGCCCCTATTTATCGCCCGAAACAGGCGATCACTAGGGGCTTTTTTTTAACCATTTCCCATGGCTAGCATCTCTTGTGCATGATCTAGGGTATGTTGAGTGATCTCTACACCGCCCAGCATGCGTGCGATTTCTTCAGTACGCTGTTTATTATCCAGTGGGCGAATATTGGTGAAGGTTTGTTCATCCCCTGCGATCTTGCTTACTTGTAAGTGGTTCTGTGCTTGCGCGGCTACTTGCGGCTGGTGAGTGACACATAATACTTGGCTATGTTGGCCAAGCTGATTCAATAAACGGCCAACGCGTTCAGCGGTGCCGCCGCCAATACCTACATCAACTTCATCAAAGATTAGGCTAGGAATGTTACTGGTTTGCGCGGTAATAACTTGGATGGCTAAGCTAATACGTGACAGTTCGCCACCAGACGCAACTTTGCAAAGCTGCCCCATAGGCATGCCAGGGTTGGTTTGTACCAGTAGATCTATGTGATCAATGCCGCTGTTATTGGCGAATTTTTCGTCGCTAACCATTTGTGTTTGTAAGCGAGCATTGCCTAGTGCAAGCGCTTCAAAGTGAGTATTCACTTCTTTGTCGAGCTTACTCGCGGCCTTGTGGCGTTTTTTACTCAGCTGATGAGCCAGCTTAAGGTAAATCTGTTCTAGGTCTGCGACTTCTTGAATTAAAGCGTCCATGTCTTCATCACTAAAATTCAATGCGTTGAGATTGTCGCTTAGCATTTGCCAGGTATCGAATAGGGCGTCGGCGCGTACTTGGTGTTTGCGAGCTAGATCGTAGATTGCTCCTAAGCGTTGATCGATCTGATTTAAGCGCTGTGGGTTGATTTCAACCTTATTGATGTAGTTATGCAGGGAGTCACTGGCTTCTTGCAGTTGGATCTGGGCTTGATTAAGAAACTCGCGGCTCTCTTTTAAAACTTCATTATCATCGTCAATCAGATCAAGCTGCTGAATGGCTTGCTGAACTTGTTGTAATGCACTGTCTTGGCCGCTGCTGAGTGCGCTGGATGAGTCATCATTATTGCCGTCAGCACAGAGCGTTAGAGCTTGTTGGCCAGAAAACATAATGGCATCGGCATTACTTAAGCGCTTCAGTTCATTTTCAAGCTCTGTCACTTCGCCTTCTATCAAATCTAAATTATCTAATTCTTGAACTTGGTAGGTCAGTAACTGGCGTTGAGCTTGTTGTTCGGCGCTGTCTTCTTGCAGGTTATTCTTTTGCTTTAGCTTTTCTTGCCATGCTTGGAAGGCTTGCTTGATCTTTTGGCTTAAAGGACGGGTGCCTGCGTAGTTATCGAGTAACTTTCTGGGCGCATCTTTTTGCATCAATGATTGGTGAGCATGCTGCCCATGAATATCGATTAGTTGGTTGGCCAAGGCCTTCAGCTCGGTTGCGGAGGCATTGCGGCCATTAATGTAGCCACGACTACGGCCTTCTTCTGTGATTACTCGGCGTAAAATGCAGGTATCGTCTTCAATAGGGTAATCGTGGTTTTCCAGCCATTGGATGACTTTCTCGCTGATAATAAAGGTTGCGCTGATATCGGCTTTTTCCGCGCCCTTGCGCACAACGTTATCGCCAATGCGGTTGCCTAATGCGAGACCTAGGGCGCCCAGTAGAATGGACTTACCCGCACCGGTTTCGCCGGTAATAGTGGTCATTCCTGCTTTTAGCTCAAGTTCTAGATGCTCAACCAGGGTAAATTGTGAAATGGATAGATGAACAAGCATATTAGGCTCCTGCGATGCAGCGTAAGTCGTCGGTCTTTCTTAGTATAGTTGATTGTATGTTTATACAGTGTTTATTTGTACAGTAAATTTATTAACTGGGCAAGTGTCTGGGTAAGTTATAAGCAATTTATGCTATTTCGTGTGTATTTTGCCCTTGAAAGGTCATTGCGCAGCCCCATATAGAAATCACACAACGAAACTCGGTCAATCAGCACGAGTTAAGCGCATTTTTAGAGTAGAGGAAAGATTCATGTCACAGCAGAATGACGAAAACATAGAGACCACTACTGTTGATGTGGAAGAGCAGGTAGAAACAGCAGAAGAGCAACAAGCTGCTGAGGCATCTGTTGAAGAAGCATTGCAGGCCGAACTGGGTGCAGCGCAAGAAGAAATCGCTCAGCTTAAAGATCAAATGCTACGCGTACAGGCCGACGCACAAAACGTTCGTCGTCGCGCTGAGCAAGATGTAGAAAAAGCACACAAGTTTGGTCAAGAGAAGTTCTCTCGCGAGCTGTTATCGGTACTTGATAACCTAGAGCGTGCTTTAGCGGCAACGCCAGAAAGTGAAGAAACAACTGCATTGCGTGAAGGTGTTGATATGACACTACAAGGTTTCTTATCAACCTTGACTAAGTTCAATGTTGAAGCGATTGATCCGCAGGGCGAAGCGTTTAACCCTGAGTTTCATCAAGCGATGGCGATGCAAGAAAATGAAGAGTTTGCACCGAATACGGTGATGGCTGTTATGCAAAAAGGCTACAGCTTGCACGGTCGTTTATTGCGTCCTGCGATGGTGATGGTATCGAAAGGTGCTCCTTCTATCGACGAGAATGCGTAAAAACACGTTATAGCCTATTTATGGTTAAGAAAGGTTAGAAAATCATCAGAATTTAAATTTTCAGCCTTGAAAAATGAAAGATGAGACTTATATAAGTTACATCGAAAGTTAAAACACTTATTGAATTTAAAAGCGGGCTTTGAGCCAGCGAATAGAAAGTCGGAGATTAAAGTTATGGGTAGAATCATTGGTATCGATTTAGGTACAACTAACTCTTGTATTGCTGTGTTAGACGGCGATAAACCTAAAGTAATCGAAAACGCCGAAGGCGATCGTACAACACCATCTGTTGTTGCCTACACGGGCGAAGAAATTTTGGTTGGTCAGCCAGCTAAGCGTCAAGCGGTAACAAATCCAGCAAACACAATCTTTGCGGTTAAGCGTTTAATCGGCCGTAAATTTAAAGATGATGTTGTTCAAAAAGACATCTCTATGGTTCCTT
>OJGC01000120.1_pt1 | contig 27080 bp, 26 predicted proteins | sample 1594471 | NCBI WGS metagenome assembly OJGC01 (sample SAMN05416804, study PRJEB24817) | seawater metagenome | isolation source: Sea water | place: Canada:Atlantic | collected 2013-11
CTAACTTTGGCTTACTTAATTACAGCCAAAACGCAATTTTTAGACATTTTATTCAAGCAGATGATGAATATAAGGGATTAACCTTTAAAACGTTTGATTGCCGAGCTATAGAACCGACCGGCATTCACAACAGCACGCTCATTTTGTTCGATCTCAAAATACCTTCAGACCTTAAACAACTTCACCTCACGATCAGCCAGCCTCAGCAAGATACAGACGCCTTCTCTGATACGAGCCATCAACAAATCATTAAACGCCAGTATCAATCACAACAACTCAATAAATTAGCACCCCACCAGGTACCCGATGAATTAGGGTTAAATAGTGAAAGACTCGCTAAAACTGACCTCTATGCCAATCAACCTGGGCAAGCGTATCAATTTTTGAGGTACGTTTGTTCTGCGAATAAATCCGCAATGTCACTAAATCACTGGCTTTTGGCGTATCCGCACCTTCACATTGAGTTGAGTAATGGCATGCTACTGGCCTATAAAAAAAATCAGTTGATTGATGAAGATTCGCTCTTAACGGCCATTGATTCTGTCGCTGAACTAGCAGTGCTTTTAAGCTGCGCTAAAGCAATACCATAATAAGAATATATTTTTTGAACATTTTTGAATTGAGAGAAAGCATGAAAAATACAACACCTTCTACACTGCGCTTTAGTATGAGAGCCTTGGCTAGTTGTGCGTTAATTGCCACCACCTTATTCTTTGGTGGCTGCACTCATAGCCAGCAAGATTATTTATTCACCGAAGTTGTTTCTCTTGGACGTAATAGTGCTGGCCTAGAAGTTAAAACAGCCCCAGCAGGTGACGTTAACCTGACTTACATGGAACGCCAAGGCGCAGAAAATAAAAAAATAGAAACGATTATTTTAGTACACGGATTCTCTGCCAATAAAGACAACTGGATTCTTTTCACCAAAGCACTTAATAAGAAATATCACGTTATCGCAGTTGACCTAGCAGGCCACGGTGACTCTGACCAACTATTAACAACAGATTATGGCTTAATTAAACAAGCCGAGCGCTTAGATGCCTTTTTAACGGGTTTAGGTGTAAATTCTTTCCACATCGCAGGTAATTCTATGGGCGGGGCAATCAGCGCAATCTATAGTTTGAATCACCCTGAAAAAATTAAGAGCTTGACCCTAATTGATGCTGCGGGTGTAGATGGCGACACTACCAGTGAATACTTCAAGTCATTAGTTGAAGGCGAAAATCCATTAATTGCGACCGATGAAGAAAGCTTTGAATACCGCATGGATATCACCATGTCTCAACCGCCATTTTTGCCTTGGCCGTTAAGACCTGCTCTACTGCGCAAAACACTTGCTCGTGAAGAGATCAATAAAAAGATTTTTGCCGACATGATTGCAACAAAAGAAGATCTGGGTCTGAATAGTTTTAAGCAAAAGATTGAACTGACGATGGCAAAAAATCCATTACCGACCATGATTATGTGGGGCAAGGAAGATCGTATTCTTGACGTATCAGCGGCAGAAGCCTTTAAAAAATTGATTCCTCATGCAACGGTTCATATTTTCGCAGAAGTCGGACACCTACCGATGGTAGAAATTCCTGAAGAGAGTGCAGAGGTCTATCAACAGTTCTTATCAACTGTTGAATAAATACTTAAATAAATAGCCCATAAGAAAGCAGCTAGCTGCCGTAAATAACGAGTAGATAAAACGCTGCTGCATTAAACCGACAGGATAGAAACATCACTACCCTGTTGGTTTAATTTAGGATTCCTTTTGACTAAAAACCTCAGTTATTAGTCACCAATAAATTCTTTAGGCAAAATCGCAGTCGGTTTTTTATCGTCGTCGATTGCCACAAAAGTAAAATACCCAGTAATTGCTTTTTCCTGCCCGTCTAGATACATACTTTCGACTAAGACATTCACTTCCACCTTTAAACTGGTACGCCCTACTTCAATAACCTCAGCCGTTAGCTCGACCAAGGTTCCTGCAGGAACGGCATGCTTGAAATCAATTTTATCACTGCTCACAGTAACAATTTTCTGTCGAGAAAAACGAGTCGCGGCAATAAAAGAAACCTCATCCATCCACTGTAATGCCGTGCCACCAAAAAGCGTGTCGTGATGATTTGTTGTTTGTGGAAATACCGCTTTCGATATCGTTGTTCTTGAAACGCGCTTACGTTGTTCAATAATTTCTTCTTTGGTCATGTAGATCCCCGGTATAAAAATAGTTTGTCAATGAATACTGCTTTATCACAATGCTATAGTAGCGCCTTTTGAACCATTCACGGTAATATTCACAGTAATATTCAAAGTAATGTGCAGGGAAAATACACAAAGCCCCAGTGAAATAATTTCACCTAAACATGAACAATATTGGATTAATTATATCCTCCCTTATCTCGGCAGCTTATCGATATAAAGGAAATGCTAACGATGAAAACAACCCTCTTTCGATTGATAAACTTGTAGCAATAGTCATAGTTAATGATAATATGGTTTTTTATTTTTATCAGTGAGCATGTCTATGAGCAGCATTTGGTCAATCGACCCAAACATTGATGTACTAAACCAGCAGATGGAAAATACTGCCTGCAGCAATCTTGGTATTAAAATCACCGAAGTCGGTGATGATTTCATGACAGGTACCATGCCTGCAGATTCTCGCACCTTTCAACCCATTGGTTTGATTCACGGTGGCTCTAACGTACTTTTAGCCGAAACACTTGGTAGTATGGCGGCTAACTGCTGCGTCGATTTATCGCAGGAATACTGTGTTGGCCAAGAAATTAACGCCAACCATTTGCGGGGTGTAAGAACGGGCGAAGTGACTGGCACCGCTAAAATAATTCATAAAGGCCGAACGTCTCAAGTATGGGAAATTCGTATTGTTAATGACGAAGGTAAATTAACCTGTATTTCACGTTTAACCATGGCGGTCATAAAGCGTTAGTTTATTATTAATATTAAAGGGCTGGCCTACTATCTGGGCCAAGCCCTAGATCGCACTTCTTACAAGTTAATTCAAAGCCCAGCATAGAGTCTCGCCCTTCTGGAGTTATTACCCAAAGACGATTCGTCCAAGGCGGGTCATGCCTCACATGCTGAAAATGGCCACACTGAAGCTGCGCAACCCAGTGATCTTCTTCATCTTTATGATAACCGCTGATTTTCTGTTTCATAAGTGACCTTTATCGTTAAAACCGTGTTTTTGTAATCTGTATAAACATTACGACTATCACTCAACCAAGATCATCTTTTTTATCTTCACAGCTTTCTCAAAATGATCCAGCTTATGAGTTTCAATCCACCAAGTAGCAGCGGACATTAATAACTTAGGGTCATCGTTTTTATTGGCAAAGAATGCATAAAAAGATAAACCGACGTTATCACCCTTTTGCGCTATCTTTTTATCACAAACAGCGATTATTTTATCTTTAAGTGACTGACTTAATCCTGATTTCATACGTTTTTATTGCATACCTACATGTTATTAATTTTTTCGTTATTAAACTTGATCGCTATTAAAATTGATCGATATTAGAATCTAATACTCCCCCTGCTGATATTGCCATACCAGATAGCCAGACAAGGCCGCTGTATTTATACCAACATATAACCAATATTTTCGCATAAATATGACTTTTGATACTTTATGTTTAAAGGCCTGCTGACCCAGATGAGCCCCAGGCCAGCCACCCAACAACGCCAACATTTGTAATGTATTTTCACTGATTCTGCGCTTATTGTTTAACGCGAGTACTTTATCTAACCCATACAATAAGAATAGAAAAATGCTCATAGCGCTATAAATCCATACTAGCGCTTCCGGCAGCCAAGTTAATGCAGTAAAAGCAAAAAGAACTAATAAGAAGAAAATAGCGATCATAATAATCAGTCTTTATTTATTGTTGCCAATAGTGAAAAAATCTCCTCACTCTTTATTTGAACACTTGAAAAACTTGGGCGTTGATCAACATCGTCATCAATACATTGATTTTTTAATTGGTTAAGGCTTGCATACAAGACTTGCTCTTCGCTTGTATTCGGTTCATTGAGCTGCAATAAATCTTCCAATAAGTTACCAAAGGCGCGTACTTCAATACGCTCCGTAGCGGATCGCTGTGATTCTGGTAGCGACATCAAATTAGTCGCCGCCCCAAAATCACCAAACAACATATCGGCTTGGTCGTTAATCATTGCATTATGGGCGTAGACATCACCATGGCTAACGCCTTTGTCATGCAAATGCGCCAAGGTTTTCGCCATTTGATGAATAACATTGGCGATGGTCTTAAGGTCGAAAACGGTGTTTTTTTCAAAAGTATCTCGAGTACAGGTTTGTAATGAGGGAGGCAAACCTAAGTTATAAAAAGATTTAGGAATTAACGCCATCACTAAACCTAATGTACTCTTAACATCGCTGCGGTCTAATTGCGCAACAACTTTAATAAGATTGTCATGCTCTCCGGCGTTAAGACAACAGTCCAACTCATCTTGCGGATAACCATCACTGGTCACATCCCCTTTAAAAATTTTTACTGCGATATGATTATCCGTGCCCGTTAAACTCTGCGGTTGGATGAGCCAATGTGCTTGATAAATTAAACCAGAAGCCCCCTCCCCGATTAACTCACCCAGCTGAATATCTTCCAGCGCCACACTGGTCACAGAAGACTGCGAGGAATAAGCGTTATCAGAGGTTTTATTCGCTCGATTAAAGTCATTCCCCGAAAACGCCAACCACGCCAACTTAGGCAGCTGAAATAACCAGTCTGGCATCGCAGTTAAACGATTCGCGGATAGTCGAGCCAGCTCCAGATTTTTACAGTTGGCCATGCTTTCTGGTAAATGGGTTAATTGATTCCCTGCTAGCGCCAACTTTTGCAAGCGGTGTAACTGCCCCATCGAATCGGGTAACGATTCAATAGCATTCTCGGTCAAGATCAACCAGCGCGTATCGACAGGCAGCACGTTTTCATCAACCTGCGTTAAGCGATTGGATTTAAAACTGATCATCTCCAGTTTTTGGCAGCGAGCAATCACCGCCGGAATTTTTTCGAAATTATTATTGGTTAAAAATAAAATGCGCAGATTCACCAAACACTCAAAACCGTCGGGCAATTCACTAAGTTGATTATTAGAAAGATCCAATACTTCCAAGCTATCGGCTAACTCAAAAATTTTTGCTGGGAATTCTGTTAACTGCGCAGAGATCTGTAAACGGGTAATAGGCGCTTGCTGTTGAGAGGCGCGATAAGCTGCGGTAAATTTCCCAGCGTTCAACTGTTGTAAATGGGTAAGCGACACAATGATGACCAGAATAATAAATAGAGTCATCATTTTATAGCTTTGCCGTGTTTATGCTAGGGCAAACTCAACTGGCGCGCTTATGTCCTGGCTTTATTATTCCGTAGTTGAATAACGACGATATAATTCAAACAAAGAAAACACAACCATTGCCGCCCCTGACACAGGGAATAGAATTACGATAACAACACAACCTACCAGCAAGCATTTTTCACCAAGTGTCACCGCAGCTCTCGCTGCCGAGATCGATGACTGAATGGGAGCAGAAGGTTTGCGTTGCCACCACATAATCACCCCAGATACCGATAGTAATATGAGTGTAATACAAGCAACCACCGCCAATACAATACTCCAAGGTCCCAGCGTTGCCTGATGTAAAGGAATACTCAGCGCCATGGTTTTTGCGCTTAAGTTGTAATCATTCCAACCAATATCCGCCAAGACTTGGCCCGAATACTGGTCAATGTGCACAGTGCGGTCTTCCCTCGGGTCAATCACGTCTCGACTGCTGGCAATCGATAGCAAGGTATAAACGCCCTCGGGTTTTAATGGCAAAGCAATACGAAAACGTGCGTCTTCATTCAATTTAAAATCCAGCTGTAAGCCTTGTTGAACAATGGCATCCAAAGATTTTGGTGCTGCATTATTACTATCTACAGCATTAACCGCAGCAACATTCGACTTAGGCAAAGGCACCTGCTCTAAGCCCCAAGGTATTTCGTTTAAATCGCCATCATTCAGGGCACCATGGGTCATGGTAATATCCGATTGCCAAGACGACGCACGCTTTTCAACCGGAAAACCGCTGTAGGGCTGAACCAGTTGTTGTCCCCAAATCCCAGTCCACGTCATCCCGCTTAACGAAAAAAAGAGTAGAAACAGTAAAGAATACACACCTAAAGACCCATGTAAGGCTTTCCAATAAGCACGAGATTCCGTTTTTGGTCGTGCGGTAAACGATGGTTTAAATAGTTTTTTAAAAGGAACTGCTGTTTTTCTAGGCCAGTGTAAATACAGCCCAGTAAGAATGAGGAAAAAGGTTAATCCTGTCGACAATTCAATCAACGCATCACCCAATTTCCCTAATAATAACGAACCATGAATGTTATCCGCAATACTGTACCAGCGATCGCCACTCTCAAAGTCACCTAAAATAGCCCCGTCATAAGGGTTTACAAATACTAGCGTCGTAGCAAAGTTCTCGCCACGCATTTTAACGAGACTACTGTGATTTTGGTTGATCGGCGGAACATATTGCGCTGCCTTTAAATGAGGATACGCAGCTTTTACCGTTGCTAACTGAACATCAGCACTTATTAGTTCGCTTCTTTGCTGCTGAGCCGAAACAGGCTCATCAACAAGCGTTAGCTCATCACCATATTGATACGCATCCGTCCAAGGCCCAGCCACCATCACCAACCCTGTTAGCGACAGCATCAAAATAAACGGCACAACATACAAGCCAGCAAAAAAGTGCCAGCGCCAGATTGATAAATACAGGGCTTTATTCATACAAATTACAGCTCGTGCTAATTTTAGCCCGCATTGTAATCGACATAGCGTTATAAGTATCGATGAAAGCCTGCTCTCATTGCGGCAGCGCGCGAAAAGCATTAGAATTCGCCCATTAGATTTACCCTAATTCTCGATGAATCAAGAGCCTCAACTATGCGCGCAACTCAATTCTTAATCGCCACCGTAAAAGAAACCCCTACGGATGCCGTTGTTATCAGCCACCAGCTGATGCTTCGAGCAGGCATGATTCGTAAACTAGCCTCCGGTTTATATACTTGGTTGCCCCTAGGTTTACGCACCTTACGCAAGGTTGAAGGCATTGTTCGCGAAGAAATGAATAAAGCCGATGGCCTTGAAGTATTAATGCCGGCGGTTCAGCCAGCGGAGCTTTGGCAAGAAACAGGTCGCTGGTTCCAATATGGCGGTGAGTTATTACGCGTTAAAGACCGTCACGGTCGTGATTTCTGCGTTGGCCCAACTCACGAAGAAGTAATCACTGATTTAGCCCGTAACGAGCTTTCAAGCTACAAGCAATTGCCCGTTACTTTCTACCAAGTTCAAACCAAGTTCCGTGACGAAACCCGTCCACGCTTTGGTGTGATGCGCTCACGTGAATTCATCATGAAAGATGCTTATTCTTTCCATGCTGATCAAGCGAGCCTAGATGAAACCTACGATAAGATGCACAATGCTTATAGCAACATCTTCAATCGTTTCGGTTTGGATTTCCGCCCTGTTGATGCGGATACCGGCTCTATCGGTGGCGCTAAGTCACACGAATTTCATGTATTAGCGGAATCCGGTGAAGACGATATCGCATTCTCTGATAGCTCTGACTTTGCCGCAAACGTAGAACTGGCAGAAGCTTTAGCACCTTCAGGCGAACGTCCAGCACCAAGCGCAGAATTAACCAGCATCGATACCCCCGATACGCACAGCATCGAAGAGGTCTGTAAACTATTAAGTGTTGCTGCAACGAACGTTGTTAAAACATTAATCGTTTTAGGCGCTCAAACAGACGCACAAATCAAAGCCGAAGAAGCCGCCCCACTTGTTGCTTTAGTAGTTCGTGGTGATCACGAGCTAAACGAAATTAAAGCTGAAAAATTAGCGCAAGTAGCTGAGCCATTAGTATTCGCTAGCGATGTTCAAATTCGTGATGTAATTGGCGCTGGCACAGGTTCTTTAGGCCCAATTGGTTTAATCGACAAAGGCATCAACGTGATCGTTGATCGCGCAGCAGCCCATTGTGCTGATTTCGTCTGTGGCGCTAACGAAGATGACAAGCACATGACCGGTGCAAACTGGGAACGTGATGCAGCGGTTACTGAAATTGCTGATCTACGCAACGTAGTTGCCGGTGACCCAAGCCCATGTGGCCAAGGTAACATCGAAATTAAGCGTGGCATCGAAGTAGGTCATATCTTCCAGTTAGGCACCAAGTACTCAGAAGCACTAAAAGCCTCTGTTCTTGACCAGAACGGTAAAGATAGAACCATGACTATGGGTTGTTATGGTATTGGTATCAGTCGCGTTGTTGCTGCTGCTATCGAACAGAACAACGATGAGAATGGCATTATCTGGCCAGATGCTATTGCTCCGTTCACCCTAGGCATCGTGCCAATGGGCGCGCACAAGTCAGAAGCGGTTCGCGAAAAATCTGAAGCGCTTTATAACGAACTTAAAGGCTTAGGCATTGACGTATTCTTTGACGATCGTGATAAGAAAACAAGCCCAGGGGTTAAGTTTGCGGATATGGAGTTGATGGGTCTTCCTCATCGCATCGTTATTAGTGATCGCGGCCTAGAAGCAGGCACTATTGAATATAAGAATCGCCGTGAAGCCGACAAGCAAGAGATTGCAGTTGATGACATTGTTGCTTTCTTAAAGAATGCGATTCAAGCTTAAATCATGATAAAGCGACTAAGAACGACTCATCCATTATTTCTAATACTGGTGCTGACGTTCTTTTCAGTCGCTCTTTTCCCTCATAATAGTTTGGCCGCTAAACCTGCGATCAAAAGAGTAGACCCCGCGTTAAAAAAAGCGTTAGCAGAAGCGGTCGCGGATGCTAAAAGTTTTGACGATCAATTTGAAGCTGAAGTCTGGCTGGTTGATATGTCGGCTCGTCTAAAACGCTTTATCAAAGATCCCCAAGAGAGGTTAACGTTACTGCGTATGGTTCATCAAGAAGCAAAACGCGCTGATTTATCCCCCGAGCTGGTTATCTCTGTTATTCATGTAGAAAGTGCATTTAACCCTTACGCAGTGTCTTATGTTGGCGCTCAAGGATTAATGCAGGTGATGCCCTTTTGGAAAAAAGAGCTGGGTAGAACCGACGACAACTTGATTAATATGGCGGTTAACTTACGTTATGGTTGCACCATTTTAAAACACTATTTAAAGCGTGAAAAAGGTGATTGGATACGTGCCCTTGCGCGTTATAACGGCAGTTTAGGCCGAACTAAGTACCCCGAAAAAGTCATGAATTTTTGGCAAAAATACTGGTTTGTAGATCATCAGTGATTTGATTCATTACAATTGATCTCAGCCTATATAGCAGAACAAAATACTCTCGCAAAAAAAACTATTTCGCTAATAGCTCAAGATTATCTTTAGCGACTTGTTTAGCTTTTTCAATTGCAACATTCAAACTCTCAACCGTCTGCTCTCCCCATAATACATCAATGATTATATTGTCAGGTGCGATAATCACGGTTGCGGGTAACCCCATAACATCAGGCTTAGTCCAAACCTCTGGCCATTGGGATATTACGGGAAAATCAATCGACATTTTCTCTTTTAAAATAACCAGTTGGTTATGCTCTAACTCATCAAAATTAAAGCCCAATAATTTAATATCGCTGTCTTTTTGCGCGGCATAAAATTGGTTTAACTCTGGAATTTCTTTCCAGCACGGTTTGCACCATTCAGCCCAAATATTAACCAGGCGCCACTGCCCAGCCCAATGATTATTTGAAGTCACATCATTCGAAGTCAGATCATCATTTTCAACTCCCTTAGATGAGGCTGAATCACACGCTGTTAATAATGCCGTTGTCATTAAAGTAGCGGTTAATAAAAGATATTTAACGTAAAAAATCACTTACCTGCCTCTCGATCATTCTCCACGGTATTTAATGATTTATTATCAATAGCATCACTACTAGGCAGTAAATACGCTTGTAAACCTACTGATAGGTTGTCTTTAAGCGCATTCTGTTGTTGCTCAATGTGTTGTTTTAACTCGATTAAGTCAACTATGCCAAGATCACCCTGTGTTGTCTTAAAGGTCAAATCAGACTCGATTAATTCAAACCATTTTTTAGGCGCGATATGCTGCAAATAGTCATATAAAGAATATTGATTCAGATCGCGGATTAAAAAGTAATGTTCGTCTTCTTTTTTAAGAATTAACTTTAGTTTATCTAAATATAATAGCGTTTTGCGTAAGCTACCATAGCCCGTCTTGGACTGCTTATTACGAGTAATTGATTGCTTAAAATCTTCGATGGAAAGCCCCTCTCCATTCACCTGCTGAACATGCAGCATTGATAAGAGGTGAAGCCCCAAAGTATGATCAACCGTCGCGAGTTCGTCTTGCTCATTCAGACGCCCCGCACCCAGCATGTAGACGATTTCTGCGCCAAACAAAATCAACAACCAAGAAAGATACAACCACATTAAAAATAAAGGCACCGCCGCAAAGGCGCCGTATATCAACTGATACGATGGGAATAGCGTCGTCACTTCAGCAAAGATCTCTTGCCCTATCTCAAAGAATAAGGCGACCGAAGCACCACCAATAGCCGCGTGTTTCAACGGCACATTACAATTAGGCACTGCCCAATAAATTAACGTAAAGGCTAGAAAACTGGTAGTAAAAGGAATCAATAACCCGAGCGCCATCGTACCAAAGGTCGGCACCCAATCCTCTTGCCAAAGACTCAGTGAGGCAAAATAAGAACTCGCCGCAATCCCGCCACTCAACATCAAGGGCCCTAAGCTTAAGATACCCCAATAAAGTAAAAAGCTTGATAACCCTTTACGGCCTCGTTTCAATAACCAAACTTGGTTAAAAGTATATTCAATACTGCGCAACATCATGATCGCAGTCACCGCTAATAACGCGATGCCTACTACGGTGAGCTTTTGCGCTTGCTGAGAGAATTGATGTAAATAATTCATCATGACATCCCCTGACGCTGGCACAAGGTTGCCAATCAAAAGCTGCTCTATCTCACTGCGATTTTCTTGCAATGAAGGAATCATCGACAAAACGGAATAGGTTACGGTCAATAAAGGCACAAGGGCAAATAGCGTGGTATACGTTAACGCCGCGGCATGAGCTTTATGCTCCAAGGCGGTGAAGCGCTTAACCGCTGCCATTAATAAAGCAACGACTGGCCACTGTTGTATTTCTTGCACTAGGTGTTGAATTCTTACCTTCACACAGGTGTCCTTTAATTAAATTCTTGATCAGCTAACTGTTTGCCATGAATGATGAATGATAACGATCTTTTCGCTACAATGCTGCTATACAATACTGCTATTAGTCTTTTATACATTACATGAGCGAGTTAATTATGGATGTCACTATCTACCACAACCCCCGTTGTTCTAAATCTCGTCAAACATTAGAACTGATTAAATCTCAAGGCATCGAGCCAGAAATTCGTCTATACCTTGACGATACTCCTAGCGCTAAAGAACTGAAAGAAGTGATCGCCAAACTAGGCATCACGCCGCGTGAACTATTACGTAAGGGTGAAGACGCGTATAAAGAAAACCAGCTAAGCAATAAAGAGCTCTCCGATGCGGCTTTAATCAAAGCCATGGTTGAGTTTCCTAAGCTCATTGAGCGTCCAATCGTTATCAATGGTGATCACGCTAAACTAGGCCGCCCACCTGAGCAAGTATTGGAAATTTTATAATGGCCAATTCAAGTCTGCCGGCCAATCCTTATATTTTAGTGCTTTATTATAGCCGTGGTGGCACAACGGCAAAAATGGCTCAAGCGATTGCACAAGGTGTCGAAACTGTCACGGGCATTGAAGCACGACTGCGTACGGTTCCGGCTGTATCAGCCAACTGCGAAGCAACTGAAGATAGCATTCCCAGCTCTGGCGCGATTTATTGCTCAGAAGATGACTTAAAGAATTGTTCAGGCTTAGTAATGGGTAGCCCAACGCGTTTCGGTAATATGGCTGCACCGCTTAAATATTTCATTGATAGCACAAGCAATCTTTGGATGACGGGCAAGTTGGTGAATAAGCCGGCTGGCGTCTTCACCGCAACGTCGAGCTTGCATGGCGGCCAAGAAACCACCTTGATGTCGATGGCATTACCACTCATTCATCATGGCATGGTCTTTTGTGGCATTCCCTATACCGAATCAGCGTTGATCCATACTCAAACAGGCGGAACACCTTATGGTGCTTCTCACTGGGCAGGCACTGAAGGCGAGCGTTCGCTGTCTGAGCATGAATTAAAGCTATGCCAAGCCCAAGGCAAGCGCATCGCAACATTGGGCTTAGCCTTGCTTACAGGAATGAACCCATGAAAAAAGTTGTAATAAGCCGTATCGTATTATTATCGAGCTACATCAGCTTGATACTCATTTTATTAGTCAGCACCTTCGCCAGTGGTGGTGAACATACCGAAGGTACGAGCATCGCAGCGCCGATCGTTTTATGGTTATTTAAATGCCTACCTTTGCTAATGTTTATCCCTGGTTTGATCAGTGGCAGTCATAAAACAGCCTCTTGGTTGTCGTATGTTTCGATGATCTATTTTGTATTGGCTATTTTGCTGATGTTTACAGCAGGCGCTAATATCTGGGGCACGCTGATGCCAATATCCACCTTAGTATTATTTACCGCAACGATGCTCTATACCCGTTGGAAAAAAGAGGAAGAAAAAGCATGATGAAGTTAAAAGTTTATTTATCGGGTGAGATTCATTCTGATTGGCGTGAAACCATCGCCGAAGGCATTAAAGCAGCCGCCTTAAGCATTGAGTTATCTGGGCCAAATACCAACCACGAAGCCAGTGATGATTGCGGCGAAATGATTCTAGGCGCTGAAGAGAATCCTTTTTGGAAAGATCACAAGGCGTCTAAAATCAACGCGCTACGCACTCGTAAACTGATCAACGATGCCGACATTGTTGTCGTTCGCTTTGGTGACAAGTATAAGCAATGGAACGCAGCCTTTGATGCAGGCTATGCCGCAGCGTTGAATAAATCTTTAATCGTGATGCACGATCCAAAGATTACTCACCCGCTTAAAGAAGTTGATGGCGCTGCTCAGGCGGTCTGTGAAACACCAGAGCAAGTGGTCGAGATTTTTAAATACATCGTTCGCGATCAGTAAGCCGTTTATAAAATGCATAAAAAAAGCGCATCGACCTTAACAGTCTATGCGCTTTTCAATATCTAAAGCCTTGAAAAATTAAAGCGTATTAACGCTCGTCTTCCCACTCACCGTCAGTGCTCTCATCAGCCACTTCAGTCAAGCTAACTTCACCGCATTTAGCACACTTGCCTTCAACGATGATCACACCGTTTAATTCATACTCTTTTGGCTCAACCATACCCAAGTCAACTGCCTGACAGGCATTACACCAAGTTTGAGTTAGAAAGGCTTCTTTGTCTTCGTCAGTGCGATCGTCAAAGTTGCGTTCGACAATCTCATCATTCGTTTCTTCGTTAATTACATCAGTCATGATTTATTCACTTTTACATTGTTTGGATTATCAGGACATTCTAACAGATCACCTACTTGATCGCATTACTATACCTGACAGTAGCTCTCTATTCCAAGACATCCCTTAGCTACTCTATTGTAACTTGAGAAATTATAATACAAACATCAGCAACCCCTCACCCAATACTCTATAGAAAATACCTCAAGAGAAAAGTGTAATTAGAAATCAATAAATTGACGATAGAGTGTAAAGTGAGCAGTTCTTTAGTTTAGTTTTTAGTGGCTACAACTGCTTAACTGAGGCTCTCGGGCGAATTGTTAATTGAGCTCTCTACGCATATTATGCCTTCTGAAACTAGCTTTCGAGCTTAGTAATGGATGTTCTACTCAAAGGAAAGATGAATGCTAAATAAAGATAAAGACGGTTGGATTACCAACTTAAAAGTGCATAAAGAGCACAGACCTACTATAGAAAAATCCCCTATAGGTACGATTACCGCTATTGTGCTACATAGGACTGGCTCAAATAATGCTCAATCAGTATTAAATGCTTGGAAGAATAAACCCGAAGGAACTCATTTTCTTATTTCAGAAACAGGTAAAATTTTTCAGACCGCTAGTTTAAATAAGCAGTGCTGGCACGTAGGCAAGCTTTACTCCAAATGCAGAATTAACTCATCATGCGAAAAGGCAGATGCTGAAGCAATAGAAAACATTCTTCATATGAGAAACACTCGATGGGGGAAGAAGTTTAAACTAGTTACTAGACATGAATTAAAAAAAGATTATCCAGCTCGCTTCCCCCACAACTTAGACTCCTTAGGCATTGAAGTTGTCGGCGTAATATCTCAAAAGAGCGAGACTTACGAAACGCCAAACAAACTACAACTAAACTCATTATTTTGGTTAGTCGATGAACTTGTTTCATTATACGGACTAAGCATCAAAGATCTTTATGCTCATGGGCAAGTAGCACATAAAGATGAGAAAAAATCAGAGGGCACATCTGCTTTAAAAGCATATGCTATTCATAGGGAAAAATAATATGAGAAAATTTATCGTAACTCTTTTAAGTACATGCTTTCTTTTAGCATGCTCTTCAAGCAAAGTAATAAATATCCATGAACCTGAACTGGAATTCACCAATATAAAGTCAGATTTCATACTTAAAGACGTTAACAATTATGATTGTGACGATATAGATGTTTCCACTCTAAAGTATATATTGACAACTTCTAAGCCCATATCTCAAATAGAGCTACATGACGAATTCTCTACTGTAGGCTGTTCAATAAAAGGATGGGTTACGATTAAGAATAAAAGCATAGGATTTAAATTTGATTATGGTGGAATCCTCTATTTAGACCATGGAGAGATAATGGCTTGTGGCGAAGATTGTTGCCAAAATAATTTTAAATACTGCACTTGGGAGAAGTCAGAAAATACCAATTAAAGCCTGCCACACGATACATTGCATCCCAACAAACGTAATTTACTGTGACCATTCCATATACAACTCCTTATCTAATATGGAAAGACAGTTAATGCAAACAGAAAAACTACTTTCTGCTATACACAAAAAAGCCGCTACTCCCTTTAATTGCTTAAAGAGAACAGCGGCTTTTTGTTACAACTTATTCAAAAGCTTTGAATAATTTCAAATTAGAAATTACTTCAAACGCTCCCAAACTGTTGCAATACCCTGACCCATGCCGATACACATAGTAGAAACACCGAACTGAGCGTCTTTCTGCTCAAGAACGTTGATCAAAGTAGTAGAGATACGAGCACCAGAACAACCTAGTGGGTGACCAAGAGCGATCGCACCACCGTGGATGTTAACGATTTCGTCAGCTTTGTCTTTAAGACCAAGGTCTTTAACACAAGGAAGAGACTGAGCAGCGAATGCTTCGTTCAATTCCCAGAAATCGATATCGGCTGCCGTCAAGCCAGCACGCTTAAGTGCCTTTTTAGTAGCAGGTACTGGACCGTAACCCATGATCGCAGCATCACAACCGGCAACAGCCATTGCTTTGATACGTGCACGAGGCTTAAGACCTAGTTCTTTCGCTTTCTTGCCGCTCATAAGCAACATAGCCGCTGCGCCATCAGTGATCTGAGAAGAAGTAGCTGCCGTAACAGTACCGCCCGCAGGATCGAAAGCTGGACGTAGCTTAGACAAAGTTTCTAAAGTCGTTTCAGGGCGAATAGTTTCGTCTTGAGTAACTAGAACTTGCTTGCCATCTGCATCGTGACCAAACATAGGAACGATTTCATTTTTGAAATCGCCTTCGTCAGTCGCTTTTTGAGCAAGACGGTGAGAGCGTTCAGCAAAAGCATCTTGCTGTGCACGAGAAATACCGTGCATCTTACCTAACATTTCAGCCGTAAGACCCATCATGTTAGATGCTTTAGCAGAGTACTTAGAAGATGCAGGGTTATGGTCGAAACCATGCTGCATATTCACGTGACCCATGTGCTCAACACCACCAACAACGAATACATCGCCGTTACCAGTCTGAATTGCTTGTGCCGCCGTGTGGATCGCTGTCATAGCAGAACCACATAGACGGTTAACAGTTTGTGCAGCCGCTTCTTTTGGAATCGAAGTCATCAAAGAAATCTGACGAGCAACGTTAAAACCTTGTTCCAAAGTTTGGTTTACACAACCCCAGATCACATCTTCAACATCAGATGCTTTAGCGCCAGGGTTACGCTCAAAAAGAGCGTTAATTAGGTTTGCAGAAATGTCTTCAGCACGTACATTACGAAATGCACCGTTACGAGAACGGGCCATTGGTGAACGTACTGCGTCAATTACAACTACATCATTATCTTCGTAGTTCATATGTATTCTCCTAGTCTCGTTCGTCATTTAACCGAAGTAGCTTTCGCCATTAGCAGCCATTTCACGCATCTTGTCAGTCACGTGGTATAGAGGGCTAATGTCTTTGTACTTATCAGCAAGTTCAACGAAGTTAGCAAGACCAACTGTATCGATGTAACGTAGAGCACCACCACGGAATGGAGGGAAGCCAACGCCAAATACCAAAGCCATATCCGCTTCAGCAGCTGTATCTACGATGCCTTCTTCAAGACAACGAACAACTTCGTTACACATTGGGATCATGCAGCGAGCAATGATTTCTTCAGCGTCGAATTCACGTGCTTCGCCCAATACAGGTGCAAGCAACTCAAGAATAGACTCATCGAAAACTTTCTTCGGCTTGCCTTTCTTATCTTCAACATAGGTGTAGAAACCCTTGTTGTTTTTCTGACCGTAGAAGCCATTTTCGTACAATACATCCATAGCAGATGTAAAGTCAGCTTTCATACGCTCTGGGAAGCCTTCAGCCATAACGTCGTTAGCGTGCTTACCAGTATCGATACCCACAACATCCATTAAATATGCTGGACCCATTGGGAAACCGAACTTCTCCATTACTTTATCGACTTGACGGAAATCAGCACCGTCTTTCAATAAACCAGCGAAACCGCCGAAGTAAGGGAACAATACACGGTTAACCAAGAAACCTGGGCAATCGTTAACAACTACTGGGGTTTTACCCATTTTCTTAGCATAAGCTACAGTCGTTGCTACTGCTTCTTCAGACGTCTTCTCACCACGGATGATCTCTACAAGAGGCATCATGTGTACTGGGTTAAAGAAGTGCATACCCAAGAAGTTTTCAGGACGCTTAACGCTCTTCGCTAGGAAATCGATAGAGATAGTAGAAGTGTTAGAAGCGATGATAGCGTTTTCGCCAACATGCTGTTCAACTTCTGCTAAAACGATGCCCTTAACTTTAGGGTTTTCAACAACCGCTTCAACAACAACATCAACGTCACCAAACTCTGCATAAGACAAAGTAGGACGGATGCGGTTAAGCGCTTCACCCATTTGAAGAGGCTTCATTTTCTTACGCTCAACGCGCTTAGAAAGAAGCTTGTTTGCTTCAGTCAAACCTAACTCGATACCCGCTTCTGCGATATCTTTCATTAGGATTGGCGTGCCTTTAAGTGCAGAAATATAAGCGATACCACCACCCATAATACCCGCACCCAATACTGCAGCCTTGTTTGTAGGCTTAGCAATGGCATCGTATTCTTTGGCTTTTTTCTTCAACAACTGATCGTTATTGAACAAACCGATAAGTGCTTGAGACTCAGTCGTCTTAGCTAGCTTAGCGAAACCTTTTGCTTCAACAGCAAGTGCTTTATCACGAGTAAGGTTGTGATGCTTTTGCATAACCTTGATCGCTTCGATTGGTGCAGGGTAATGACCCTTAGTCTGACCTTTAACGAAACCTTTAGCAGTTTCGAAAACCATCATACTTTCCATCGAGTTCAAAAGACCTTTACCCGTCTTAACAGCGCGACGTGCTTCATAGTTAAGTTCACCAGCAATGGCAGACTTAAGCATAGCGATAGACTGTTCACGTAGAGCTTCAGGAGCTACTACAGCGTCAACAGCGCCCATTTTCAGAGCTTTATCCGCACGGTTCTCAGCGCCCATGCAGATCCATTCGATCGCATTATCGGCACCAATTACACGAGACAGACGAACTGTACCGCCGAAACCAGGCATAAGACCTAGTTTAACTTCTGGTAGACCTACTTTGGCTTTTTCAGACATAACTCGGAAGTCAGTCGATAAGCACATTTCAAAACCGCCACCCAACGCAATACCGTTGATAGAAGTTAGAGTAGGAACTGGCAAATCTTCAATTGCGTTGAAAATTTCGTTGCCAGATAGAATCCAGTCAACAATTTCTTCTTCAGGAAGCTTGAACGCATCCCCAAATTCAGTGATATCAGCACCAACGATAAAGCAATCTTTACCAGAAGTTACTAAAACACCTTTAACGTCGCTGTTGCCTTTAATGGCCGCAGTTGCCGCTTTTAAATCTTCAAGAGTCACACGGTTAAACTTGTTAACAGACTCTCCATCAAGATTGAAGTTAAGTTCGGCGATGCCGTCTTCAATCAATTTCACCGTGATGGCTGTACCGTCGTAAATCATCAAATGATCTCCACGTAGGGTTAGCTAAATAACTGCAGAAGCGAAATACTAAAGCAGCTTCTTGCACTGAGATAACGGCTAATCGTCTAAAAAACAGACAATTCATACGACCGTTTGAATCTAGTCGAACACAATCCGCGAAAGCCTTGAAAAAGTCAAGAGGATGTCGCTATTGCTCGCAGAAGAATAGCTCTTTTTCTAAACTTGGAACAACTTTGTAGCAAAATAGTGACGACCAGAGGTAATAATCGAAGAAATTCTGATACAACTGCAGTTTCAATAGCCTATTTGCCTTTATATTTGCCTTTATATTAACAATCACAATATTAACAATCACAACCTTTAAAAACGCCCTTCTAGTACAATCAGCTGGGTTTTCAAGTTTTTTGTTACCTTTTGTAACTACCCCTATGGAATACACCTTATTTTCCTTAGTATGAAAGCGTTAGTAGTACACAAATAAATATAAATAATTAATGTGGATGCCATGATAACTTTACAAAATATTAGAAGCTCGCTTCTTATCGTACTGTCTGTGCTTACATTTCAGGCTTCAGCAACACCTCAAGAATTATTAAGTGATGTTCATAAATTACGACTGCTTTCAACTGGATTGATGACTAATTTCTATATGTACTCAGGATTAGACGCCGATGCGAAGTACGGTAAAAAGATTATAGAGAACCTAGCCACCTTTGAAACAACGCTAGCAAAAGCAAAAGCCCTACCCGCTGCTGAAGGTATCAGCGATTCATTAAGCGAAGTCGATACTAATTGGAATGAGTTTAATAAATTAATGCGCATCAACTACGGTGACATGAAGAAACAAGGTTTTCCCAATGTACGCTTAGTCGATGAAATGGGGAAAACCCATACGGTATTACTTAAATCCCTCTCAAAAGCGTATATCGATACAGAAATCAGTACGGGAACCAAGCCTGTTAAAGCCGTTGAAGTAGCGCGCACCCTATCAGTTACTATTTCTGAAATAACATCTCAGTATTCAGCCAGAGGCACATCCAACCTAGGTCAGGTTTTCATGGGCTCTTACGAAAGAACACTCGATCAAATGGCTACTACGTTTGGACAAGATTTCACAAGTTTACAAGCTCAAATTGATACCACTGATAGTCGTGGCATCTTGCGCTCAATTGATAGCAAGTGGAATTTCATAGAACGTTCGATTAAAAACTACAACGAAAATACTGTGCCATTTTTAGTCACAAGCTATAGCGAACGTATTGTGGATCATTTAGAAGAGATTGTTGCCCTTCACGATTTTTAAATCGCGTACACGACAAGCGTACATCAAAAGTAGATTCCCCTTCTGGGCAACCACCATCGTGAAAATGTCTTCTAATACTTTGTCGCCCTTAAAGGACGACTCACATTAGAGTTTTACAGTGGTTGCGCTTGTGCAACCCACTGATTTATCTGTTCTGCCACACTGGTTTTACTTTCAATCGTTAAAATGCTGGCACGATTGTCATAAACTTCAACCACACGAACATCATCTCCGACCTTCGCTAGCAACTCACACAGCTTCTTTAAATCAGGGCGTTGATTGTTATTATTCCAGCTCCACCCTTCTGGTAAGCCTTCTTGCTCCCAGCCAGCCTGTCGTACAACACTCCAACGCAGCGCATGACTCTTAATTTCTGGCACAAAACGTTCATAGCGAGTGGCGACGATATCGTCGCGCACTCCCATCTTCTTACTATCCGTTTTGAACGTTTCAAGCTTAACGTGCAGTCCTAGCTTGATTGCATCCATACGCAATTTAGCTAATCGCTGCTGACGTGGACTGGGCTTCAGCATTGCGACTGAACCAAATACCGCTAGAATAATAAGAACAACAATGACTATTGGGCTCATCCTGCCATTTCCTCTAGCTCTAACCAGCGCTCTTCTAAAGCTTCTAATTGCTGCTCAATAGCCTGCAGTTCATCTAGCTTAGACGAAACATAATCATTATCTTTCTGATAAAAGTCCGCACTGCCCGTTTCAATACCTAGCTCTGCTTGCTTCGCTTCTAGGGTTTCAATCTGTTTTGGCAGCTCATCCAGCTCGCGCTGAAGTTTATAGCTGAGTTTTTTTGCTGGGGCTTTAGGCTCCACTACAACAGTGGCCGCTTTTTGGCTTTTGGCTTGTGAAGGCGCTTTTGCTTTCTTCGCACCCGACTTAACCGAAGCATCTAATTTCGCTTTCGTTTCTTTATTACGAATTTCCCATTCAGAATAACCACCCACTTGCTCATCAATATTGCCTTGACCATCAAATACCCAAAGCTGAGTCACAACGTTATCTAAGAAAGCTCGATCGTGGCTGACCAATAATAAAGTCGCATCATATTCCACCAGCTTTTCTTCCAATAACTCCAACGTTTCTACGTCCAAATCGTTGGTCGGCTCATCCATAATCAATAAATTACACGGTTTCAAGAACAACTTTGCCAACAGTACGCGGTTACGTTCACCACCAGACAGTGATTTTACCGGAGTGCGGGCACGTGCAGGTTCAAATAAGAAGTCTTGTAAGTAACCTAGAATGTGGCGCGAGCGACCATCGACCTCGACTTCGTCTTTGCCATCACCAACGTTCTCAGCAACGGATTTTTCCAGATCCAGCAAACTACGAGACTGATCAAAATAGGCAACATCTAACTTAGTGCCGACTTTAATCGTACCGGCCTCTGGTTTGATCTGTTCCAATAACAGTTTCATCACGGTACTTTTGCCAGCGCCATTCGGGCCAACAAGACCAATACGATCACCACGCATCACCACACTGGTAAAGTTACGAACGATTTCTTTACGCTGATTGCCGGTACTCTTTTCAAAGGGCAAGTCAAAACCAAACGAAACATTCTCAAGCTCAAATACATTTTTGCCAGAGCTCTCTGCAGAATTCATCGACAGCGATACGTTACCTTGGCGTTCGCGACGAGCACTGCGCTGATTACGCATCTCTTTTAAACGCTCAACACGGCCTTCGTTACGCGTACGACGGGCTTTAACCCCCTGGCGAATCCATACTTCCTCTTCCGCTAACCGCTTATCAAATAAGGCGTTTTGCACTTCTTCTGCAGCAAGGCGCTGCTCTTGATGCTCAATAAAGCCCTGATAAGTGCCCTTCCAAGAATAAATACTGCCGCGATCCAACTCGATAATACGCGTTGATAAGGCTTGTACGAATGCACGGTCGTGACTGATAAACAATAACGTGCCTTTAAATTGCACCAGTTGTTCTTCTAACCAACGGATGGTTGCTATATCCATGTGGTTGGTTGGCTCATCCAGAATCAACAGATCCGGTTCTGATACCAACGCTTGTGCCAACATCACACGACGCTGCCAACCACCCGACATAGAATCAAACGCTGCATCGCCCGGTAAATCCAAGCGGTCTAAGATTGAATCAACCTTTTGCTGCCATAACCAGCCATCGTTCGCTTCAATCACATGCTGAAGACGCTCAAGCTTTACGAGATCAACATGTTCGCCTTTTAATATTTCTTCATGATAAGCAGAAATAGTCTTACCCAGATCCCCCAAACCCGAAGCAACCACTTCATAAACGGTCTGAGGATCGGTTACAGGCAGTTCTTGTTGTAACGCGGCAATTTTGATTGTATCGCTATGCTGAACCAAGCCTTCATCCGGCTTAATTTGCTTGTCTAATATCTTCAATAAAGTGGATTTGCCTTCGCCATTGCGGCCAAGAACACAAACGCGCTCGCCAGCATTAATGTCGAGATCAACTTTATTTAATAAAACTTGATTACCAAATGCTAAACAAGCACCTTTTAAACGTACCAAAACCATAATTTCTTCTGCTCACATCAATAGAGAGGTTTAAACTGGCGCCAGTATACGCACATTGACGTGCAATCCGAAGCTAAGCCCTATAAAACCTTTATTTGTTCTATTTTTGATAACAGTCCGTTTGACCCAAATCTGTTAAAAATTCTTGTGGCTATGATCAATAGCTGCAATTATTGCTGCGCTCAGTAAAAACTAGAGCACTGACTCTGATACAAAGCGGACATAAATATAATGACTATCCACTTAAATCGAGGGCATATATTAGCCCTTGTTCTAATTTTTATACTTACAGGCTGGATCATCATCGGCCTAAGCAGTGAAGCGGAAGAGTACAATAATCCTCGCCCTCTAGTAATGGATGAAGGTTTGCGCAAAGTTCAGGTAGAACGCATGCAAGGCACTTTAGTCGAACGGTCGATTACAGTATCAGGCAAAACCGCCGCCAATCGCAGCGTCGTTTTAAAATCTGAAATTCGCAGCACTGTAAAAGCCATTCACAAGCAAAAAGGCGAGCGTGTTAAGCAAGGCGACTTAATTGTTGAGCTGGATGCCCGTGACTGGCCTGCCCGCGTAGAGCAAACACAAGCCAGCTTGCGTCAATATCAATTAGAGTTTGATAGTGCCAAAAAATTGGTCAAAAAAGGCTTATACAATGAGTCTCAGCTCGCTCAAGCAGAAACCGCACTCGCCAATGCCAAAGCCGATTTAACCAACGCAAAAATTAATCTACAGGCCAGCCGTATAACCGCCCCCTTTGATGGTATTGTCGACCAGCGTTACGTTGAGCGTGGTGATTATGTTAAAGAGAATGTCGATATTCTAAAAATCTTAGACTTTTCTCCCTACCTGGTCATAGGTAATGCTGCCGAAAAAGACGCGTCGTTTATTAACATTGGCGATCGTGCAGAAGCCGTATTAGTAACAGGCGATATTATACAGGGACGCATTCGTTTTATAGCAGCCGAAGCCGATAGCCAAACCCGCACCTTCCCCATCGAAATGGAAGTAGTTAATCCTTCTGGCGCAATGACCAGCGGTTTAACGGCAAAATTATTAATTCCTCAGCCTAAGCAGTTTGCACACAACATTTCCCCTTCTCTATTGATTCTTAATGATCAAGGACACTTAGGCATAAAAGGCATTACTCCCGATAACAAGGTGGTATTCCATAGTATCAACATACTGAAAGCTGAGAATACCGGCATTTGGATCACGGGTTTAGAAGAAGAAACTCAAGTGATCACCGTCGGCCAAGGCTTTGTTGAATACGGCGAAGAAGTAACGCCTGTCTATAAAAAAGCCGAAGAAAACAAGCAAGACAGTACGACAGGAAACAATGAGTCTGCTTTGATTAATGACCCTGCCTTGATAAATAATTCGGGTACCGTCAATGAATAACCTTATCGACGCGGCACTTCATCGCTCCCGAACGATCTTGATGTTATTTACATTAATTATGATCGTCGGAATCATCACCACAATCACGATTCCGAAAGAAAGTAATCCCGACATTCAGGTTCCCATTGTTTATGTATCCGTGGGTCACGAAGGTATTTCTCCAGAAGATGCCGACCGCCTTATCTACAAACCACTAGAAACAGAATTAAAGTCTTTAGACGGTTTAAAAGAGATGATCAGCACCGCCTCCCAAGGCCACCTATCCGTGATGCTTGAGTTCTATGGCGACATGGATATTGATCAAGCCTTAATTGACGTACGTGAACGTGTCGATACCGCCAAAAAAGAATTACCTAGAGACAGTGACGAACCCTTAGTAAAAGAAGTCAACGTTGCCTTGTTTCCGGTAATGATCGTGACCCTTTCGGGTGATGTGGACGAAAGTGTTCTCTACGCCAGCGCCAACAAGTTGCAAGAAGCGATTGAAACCCTACCGGGTGTACTTGGCGCAGAAATTGTCGGTAAGCGTGAAGAGCTGGCAGAAATTATTGTAGACCCTGCCCGAATGGACAACTACAACCTTTCTTTTGCGCAACTAGCGACCCTAGTAGGCAATAACAACCAACTGGTCGCGGCGGGTGATTTAGATACCGGCGCAGGCCGCTTCTCGGTAAAAGTACCGGGGTTAATCGAAGATGTAAATGACATCCTCAATATGCCCGTCAAAGCGGTTGGAGACGACGTAGTTAAATTTCGAGACATCGCGGTTGGCCGCCTTGCCTATAAAGACCGCAAAGATATTGCTCGAATCAATGGCAAAAGCGCGGTGGTACTTGAAGTCAAAAAGCGCATTGGTTCAAACATTATCGAAACCCTTGATCAGGTAAAGTACATTCTAGATCAAGCGAAAGACCAATTACCTCCTGGCATCGAAGTTAGTTACAGCCAAGACGAATCGAAAAACATCAGAGACATGCTCAATGATCTTTTCAATAACGTTTTAGTCGCGACTATCTTAGTAATGATCATTGTACTAGGCAGCCTAGGCTTACGTTCAGCGACTATGGTAGGCCTAGCGATTCCTGGCTCGTTCTTAATCGGCATTTTATTGCTTGATGCAATGGGTTACACCCTCAATATGGTCGTATTATTCTCGCTTATCCTGAGTGTTGGGATGCTGGTGGATGGCGCAATTGTGGTTACCGAATACGCCGATCGACGCATGGCCGAAGGTGCTCATAAATTTTATGCCTATAGCGAAGCCGCTAAACGCATGGCTTGGCCCATTATTGCATCGACAGCAACGACTCTTGCCGTATTCTTTCCTTTGTTATTTTGGCCAGGCACAACCGGCGACTTTATGATGTTTCTGCCGCTCACACTGCTATTCACACTCTCCGCGTCTTTAATCATGGCATTAATTGTCGTGCCAACGCTGGGCACCGTTATCGGTAAAAGTGGTGACCATAATGAAGCGAGCCTCGCCACTATGAAAGCGGCAGAGGCAGGGCATTTCGATGAAGTTCCAGGATTTACTGGCCGTTACATTCATTTTTTAAAACTCGCACTCATGCGCCCACGCCAAATATTTATCGGGGCAGTGGCCGCTTTATTTGTGACCGTTTTTGTTTATGGAGAAATGGGTCATGGCGTTGAGTTCTTTCCTGACGTCGATTCCGATATTGGTCTAGTCGACATCCGAGCAAGGGGGAATCTCTCACTGGCCGAGCGTGATGACCTAGTGGCCCAGGTTGAGCGTAAAATATTTGATATGGCCGAAGTAGAATCCATCTATACCTCTACCTTCATTAAAGCGCCTAACGATTCGGCACCCGATCTCATTGGTCGTATCCAAGTAGAACTGTCCAACTGGGAACACCGCCGTTCGGCCGATGAAATATTAGCAGACATCGAATACCGTACTCGCGACTTGGCTGGCATTATTGTTGAAACCCAAAAGAAAGCCGGAGGCCCTGCTGCAGGTGCTGACATACAGCTACAGGTAACATCTGATAGCGCAGAAGACTTGATTAAAGCAATTCACAAGGCCAATGAAATATTCCAAAAAGACCCAGGTCTAAAAGATATTCGTGACGATCTTCCTTTAGATGGTATTTCATGGGAGCTGGATATTGATCGTGAAAGTGCTAGTCGCTATGGCGCTGACATTGCCACCGCTGGGTCTATGATTAGAATGATCACAGGTGGTTTAAAAGTTGGAAGTTTTCGCCCAGACTATACTGATGACGAAGTCGAAATTAGCCTACGTTACCCATCAGAAAACCGCACCATTGATCAGTTTAATAGCATCAACATCAGTACAGCATCCGGTTTGACCCCTATCTCAAACTTTATGCAGCGTAATGCTGTACAACAAGTCAGCAACTTGATTCGTATTGATGGTAAACGTCGTTATCGTTTATTAGCCAATGTGAAAGAAGGTATAAATAGCGCCGCAAAAATCGAAGAGCTAGGTAACCTTTTAAAAGAAGAAACCTGGGCCGATGGCATCGATATGAAATTCAGGGGAGACTTCGAGCAAATGGGAGAAACGGGCGGTTTCTTAGTAAAAGCCTTTTTTATCGCCATTTTCTTAATGCTAACCATATTAGTGACGCAATTTAATAGCTTCTACCACGCAGGATTAATTCTAAGCGCCATCGTATTATCGATTGTCGGCGTATTAATCGGTTTACTCTTATTAGGTGAACCCTTTGGTGTCGTAATGAGCGGAATGGGCGTCATCGCTTTAGCAGGGATTGTGGTGAACAATAACATTGTACTCATCGATACCTTCAACCAACTGATCAAAGAAGGTGTACCCGCTATTGATGCAGCGCTTAGAACAGGTGCACAGCGTTTACGCCCTGTTTTATTAACCGCCGTGACAACGGTATTAGGTTTGATCCCTATGGTCTTTCAGTGGAACATCGATTTAATTCATAATCACGTGACGGCTGGTGCACCGTCATCTCAATGGTGGACACAACTTTCAACAGCGATTGCGGGTGGATTAACCTTCGCGACCATCCTCACCCTAGTACTTACTCCGTGCTTATTAGTGATTGGTGAACAGAAGAAAGAAAAGAAGTTGGCTAAACAACGAGCAATTGCAGAAAAAGCAGCGGGTTAAACCCTGCTTTTCACGCAAGCTACTGAAAAAGTTAAACTTTTTTAAAATAAACGTTTGACACACCCTGAGATAAATGTAGAATGCACCTCGCTGAAACAAGACTGGGTGATTAGCTCAGCTGGGAGAGCGCCACCCTTACAAGGTGGATGTCGGCGGTTCGATCCCGTCATCACCCACCAATT
>OJGC01000156.1_pt1 | contig 24168 bp, 21 predicted proteins | sample 1594471 | NCBI WGS metagenome assembly OJGC01 (sample SAMN05416804, study PRJEB24817) | seawater metagenome | isolation source: Sea water | place: Canada:Atlantic | collected 2013-11
TCGAAAGGTGGTCTGGCAATGTGGGCAGCGAGTAATGTTTGTCTCAGCCATAGCTACTAATATCCTTTGCTCTTATTACAGGCAACTTTTTTATTATTTAAAGTTTTGTGCCAGTTAAGATGATCCAATCATCTAATTGTTCCATTCCGTCCATATTAAACCATGGTTCATACGCTGCGCGCACTTCGTCAGCTTGATGGCTTAATAAACCCGACAAGGCGAGTTTACCGCCACTTTTTGTCAGGGTGGCAATGTTTTCGGCCAGAGAAATTAATGGCCCTGCTAAAATATTGGCCACCATAATGTCGGCTTCAATTTTATGGGTATTCTCAGGTAATACTACGTCATACTGATCGGCAGAAATACCATTACGTTCTGCATTTTGACGAGTCGCTAATAAGGCCTGCGGGTCATTATCAACCCCTAGCATGCGCTCACTACCTAACAATAAAGCGGCAATACCTAAAATACCACTGCCGCAGCCATAATCGATAATCAGCTCGCCACCTTCAACCTGCTTATCCAAAAAGCGTAAGCAATGAGCGGTCGTTGGGTGTGTGCCAGTGCCAAACGCTAGGCCAGGATCAAGCATGAGGTTCACTGCATTTTTGTCTTCAGGCTCTTTCCAGCTAGGGCAAACCCATAAACGGTCGCCAAACGGCATGGCATGGAAGTTATCCATCCAGGCACGTTCCCAATCTTTATCTTCTACTAATTCAAGCTTATGTTCAGGAAAAGCTTTTCCTTGCATGGCAGGGTCGAATGAAAAAAGGTTTTTCATGTTGGCAATTAGCACATCGCCATTGATTTCAGCATCGAATAAACCGATTACAATCGTTTTATCCCATACCGGCATCGTGCCTAATTCTGGTTCTAAAATGGGTTGGTCTGCACCGTCTTGCAAGGTAACTGCTTGTGCACCTTCCAGTAACATAGAATCTTCGATGATTTCTATTTGATCAGGCAGTACTTCAACTTTAAGTTGTATCCAAGCCATTAGCTTTGTCCTTTTAACTGTACTAGTGCACTCGCAAGTGCCAATTCATAACCTTGTGGACCTAAGCCACAAATGACGCCAACGGCTTTATCAGAGAAGTAAGAATGCGCGCGAAAGTCTTCACGGGCATGAACATTGGAAATATGAACTTCAATGAATGGGATATTAACCCCTAAAATAGCATCACGAATGGCAACGCTGGTATGAGTAAAAGCGGCAGGATTAATAATAATGAAATCAATTCCTTCACTGCCAGCTTTATGAATGCGCTCAATGATTTCGAATTCAGCATTTGACTGGAAACAGTTCAAATCGGCATTGGCCGCAGCGGCTTGCTTAATCAAAGACTGTTCAATGTCTGCCAGAGTGGTATGGCCATAAACCCCTGGTTCACGCGTACCCAATAGATTCAGGTTAGGACCATTTAATACTAAAATTGAAGGCATACTGTGCTCCGCCATGATGTGCTCCGCATAGGTATCACATGGGATATTACGAAATACAAAAAATCATAATGTTAACTATTGGCGGGAGTTTGCACAAAAAGCGGCTAGGGGTCTAGTCCCTAATGCCTCTAATCCTTAGCAGGGCACACTTTTACGCAGTTTCGCCCCGCTCTTTTAGCTAAATACATGGCTTGATCCGCTAATTCGATCAATTCATTGCTGCTTTGACCTTTGTGCAAAGCAATGCCGCAAGAGAACGTTGAGTTAATCGCGGCAATGCCACCATGAAGGATGTGAGAGAAATTATTGCGAATTTCGTTCATTATATTTTCTGCATCATCGAGTGTCACATTAGGTAAAACAATGGCGAATTCTTCTCCGCCGTAACGACCGACAAAGTCTGTTTTACGTAACCTTTGAGTCAAAAACAACGCTAAGTTTTTGATCACTTCATCACCAATCGGATGGCCATGATTATCATTTACCTGTTTAAAGTGGTCGATATCAATCATAACAAAGCAGAGTGAGGTTTTATTGCGTAAACAGACCTTAATTTGTTCATCCAAGGCTTTCAAAATATGAGTATGATTATACAAACCGGTTAGGCTATCACGGGCAATAAGATGGCTTAAATCACGAGCTCTCGTTCCTCTTGTGCGAATTGTCGATAATAAATGGCGTGGATCTACAGGTTTGGTTAAAAAATCATCACCTCCCTCCGACATTGCAGCTAATTGAAGCTCAATATCTTCCTCTCCAGACAGAAAAATAATGGGAATGTTAATGTAATGAATATCTTGGCGGATGACCTTTGCTAGCTCAACGCCGTTACAGCCTGGCATGTACATATCCATCAAAATCATCTCTGGCTGAAACGATTCCAAAACATTCCAAACGTCCATTGGATCGGTCACTTTTTCAGTAATCATGCCGGCCGTATTTAAGGAACGTTCAGCAAAGAGCGCCTGTGATTTTGAATCATCAACAATGAGTATGCGAAAAGGTTGTTCAGGAACTAGGTTCACCAAACTTTCTAGTTGAGTGATGATGGCTTGCGGCGCAAGGCTTTCAAAGCTGCTAATGCCCCCTAAACGTAAACACTGAAGTTTTTGCTTAAGTGTCATCCCATGAGAGCTGTAAAAAATGATGGGAATCATGGGTGTTGCTGTTTTTACGACCCCCGCTTCTTTTACTCCTTGGTGCTCGGCAATAATAGCTAAACCATTATCAGCTTCAATAAAATCAATATCGATAATGATTGCCATTGGATGACGCTTACTAATGGCATTATGAAGTTCTTCTTGTGTCGTGAAAAGCTCGGCCCTTAAACCAAAATACTCCATTTGCTGTGCCAGTTGGATAGCGTTATCGGAGTCATTCAAAGCCATGTAGATCGGCTTCTTAACAACGATCATCTTTTCGGGCTTATTACTCTGATCATTTCTACGTAAAACCCCTTGGCTTAGCTGCAGCATCAAATCATTCAAGGTTTTAAGCTCTTCACTACTGGGGTGGCAGGTGTTTTTGACCTTAGAAAGAGTTGAATCAAGCTGTGTTGCAATCTCCACATACTTGGGTGAGTCGAAGCGCTGAGCAAAGCGTAATAATTTTTCATTCGCTTGTAGAAGGTCAGAGACATGCTCTTGCTGCCAATGATTATCATGCAGGCAGCGCCACAGATCTAGGAGATGCCTAGCTTGGTGCGTAACTCTTGTAGAAAAGTGCTGCTTGAGCTTTTCGCTTTTTGAAATATCCATGATGATCTATATCGCAAATGTTGTTAATAAGCCTAGCAGAAATACGGTTATTTGCTGGCTATTAGAAGAAAGTTATAGAAAACCTATTAACGACACCCCAGTGTCTGTTTCTGTGTCCTATAGTTAACCGAATAGCTAAGCAAATAGCTAAGCAAATAGTTAAGTAGATAGTGAAATAAATAGCTAAATAATATTCAGCAACCCATGAGAGAAAATTCTTGCTTGAAGGACTAAAAAAACGAGCCAAAGGGGTGTTAGCCCGATTAATAAAAGGGGGCACCTCAGCCCTGCTTTTATGTGTGTTCGTTCTATTACAAGCAGATGATCAACAATGGATCAGCAAAGAGTTGTTTAAGTCTGCTCGGCAAGATTTTGGTAGTGGAGCTGAGCAGCGACTACGAGATTGGCAAGCACTCTATCAGGACTTACGGGGCAAAGACGAAGATGAACAGTTACGAGCGGTGAATCATTTTTTCAATAATGCAGTGAATTATGTCAGCGACGAAAAACACTGGGGTCAAAAAGACTATTGGGCAACCCCGTATGAATCACTGACAACACACGGTGCTGACTGCGAAGACTTTGTGATCGCAAAATATTACACTTTAAAAGAACTGGGTGTAGAGGTTGAAAAATTGCGAATAACTTACGTTAAAGCATTACGGATTAATCAAGCCCACATGGTACTGACCTATTTCCCTACGCCCGATGCGATTCCTTTGGTATTAGATAACCTAATCGGAAAGATATACCCTGCTAATCGACGTACCGATCTTGAGCCTGTGTATAGCTTTAATGCATCTGGAATGTGGTTAGAAAGAATGAAAGGGCAAGGGATTCGAATGGGAAATCCTAACAAACTCGATTTATGGACCGGTTTACGGCTCAGAATGTCTGCTGAAGGCATGGATATTTAGGCTTAAGGCTTAGGTTTAAAGGCTTAGGTTTAAAGACTTAGGTTTAAAGACTTAGATTTAAAGTCTCAAAGCCCAACGCATAAAATCTATTAATGGAACCTGAATTAGACGAAAGTCTAAAATAAGGCCTTACTCGTAAGGCGCAACAAGGAAATGAACATGACATTAAAACGTCAACTTAGCTTGATGGCGAGTGCACTGATTTTGCTGCTATTAACCGGAAATTTGTTTCTCACGCTAACGAATTCTAGTAATTATTTTGAGCAGCAGTTGAATGCCCGTGCTTATGACGCCGCAACATCGCTCGCATTATCCATGTCGAATGCGGTCGCCGATGGCGATAAAGTTAAGCTGGAGCGGATGATTGATGTTTTATTCGATCGAGGGTTCTTTTCTGAAATATCACTACAGCTTTTAGATGGCAGTCGGTTGCAGCGAAAAGTGCAGCCACTTACACAAAACGGTGCGGCGCCAGAGTGGTTTGTCGATGTGGTTGATCTGGCGGTTATACCGGCTTATACCGATGTAACTCAGGGCTGGCAGCGACTAGGTAGTCTAATGGTAAAAAGTCATACCGACCTTGCCTACCAAGATTTATGGAGCATCATAAAAGCTGAAGTCATCTGGTATCTATGGATGGCACTGGTTAGCTTAATCAGTTTGCAAATAATTCTACGCTGGATGTTCAAACCATTAGAGCGAGTTGAACAGCAAGCATTGGATATCAGTGAGCGAAATCTATACGAGCAAGAAAAGCTCCCGCGAGCTCGTGAACTAAGACGCGTCGTACTAGCGATGAATCAAATGGTCAGAAAACTCAAAACAATTTTTGCTGAACAATCCGCCATCACAGAAAAGCTTCGGGAAGAGAACTACCAAGATGATGTCTCACAGCTACTAAATCGACGCGGTTTTGATCAGCGCTTGCAGCATATTTTACAGCAATCTGATGGCTATAGCGGTGTGCTTGTTCTGATGCAGGTTCAAGAGTTTTCTCAATATAATCAAGAGCAAGGTCGTGAGGCTGGCGATGAAATTCTGTTTAGAATTGGGGAGATCTTTAATCAATGGCACCGCGATCATAATGACGTCATCATTAGTCGACGAACGGGCGCTGACTTTTCTCTGTATATTCCTGCGACAGACTTAATCCATGGTGAAGAGTTAGTTGAGCAATGTTTTAACTTACTCTCAACAACGGTACTGACTCAGCGTGGTGGGCTGAATTTTCATTTTGGCGCGGTGTTTATAGAACGATCCTTAGTGGTAGAGGGAACACAAACAGAGCACCCATTAACGTTAGTTGATGCACTCAGTAAAGCTGATGTAGCATTACGCCAAGCACAAACACAGCATATAAGCCGCTATGGGTTTTATGCTGAATCCACTCAAAATGATATTGAACGTACGGCAAGCGAATGGAAAGGTGTATTAGAGACAGTACTGCAAGAAGAAAGTATCGAATTGCATTACCAGCCCATTTTAGATTCAAAAGGCGAGAAAGTAATACACTTTGAAGTGCTTAGCCGAATTTACGACCAACAAGGCATTATTTCAGCCGCCCGTTTTTGGCCTATGGTCGAACGACATCAATTGACGCCTAACTTTGATTTATTAGTCATTAAAACATTGTTAGGGCAGCTTCAGTCTTCGGCCAATGTTCAGCATGAGGCAGATAAAAAATTCTGCATTAACTTATCTGCAGGGTCTGTATTGTCTGAAACCTTTCATGACCAGTTAGAAGAGCTATTAGCGCTTTACCCGCAATGGCGAGAGCTTTTATGCATTGAAATCTCAGAGTGTTCAATATCACATATAGAATTCCCTCTGGCCCGTTTGGCTCATCGCTTAAAGTCACAAGGGGTTGATTTAGGAATCGACCAGGTAGGAACGGGTTCTTTAGCGTTCGCTTATTTGCAGCGGCTTCCACTGAGCTACTTACGCATTGCAGGCAGCTTTAACCGAGGATTACATCTAGCGCTCGATCATAAATTTTTTATTCAGTCTATGGTACAAATTGCGCATAACCTAGATCTTCAGGTATTGGGGGAAGGGGTAGAAAACGAAGATGATATCAAGGCTTTAAAGCAGACGGGCGTTGATGGCATGGGAGGATATTACTTCACTCCACCCATTAACGACCTAAATAAAGCGCTTGAATGGCGCGTTAAATCGAAATGATTAAAACCAAAAATTTAATAGCTATAAAATACTTATAAAAAGGCTTTAAGGTATCACTGCGACAATCTGTCTCTGGTGTTCAATGACGAACGGGGTAAAATACCCCGCTTATTTCAGCAGTCTTTAAACAAGCAGGTTTTCTATTTTGGCGACTAAACATCAAGCAGTTCGGATTATTACTATACTATCTAGCTTACTACTCAGTACATCTGTTTTTGCAGAGCTGGTGGTTGAGGATGGTTTTGTGCGTAAACCTATTCCGGGTCGTAGCATGAGCGCTGCGTTTATGACAATCAGTAATACTGGAACTGAAGATGTTGTTTTAACCACAGCCGCAATCGATGGTGCAAAGAATGTTGAAATTCATACTCACAGTCATCAAGATGGCGTGATGCGAATGCGTCAACTGCATTCATTAGAAATCAAGTCAGGGCAGGCGGTCAGCCTTGAACCTGGTGGACTTCACTTGATGGTATTCGGCATTCAGGCATTACCTGCAAAGCCAAACTTAACCTTGTGCGATGAGGCTAAGCGCTGCTACCAGTTTCCTTTGGCCGTTCGAGACTTAGTGAAGCGCTAATCTTTGAATCCGACGCATTAGACACCTTGCTTCAACTTCCCACATTTTAACTTACCTCGCCTTGGCCTGAGTAGCCCTTTGCCATGGCGCTGTCAGTTTAGTTAGTTTAGGTAGTAACTCACGGCGGCTTTAATGTCAGCGGGTTTGAAGGGTTTACTAAGAACATCAACAGCACCCAAAGATCTAAATAATTCGACCTCTTCGCTATCTTTTTCTGCGGTGACTATAATCACAGGAACCGACTTAATCCCTTCCATTGTAACCATGTTGCTAATGCGCTTGAGAACTTCCTTGCCGTCCATACCTGGCATTTGGTTGTCTAGCAATACAATGTCAGGCAGCCAATCTACAAATAATTCCAAGGCATCAGGTCCATTACTGACTTCCATGCACTCATAACCCGCAGTGCTTAGTATTTTATTTAATAACAAACTATTGACCTTGATGTCGTCGACAATGAGTATTTTTCCTAGCCCCTGAGAAGGAATACATTTTATTGATTCATCTTTTGATACCGATTCGTCAGAAGAAAGACCAGCTGTTTTATAGGTAGGCGTTAAATTTAGATGTTTAGCGATTAATTTTAATAGTTGATTGCGCTTGAAGGGTTTGCTCAAAAAGTCATCAGCCCCTTGTTCTAGAATACTTTCTTGCTCCGACTTAAATACGCTGGCACTCACGGCAATGATTGGAATTGCTGCGCCACGTTCAGTCGCTTTGATAGCCCGAATGGCATCCAATCCCCCCATTACTTGCATGCGAATATCCATAAGAATGAGATCGGGTCGCTGTTGCTCAGCAACGGCGCACGCCTGTAAACCATCACAGGTTTCAATAATATTGAAACCAAGAGGTGCAAGGGTTTTGTGAATAAGTAGGCGGTTATTCTTAACATCATCAACAATTAGAATGGTTTTATTGCAGGTTTGATCTTCTGAAAAACTCATGATTTCATGATTGGACTCGTAGTGACTCTGCTCTTCTGCTTCCTTAACTTTTAAAGTGACACAAAAAGTAGTTCCGACCAGCCTTTCGCTAGAAAAGCTAATATCTCCTCCCATTAATTGCGCATACTCACGCGCGATGACCATACCGAGTCCCGTGCCACCAATACTTTTTAGGCCAGATTCAGTCTGTTCAAATACAGAGAAAACTTTATGTCTTTCTTCTGGTGATATCCCTAAACCGGTATCCTCAATCTCTATAGTCAGTAAAAGAGTATTCGGTTCTTCTTGGGTTGGCCATTTGTCTGAGCGAACTCGTAAGTTGATGCTGCCAACTTGTGTAAATTTAACCGCGTTACCCAACAAATTAGTCAATATTTGCCTAGTTTTTCCTTCATCACCATGAATATAAAAAGCGGTTTCCTCATGAATGTCGAGATTCAGTATTAATCCCTTTTGATCTGATAGGCCTCTAAAGGTTTGCTCAACTTCATTAAATAACTTTCTTAAATTGAAGTTGCTATTAACTAGCTTGCTGTGTCCTGCCTCAATTTTTGAAATATCTAGAATATTATTGATTAATAACAGTAAGTTGTTACCTGCGGTATTAATGATCGAAAGCGTATGCTTGTCGTCATTTTTAATATTAGAGCTTTGCTGTAATAGCTCAGAAAAACCCAAAATAGCATTCATCGGAGTGCGTATTTCGTGTGACATATTGGCCAAAAAATTCGTCTTAGCTGAGTTAGCAATTTCTGCGGTTTCTTTAGCACTTACGAGTTCTTCGGTTCGTTCATTGACTCGCTGCTCTAACTCTAAGTTGGTATTACGAAGATTATCTGCGAGCTCCTTTTCTGTTAGCGCTTTTTCTTTGCGAATAATATTAATTTTTTCGGCCATCGCAAGGGATAGTAATATCATTTGTGTGATTAACCCCAATCGCACCCAAATCGTTGGTTCTTCAATAATACCGATATCTAAGCGCGAAAGAGGGAACATCGAAAAACCAATAATATGAAAGGTCCAAGAGAGTGTATACGCTGGCGCTGCGGAACAACCTTGGTACCAGCGAATGCAGCCAGAAACTAGCATTAAGATGAGTGTGGCAATTAAATAAAATTGAAAAAATACAATGGCGCTAGAGTAGGGGAATATTAAGAACGCAACCAGTAGCGCAAGCCAACCCCATAGGCCAATTATATTAATAACATACAGGCGTGGAGCTTGAGAACGAAGCTTTAGAATATAATTGGTTAGCAGTAAAACGGAAGAAAACGAGATAGCAAAGGCAACCGGAATAAGTGTTGGCCATGTCAAGTTGGGGAATACATACTGTGGAAGCAAGCCTTCGTAATACGTTGCCCCTATGGCTGCACCGAGTAGATAAATCGAATAATACACATAGCCCTTATCTCTGAGGATCAGTGCAAGTAAAAAACTATAGCCAAACATGATGAGCATTCCACCATAGGTAGCCCCTAGTATTAATAGCTTAAAGAGGCCCTCTGTGGCATGGGACTCTACAGAGTCGAGTGTTAACTTCAGGATCATTGGCGCTTGGTTTTCAAAACGAAGGTAAAATGTCTTTGTTTCTGCGGGGTCAGGCATATAAATACGAAATACAAATTGACGACTATCGACGTCGCGGGTAGAAAAAGGGCGGCGATTACCCGTCTTTATGCTCGAGTACCCACCCTCGTCGGGGAGGTAAAGGTCAACAAAGTTAAAGTTGGTCAGCCCAAGAGATAAGCGCCAATCCTTAATGCGTACATTCTGATTGGTAAGCGATAGCTTGACCCAATAGGCAGAGTCAGTGAAGCCAAAGTGAGGTAGCGCTTGCTGGCTGGCTTTGAATTGATTTTGGAATTGAGGCGCGCTGACATCATCAATGGTTAAGCGCTTATCTTTATCTTCAAAAAACTCAAGGTGCATGCCAAGTGGGTAGCTTTCTTGTGATCCCGTTAAAACGAGCGGGTCTTGTGCCTGCACAGTTATACTCAGGAACAAACACAAGAACAAGCACATGAATAAACGCAAACTGTATGTCACTAAATGCACAATATAGGCACCTTAATAAAGGCTGCTTTAAGACTGAATTTAAATAAACGAAGGTGTAACTAAAGCAAGTAAGCAGCGCTATCTTAAATATAGCTGATAAATGCACAACCTGCAGGAAAATTAACGGCTTCGCAGGTACCTTGGATAGAGGAAATTGACAAGAAATGAACACTCTTCTTGTAGAATTCGTCACGAACGAGCATGCTGAGCGCAATCCCCTTCAGATAGACTTTTAGGTCAGCAATTCCATGGATTTTATAGATTATTACAAAGTATTAGGCGTCGACAGTGATGCGGATGAAGCAACGATCAAAACCGCTTACCGTAAATTAGCGCGAAAATACCACCCAGACGTCAATAAAGATGCCGGTGCGGAAGATAAGTTTAAAGAAATTGCCGAAGCGTATCACGTGCTTAAAGACAGTGAGCGCCGAGCAGAGTTTGATGATAATAAAAAATATGGTGGTCGCAGTGGTGGCTTCCAGTCTCAGGGTAGATCTTCTGGCTTTGGCGGCCAAGGCGGTTTTGAAGGCGATTACTCTGACTTCTTTTCTTCTTTTGGTGGTGGCCAAGGTTTTGGTCAGCGCCAGCCGCGCCCGGTGCGGGGTCAGAATGTTGAAATTGAAGTGTCTGTTGGCTTGGCCGAAATACTCGAAGTTAAAGAAGAGACAGTTTCTTATACGCTATCAAATGCGGATGGCACTGGCACCAAAAAGAATTTGAAAGTTAAAATTCCTCAAGGGGTCGCTGACGGAGAAAAAATTCGTGTTGCGGGTCAAGGCCATGCGGGGCGTAACGGTGGCAGTGCAGGCGATTTGTATCTTCACATTAGAGTATTGGCGCACCCGTACTTTGAGAGAAAAGGGCAAGACATTGAACTTGTCATGCCGATCACTCCTTGGGAAGCTGCGTTAGGTGCGAAAATTACCGTGCCAACGCTAACCGGAAAAATCAGTTTAACCGTGCCAGCGAATACGTCTTCGGGTAAGAAATTCCGCATTAAAGGTAAAGGCTTAAAAACCAAAACAGTAACCGGTGATTTTTTAGCCATTGTTAAAATAGCGTTGCCAGCAACAATGAGCCCTGAAAGTGAGGCCTTGTGGAAGCAGTTGGCAGAAACAGAAGCCTTTAACCCGCGAGAAGTGTGGGGGAGTTAAGGATAGAAGCAATGGACTGTCAGCAAAGTAATGATGTAACAATGGTGATTATTTTTTGCTAAAGACATGTTGATATTAACGTAAATATAAGTTGTAAACCCCATGGCTTAGGCGTAAAACGGCTAGAGTTAATTAAATCGTTAATTAAATCGTTAATTAAATCGTTAATTAACTCTTTGATCGAGTAATTGATTGTAATATCAAACTCATATCGAGTGCCGTATTTGGTTGATTCAGGTAGTCGGAAAACCTCCACTACCGAATAACATTGTCTAAAAGGAAAGGCCGTGTATAAAACGCTTATTGTCGTTGATACAGAAGATTCACCGCTGAAAGATCAGTTTTCAGATGTCATAAGCTTTGAAAAATATTTACGTGATTACCCTAAGGTCAACGAACCGCAAACACGGCTAATCAACCTCTGTGATACCGAACATTATCTAAGCAAAGGCTACTATTGTTCCTTGTTGGCAGAAGCCCGCAAGCATGTAGTATTGCCTAGCGTAAAAACCATTAACAACCTGCGCAACGAAGTTGACTTGCAGTCGTTGGTTCCTTTGATTTCTGGTTTTACCGAAAGCTTGGACCAAAGTATTTGGATTTATTTTGGCAAGACTCACGGTTTAAACCAAGGCCACAATCAAGCTCAAATAAAAGGTCTGAAGACGTTCGCGAAAAAGCTATTCCAAGAATACCCCTCGCCGATTATTAAACTCAATATCAGCCATGATTCGGCGACTAGTTCGGCTAATAGTTCGGGCATCCGTACAGGTATGACTGTCAGTATCGAGCGCTGTGCGCCGAATGCTTTGCCTGAAAACGAACAAGTTATCTTCCTTGAACAGCTAAAAGACTTTACCCAAACTGTTTGGCGCATGGGCAGTGGTGCAAAACGCCATCGCTGGGATATGGCGATTCTGGTTAATCCAGAAGAAAAAGTGCCGACGAGTAATAAAGATGCGTTAAGTCGCTTTGTTAAAGCAGCGGCTAAGCAGGGCATTAATGCTGAAATCGTATCGTATTCACAGATTACTAATATCAATCAATACGATGCCTTGTTTATTCGTGAAACTACCGCGATTGATCATCATACCTATCGTTTGGCATGCGAAGCTGAAAAGAACGGCATTGTGGTCTTAGATGATCCAACGTCTATCTTACGTTGCTGTAATAAAGTGTTTTTGCACGACGCGTTTAGCTATCAAAAAGTCCCTTCGCTTAATACTGTAGTGGTGAGTGATGCCAGTGCAGAAACGGTCGCAAAACTGCGTGACGAAATGGGCTTTCCTTTAGTTTTGAAAATGCCAGAAGGGTCTTTTTCTAATGGCGTTTATAAAGTTAAAACCGAAGAAGAGTTAACAGAAAAATTATTGGAGCTGTTAGCTGAGTCGGCCTTGGTATTAGCGCAGGAATATTGCTTCACTGATTATGATTGGCGCATTGGGGTTTTAAATGGCCGTGCGATTTACGCGTGTCGTTACAAGATGGCTCGTAATCATTGGCAAATTTATAACCACGAATCTGAGCGTTTCTTCTCTGGTGGTTTTGAAACTATGCCAACGTTTGAAGTACCGCAAAAAGTATTAAAGGCTGCATTAAAAGCCTGTGCGGCGGTCGGTAATGGTTTGTATGGCGTCGACATTAAACAAAAAGACAATAACGTTTATGTCTTAGAGGTGAACGACAACCCAAGTATCGATCATAAGGTGGAAGATGCGTATTTGGGTAATGAACTGTATATGCAAATCATGTCGGAATTTCAGCGCCGCTTAGAAGAGCGTGGTAAAGCGTAATTATGCTGAACTATCGATTGGCCAATGAAAAAGACTTAGAAGCCTTAATGGGTATAGAGGTGACGTGCTTTGACTCAGACCGTTTAAGTTTACGCCGTTTTAAGCATTGGATTCGTGTTGATCACGGTATCTTAATGGTCTGCCAAGAAAACGATCAGGTCGTGGGCTATGGATTAGTCTGGTGTCATAAAGGCACCCGGCTAGCTCGGCTTTATTCGTTGGCGGTTTTGCCACAGCATCGCGGTAAAAATACTGCCGAAGGATTATTAACTCGGTTAGAAGAGGCCGCCTCTAAGCGTGGCCATATCAGCATGCGCTTAGAAGTATCAGAAAATAATACCGGGGCGATCAAATTATACGAGCGCTTGGACTATCGTATATTTGATGAATATACCGAGTATTACGAAGACCACAGTGACGCGCTGCGGATGCAAAAAAGCATTCACAAGCTGAACCCTGCCAGCATTAAAAAGCCCGTGCCCTGGTATCAGCAAACCACGGAGTTTACCTGTGGCCCAGCGGCGTTGATGATGGCGATGGCAAGCCAGAAAGAAACTCTGCAACCGAACCAAGCATTGGAACTCGATATTTGGCGCCAAGCCACATCGATTTTTATGACCTCGGGCCACGGTGGCACTCATCCTTTTGGTTTGGCATTAGCGGCTAATGATCAGGGTTTTCAAGTTGAATTATTTATTAATACTCAAGCCACGCCTTTTTTAGAAGGTGTGCGTTCGAGTAATAAAAAAGACATTTTGGAAGTCGTGCACGAGCAGTTTAAACAGCGAGTCGAAAGCCGAACCGATATCAAATTGCATTATCAGGACACGTCGCAAGATCAGGTTGAGCACTGGTTAAACAATGACTATGCGGTATTAGTATTGATTAGCACTTATCGCTTGGATGGTAGAAAGGCACCGCACTGGGTAGCGGTGACGCATATCGACGAGCATTGTTTGTATGTGCACGATCCCGACTGTGAGGCGTCTGCTAGCGACGATCGTAAAAGCAATAAACAAGGTGCAATTGATTGCCAACATGTGCCTATTGCCCGAACAGACTTTGATAAAATGTCGGCCTTTGGTGCAAGTAAATTACGCACAGCAATTGCAATCAAACCCATTTAGATAAGAATAATAGGGCAAACAAAATAGTTAGGACGCCTGTTGCTGTTTTTTTACAGATTCTTGCGCAACAGGTAGCCCTAAAGAAATAATCGCGGTCAAAATAATAAACCCAGCAGATACCCACAAACAAACAGCCAGCCCGTATTCTTGGAATAACCAGCCCGATAATACCGTACCGACTAAGCGACCCATGGCATTGGCCATATAATAAAATCCGACATCCAGCGAAACACCATCATCCGATGCATAGCTAACAATTAAGTAGCTGTGCAACGAAGAATTGATGGCAAACAATACGCCAAAAATCATTAACCCGCCTAATAAAATAACGGAGGAGTGCCAGTCGTAAGTTAGCGACAATGCAATCGTGATGGGCATTATGCTAAGCGCCAAAGCCCACATTAGCGCGTGGCGGCCATCAGGCGCTTGGCCATTCTTTGTTCCTGTGATCTTGGGCGCAATCCCCTGCACAAAACCATAACCAATAACCCAGCTTGCCAAAAATCCGCCCACATACCAGTGATCCCAGCCAAATGTGGTTGCCAGATAAATAGGCAGCGCAATGACAAACCACACATCTCGAGATCCAAACAAAAACAGACGTGCTGCAGAAAGGTAGTTAATGGCTTTGCTTTTAGAAAATAATTCGGTGAACTTAGGTTTGCCTTTTGACTTGCCTAAATCCTTTTTTAAGCTGATTAAACTTAGAATCCAAACGACTAACAGTGCGATGGCCATCACCAAAATAGCACCTTGGAATCCAAGTAGGCTTAGCATTACACCGCCAAGAAAAAAGCCGATTCCTTTTAAGGCATTTTTAGACCCCGTAAGAATCGCAATCCACTTATACAATTGCCCTCCGGCATCGGACGGAACCAATAACTTAACCGAACTTTTAGCGCTCATTTTATTCAAGTCTTTGGCGATACCTGACATCGCTTGTGCCGCCATTACCCAAGGCACTAACAGCATATCGGCAGGCACTAATAACATTGAAAGCGCGACAATTTGCAAAAATAAACCAATGTTCATGGTCTTATTTAAGCCCAGCCTTGCACCAAGCCAGCCACCCACTAAATTGGTAATCACACCAAAAACTTCATAAAAGATAAACAGCATGGCAACTTCTATCGGGCTATAACCTAGCCCGTAAAAGTACAAAACAACCAACATTCTTAAAGCACCGTCGGTTAACGTGAACGCCCAGTAATTACCGGTTACGATCATATATTGACGAATATCAGGTGATAGCTTTGAAAGCCACGTCATGCTGTTTAATCCTTGCTGCTAATCTATTTATTTTAATTAACGTTCAAACTTATGCTTCAACGAGTAAGTCATCAGATTTGATCAGCTAAACCAACGACTCGCATTAATTCAGCGGTTCGATTGGCATAACCCCATTCATTATCGTACCAGGCATAGATTTTCACTTGAGTACCGTTAACCACCATCGTCGACAGCGCATCAATAATGCTGGAACGTGGATCTGTTTTGTAGTCGATAGAAACCAAAGGACGCTCTTCATAGCCCATAATGTCTTTTAGTTCATTATCAGCGGCGTCTTTCAATAACTGGTTAACTTCTTCGGCGGTTGTTTCACGGCTGACTTCAAAAACACAATCGGTAAGTGATGCATTAGACAGAGGAACACGCACCGCGTGGCCGTTTAACTTTCCTTTTAGTTCAGGAAAAATATTGGTAATCGCAGTGGCTGAACCGGTAGTCGTTGGAATTAAACTGGCGCCACACGAACGTGCACGGCGTAAATCTTTGTGGGGAGCATCTAAAATAGTTTGTGTATTGGTGATGCTATGAATAGTCGTCATAGACCCATGTTTAATTCCCAGTTTTTCATGAATCACTTTTACGACAGGCGCTAGGCAGTTAGTTGTACACGATGCCGCGGTGACAATAGGGTGCTCATCTTTGTTATAAAGATCATCATTAACCCCCATTACCACATTTAATACACCGTCTTCTTTTACCGGAGCGGTTACAACAACCCGTTTAACGCCTTGGTCTAAGTACGCTTGCAGGATGGTTTTTGACTTCATCTTGCCACTGGCTTCAATCACCACATCACAACCAGACCAGTCGGTATCGGCAATGTCTTTATTTTGCGTGCAGCGAATATGTTGCTTGCCAATAACAATGTCAGAACCATCGGCGGTCGCATCGTGGCTCCAGCGACCGTGTACAGAATCGAAGGTTAGCAAATGAGCAAGGGTAGTCGCATCACCCGCGACATCATTGACTTGAACAAACTCAACATCTGCCCAATCAAAAGCTGCGCGTAACGACAAGCGGCCCATGCGGCCAAATCCATTTATTCCTACTTTAATTGTCATAAAAACCTCGGTTTTCTAGTTTATTTTGAAAGCCATTCAATAATTTGATCGGTATGAGGCATTGAGCCGGAGTGAACCAGTTGTTCGTCAATCACAACCGCAGGCGTGCTCATAACGTTATAAGACATAATAACTTGTAAATCGGTCTCTTTTGTTACCGTCACTTTCACGCCTTGTTCGAGGGCAATTCTTTCGATGGACTCAGCTGTTTTAGTACATTTTTTACAGCCACTGCCTAATACTTTTATCTGTTTCATAATTCACCTATCACTAGAAGTTTACTTTTACAGACATCATTACGAATGCCTAAATTTATAAAAAGGAAGAAAGTGCGTTAAATATCCACCCAACTATTGTAAAAGAGACTAATAGAAGCAAGAAAACGGTGGCTAATAATTTCCACTGCATAACTTGTTTGAGCAGGATAAATTCAGGAAAACTGGCGGCAACGGTACTCATACAAAAGGCGAGTGTTGTGCCAACAGGCAAACCGTTATTAATCAGGCTTTCCATAATTGGAATAACCCCAGTTGCATTTGAATACAGAGGAATACCTAACAAAACAGCAGCCGGTACAGACCACCATTGGCCGTCACCCAAATGGTGTTCAATCCAACCGTCGGGAACAAAACCATGTAACGCAGCACCTGCGCCAACCCCAATAATGACCCACTTCCATACTCGGCCAAAAATCTCTAAAGATTCATCTTTAGCAAACTCATGGCGTTCAGCAAACGACAATTTAGGACTTTCTTGAGAGCCACTTATCGAATTGCTTATCGTGCTATGTGTCGTGCTGTCTGAAGCAACGTTTTTCTTTTGACCATCAGCCAGTGCTTTTGCTGCGAACGATTGCAACCAGCGCTCCGCTTTAATTGCATCAAGAAACCAGCCACCTAAAATCCCAACGGTCATTCCGACCACCACATAAAGCAGTGTGAATTTCCAGCCGAGTAAACTCATTAACAATAAAATCGCGACTTCATTAATCAAAGGGGAAGTGAGAAGAAAAGACATGGTAATGCCAACGGGAATACCTGCAGAGGTAAAGCCCAGAAACACAGGAATGCTCGAGCAAGAACAAAAAGGGGTAATCGCACCAAAACCCGACCCTAAAAAATAACCCACTCCCCGATTTTTACCCGCTAAATAATCCCGCACAGCTTCTACATTTAATGACGCTCTTAAAAGAGCAATCGCGTAAATCATCACTAGCAGTAAAGCGTAAATCTTACTGACATCTTCAATAAAAAAATGTACCGAACTGCCAAGCTTAGAATCGGGTGTCAGGTTGAATACAGAATAGGTTAACCAATCGGCAAATTGCGTAAAAATTTCAAACATTAGGTTTCTCCAAACCAGTGTTGGGTTCTATTGGCAAACCAAACAAGGCTCAACATAACAGGAACCTCAACCAATACACCCACTACGGTTGCTAGCGCAGCGCCAGAGTGTAAACCAAATAAAGAAATAGCCACTGCAACGGCTAACTCAAAAAAGTTAGAGGTACTAATCATGCACGCAGGCGCAGCAATGTTATACGAAAGCTTCATTCTAAGAGCGATAAAATAGGTGATCGCAAAGATGCCATAGGTTTGAATTAATAAAGGAATAGCAATTAATACAATGGCTTCAGGCTTGGCTAAAATGGTTTGAGCTTGAAAACCAAATAATAAAACAACCGTGCATAATAAACCAATCATCGACCATGGCTTTAGCATAGTCAGTAATTGATTCAGCGACGTATGATCCTCTTTTTTATCAACCAGCTTTCTGGTGAAGGCCCCGGCTAATAAAGGAATCAAAACGTACAAAACAACAGATAATATTAACGTATCCCAAGGCACTGAAATATCGGTAACACCTAATAAAAAACCCGCAATTGGAGCAAACGCAAAAATCATAATAATGTCGTTTACCGAGACCTGAATTAACGTGTAATTAGGATCTCCCTTGGTTAGCTGGCTCCATACAAATACCATAGCCGTACAAGGCGCAACCCCTAATAAAATCATTCCCGCGATATATTCATTCGCGGTTTGAGGGTCGACCCAATCGGCAAAAAAACCTTTAAAAAATAACCAGCCTAAAAATGCCATGGTAAAAGGTTTAATTAACCAATTAACGACCAAGGTAAGTACTAGTCCTTTTGGTTTTTTACCAACATCTTTTAAGGATGAAAAATCGATTTGAACCATCATGGGATAAATCATTAGCCAGATAAGTAATGCTACGACTAAGTTGACATGAGCAAATTCTAAGGCTGCAATTAACTCAAAAAAAGCAGGAAATACATTACCTAAAACAACGCCCACTGTAATCGCCAATGCCACCCAAATGCTTAAATATCGTTCAAATGTGCCCATTCTATTTTCCTTACCTTCACTATGTTTTATATCTTTTATTTATTCATTTGTAAGACTAAGTACAACAAGAACGCACGCGCTCAGGTCTGTCACCCATCTTATTAAGACTGATTAAATTATTTGAAATAAACTCGGCATTTGCTGTTAGCGTTGTAGATAGAATACTAATAGCCCATTCAGCTAGTTCGCTATTAATGCTGTAAAAAACCCACTGACCCTGACGCTTATCAGTGAGCAAGCCACAATTGCGTAATTGTGCGAGGTGACGAGAAATTTTAGGCTGGCTTTCATCCAGTGCTTGCATGAGTTCGCACACACACAGTTCTTGCTGATCCATAATCAACAGTAAACAGCGTAATCGTGTTTCATCAGCCAAGCATTTATAAAATTGTACAGGAGACATGTAATACACACCGGTGCTGTGATTGTGATTCTTATCTTAAGCATATATGGTAAAACGCATATATTAAAGCGAAAAATAAGAAAATTTAAAATAATTGGGAATAAACTGCTGGGCTCTCCGTCAACCTTATGAAAACACTAATAACGGAGTAACAAATCATGAAAAATACTAACATCATCCCAGCAGCATTAACGTTAATCGCATTGTTTGGTTTTAATTCTGTACAGGCGGCAACCGTTACTACGCAAATGAATGGCGAAGTAGCAATTAATACAAGCCATGAAAGTAATGCCCATACAGACAGTAATACAGAAAGTAATAGCGATGCGAATGGCAGTGCTAGCATTGAAGGTAATAGCCGTTCTGATGCGAGTAACCAGACAAATAGTGATGTTCGATCTGAGTTTGCTAGCCAGATGAAGATGACTAAGGCTCAAGCATCGAATCGTTCAGAGCAAGCAGCGGCCTATAAAAATAGCCTACAGCAATCGGTGAATGCTAAAAAAGACGCCGCAGTTAGCAGTAGCGTATCAGCTGCAGGATCTGCTCAAGCACAAGGTAAAGCCACGGCATCACAAAACATTGAAATGGCGGCTAATACCAGCGCTCAAGCGAATGCTGAAATTCAAGCACGTGCTGCTGATAGTGCAGCAAGCGCATCACAAGCGGCCTTTAATAGTGCCACAGTGATTAGCAGTGACATTGCGAATACTATTTCAGGTGCTGTTCAAACAAGTGTTCAAGCCAGTATTCAAGGTTCAGTATCACAGAGCTTAGATGCTGCAGTCACACAAACAATTGCCAGTACTGTAGCAAGTAGTATAGAAAGTACGGTTGAATCTTCAGTTGCCGCAACGGTTGCGGGTGGCATTGATGCCGCGCTAGGTATGTAATCTTAAACAGCAAAAAAGGGGCATTTAGCCCCTTTTAGCCGTACTTTTAGCTGTACTTTAATCTGAATAAATCTATAACATATAAATATACATTCAGCGACATTGTCATCACAGTCGACATCACAACTATGATTTCTATGACATGATTGCTATCGAGGTTCTTATGAAAAATATCACATTACCCACTCTTTTAAGTTTAGTCATACTGAATATTCCGGTATCAACATTGGCTGCCGATTCTGTTACCTGGACAGGTTCTGCAACAGCTGAGCGCGAACACGATTCTTCGGTCAGCTTAGAGCAAGTTGATGATGTTAGCCGCGAGAGTGATTATGCCAATCAATTAAAATGGGGCTTAGGTGCAAAATGGCAAGCAACGGATAGCCTACAGTTTTCGACCCAGTATTTAGGCAAGAATAAAGATTATGATGAGTTTACTGAATACGATCTAAATCAGCATCACCTAGCGCTGTCTTCAAAGTTTACTTATTCGGGTATCGGTTATGGTTATCGCTTTGATGGCGTAAAAGCGAAAGTCGATGGCGAAGACTTTTTGAATTTTAGCCAGTCGACCCTTGCGCTTGATAAGTTATCTGATTCATCTTTTTATATGCGGGCGGCGATCTCAATAAATAAAAAAGACTTTATCCAATTAGATGAACGCGATGCCCAAGCCACTGTTTTTGGTTTAGATTCCATGGCTTTTTCTACCAGTGGTCGTAGTCATGTTAGCGTTAATGCCAGTGTGGAAAATGAAGTTGCTGAAGAAAAACTGTTTGATAATAAAACCCTAAGCTTAAAGGTTTCCTTTCAGCACAAGTTTGCCAGTACCCATTTTCCTACCACCTTTGTGACGGGTATTCGTTACGCCCACAAAGCCTATGATTCTTTCGATATCACGTTTGCTAATAATAACGGCGGCATTCTTACGGGGTTTCAACCACAAAGCTCGATGGATGAGACGCGGGTTGATCTGCTGAAGCAATGGACGACTAGTTTAGACGTAGGGCTTAATGATTGGTTGGGTTTAATATTAAAAGTGACTTACGCCGATAACGATTCGAATTACGACGCAGTGAAATATGACGAACGTATTATCAGTGCAGGATTAAGCGCGCGTTTTTAATGCGCCTAGCGCTCATTCAGATTCTAATTTTGATAATCACTCTAAGACGGATTTTTTTGAAAGAAATCCGTCGCCATAAATAACATCACGCCCGCTTTCTCCCAAATCTACCGTCATTCCACCCAAGCTTGTGAGGCTCTGTTCTAAGTCTTTTGTTTGCATCAGAATCGCCATGGCGGCGCTTATAATGGGTGCTGCCATCGACGTACCACTTTCAATCCCTTCTTTATTTCCAGCTCTTAATGTTGCCACGTTGACGCCTTCAGCAACAAAATCAATATGCTTACCGCGATTGGCCCAGCGGTAGATGCGTTGATTTTTATCAACCGCACTCACCGCAATAACAGACGCATAAGCAGCAGGAAAAAGCGGACGAGATGCGGGGCCAGCATTGCCAGCCGCAGCGACTACCGCAACCCCTTTTTCACGCACACGCTGTAAGGCTTGCTCTAATAATGCATTAGGCGGCCCTGCTAAGCTCATGTTAATGACTTTGATATTATTCTCTAGCATCCACTCCAATGCTTGTAGTAACGCTAAGGTAGGCGCTGACTGAGAATACGCATCTTTTTGGTAAAATACCGACGCGGCATAAATGTTGGCATTAGTTAATAGTGGGGTGACCGTTTTACCCTGACCAATAATTCTTCCTAGTACCGCCGTTGCATGCGCCTTTGGCTCAATAAGGTTGGAATCAACAAAGCGTTTGGTGGTGATACTCGCGTGATTAAAACCTGAGTGCTGGTGATCAATGGCGGTATCGATAATGCCAATTTTTAAGGGCTGCTTTTTTAATGACTGCTCTTTTAATAGAAGGTCGAAATGCGCGGAAGCAGGTTGTTGAATGTTTACTTCAGGTTGGGAATTCATACTTTCTGCTTTATCGTCAGAGCCCTGAATCGCATACACATGATGACGTTCTATGACTTTTGCACCCACAGGGGCTAATAGCTTAGTCAACGCGGCTAAATTATCATACTGCTGTGCTACATGAATACGCACGGTTAGCATTTGAAGTTCGGCTAGATGATTCTCTTCGATCACCGTAATAGGTAAAAGTTTTAACTGCATGACTTGTTGAGCCGACAATAATAAAAGCCACTCTTGTTTTAGAGCTTGCCAGCCAAACTGAACATTAACCTCGGTTAAAACCGATTTTTGGTTCTTGCCTATAATGGTTAATTCTTCAACATCGTTTATTAAGGTATTGGCGTCAGGAATTTCTTCGATTAAAGCCTCTTCACCGGTTTCTAAAATGGCTTTAGCTTGGTTAGCTAGATCGACTTGTGGTACTGCTTGAGGCAATTCGATCGGCAGGGTGAACAGATCGAGCTGGTCCATCGAAATAATATCTTGGCCCAATAATTGTGCGTGGCTCGTAAGGCTAATCACCATTAAACCCATGCCTAAGGTAAAGGTACGGATATACGAGAAGCTTGAGGCTAGGGTGTAGGTTAGGGTGCAGCGGTGGTTCTTCATGGGTCATCTCCAAACACTAGGTTGTGTTATAGAGACGTTTGACGGGATAATCAATTCCTTATTTTTTTAAAACTATTTGTGGAATAAATAATCCTCTTGGCCGTTAACGGCATAAGAGCAGATAACGAGGATAATAAATTGCACGCAGAACTACTTGAACTATTACCCGGATTACGACGGTACGCATACTCGCTTTGCGGAACAGCCGACGATGCCGACGACTTATGCCAAAGTGCGGTTGAGCGGATATTAGAAAAAGGCGTACCAGAAGATGTGGTACTGGCTAAGTGGGCCTTTCGGGTTTGTCGTAATTTATGGATCGACCAATATCGTGCGACTCGTACACGCGAATTGGCGGTAGAAAATCCTTTGCTGCAAGACATTAACATTAGTGACGATAGCCGGCGCACAGAAAACGAAATTCAACTGCAACAAGTCAATTTAGCCATGCAGGAATTAAACGAAGAACAGCGCTCAGCCTTATCTCTTGTGACCTTACAGTCTATGTCGTACAAAGACGCCGCTGAAGTGCTTGAAGTCCCTGTAGGAACAGTGATGAGTCGAATCTCACGAGCACGGGCAAACTTAATGAAATATTTGAATACGCAATCCACCTTTGCGCAAGGACATTAATATGACAATTTCTGATGAAAAGTTAAATGCGTTCATCGACGGTGAATTATCAGCGCTGGAAATGAGTATTGTCCGCGATGCGATTGCCAAAGACGATCACATTGCAGACCGTGCAGAGGCGCTAGCCGCATTGAATAGCCAGATCACGGCGAGCCTAAGCGCTATTGATGCGATACCACTTTCCGCAGGATTAAGTCAGGTAAAAAGCCAGCTAGAAACCGGTGCTCACACAGAAGCTGCTGACAATGTTGTTAGCTTTCCTTGGTGGCGACAAGCGCAGGCCGCAATGACGATGCCAACCGCCATTGCCGCCAGTATTGCTGCAATATTCGGCTTCTTTTTGAATTCTGAAACCCATACTGGGGCAGGCGCAATGTCCGATTGGTCTGCAATCAGTCAGGCACTTAGCAATCAGACCAGTGGTGAGTTGGTGACCACAAATAACGGTTCCAGTTTTGAAGCTCGGTTAACCTTTTTAAATCAACAAGGTGAGTATTGCCGTCAGTTTTATATTAAAACGAATAACGCACCGGCGTTGCAGAGTATTGCTTGTCGTACAGAAAGTGACTGGCAATTACGAGCCGCGATGCCAACGGTAGAGCAAGACGGTTATCAAACTGCATCGAATGATCGCGCCTTAGATGAGGTAATTGATGCTATGATTAAAGGCGATATCGTTAGCCTTGAACAAGAAAATAAAGCCATCGAGCGCCGCTGGAAACAGTAGCGATTCTATTAAAATAAGGTAGAAGACATGACACGTAATTTATTGCTGTTGGTGGGTATTTTATTATTACAAGCCTGCGCCACAACATCACCTTACCAACCGGTTAATAGCCGCGGTTTTGGTTATAGCGAAACGCCGCTGGATGATCTTCAGTATCGCATCGACTTTAAAGGCTGGGACATGAATCAGGGGAAAGCCGTTAATTATGCCATGTTACGCGCCGCTGAATTTAC
>OJGC01000211.1_pt1 | contig 19922 bp, 13 predicted proteins | sample 1594471 | NCBI WGS metagenome assembly OJGC01 (sample SAMN05416804, study PRJEB24817) | seawater metagenome | isolation source: Sea water | place: Canada:Atlantic | collected 2013-11
TTAGAACGTCGTGAGACAGTTCGGTCCCTATCTGCCGTGGGCGTTTGAGAATTGAGAGGGGTTGCTCCTAGTACGAGAGGACCGGAGTGAACGAACCGCTGGTGTTCGGGTTGTCATGCCAATGGCATTGCCCGGTAGCTACGTTCGGAACTGATAAGCGCTGAAAGCATCTAAGCGCGAAGCAGGCCTCGAGATGAGTTCTCACTAGACTTTTAAAGTCTCTGAAGGGCCGTTGAAGACTACAACGTTGATAGGCAAGATGTGGAAGTGGTGTGAGCCATTAAGCTAACTTGTACTAATTACCCGTGAGGCTTAACCATACAACGCCAAACGCGTTTTGTGTGACAGTTAAGACAGAAGTTAATGACTAAAGTAGATATTACTGACAGAAAGACTTAAAAAATATTATCAGATATTTTCCAAATTCAGTTAGTGCGTAGAAATACGGATTAACGCCCAAATTTGCTTGGTGACAATAGCGTTTTGGACCCACCTGACTCCATGCCGAACTCAGTAGTGAAACGAAACAGCGCCGATGATAGTGTAGCATTTGCTATGTGAAAGTAGGACATTACCAGGCTTCAAATTGTAGAAAGCCCGACTAGCGATAGTCGGGCTTTTTTACGTCTGCAGAAAAGTAATATTCACATTCCCTTCTCTAAAGCGTCGCGTCTCTTAAGCAAAGCGCCTCTTTGTGAACAGTGTTTTGGCTATTTAATACACTGGCCTATGGTAGGTAACATTTGCTATGTGACTCTCCACCGCTGAGGGCACTACAACATAATTTATAAGGCTAAGGGTAGGAAGTAATCAGCGTATATGCATTTACATCCAGAGGTTTCAGTTAGAAGACTGTACACTATATTTGAAAACCACTTACTACCTAGAGTGATGCTGGAATAAGTATAATTGGGTTATGCTTGTGCGTAGTTTGTTTTATTGCCCAACCAGCGTTGAATGAGTGGATCTACATATTGAGGGTATTGATTTAACATCTGTTGTGCAATGGGCCTTACTTGATTTAGGGTTTGTTTATCTCTGGTTAAATCAGCAATTTTAAATTCTGCTAAGCCTGTTTGCTTAGTTCCAAGGACTTCACCTGGGCCGCGTATTTCTAAATCCCGCTCAGCTATCACAAAGCCATCGTTACTGTCTCTAAGTACACCTAAGCGTTTTTGAGCGGTATGCGAAAGTGGTGCATGGTATAAAAGGACACAATGGGAGGCAATATTACCCCTTCCCACACGCCCGCGTAACTGGTGTAATTGTGCTAAACCTAAGCGCTCTGGGTTTTCAATGATGATTAAGCTTGCGTTAGGTACATCAACACCTACTTCAATTACTGTTGTAGCAACTAAAACATGTATAAGGCCTCTTTTAAAGTCGTCCATGATGGACTGCTTTTCTGCTGGCTTCATTCGTCCGTGCACTAAGCCAATATTTAAATCTGGCAGGGCTTCTTTCAATTGCACAGCACTATCTTCAGCTGCTTGACATTGCAGTGCTTCAGACTCATCAATGAGTGTGCATACCCAATAAACTTGACGTTCTTGTTCATTGCAAGCAGATTTAACGCGAGTAATTATATCGTCACGACGCGTGTCTGGAAGTGCTACTGTAGTAATAGGTGTTCGGCCAGGTGGTAACTCATCAATAATTGAGACTTCTAAGTCGGCATAAGCTGTCATTGCTAGAGTACGTGGAATAGGGGTTGCGGTCATCACTAGTTGATGTGGATAACAGCCATTAAATTGTCCCTTTTCTCTTAGTGTTAAACGCTGGTGAACACCGAACCGATGTTGCTCATCAATAATTATAAGTACTAGGTTGTTAAATTTTACTTCATCTTGAAATAAAGCATGTGTACCTACAATCATTTGTGCTTCACCAGAGGCAATCTTTTCTAGTGTTGCTGTGCGTTCTTTACCTTTTGTTTTTCCACCAAGCCATGCTACGTCTATGCCTAATTGTTTAAACCATGAGGTGAAACTTATACCATGCTGCTCTGCAAGTATTTCAGTAGGTGCCATTAAAGCTACTTGAAACCCTTGAGCTATTGCTGTTAATGCGCTTAATGCCGCAACTAAGGTTTTGCCAGAGCCTACATCGCCTTGAACTAGGCGCATCATAGGATAAGGAGATGCTAGATCAGCTTTAATTTCTGACACAACACGATTTTGTGCATTGGTTGGCGCAAAAGGCAATTGTGATAAAAATTGAGGCTCTAATTTATTTGTAGAACTTAGAGACACTGCTTTTGCTTGCTGTCCTTGCTCTCTTACTTTTAATAAGCTTAGGTTTTGTGCTAGTAATTCTTCAAATACTAAACGCTGCTGAGCAGGGTGTGTGCCTTGCTCTAGTTCATTAACATCGATATCACTAGGTGGGCGATGAAGCAACAATAAGGCATCAGCTAGTGCAAGTTGAGAAGGCTGCCATTGCACGGGTAACAGTTCTTCAACAGAGTATTTATTAAGCAGCTCTACAGCTTGTTCACTTAGGGCCCTAATAGATAATTGCTTTAAACCATCTGTTGTTGGGTATACTGGCGTTAATGTTGAAGCTGTTGGCTGCTCACTTGGTGTATCACTTAAACTGTATTCTGGATGGCTCATTTCAAAGCTAACACGCCCGCGGCGAACTTCGCCGAAGCAACGTATTATTTTTCCAGGGCTTAATGCATTTTTTTGTGCAGCACTGAAATTAAAAAATCTAAGTGTGAGCCTCCCTGTATTATCATTTATTTGTACAACGAGCATACGTCTTTTGCCAAATGTGATCTGGCTTGTTTCTATTGTTGCTTCAATGCTCACATGGCTGTGTAATGACAGTTCGTTGATGGAATAAATACGGGTTCTATCTTCGTACCTAAGCGGTAAGTGAAAGAGCATGTCTTGCACGTTTTTAATACCTAGCTTTAAAAGGCGTTCGGCCATTTTGGGTCCGACCCCTTTAAGTTCCGTAATGGGGTATTGGTTTAAGCTAGGTTTAGACAATGTAGGCTCAAATCTTTTTATTTGTGAATGAGTTAAGTGTACTCACAGGCTCGCTAAGCATCAAGCATGTTTTAAAGCGTGCCAAAATTCATCGTCAGCAATTATTTCACCGTCTTCATCGAGTGGCGGGTAAGGTAGTTTTTTTATACGGCATTGTTTAGCTATAACGGGGTGGTAGCCTTCAAAATACATAGGGTGTTTTATATCTTCGCTCAACATATTACGGCTATATAGCCCTGCCTTTTCGCGTTGATGTTGTGCTTCAAATAAAATGAGTGCTGCAGCCACAGAAACATTAAGAGATTGCACCATGCCTTGCATAGGGATAATTATGTTTTGATCGGCATGCTTAAGGGCTTGTGCTGAGATCCCGGTTTTTTCTTGCCCAACAATAATTGCTGTGGGTTTTGTGTAATCTATTTCTCTAAAATCAACGGCATCCTCGCTCAGGTGCGTGGCTAATATTTGTACATTTGGGTTGTGCTGTCGCATCATGGTTGCAGCATCATCAATATTTTTATGAAGGTGGGTTTCTAGCCAATTTTTACTCCCGCCAGAGGTGTTATTAGTTAGCCATTTTTGGTTTTCAGGCCATACAGCATGTACATGGTGGCAACCCACTGCATCGGCACTTCTTACAATAGCCGATAGGTTATGGTGTTTGTGCACGTCTTCTAGGCACACGGTTAAGTCGGTTTGGCGACGCGATAAGACGTCTTTAATTCGTTGATAGCGATTTTGCTGCATGGTGATCCTCTTTTTTATTAATTATACGAAATTTTATGTACTAAGGCATCACTGTACGGCTAATTGGGTTTTGTAAAGAAATAAGTGTTTCGGTGGACTGGATAGCTTCTATCGCTTGAATTTTATTTATTAATACATCCTGTAAGTGGTCGATTGATTTAGCCATTACTTTAATAAAAATGCTGTAATTACCGGTGGTGTAATAGGCTTCAACAACTTCTTCGAGCGCTTCGAGTTTAATGAGTGTTTCAGGATAGTCGCGTGCATTATTTAAATTAATACCAATAAAGCAGCAAACGTCATAGCCAAGTCGCTTTGTATTTATACTTAATTGGGTGCCTGTGATAATTCCTGCTTGTTTTAATTTTTCTACACGCACATGAATAGTGCCGGCACTTACGTTAAAACGTTTCGCTAATTCTGCATAAGCTGTGCGGGCGTTTTCCATTAAAGCGTGAAGTATCTGTTTATCGAGATTATCGATTTGATAATTTTCCATTATTTTTTCTTATTTAAATTAGTGAATTCACATTTTTATCCCCTATAAATTAATCGAAATTATACATTAAAGCTATTTTAATTGTGGGTTATTGAATTAAAAGTTTAAATCGTTACAGTAACTTCATTAGCAGCATCTGTTAGGTGCGTTATTAAAAATAAAGTAAGTAACAATAACTGGGAATGAGGCCAATTATTATGAGTTCACACTATGTGCAGCAGCAGTTGCAAATAAGCAGCGTAAAGCAATTTTTTTCACGGCAATTGGAAAAGCAGTTAGGGCTAGTCGAAGTGCAGGCACCTATTCTTGCAAAAGTAGGCGATGGCACACAAGATAATTTAAGCGGTCATGAAAATGCTGTAGCAGTAAATGTAAAAGCGATTGCCGATAGCCAATACGAAGTTGTGCATTCGCTAGCAAAGTGGAAACGTAAAACGTTAGGTGAGTATGGATTTAGTAAAGGTGAAGGCCTTTACACTCAAATGAAGGCACTGCGCCCTGATGAAGAGTCGCTAAGCCCTATCCACTCGGTTTACGTTGATCAGTGGGATTGGGAAAAGGTAATTTGTGAATCAACAGAACGTTCTTTAACTACCCTCAAACGTACAGTTGAATCAATTTATAAAGGCATAAAAGAAACAGAGAAATTTGTTAGCGAACACTTTTCGCTTGTTCCTTTTTTACCGAGCAATATTCAATTTGTGCATAGTGAAGAGCTTCGTAAAATGTACCCTGACCTTACTGCTAAAAATCGCGAAAAAGCAATAGCAAAAAAATATGGTGCTGTATTTTTAATTGGGATTGGTGGTCAATTAGGCGATGGTCAAATTCACGATGTAAGAGCGCCTGATTATGACGATTGGTCTACACCAACGAGCGAACAATATATAGGGCTCAATGGTGATATTTTAGTATGGAATCCAATACTGGAAGATTCCTTTGAGATATCTTCAATGGGGATTCGTGTAAGCCCTGAGGTACTAAAAACTCAGTTGAGCATTACAGGAGATGATAACCGCCTGCAATTGGATTGGCATAAGGCATTATTAAAAAGTCAGTTTCCACAAACTATTGGTGGTGGTATTGGGCAATCACGTTTGGCTATGTTATTGCTGCAAAAGGAACATATTGGACAAGTTCAAGTTGGAGTATGGTCAACACAAACACATGCAAGCGTTGACGGTCTACTCTAATGAAAGATATAAGAGTGCTGCTTTGAGCACTCTATATTCACGATGTTTTAAACTCAACTTCTACTTTGTTATTCATCAGTTTTATTGTGCAAGGTGGGTAATTACGGTTTGTTTTAAGAACTTTATCAAAAATATGTATTTCCACACCTGAATGTAAAACTGTATTGACGATTAAGTGTGTATTTGTAAGTAATTCATGAAGGTTATTCTCTAATGATGAGAGTTGCCTTTCATATTGCTCTGCTTGTTGACATAGATGTAACTGAGTAGCACCAATTTTATTGATAAGTTCGTTTTTTCTTTCTGGATCTTTAAGTAAGTCTGCTTTTTCTAATGCAGGTTGTAAGGAGTCTAATTGCTGCTCCGTTTTAGCAAGCTCTTTAAAGCACTCGTCAGTTTCAGCAGTAATATCACCGCCGGAGCTTGCTAAATTAATAACCATTTTAGCACCCGATTCGTTGCCAATTTCACCAGCAATTAATGTTGTCGCGTCTAAAATCTCGCCGCCAAATATCTTACCTTTAGGTAAATCTGGTTGACCTACCTTAAGAGCATGACGTGCCTTCATAATACAGTGGCTAGTTTGTCGCTCAATAAAAATATTTGCAGCTTCTAAATAGCAATATTGTGAGTGTGATACATGAATGTCGCCTTCACATATAAGCTTACACGAAAGCGATTTGTCGTCAGATTTTTGATGCCCAATAACGCCTTGCTTAACAGTAATATTACCGCCGGCCGTTAACTCACCAGATTCAACAGTACCAAATATTGTAATATCACCTTTGGCGGTTACTTTCATTCCAGGTTCTATATTTCGAGTAACAATCACACTGCCTTCAAAATCAATATGACCGCTTTTAACGTTGACATCGGGAATAGTAAAAATATCGTCTACGCGCATTCCGTTAGTAATTTCAATAGGCACACCTGATATGGTTGATACTAACTCTAGAGGGTTAAGTTTAGAGATCTCGGTACCCTCACCGGCAACAAGTTGTTTATTGTCACCCGGTTTCGCTGGTAGTATATCGCCAAGTACAGTAAAGCCTTCTTTTCCTGGAGTTGCGGGTTGCTGGCGTATAAGTACCGCACCAGGCTCAACACTTGCCATTTTACCAAAGTCACGCATATCAACGCTGCCATCTTCTTTTAACTTTGGGGTTTTTAGATGGTCTTTTAAGGTTCTTACTTTGGTAACGAGTTTAGTTGCTAAGCCATCACTGGGCAGGCGGCCTTGAGCCAAAATACCCTGCACAACCTCACCTGCTTTAGCAGTAAATTGCTTTTGTAATAGTTGTTCTAAATATGCTTGCTTATAACCACGAACTATACCTGCTTTGACTAGCTGTTTTTTTGCATCATCAAGGCTGAGTAAATCACCGCCTTGCGCGACGGTAAGCTCGCCAGTAGCCATCATTTTATCATCACTGATGACAACCTCTAACTTTGCATCGTATTTGGTCGCGACGATAAGTACTGGCTCTGCACTTTTATCTTTGAAGAATGCATTAATTGCGTCGTAATCAATTTTACAGTCGCAAAATTTAGACATTTCTATTGCTTCAATAACAAATGTAGCACTTGGAGGCGGGTGTTTATTTACATCGAGTAAAACATTCCCATTATGAGTAAGCTTAAACACAGCTAATCCTTTTTAACCACTAAAGTTTTAGTAAATTAATGACATAGTTACAGAGTGATAGAAATTGAAGACGGAGTCAAGATAGTAAGAATAACAATATAGTATAAAAAGAGGACAGGTGTGAGCTATAGAGTGGGTCTATAGCTCAGGAAAATATTAGTTAGTTGAAGGCAGTTCCATTATTCCGTCAATCTCAACTTGTACACCTTTTGGTAAAGCACGTACACCAACTGCTGCACGTGCAGGGTATGGCTGCTTAAAGTACTGGCTCATCACTTCGTTAACGACAGCAAAGTTAGATAAATCAGTTAAATAAATATTTACTTTAACTAAGTCTTGAATTTTACCACCGGCTTCTTCACACACTGCTGTGATATTTTTAAATACTTGATGTGTTTGCTCACTAAAGTCTTCTGATATAACTTCCATAGTCTCAGGTACTAATGGAATTTGACCAGACAAGTATACTGCAGTGCCAACTTTAACTGCTTGGCTATAAGTACCTATTGCTGCAGGTGCTTTTTCGGTGGATATAAATGCTTTGTTCATGTTTTTCCTATGTTATTTTTTTCGATAGACTTTTTGCACATCGGGCATTACGCGAATTTTTCGCATAATATTGGCAACATGGACACGGTTTTTAACCGTGACTCCAAGGTCTATCACATATAAATTACTTTCTTTTTCGTCAGTCGCTATTTCAACAATATTAGCGTGGGTTGTGGCAACTACGTTGGTTAACTTAGCTAACGCACCTTGATGATTAATAATCTCTACCCTAAGGGCTGCTATGTATTCTTTTTCAGGGTTATCATCCCATTTTACGACCAAGTATTTAGATCGTTCACTTTCCCAGCCACGAATATTTTTACATTCTTGGCGATGAACTGTTAATCCTTTACCTTGGCTTATGTGTGCAGTAATTGCATCACCTGGGACAGGGCGGCAACATTTAGAGTAATTGACTAACATGCCTTCTGTTCCAATAATGGTCGCTTTGGCTTGTTTCGTTATGTCGGTCAAGTCGTCAGAATCATTTTGCAATAAACGCTTGGCTATGAGTACGCTCATTAAATTACCAGCGCCAATTTCTACAAGCAGCTCAAGTAAGGTCGAAAGTTCATGCTCCTCAAGAACGCGTGCAATATTTTCATCAGGAATACTATCTAGCTTGTTTTCGCCTAGTGCAGAGTCGAGTAAGCGTCTACCAAGCAACATAGCTTCTTCATGATGCTGACTCTTAAGGTAATTACGAATACCTAAGCGCGCTTTACCCGTCACAATAAAGTTAAGCCAAGTAGCATTAGGGTGAGCGCCTGAACTGGTGATCACTTCAATTGTTTGGCCTGTGTCTAGTGGTTTACTTAACGGGTAAGGTTTGCGGTTAACACGCGCGCCTACACAGGTATTGCCTACGTCGGTATGAACTGCATACGCAAAATCGACCGCAGTAGCGCCCATTGGTAGTTCAACTATTCGGCCATCAGGGGTGAATACGTAAATTTCCTCAGGGAATAATTCTGTTTTAACGTTTTCAATAAATTCAAATGACGACCCTGCACTTTGTTGAAGTTCAAGTAAGCTTTGCATCCATTGACGAGCACGTTGCTGAGACGTATTTCCTGCACCATCGCCTGCTTTTTTATACATCCAATGTGCTGCAACGCCTTTGTCGGCCATATGATCCATATCATGAGTACGAATTTGTATTTCTACAGGAATACCATGCGGGCCAACAAGCGAAGTATGCAACGACTGGTAACCATTTGTTTTAGGTACCGCAATGTAATCTTTAAAGCGAGTTTCAATAGGTTTATATAAATTATGCGCAACGCCTAATACACGGTAGCAGGTATCCATTGAATCGACGGCAATTCTAAACGCATAAATATCCATTACCTCATTAAACAGCAACTCCTTATTTAGCATTTTTTTATAAATGCTATAAAGGTGTTTTTCGCGTCCAGATACAGTAGCAGCAATGCCCGATTCTTCTAAGCGAGCTTCTACTTCAGTTTGAATATTGGAGATAACTTCTTTGCGGTTACCACGGGCTTTAGCCACTTCCGACTTAAGTGCACGATGGCGCATAGGGTATAATGCTTGAAAACCTAAGTCTTCCAGTTCATTTTTTATATCGTGAATACCCAAACGGTTTGCAATGGGTGCGTATATTTCAAGTGTTTCACGCGCTATGCGGCGGCGTTTATCTGGGCGAAGTGCGCCAAGGGTGCGCATATTGTGTGTTCTATCGGCAAGTTTGATTAAAATAACCCGAATGTCTTGTGTCATTGCCATGATCATTTTTCGGTAGTTTTCAGCCTGAAACTCTTTTTTATCTTTAAAGCTTAGCTTATCAAGCTTACTTACACCTTCAACAAGTTCTGCGACGGTTTCGCCAAAAATCTCAGCTAAGTCTTGTTGGCTAAAGTCGGTATCTTCAATTACATCGTGCATTAATGCGGCCATGAGCGTTTCATGATCAAGGTGCATACCTGCGAGGATTTGAGTTACTTCAACGGGGTGAGTAATGTAAGGCTCGCCGCTTGAGCGAGTTTGACCTTCATGGGCCTCTCGTGCTACCACGTAAGATTTTTGTACCAGCTCAACTTCAGCAGCAGGTAAGTATTCAGAAATTTTCTTTTTTAGACCTTCAAAAAGATACATTCACACTCCAATGTTCTAGTGAAGCAAATTAGGTAACGGTAAGTTAAGAATATACGATGAAAAGAAAGGATTGCCAACGGCTATAGTAGAAATACTGCGCCGTTGGCTAAATCAGACCGGGAGGTCGATTATTGGTTGCCACCAACAATAGCAGCAACAGCAGCAAGTTCTGCTGCTTCTTGATGTTGTTGTTCTTCACGGTCAATTAAATCCATTGATGAGCTATCAACAAGGTTTAATTCAATTTCACGTAAAGCAACAACGGTTGGTTTATCGTTTTCAGGGTCTACTAGTGGAGTTTTACCACCAACAGCAATTTGGCGGGCACGACGAGCCGCAACTAAAATTAAGTCAAAACGATTACCAACTGCATCTACTGCATCTTCAACTGTTACGCGAGCCATCTCAGCACTCCAAAAATAATTTAAAAGCAAAGGCGTAGTTTACTGTACGCAGGGACTTTCGCCAATAGGTAGTGGTCAATTTTTATCAGTTTTACTGAGTATGACCTAATTAAATGCCCTTAATTTACTTTAAAAGGTCATTTAGTAATTTTTTATTACGAATTTCTTGAGCGCTTAATGTTAAACGCTGCGCCATAACAATCGTTTCGATATCACCAAGGGCAGTATCAAAATCATCGTTTACAATAACAAAATCGTACTCGTTGAAATGAGATGTTTCAGATTGTGCTTTGGCCATACGAGACGCAATAACATCTGCAGAGTCTTGGCCGCGGTTATTTAAGCGTTGTTCAAGTTCTGCTTTAGAAGGCGGTAAAATAAAAATAGTCTGCACGCTTGGCATAATTTTACGAACTTGCTGTGCACCTTGCCAGTCTATGTCTAAAAATACATCTATGCCTGCGTCAAGTTGCGACTTAATAGCTTGTTTTGATGTACCGTAATAGTTATCAAAAACTTGTGCCCACTCAAAAAAATCATCTTTGGTAATTAATGCTTTAAACTCATCTGTAGTTACAAAGTGATAGTGAATGCCATTTTCTTCACCTGGGCGAGGTGAGCGAGTGGTGTGCGATACCGATACTTTCATATCTGCATGTTTCTTAAGTAAGGCATTAATTAAGCTAGACTTACCTGCACCTGATGGCGCTGATAAAATAAATAAGTTTCCGCGAGTTTGAGCCATGTTTTTCTCTATCAAAAAATAAACAGGCTTGGGTTATAAATAACCCAAGCCTTTAATTATTACATTGTACTTTATTTAGCTATTTGTGCTCAAGTGAGTCACAGGCGTACTTTACGCTATTCAATATTCTGGATCTAAATATAGATTAGTTGATTTAATTTTAAATTTATCAATGGTTTAGCTTGTTTTCGGTGCTTTGTTTGTGTTTTTGGTAACCGCTAAGGTAACCACTTGGTTTGTGGTTTAAGCTTTTACATAAATATTTGTATGAGTATAAATTAGGAAAAACTGAGCTACGTGTAGTGAGCCTACAATCAGCATCTAATGTTATTAGCTAGTGCTCTTGTGAATAATATAAGTTAGTTCTCTTCACTACTCAACATAAAGTGTTTCGATATGAGACATATGTTCATTACATAACCTTTGCTCCATAATCTTAATTTGTATATTATCTCAACTAATAAGAACAATGGATTAGCTGTTTAGTTACTTACTAATGCGGCTTGGCAAGGAGTAGCATGTCGTTACCAGATTACCAATCATTCATGACCCCATTACTGCGGTGTTTAGCTAACGGTAAAACCGTCAAGCTTAAAGACATTGAAGCAAGCGTTTATCAAAACCTCGGTTTATCTGCAGAGCAGCTTAAGCTACGCATACCTAGTGGTAAACAAACCTATGCCTACCATCGCTTGCAATGGGCTAAAACATACTTAGTTAAAGCAGGGTTAATTGAGCAACCTAAAAGAGCCTTTTGTACCATTACGAGCAAAGGTTTATCTGCGTTAGCAACAGGTGAACAAATCAATAACCAGTATTTAAGCCAATATCCTGAGTTTTTAGATTTTAAAACCCGTACTAAAGATACTAGCGACTCACTAGACGAAAACACCACCAGCTTAGTAAATAGCAACTCACACAAAACACCCGAAGAGCTGATAGAAGCAGCGGTAGATACACTCAACACTAACTTAAGCGACGAAATACTACAGGCCGTGCTGTCAGCCTCCCCTGCCTTCTTTGAAAACCTTGTAGTCGATTTAATGCTAGCCATGGGGTACGGTGGCTCTCGCAAAGATGCAGGGCAAGCCACACAATATACTCAAGACGGTGGTATTGATGGGGTGATCAAAGAAGATAAACTCGGCCTCGAAATGATATACTTGCAAGCCAAACGTTACACCAACAAAACCGTAGGTAGGCCAGATATACAAGCCTTTGCAGGTGCGCTAGATATGCACCGTGCAAAAAAGGGCGTATTCATCACCACCAGCAGCTTTAGTAAAGACGCACTTGAATACGTAGGTATGATTGAAAAGCGTATTGTGCTGGTGGACGGTAAACAGCTTACAGAGCTAATGCTTACCCATAACTTAGGCGTTAGCACCAAACAAGTATTTGAAGTAAAAGCGCTCGATAGCGATTACTTTTTAGAAGATTAACACGCACGTGCAGTGCGTATGTAGAAGCTCTACACAACTAATTAAGAGATTAGATTAATGGTTCAACAACACCAACAAGAATTAAAAAAGCAGCTTTGGAATATTGCTAACAGCTTGCGTGGCAATATGTCGGCTGATGACTTTCGTGATTACATACTTGGGCTTATTTTTTATAAATACCTGTCTGATAAGCTCAATACCTATGCTGATCAGCTACTAAGTGAAGACGGTATTGTATTTGCTAAAATTGACGAAACAACAGCAGAGGGTCAAGAGTACCTAGAAGCAGTAAAAGAAGAGGCGCTTGATAAGTTAGGCTACTTTTTTAAGCCAGCAGAGCTGTTTCATGTACTTGCTGAGCGTGGTGCTAACGATAAGTTTATTTTAGACGATGTAACCAACGTGCTTAACCACATTGAACAAAGCACCATGGGCGCAGACAGTGCTGATGACTTTAACGGCTTGTTTGACGAGCTAGACCTAACCTCTAACAAGTTAGGTAAAACACCCGATGCGCGTAACAAGTTAATAGCCAAAGTATTAGAGCACCTTGATAACATCGACTTTCACCTAGAAAGTAGCGAAATAGACATACTCGGCGACGCTTACGAATACCTTATTGGCATGTTTGCCAGTGGCGCGGGTAAAAAAGCAGGCGAATTTTATACGCCGCAAATGGTGTCAAAGTTACTGGCAAAATTAGTCACCTTAAATAACCCGCATATAAAATCGGTTTACGACCCGACCTGTGGCTCGGGCTCATTATTGTTACGTGTTGCAAAAGAAGCTAATAACCCAGATTTAAAATTTTACGGCCAAGAACAAAACCCAAGCACCTACAATCTAGCCCGTATGAACATGATTATGCACGACGTGCATTACACCAAATTCGACATTCAAAACGACGATACGTTAGAAGTTCCCGCACACCTTGAGCAACGCTTTAGCGCCGTAGTAGCTAACCCGCCATTTTCGGCTGACTGGTCTGCCAACCCGCTACACATGAATAACGAACGCTTTGCCGACTACGGTAAACTGGCACCAAAAGGCAAGGCCGACTTTGCTTTTGTCCAACACATGATCCACCAGCTTGACGACAACGGCACAATGGCGGTGGTGTTACCGCATGGTGTGTTATTTCGTGGTGCTGCCGAAGGGCATATACGCAAACACCTTATTAAAGAAAAAAACTACCTTGATATGGTAATAGGTTTACCTGCTAACATATTTTTTGGCACGTCTATTCCTACCTGTGTGTTGGTGCTAAACAAACACCGTAAAGCCGACGATAACGTATTGTTTATAGATGCCAGTAATCACTTTGAAAAAGGCACTAACAACAACGTAATACGTGAGGAAGACTTACAACGCATTTTAGATGCAGTAAACAAACGCGAGTTCATTGATAAATATGCGTTCGCCGCCACGCAAGCTGATTTAGCAGAGAACGACTACAACCTTAATATTCCACGCTACGTAGATACCTTTGCAGATGAAGAGCCTGTTGATTTGAGTGAGGTAGCAAAACAACTGATCGCAAATGATAAAGCGATGTTAGAAACAGATAATTTGATTTCTAACTTTTGTAACGAATTAGGGGTTGATAGCCCGTTCGAGGTGCGTGAATGATACCGGCATTAAGGTTTAGCAAATTTAAATCTGAATACTTACCTAAAACTATTGATGAAGTCGCAAAAGTTACTTCCGGCGGCACACCTAGTAGGGCGAAAGCTGATTATTGGAATGGTCATATTCCTTGGGTCACAACTTCACAAATAAATTTTGAAGATATTACTGCTGCAGATGAGTACATTACAGATTTAGGCTTAAAAAATAGTTCTGCAAAATTATTTCCAAAGGGAACCATACTACTTGCATTATATGGACAGGGGATAACCCGAGGCAGAGTCTCAGTTTTAGAAATAGAAGCTACAACGAACCAAGCATGTGCGGCTATTATTTTGAAGTCAGAAGATGTAAATACAAGATTCACTTTTTACTATTTGCAATCTAAGTATGAAGACATCCGAAATCTAGCAAATGATGGTGGACAAAAAAACCTAAGCGGTGGGTTGGTTAAAAACCTCTCAGTGGTGTTACCTTCAGATGTTATGGAGCAAGCTAAGGTTGCTGACTTCCTCACTTCAGTAGACAAAAAAATCAGCCAGTTAACTGAAAAGCATCGTTTATTAAAAGACTATAAAAAAGGCGTAATGCAACAAATCTTCAGCCGAAAAATCCGCTTTAAAGGTGATGATGGAAACGATTTTCCTAATTGGAATGAATACTCTTTAAGAGATATTCTTATTTTACAATCTGACGCATTAAAAATGGATGATGAAGCTACTTATGAGCTGATCACTGTAAAGAGGGGGTTTGGTGGGGTCAAAAGTCGTGGACACTTTAAAGGTAAGGATGTACTTGTTAAAAGCCAATTCACCATCCATAAAGGTGAGTTTGTAATATCAAAACGACAGATAGTTCATGGAGCCTGTGGATTGGTACCTGAAGAACTTGATGGGGCTGTTGTTTCTAATGAATACAATGTATTTAGACCGCAACCAACAAAGTTAGATATTGATTACTTTAACCGCCTGTCTACAACCCTCTACATGCGACGTGCATTTTTTATTAATAGTGATGGCGTGCATATTGAGAAATTACTGTTTAAAACCCAAAGTTGGCTCAAAACGAAAGTTCAGTTACCTTGCTTGAAAGAGCAACAAAAAATAGCGCAATTTTTACAATCGCTCGATAAAAAAATAGACGCTGTTAACGAGCAAATTGAACAAACTAAGCTATTTAAAAAAGGCTTACTACAGCAAATGTTTGTGTGAGAAATAATGACCAATAAAATTAACGACAACCCAATAGCGAACATTATTGATATTCAAACTTTGCAAGAAAGCGTAGAGGTTGAGTGCAAGCAGGCTGGTGGCCGCGACGGCCATGGCGCAGTGCCTAATGATATGTGGGAAACCTATAGCGCGTTTGCCAATACTCGTGGTGGCTTAATTTTATTGGGCATTAAAGAAAAAAAAGGCACGTTTACAGTTGAGGGTATAACAACCCCAACGCCGCTAATTAAGAATATTTGGGATATTGTTAATAACCCCAATAAAGTGAGTATTAATTTGCTCAGCGAAAGCGATGTGCGCGTTGAAACACTTGAAGGCAAATCGGTTATTGCGATTACTGTACCACGCGCCCCGCGCGAAAGCCGCCCTGTATTTATAAATGCAAACCCACTTAATGGGACCTATCAGCGCCGTTATGAGGCTGATCAAAAGTGTTTGCCACCGGCAGTAAATAAAATGCTGGCAGAGCAAGAAGAAGTGCGCGATAACCGCATTTTAGAGCACTTTACCCTTGACGACATAGACCCCGAAAGCCTGCGTATTTACAGGCAAATGTTTGTTGATGCCAAGCCACAGCACCCTTTTTTAGAATTGAGCGACCAAGAGTTTTTGCGCTCAATTCGCGGCTGGCAAAAAGACCGCGCAACTGGTAAAGCGGGTTTAACCCTTGCTGGCTTAGTGATGTTTGGTAAGTGGGATGCGATTCAAGATGCGTTGCCTAGCTTTGCACTTGATTATCAAGAAAAAGACGACAGCACTCACCGCTGGATAGACCGAATTTATACTGATGGCTCTTGGTCGGGTAATGCTTTTGATTTTTATCGTAAGGTGTATCGTAAGCTTACGGCAGATTTAAAAGTAGGGTTTAGTTTAACTGATGACGGCCAGCGACAAGATACCACTCCTGCGCATGAGGCTATTCGTGAAGCACTCGTTAATACACTCGCACATGCAGAATTTAATACCGAAAGTAATATTTTAATTGAAAAACACCCTGACTTTATTGGCTTTAGAAACGCAGGGCTAATGCGTATACCAGTGCATGAGGCTAAGGCGGGTGGTAATAGCCAGTGCCGAAACCCTGCTATTCATCAAATGTTTTTAAATATTGGTTTAAGCGAAAAAGCAGGGTCGGGTATTCCTAAAATATACAGTAACTGTAAAGCGCAAAACTGGCAGCCACCGCATATGTATGAAAAAGATGAACTGAATCAAACCTTTTTAGAGTTGCGCATGGTTAATATTGTGTCGCCTGAGTTAGATAAGCGCCTTACCGGTACCTTTGGTAGTGGCTACAAAAAGCTGAGCGAGCTTAAGCGAACTATTTTAATTACCGCCATTACTGAGTCATGGTTTAACCACGAGCGTATTTGTTCATTGACCTCAGAGCATACAAGGGAAGTGACACTGGCGTTAAGTCAGTTAGTTAATGCAGGGTACTTAGAGTCGGCAGGTCAGCACAGAGGCAAGATATATCACTTAAAAGGGATACAAATCCCTACGCCTGATAATGATGCAGGTAAGAGTATTACGTTTGTAACCTCTCCTAAGTTAGATCAACTCTCACTGTTTGAAGGTCCGGACCTAGATACTGAAGGTCCGGAGTTAAGCAATGAAGGTCCGGACCTAGCTTTAAATACTCCGGACCAAGATAATACAGAAGTAGAGACACCTGAAGCTAATGAGTTATGGAGTTCACTATGGGTTATAGGTGAGCAAGTACGATCTGCCTCAAGTAGAAAGCAGAAGTCTGAGGTAGAGCAAGCAATAATAGCCCTATGTAAAGAAGCACAGCCGCACTGTTTAAGGTTGGGTGATATAGCGCAGCTGCTAGGAATGAAGCCCGACACGCTAAGACGTAATTACTTAAGTAAAATGGTTAAAGAGCAGGTATTGTTTTTGGCATATCCAACAATACCGAACCACCCAGAACAGGGTTATAAGTTACATAAAGATTAGCAATAAAGCTGTGAATGTATTGCATAAGGCTAGCACCAAGGAATTGTAGATATAAATGAATTATCAAAGTGAACAACAATTAGAAGATAACTTAATTGCACAGCTTAGCGAGCAAGGTTTTACGCGCGTTGTTTTAAAAGACAACGCCGCACTTGAAGCTAACCTTAAGCAGCAGCTTGAAAAAGTGAATGGCTGCACGTTAAGCGATACTGAGTTTACGCAAATATTGGGTAAGCTTGGTAAAGGTAATATATTTGCAAAAGCCAAAACACTGCGCGACCAGCTTGATGTAACACTTGATAACGGCGACAGCAGGCACTTAACACTATTGTTTGATGAACCACAGCTAAACAGCTTTCAAGTAGCGCAACAAATTACAGTAAAGGGCACCTACACTAACCGATACGATGTAACGCTATTGGTTAATGGCTTGCCGCTGGTACAAATAGAGCTAAAGCGCCGTGGTATTGAACTAAAAGAAGCGTTTAACCAGATTAAGCGTTATCAAAAGCATTCGTTTCATGCCAACCATGGTTTGTTTAACTATGTGCAGCTGTTTGTTATGTCGAATGGGGTTAATAGCCAGTACTTTTCTAACAATAGTGAAATGTCGGCTAAGCAAACCTTTGACTGGACTGATAATGAAAATAATAAAATAAGCCAGTTACATGACTTTGCCGAAGCGTTTTTAACGCCTTCGCATTTAACGCATATGCTTACTAAGTATATTGTACTTAATGAAACAGGTAAGTACTTAATGGTGCTTAGGCCGTACCAATTTTATGCTGTAGAGGCGATTGTAGAGCAAGTTAAAACCTCAACCGATAACGGCTACATTTGGCATACTACAGGCTCGGGTAAAACATTAACCTCATTTAAAGCTGCACAAATTATGACCTCGCTGAGTGAGGTTGATAAAGTAGTGTTTGTGGTAGATCGTAAAGACCTAGATTACCAAACCGCGCTTGAGTTTAATGCGTTTGTAAAAGGTTCAGTAGACAGCACTGACAACACCAGTATGTTATTCCACCAGCTGTTAGATAAGCCAATGAAGGGTAGAAAGGTCAACCAAAGCCGTAATACTAAGCTGGTGGTAACTACACTACAAAAGCTTAATAACGTTGTGACTAAACAGCGCTATTTAAAAGAAATGCAAAGCCTACAAGATAAGCGCATTGTGTTTATATTTGACGAGTGCCACCGCAGTCAATTTGGCGATACGCATAAAAACATTACCGAATTTTTTAATAACGCGCAGTTGTTTGGTTTTACGGGTACGCCTATATTTGCCGACAACGCCGTTGCTAAAAACTCAGTTAAACGCACCACAAAAGATTTGTTTGGTGAATGCTTACACCCATATGTAATTGTGGATGCAATACGCGACTCTAACGTGCTTAAGTTTGCTATTGAGTACGTTGGGCGCTATCAATACAAAGATGGCTCTAACAACAACCTAGATATTGAAGTTGAAGACATCGACACCAAAGAGATTTTAACCTCGCCTGCGCGCTTAGATAAAATAACCGACTACATTATTGCCCAGCATAACCGTAAAACACATAGTCGTGAATATAACGCCATGTTTTGTGTATCAAGTGTTGCTGAGCTTATTCAGTATTATGAGCTGTTTGCGAGTAAAAAAGCACAAGACAAACACAACCTTAAAATTGCCACCATATTTAGCTATGAGGCCAATGAAGAGGAAGAGTACGAATTAGGTAATGATGATGCGCAAATTAAAGAAGTATCAGCCAAATATTTAAACGAAGGGCAAGCCGTTAAGCTGCATAGCCGCGATAAGTTAGACTCATTTATTAACGACTACAACGCAATGTTTGGCACAAACTACTCCACCAAAGATAGTAAGTTATTTGAAGACTACTACAAAAATATATCTAAGCGTGTTAAAGCCAAAGAGATTGATATATTGCTGGTGGTAAATATGTTTTTAACAGGCTTTGATGCTCCTAAACTCAATACTTTATACGTTGATAAAAACCTTAAGTACCATGGCTTAGTACAAGCGTTTTCGCGGACTAACCGTTTATTGGGCGAGACTAAATCGCATGGTAACGTAGTGTGCTTCAGAAACCTTAAAAAAGCTGCTGACACGGCTTTTACGCTGTTTTCGAACAAGCAGCCTAAAGAATACATAGAAACACCTTCATATAATGAGCTACTCACTGATTTTAACAGCGCCTATGAAGCGCTAATGGCAATTACGCCTACTGTTGACTCAGTTGATGCTTTACCTGACGAAGAGGCTCAGGCGTTGTTTGTGAGGCAGTTTCGCGAGCTTATGCGCTTAAAGAACATGTTAAGCAACTTTGCTGACTTTGATATGGACTCTACCTCGATGGGCGAGCAAGAGTTTCAGGATTATACGAGTAAGTATGCGGACCTTGGCAGGCAGCTACGTGAGAATTCAAGTAAAGAAAAAGTATCGGTTTTAGATGACGTTGATTTTGAACTAGAGCTACTACACAGCGATATAGTAAACGTAACCTATATTTTGCAGTTATTACGTGAGTTACATGGTGAAGAAAGTGGCGATGAAAAAGCCCGTAAACGCCAAGTAATAGCAAACCTAATAGCCACAGACCCAGCCTTATTAAGTAAAAAAGCACTAATAGATAAGTTTATGGACGAGCACTTGCAAGGTATACCCGCCAGCGCTGACGTTGATGAAGAGTTTGAGCTTTATTGGGAAAAAGACTGTCTCTTATACACATCTGACGCTGCCGACGAGCGATCTAGTGTAGAT
>OJGC01000231.1_pt1 | contig 18255 bp, 12 predicted proteins | sample 1594471 | NCBI WGS metagenome assembly OJGC01 (sample SAMN05416804, study PRJEB24817) | seawater metagenome | isolation source: Sea water | place: Canada:Atlantic | collected 2013-11
ATTGTGCCAACGTTTACGTGGGTTTTATTACGTTCAAATTGCGCTTTTGCCATGATAGCGGCCCCTATAAATTTAAATTAATTAATATTCATTATTGCTTCAGTCACACTAGAAGGTGCTGCCGCATAACTTTCAAATTCCATACTGTAAGTCGCACGACCTTGAGATGCAGATCGCAAATCAGTTGCGTAACCAAACATCTCAGCCAACGGCACAGATGCATTGATAACCTTACCCGCTGGAATGTCTTCCATTCCCTGAATAATGCCACGTCGACGATTTAAATCACCAATAACATCACCCATATAATCTTCTGGGGTAACTACTTCAACCTTCATCATAGGCTCCATAAGAAGAGGGTCTCCCTCCTTAGCCAACAACCTAGTTGCCTGTGAAGCAGCAATTTTAAATGACATTTCATTGGAGTCAACATCGTGGAACGAACCATCAAACAAGGTTGCCTTTAGACCCAGCAAAGGATATCCAGCAAGAATACCGTTCTGCATCTGCTCAGCAATACCTTTTTCAATAGCAGGGATGAATTCACGAGGAATTGAACCTCCCGCAATTTCATTCACGAACTCTAGGCCATCATCTTCACCCTGAGCAGGCTCAAAGCGAATAACTACGTGACCATACTGTCCGCGACCACCAGACTGCTTAGCGAATTTATGATCAATCACGACCATTGATGAAATCTTTTCGCGATAGGCAACTTGCGGCTTACCCACATTGCAATCAACACTAAATTCACGACGCATCCGATCGATAATAATATCAAGGTGAAGCTCACCCATGCCCGAAATAATCGTCTGACCCGTCTCCTCGTCTGTTTCCACACGGAAAGAGGGATCTTCTGCCGCTAGCTTACCCAGCGCAACACCCATTTTTTCTTGATCAGGTTGTGATTTCGGCTCTACTGCGATCGAGATAACTGGTTCAGGAAACTCCATACGCTCAAGCGTAATAATTTCCTTCATATCGCACAAAGTGTCACCCGTAGTAACATCTTTCATGCCAATGGCTGCAGCAATATCTCCTGCGCGGATCTCTTTGATCTCCTCGCGGTCATTTGCATGCATCTGAACCATACGCCCCATCCGCTCGCGACGTCCTTTAACCGGATTAAATACGCCATCACCCTGCTTAACAATACCAGAGTAAACGCGCATAAAGGTTAGAGTTCCTACGAAAGGATCAGTTGCAATTTTAAATGCTAAAGCAGCGAAAGGTGCGTCATCATCAGCGGGACGAGTAGCGACTGTCTCATCTTTATCGCTTAACACACCTTCAATAGGCTTTACATCTTGTGGTGATGGCAAGTATTCGATAACCGCATCCAATACCGCCTGAACGCCTTTATTTTTAAAGGCGGAACCACAAGCAACAAGAACGATTTCGCCAGCAAGGGTTTGCTGACGCAATGCGAACTTTAATTCTTCTTCTGACAGATCACCCTCTTCAAGGTATTTTTCCATCAACTCATCAGAAGCTTCAGCCGCAGCATCCAACAAGTTTTCGCGCCATTCATTGGCAGTATCCACCATATCAGCAGGTATTTCTTCATATTTGAAGGTCATACCTTGATCGGCTTCATTCCACATAATGGCTTTCATTTTGACCAGATCAACTACACCTTTGAAATCTTCTTCAGTGCCAATGTTAATCTGCATCGGAACCGCATTAGCACCAAGACGTTCTTTAAGTTGATTAACAACCATAAAAAAGTCTGCACCCGTGCGATCCATTTTATTTACGAATACCAGACGTGGTACTTCGTACTTATTAGCCTGCCGCCATACAGTCTCAGTTTGAGGCTGTACACCGGAAGATCCACAAAGAACAACCACTGCACCATCAAGTACTCTCAACGAACGTTCAACTTCAATAGTGAAATCAACGTGCCCAGGAGTATCGATAATATTGATGCGATGCTGATCAAACTGCTTTGACATACCCGACCAAAAGCATGTAGTAGCAGCGGAGGTGATAGTGATGCCACGCTCCTGCTCCTGCTCCATCCAGTCCATCGTTGCTGCACCATCATGCACCTCACCTAATTTGTGAGATACACCAGTGTAGAACAATACACGCTCAGTCGTCGTTGTCTTACCAGCATCAACGTGCGCAACAATACCAATATTACGATATCGAGCAAGTTCAGTAGTACGGGCCACAGGATTGTCCTTAAGCTAATTAGAAACGGTAGTGAGAGAAAGCTTTGTTAGCTTCTGCCATACGGTGAACATCTTCACGCTTCTTAACAGCTGAACCTTTACCTTCTGCAGCATCGATCATTTCGTTAGCTAGACGCTGAGCCATGGATTTTTCACCACGTGAACGAGCAGCATCAACCAACCAACGCATTGAAAGTGCCATGCGACGAGCAGGGCGGACTTCAACAGGTACTTGATAAGTAGCACCACCTACACGGCGGCTTTTAACTTCGACAGCAGGCTGGATACTTTCCAATGCCTTGTCAAAAATCTCTAATGCATTGTCATTGCCTTTTGCAGCAATAGCATCTAGTGCACCGTATACTACGCTTTCAGCGATAGATTTTTTTCCACTAACCATAACGATGTTAATGAATTTAGCTAGGGTTACATTACCAAACTTTGGATCTGGCAATATGTCGCGTTTTGCAGCGACGCGTCTTCTAGGCATGATAAGCCCTCATTTAATTTAGGTCTTCAGGTCAGTCTGAGATCTTAACAATAGATTAAAATGACTCAGCCTTACTCTTATCTTAAATACTTCTCACATTAGCCAAAAAGACTAATTGAAACTTACTTAGGACGCTTCGCACCGTACTTAGAACGGCCTTGGCGACGATCAGAAACACCAGACGTATCCAATGCACCACGAACTGTGTGGTAACGAACACCCGGTAAATCTTTTACTCGACCACCGCGGATTAATACCACGCTGTGCTCTTGTAAGTTGTGACCTTCACCACCGATGTAGGAAGATACTTCAAAGCCATTGGTCAAACGTACACGACACACTTTACGAAGCGCTGAGTTAGGCTTCTTAGGTGTGGTGGTGTATACACGAGTACAAACACCACGACGTTGAGGACATGCTTGCAATGCACGTACGTCACTCTTCGCCACTTGACGCTTACGAGGCTTACGAACCAACTGGTTAATAGTAGCCATTTGTAAACTCCACTAGTTTATATATGCACCAAGACCATCCTGGCGCATAAAAGGGGGCCGAGAGCATAATGCCCTAGCCTTATAAGGTCAAGAGTTATTGATTAGAAATCGACCGATACAGTCAATTCTCACCAAGCTCCTGACCACGCTTATCAAAAAAGGGAGATTGGTTACCCAATCTCCCTTTTTAATCACACAGGTAACAAAAGCTTATTTATCGCTAAACGCTTCTGTTAAACGCGCTTCAACTTCGTCAGCACTTGCAGACATGCCGCCAGCAGCTTTCAGCTTGTCAGCTTCACGCTCATCGCGCTTACGCTTACGTTCTTTATGGTATGCCAAGCCCGTACCTGCAGGAATCAAACGACCTACAACTACGTTCTCTTTCAGACCGCGCAGACTATCAACCTTACCCGTTACCGACCCTTCGGTTAGTACGCGAGTAGTTTCTTGGAACGAGGCTGCCGAGATGAAAGACTCAGTTGCCAAAGAAGCTTTGGTGATACCTAATAATGCACGCTGACCTTTAGCTACCACTTTATCTTCGCCATTCAACGCATCATTCTGTTCAAGGAAAGCAGTATATTCTACTTGCTCACCAGGAATGAAGGTTGAGTCACCAGATTGATCAATAACAACCTTACGTAACATCTGACGAACGATAACTTCGATGTGCTTATCGTTAATACCAACGCCCTGCAGACGGTAAACTTCCTGCACTTCGTTAGTAATATAAACTGCCAATTGGCCAACACCTAGAAGACGTAGAATGTCGTGTGGGTTCATCGGGCCATCAGAGATAACCTCACCCTTCTCAACTTTCTCACCTTCAAAGATGTTCAAGTGACGCCACTTAGGAATCAACTCTTCATAAACATCAGCGCCATCAGTTGGAGTAATCACTAAACGCTTCTTGCCTTTAGTTTCCTTACCAAAACTTACTGCACCTGAGATTTCGGCCAAAATTGCTGGTTCTTTAGGCTTACGCGCTTCGAACAAGTCAGCAACTCGTGGCAGACCACCGGTAATATCTTTGTTACCAGAAGACTCTTGAGGAATACGAGCAATTGCATCACCAATACTCACTTCAGCACCATCTTCATGATTTACCAAGGCATTAGGCGGTAACAAATATTGTGCAGGTGTATTAGCACCTGGCAACATTACGTCTTCACCAGCATCATCAACCAATTTAACCATTGGACGGATGTCTTTACCTGCAGCAGGACGAACCGCTGGATCGATCACTTCAATGTTGGATAGACCGGTTAATTCATCAACCTGACGGTTAATGGTAATACCTTCTTCCATTCCAACGAACTGAATGCGACCTTTCACCTCAGTAATAATTGGGTGGGTGTGTGGATCCCAGCTTGCCACTTTCTGGCCAGCTTCAACCGCATCACCATCTTTCAATGAGATTACCGCACCATAAGGAAGCTTATACAGCTCACGCTCACGACCGTGCTCATCGGCAAGAGTAATCGAACCAGAACGAGATACAGCAACTAGCTCGCCAGATTCTTTCGTTACAGTCTTCATATTGTGAAGACGAACTTTACCCTTGTTCTTAACCTGTACGCTATCAGCAGCAGATTGACGAGATGCCGCACCACCAATGTGGAACGTACGCATCGTCAACTGTGTACCTGGCTCACCGATCGACTGTGCGGCGATAACACCAACAGCTTCACCGGCGTTAACCAAGTGACCACGACCTAGATCACGACCATAGCAGCTTGCACAAATACCCTGACGGGTTTCGCACGTAATGGCAGAACGAACGTATACTTCGTCGATCCCCATCGCTTCAATTTTTTCTACCCATTGCTCATCGATCAATGTACCGCGAGCAACAGCCAATTCTTCTTCAGCACCTGGCTTGAATACGTCTTTAGCAACAGTACGACCCAAGATACGAGTACCTAGTGGTACTACTACATCACCGCCTTCAATTAGCGGTGTCATCTCAACGCCGTGCTCTGTGCCACAATCGTCTTCAGTAACAACCAAGTCTTGCGCAACGTCTACTAATCGACGTGTCAAGTAACCGGAGTTTGCTGTCTTCAATGCTGTATCGGCTAGACCTTTACGAGCACCGTGAGTCGAGGTGAAGTACTGTTGTACGTTCAAACCTTCACGGAAGTTAGCAACAATCGGCGTTTCAATAATCGAACCATCCGGCTTGGCCATCAGACCACGCATACCTGCCAACTGACGAATCTGAGCTGGGCTACCACGAGCGCCAGAGTCAGCCATCATGTATACAGAGTTGAATGACTCTTGTTCCATGTCAGTAGGATTGCCATCTTTATCGATAACAAGCTCTGTACTCAAGTTGTCCATCATCGCCTTCGCAACTACTTCGTTAGCGCGAGACCAAATATCAACAACCTTGTTGTACTTTTCGCCTTGAGTAACAAGACCAGAAGCAAACTGACTTTCAATTTCTTTAACTTCAGCATCTGCTTCAGCAACAATCACTGCCTTTGCGTCAGGAATAACGAAGTCGTTAACACCGATCGATACACCAGAAATCGTTGCATACTGGAAACCGGTATACATGATTTGGTCAGCGAAGATAACGGTATCTTTCAAACCAACGCGACGGTATGCCGTGTTAAGTAAGTTAGAGATCGCTTTCTTCTTCATTGGTTGGTTAACCAAATCGTAAGATAGACCTTCTGGTACGATGCGGAATAACAATGCTCGGCCAATCGTTGTATCAACAACTTTTGTTGTCGCGATAGAACCGCCTTCGTGATCGTTAACTACTTCGCTAATACGTACCTTAACTTTGGCTTGTAGATCTGCCATGCCGCTGCCATAAGCACGCGTCACTTCGTCAAGGTTCGCCAAGAACATGCCTTCGCCTTTAGCGGCTACACGTTCACGAGTCATCCAGTAAAGACCCAATACAACGTCCTGCGAAGGAACGATAATTGGTTCACCGTTGGCTGGCGATAGTACGTTGTTCGTTGCCATCATCAAGGCACGAGCTTCAAGCTGAGCTTCAATTGTTAACGGTACGTGTACCGCCATTTGGTCACCATCGAAATCGGCGTTATATGCCGCACAAACCAATGGGTGCAATTGAATCGCTTTACCTTCAATCAAGGTAGGCTCGAACGCTTGAATACCCAATCTGTGCAATGTTGGTGCACGGTTTAACATGATTGGGTGTTCACGAATTACTTCAGCAAGGATATCCCAAACTTCAGCTGTTTCGCGTTCAACCATCTTCTTAGCGGCTTTAATCGTCGTCGCTAGACCACGGTGCTCAAGCTTGCTGAAGATGAATGGCTTAAATAATTCCAATGCCATCTTCTTAGGAAGACCACACTGATGTAAGCGTAATTTAGGACCAACGGTAATTACCGAACGACCTGAATAGTCAACACGCTTACCAAGTAAGTTCTGACGGAAACGACCTTGCTTACCCTTGATCATATCGGCAAGAGATTTAAGCGGACGCTTGTTAGAACCTGTAATTGCACGACCACGACGACCGTTATCTAGCAACGCATCAACAGACTCTTGCAACATACGCTTTTCGTTGCGCACGATGATGTCTGGAGCACTTAGCTCTAGAAGACGTTTCAAACGGTTGTTACGGTTAATCACTCGACGATACAAATCGTTCAAGTCAGAAGTCGCAAAACGGCCACCATCCAGCGGTACCAACGGACGAAGATCCGGTGGAAGTACTGGTAGAACCGTCATAATCATCCACTGCGGGTTGTTACCTGAGTTGTAGAATGCTTCTAACAACTTAAGACGCTTGGATAATTTCTTAATTTTGGTTTCAGAGTTTGTTGCCGGAATTTCTTCACGCAAACGCTGAATCTCTTCATCTAAAATGATGTGAGATAATAAGCCTTGAATTGCTTCAGCACCCATCTTAGCTTCAAATTCGTCGCCGAATTCTTCAATCGCTTCGTAGTACTGTTCGTCATTCAATAGCTGACCGACTTCAAGAGTCGTCATGCCTGGCTCAGTAACAACGAAGGATTCATAATAAAGAATACGTTCGATGTCACGTAGCGTCATATCCAGCATCAAACCAATACGCGATGGTAATGATTTAAGGAACCAGATGTGTGCTACTGGGCTCGCTAGGTCGATGTGACCCATACGATCACGACGAACTTTAGATTGTGTAACTTCAACGCCACACTTCTCACAAATTACGCCACGGTGCTTCAGACGCTTGTACTTACCGCACAAACATTCAAAGTCTTTAATAGGGCCGAAAATACGCGCACAAAACAAACCATCACGCTCAGGTTTGAATGTACGATAGTTGATGGTCTCTGGCTTTTTAACTTCACCATAAGACCAAGAACGGATCATATCTGGCGATGCCAAGCCAATGCGGATCGCATCAAACTCGTCAGCATTCGACTGATTTCGAAGAAAATTGACTAAGTCTTTCATGTTCTTTTTTTGCTCCGTTAGCAGTTAAGCGGCTAGTTAACTAGCCGCCTGCACTGATCCGATTACTCGTTAATCAACTCGATGTCGATACCTAGCGAACGAATCTCTTTAACTAATACGTTAAAGGATTCTGGCATGCCAGGCTCCATACGATGATCGCCGTCTACGATGTTCTTATACATCTTAGTACGACCAGCAACGTCATCCGATTTCACTGTTAACATTTCTTGAAGAGTATAAGCAGCACCGTATGCTTCTAGTGCCCATACTTCCATCTCCCCGAAACGCTGACCACCGAACTGAGCTTTACCACCAAGTGGTTGCTGAGTTACTAGGCTGTAAGAACCAGTAGAACGAGCATGCATCTTATCGTCAACCAAGTGGTTCAACTTAAGCATGTACATATAACCAACGGTCACTGGACGATCAAAAGAGTTACCAGTACGGCCATCAAACAAGGTCATTTGACCTGATTCAGGCTGATCGGCCAAGCGAAGCATACGCTTGATTTCAACTTCTTTTGCACCATCGAATGCCTGCGTACCCATAGGTACACCGCCACGTAGGTTATGAGAAAGTTCTAAAATTTCTTCATCGCTGAAGCTATTTAAGTTTTCTTTCGTGTACGTATCATCACCGTTATAAATTTCTTCAAGCAGTGCTCGAATGTCGGCAACAGCACGCTGTTGTTTCAACATTTTGTCAATCTTCTCGCCTAAGCCTTTGGCCGCTAGACCCAAGTGAATTTCCATCACCTGACCAACGTTCATTCGCGAAGGTACACCCAGCGGGTTCAAGACGATATCAACAGGAGTTCCCTGTGCATCGTATGGCATATCTTCAACCGGCATAACCGCTGAGATAACACCCTTGTTACCGTGACGCCCAGCCATCTTATCACCCGGCTGGATTTTCCGTTTAATTGCTAAGTAAACCTTAACAATCTTCAGAACGCCTGGCGCTAGATCATCACCGCTTTGCAATTTACGCTTTTTATCTTCGAACTTATCGTCCAATTCTTTAGCGCGATCTGCTAGCTGCTGCTCTGCTTGCTCAATTAGCTCTGCTAATGCTTCGTCTTGTGGACGAATGCGGAACCAATCATCTGCAACGAGAGTTTCTAAGTATTCAGCTGTTAACGTATCGCCTTTAGCCAAACCTGTTGCTGCGTTAACTTTCGCGCCAACTAGGGCACGCTGTAAACGCTCAAAGGTTGCACCTTGAACAATACGTAATTCTTCGTTCAAATCTTTGCGTACTTCGTCCAGCTGCATTTGCTCAATTTCACGAGCTCGCTGGTCTTTTTCAACACCGTCACGGGTGAAGACTTGTACGTCAATGATGGTACCCGTGGTGCCGGTCTTAACACGTAAAGATGTATCTTTAACGTCAGAAGCCTTTTCACCAAAAATGGCACGTAATAGTTTTTCTTCTGGCGTAAGCTGCGTTTCACCTTTAGGTGTTACTTTACCTACTAGAATATCACCGGCTTTAACTTCAGCACCGATGTAAACAATACCAGACTCATCCAACTTACCTAATGCAGACTCACCTACGTTTGGAATATCTGAAGTAACTTCTTCAGCACCTAACTTAGTATCGCGAGCAACACAGGTTAATTCCTGGATGTGAATCGTCGTTAGTCGATCTTCCTGAGCAACGCGCTCTGAAAGCAAGATCGAATCTTCGAAGTTGTAACCATTCCACGGCATAAATGCGATGCGGAAGTTCTGACCAAGGGCTAGCTCACCTAAATCGATAGATGGACCGTCTGCCATAATGTCACCACGTACAACCATGTCGCCTGCTCTTACAAGCGGCTTTTGGTTAATACAGGTGTTCTGGTTAGAACGTGTGTATTTGGTTAGGTTGTAGATATCTACACCTGCATCACCTGCAGGAGTTTCGTCGTCGTTCACTTTCACAACGATGCGGCTTGCGTCTACAGACTCAATCACACCACCACGAGTAGCAACCGCGCACACACCAGAATCTCGAGCAACTGCACTCTCAATACCGGTACCTACAAGAGGCTTCTGAGCAATTAACGTAGGCACTGCCTGACGTTGCATGTTCGATCCCATCAATGCTCGGTTTGCATCATCGTGCTCTAAGAACGGAATCAACGAGGCAGCGATCGAAACCATCTGCTGTGCCGATACGTCCATCAATGTTACCGAGGCCGGTGACATCATGGTCGATTCGTTCTTATGACGAACAGGAATCAAGTCGCCTAATAAATTGTTATTCTCATCAACAGGTACAGATGCCTGTGCAATTACGTGATCCGCTTCTTCAATTGCAGAAACATAAATCACTTCATCACTAATTAGACCATCTTTAACAATACGGAATGGTGTTTCTAAGAAACCGTAGTTGTTAGTACGAGCATAAGTAGCCAATGAGTTAATCAGACCAATGTTTGGTCCTTCAGGTGTTTCAATCGGACATACACGACCATAGTGAGTCGCGTGAACATCTCGAACTTCAAAACCAGCACGCTCACGAGTCAAACCACCTGGGCCTAATGCAGAAATACGACGCTTGTGCGTCACTTCTGATAGCGGGTTGTTTTGATCCATAAACTGAGACAACTGCGAAGAGCCAAAGAACTCTTTCATTGCTGCTGCAACAGGTTTTGCATTAATCAAATCTTGTGGCATTAAGCCTTCAGATTCTGCCATTGATAAACGTTCACGAACGGCACGTTCAACACGTACAAGACCAACACGGAATTGGTTCTCTGCCATTTCACCTACAGAACGAATACGACGGTTACCCAAGTGGTCGATATCGTCCACTTCACCTTGACCATTACGAATATTGATCAGAGTTTTAAGTACCGCAATGATGTCATCTTTGCCTAATGTACCAGCGCCAGTCGTTTCTTCACGACCGATACGACGGTTGAACTTCATACGACCAACTGCAGAAAGGTCATAACGCTCTTCAGAGAAGAACAAGTTCTCAAACAAGGCTTCTGCTGATTCTTTCGTTGGTGGCTCACCTGGGCGCATCATACGATAGATTTCAACAAGCGCTTCCAAACGATTTCGAGTTGGATCGATACGCAAGGTATCGGATACAAATGATCCACAATCTAGTTCGTTGGTATAGATAGTATCGAAACTTTCGATATTTGCTGCGCGTAGCGTCTCTAGTACTTCTTCTGTCAACTCTGCATTACATTCTGCAATGACTTCGCCTGTTGCTGCATCAATGATGTCTTTTGCAAGTGCTTTGCCATACAAGTATTCAGACGGTACAGGTAGTTCTTCTACGCCGGCTTTTTCTAATTGACGAATGTGACGAGCCGTAATACGACGTCCACTTTCTACAATAACGTTATCTTTGTCATCTTTGATATCAAACGCTGCGGTTTCACCACGTAGACGCGAAGGAATCAATTTCAGTCTTGCTTCTTCCGAAGACAAAGTATAAGTATCGTTGTCGAAGAACATCTCCAATACTTCTTGAGTGCTATAATCTAGAGCACGCAATAAGATAGTTGCAGGTAACTTACGACGACGGTCGATACGTACATAAACAAGGTCTTTTGGATCGAACTCAAAGTCCAACCAAGAACCACGATAAGGAATTACTCGAGCGTTGTATAACAACTTACCAGAGGAATGCGTCTTACCTTTGTCATGATCATAGAACACGCCAGGGGAACGGTGTAACTGAGATACGATTACGCGCTCAGTACCATTAATGATAAAGGTACCATTGTCAGTCATCAGAGGCATTTCGCCCATGTAGACTTCCTGTTCCTTAATATCTTTAATAGCTTTTGTTGAAGAGTCTTTATCATAAATGATCAAGCGTACTTTAACGCGCAAAGGCGCCGCAAAAGTAACGCCACGCGACATACATTCTTTTTCATCGAATGTCGGCGTGCCTAAACGGTAGCTCACATATTCTAATGCCGCATTGCCCGAATAACTTACGATCGGGAATACAGATCTAAATGCTGCATTAAGACCAATATCGTCAGAGCCTTCTTGCTGAACTAACTGCAAGAACTTGCGATATGAATCGATTTGGATTGCCAATAAAAAAGGCACATCCATTACGGTTGGTAATTTACCGAAATCCTTACGGATTCGTTTCTTCTCAGTATATGAGTAAGCCATCAGTTATCCCCAGACTGTCCGCTCAATGGGTTTTACGCCCATGATCAAGGATATATCCATGTGATTAGAATCACAGCAGCCCGCAGGCCATTAACTTTCTTCCAAAACGCGAAAAAGGCCGACAGGAAATTCCCGTCAGCCATTTTCTACTACCCAACTCTATAGAGAGTTAAATAGCATTGCAACAAGCTGAAATTACTTAATTTCAACAAGTGCGCCAGCTTCTTCAAGCGTAGCTTTAGCTTCATCAGCTTCTTCTTTAGATACGCCTTCTTTAACTGCAGCAGGAGTACCTTCAACAAGGCCTTTAGCTTCTTTCAGGCCTAAACCTGTGATGCCACGTACAGCCTTGATTACAGCAACTTTCTTATCGCCAGCGCCAGTCAAGATAACGTCAAACTCAGTTTGAGCTTCAGCAGCACCAGCGTCAGCGCCAGCAGCAGGACCAGCCGCAGCAGCTGCTGCAGAAACGCCAAATTTTTCTTCCATTGCTTCAATCAATACAACAACGTCTGATACAGACATTTCAGCGATGGCATTAAGGATATCTTCGTGAGATACAGACATGAGTCTATTCCTATCAATGTTGGGCAATTGCCCATTTAATCTTTTATAAGCGGCCTAATTTGTTTTTGCTTAGCAAAAAACAAAATTAAGCGGCTTGCTCTTCTTTCTGATCGCGAATGGCCGCAAAAGTGCGAACCAATTTGCCAGCAGCTGCTTCTTTGATCGTGCCCATAAGGATAGAGATTGCTTCGTCGTAAGTAGGCAATGTAGCCAACTTAGCGATATCAGTAACCTGTCCTTCGAAGGCAGCGGCTTTCAACTCAAAATCAGCATTTGTCTTAGCGAACTTACTCAGGATGCGGGCAGCCGCGCCTGGATGTTCGTTAGAGAATGCGATTAAAGTTGGGCCAACAAAGGTGTCTGTTAGACACTCAAAGTCTGTACCTTCTACTGCGCGACGAGCCAATGTGTTACGTACGACTTTAATCCATACGCCAGCATCACGGGCTTCTTTACGCAGAGCAGTCATAGCTTCAACGGTTACGCCACGAGAATCCGCAACAACACCAGATAAAGCTTCTTTAGCAGCAGTCTGGACTTCAGCAACGATCGCTTGTTTTTCTACAAGTCCTAAAGCCACAATGAACTCCTAACTTTCAATGAACCCCAAAGGGTTCTTTTAATTCGGTGGGTTGTCAATGACAAGCAAGCTTGAAATCAACAGGGGCCGCACCATTTGCGTAGGCGGTAATTAAGCAAATGACTCGTTAGCAGAGCCTTTTAGCCACTTGCACCTACGGTCTTCAATGACCCGAGCAAGTAAACTTGCTCGAACCCCAAAGAATTAGATAGCTAACGCGCCGAAATCGACGGTTAAACCAGGACCCATAGTCGTAGACAGAGTCACTTTTTTCAAATAAGCACCTTTGGCAGAAGAAGGCTTAGCTTTCTTCAAATCAACCAATAGAGCTTCTAAGTTTTCTTTGATCTTATCTGCAGTGAAATCAGCTTTGCCGATTGTGCTGTGGATAATACCATTTTTGTCGTTTCTGTAACGAATCTGACCAGCTTTTGCATTATTTACAGCAGTTGCTACATCAGGAGTTACCGTGCCAACTTTAGGGTTAGGCATAAGACCACGAGGACCCAAAACCTGACCAAGCTGACCAACAACACGCATTGCGTCTGGAGATGCGATTACAACGTCAAAGTTAAGGTCGCCGCCTTTCATTTGAGCTGCAAGATCGTCCATACCTACAACGTCTGCACCAGCTGCAAGTGCTGCTTCAGCATTTGCGCCTTGAGTGAAAACTGCAACACGTACAGTTTTACCAGTTCCGTGTGGTAGCACAGTAGAGCTACGAACGTTCTGATCAGATTTACGTGCATCGATACCCAAGTTAACTGCAACATCTAGTGCTTCAGTAAACTTAACATTTGATACTTCAGCCAATAGTGCAACAGCTTCTTCTACAGAATAAACTTTGCCAGCTTCAACTTTTTCAGCGATTAGCTTTTGACGCTTAGAGATTTTAGCCATTATTCAACACCTTCCACATTGATGCCCATGGAGCGAGCAGAACCCGCGATAGTGCGAACAGCCGCATCTAGATCCGCTGCAGTTAAATCAGCTTCTTTTGTTTTTGCAATCTCTTCTAACTGAGCGCGAGTTACAGAACCCACTTTCTCAGTATTCGGACGACCAGAACCAGACGTAATACCTGCAGCCTTTCTTAACAAGAAAGCAGCTGGCGGAGTCTTAACTTCAAATGTGAAGCTACGGTCGCTGTATACAGAAATGATTACAGGAACCGGTGATCCAGCTTCCATGCTCTGAGTTTGAGCATTGAACGCCTTACAGAATTCCATGATGTTTAGACCGTGTTGACCTAGTGCAGGACCAACAGGTGGACTTGGGTTTGCTTTACCAGCTGCTACTTGCAACTTGATATAAGCTTCTACTTTCTTAGCCATATCTTACTCCGATTGGGTATAACGCTAGTCACTAGCTTCCCGGTTAAACAAGTCTCGATTAATCGAGACTTAAAAATTATACGCTCTTCTCAACCTGCACAAACTCAAGCTCAACAGGAGTATTACGACCAAAAATCGTTACTGCTACCTTCAAGCGTGACTTAGCATAATCAACAGTCTCAACAACACCATTAAAGTCTGCAAACGGACCATCGATAACGCGAATAATTTCGCCTGGCTCGTAAACTGTCTTCTGCGTTGGAGCTTGAGCACCATCCTGAACACGCTGCAAAATTGCATCCGCCTCACGAGTAGTAATTGGCGCAGGTTTATCAGCTGTTCCGCCAATAAAACCTAAAACACGCGGAGTCTGTTTAACCAGATGCCACGTATCATCATTCATTTCCATCTCTACCAGAACATATCCTGGATAGAATTTGCGCTCGCTTTTACGTTTCTTGCCATCGCGCATTTCGATAACTTCTTCAGTTGGGACTAATATCTCACCAAACTGATCTTGCATATCATGCAATTCGATTCTTTCGTTCAAACCACTCAGGACACGTTTTTCGTAGCCTGAATAGGCGTGTACTACATACCAACGTTTTGACATTACGCTTCCTCAGACTAGCCTAAGAGCAAAGAGATTAACCAGCTGAGTAGTGAATCAACACCCCACAATACCAGCGACATAAGAACAACGACTACAACAACAATCATTGTCGTCTGTGTGGTTTCTTGGCGAGTTGGCCAAACAACCTTGCGACGTTCAAGGTTTGCAGACTTCAAGAACTGCAAGAAAGCACTACCTTGACTAGATGCTAATGCGAAGCCCGCACTAACTAACATAAGAACAACCACACCCAATACACGGTATAGAAGAGGCTCATTGGCATAAAGATAATTACCAACGACCGCTGCAGCCAAAAAGGCGACCGCAAAAATCCACTTAATAATATCTAATGGCGATTTCTGCGTATTACTATCTGCACTCATTATGCTTTCCCTAAAGCCAAAAATGGCAGCCGAAGCTACCATTTTATGAATTTGGCAGGCCACGAGGGACTCGAACCCCCAACATTCGGTTTTGGAGACCGACGCTCTACCAGTTGAACTAGTGGCCTTTATTTGGTTTAGGGCGCAGAAAGATACAGCACCCTAACTCCTTAATCAAGCATTTATTTGCTTAATTAACATTTACAACTACTCCTCTTTCGAGGGGCTGCAATTATGCCATTATCTTGCAGTTAAGCAACCGCTTATCTTCATAGATTGAGTTATTTTATTGAAATATTCTTCACTATCATCATTTGAATTAAATCACTCTATAAATAGACGCAGTAAAACACTGCCTAACACCCCTCAAGCAGCTTATCCTAACTGGAAAAACCAGACTAATGCCGTTTTACACCTCAATTAAATTATGAAGCTCCTTCAAATTACATCAATTTGGTACTTTATCGACCATATTTAGAAGTTTTACTAGCCATTAGAAGGATATTCACTCAAAATACCGCGCCTATTTTACAAAATTTACTCTTTTTGATTAAATTTTATGCCATGAACAGGCTGAAAGCCTGTAGAATGGCGCACGATTTTTTAAAACCATAGCTTATTGAGCAACTTATGACTGATCTATCAAAATATAGAAATATCGGTATCTTCGCACACGTTGATGCCGGTAAAACTACCACTACCGAGCGTATCCTTAAGCTGACTGGTAAAATCCACAAAACTGGTGAAGTTCACGACGGCGAATCAACTACCGATTTTATGGAACAGGAAGCTGAGCGCGGTATTACCATTCAGTCTGCTGCAATCACGACTTTTTGGGATGACCATCGTTTCAACGTAATCGATACTCCTGGACACGTTGACTTCACTGTAGAAGTATATCGTTCTCTTAAAGTACTAGATGGCGGCATTGGTGTTTTCTGTGGCTCTGGTGGTGTTGAACCTCAGTCTGAAACTAACTGGCGCTATGCTGATGAGTCGGGCGTATCCCGTATCATCTTCGTAAACAAGCTAGACCGTATCGGTGCTGACTTCTTAAAGGTTACTGAGCAAGTACAAAAAGTACTTGGTGCTACACCTCTTATCATGGTTCTACCTATCGGTATCGAAGATGACTTTAAGGGCGTAGTTGACCTACTAACTCGTAAAGCCTACATCTGGGATGATTCTGGTGAGCCAGAAAACTACGTTGTAGAAGACGTTCCAGCTGACATGGTTGAAGACGTTGAAATGTACCGTGAACAGCTTATTGAAACAGCTGTTGAGCAAGACGATGACTTGATGATGGCCTACATGGATGGTGAAGAGCCAGCCATGGAAGACATCAAGCGCTGCATCCGTAAGGGTACAAACGAATTAGCGTTCTTCCCTACTTATTGTGGCTCTGCATTTAAGAACAAAGGCATTCAGTTAATTCTTGATGCTGTTGTTGATTACCTACCAAGCCCTACTGACGTGATCCCACAAGATCTAACAGATGAATTTGGTGAGCCTACTGGTGAAGTTGCAACAGTTTCTGTTGACGAACCATTCCGCGCTCTTGCGTTTAAGATCATGGACGACCGTTTCGGCGCCCTAACCTTTATTCGCATTTACTCAGGTAAACTTAAGAAAGGCGATACCATTCTTAACTCTTTCACTGGCAAGACTGAACGTATCGGTCGTATGTGTGAAATGGAAGCGGATGAGCGTAAAGAATTGGACTCTGCACAAGCAGGCGACATTATCGCTATCGTTGGTATGAAGAACGTTCAGACTGGTCATACTCTTTGTGATCCTAAGCACGAATGTACTCTTGAAGCCATGGTTTTCCCTGAGCCAGTAATCTCTATCTCTGTAACACCTAAAGATAAAGGTGGCGCTGAGAAGATGGGCATCGCTATCGGTAAGATGGTTGCAGAAGATCCAACTTTCTTGGTTCACACTGACGAAGAAACTGGTCAGACAATTCTACGCGGCATGGGTGAATTGCACCTAGACATTAAAGTAGACATTTTGATGCGTACTTATGGTGTTGACCTTGAAGTAGGCGAGCCACAAGTTGCTTACCGTGAGACGATCAACCAAGAAGTTGAAGATTCTTACACGCACAAGAAGCAGTCTGGTGGTTCTGGTCAATACGGCAAGATCGATTACCGCATCAAGCCTGGCGAACAGGGTTCTGGCTTCACTTTCTCTTCTACTGTTGTTGGTGGTAACGTTCCTAAGGAATTCTTCCCAGCAATCGAGAAGGGCTTCAAAGGCATGATGGATACGGGTGTTCTTGCCGGCTTCCCAGTTCTTGATGTTGAAGTTGAAGTATTCGACGGTGGCTTCCACGCAGTTGACTCCTCTGCAGTAGCTTTCGAAATCGCTGCTAAAGGCGCCTTCCGTCAGTCTATTCCTAAGGCTAAGCCACAACTTCTTGAGCCAATCATGAAAGTTGACGTATTTACTCCTGATGATCACGTTGGTGATGTTATTGGTGACCTTAACCGTCGTCGCGGCATCATCGGTGGCCAAGAAGCTGGCGCTTCTGGTGTTCGTATTAAAGCAGATGTTCCACTATCTGAAATGTTCGGTTACATTGGATCTCTACGTACTATGACCTCTGGTCGTGGTCAGTTCTCGATGGAATTCGCACATTACGCTCCTTGCCCTAACTCAGTTGCTGAAAAAGTAATTGCAGAAGAGAAAGAGCGCGCTGCTAAGAAGTAATTTGATTACATCTTGAAGCGTTAAAAAAACCCCGCTAGTGCAAACTAGCGGGGTTTTTTATTGCCTACAGGAAAAGCACAAGATGAGAAGCTGCACCACAGAGACACCGAGCACACAAGGGTAAAGCGACCACAACTAGGCCAAACTTGCCCGCCATTTTTTCTCTGCGTACTCGGTGCCTCGGTGGTAAATAGCTTTTTCTCAACGAGCATTTTCTTACAGGCACAAAAAAGGCCGCTAGAAGCGGCCTTTTTAAAGTGCGGGTAAGAATCCAATTAAGCGATTACTTTACCAACAACACCAGCGCCTACAGTACGACCACCTTCACG
>OJGC01000238.1_pt1 | contig 17987 bp, 15 predicted proteins | sample 1594471 | NCBI WGS metagenome assembly OJGC01 (sample SAMN05416804, study PRJEB24817) | seawater metagenome | isolation source: Sea water | place: Canada:Atlantic | collected 2013-11
ATTAGTAAGGGTATTTTACCCCATTATGCTGTCCAGGATTATTAAGCCACTATAAACCGGTGGCGATGGTTGGCTTGATGATCAGAAAGAATTGATTGATGGTGATACTTGGGGACAATTTGGTAAAAGCATTTCCGAAGGCCTATCAGATGCATTAGATTACACCGCATCTTACATTCCAGAAGCTTATGACAGTATTTCCGAGAGTATAAAAGAAACTGTAGAGGATCTTGAAGAAAATGCTGACAACTATGTTAAAAATGCCAGCAGTTGGAACTGGTGGGATCAGCAAGTAAAAGAGGGCGTTGATCGAATGGTTCGAAAGATCGATAGCAATTTTGATGATGCCAAAGAATTTTTAGATGAAAGCACCGATTCAATCGCCAAGTTGATAAAATATAAATCAGCAATTTAAGGCTACCTAAGCAAATTTCGCGAGGCGATGCCAAAAGTGTGCAGTCTTTCGTTGATGGCCCTTTAAAAGATATTGATCCAGACTTATCAAAACAGATAAAAGAATCTGCTGAGTTCTATATGGTGCTTGAATTGATTGTGGATCATGATTCGGCATTAACGTATTTTACTTATCTCGATTTATTTATTGAAGCAGTACCTCCAAATTTTATGCATATGTTAGTGGCAAAGCAGGTATCTATATTTTAATAGAAATAATTTTGTTTGTAGTGCTTTCATTCTTAACACTAGGAGTAGGTACCGCTGCTAGATTAACGGCTATTGCCGCCAGAATGACGGTGACCAGTGTTCGAGTAAATATAAAACTGGATAAAGCAGAAAAAGCACAGCAAGCATTTAAAGGCATGGTGGAATACTTTGCTAAGTCGGCTGATACGTTAAAGAAATTGGGTCAAAAGCTAGCGGTAACACGAAGTGCGGGCAGGTTGAGTGTTGGAACAGAGAATGGAACATTGACGACTAAAAAGAAAGAAGAAAAACGCGAGAAGAAATGTAGACTTTGTCAGTCCGTGGCACATAGTACACCAGTATCAAAGAAAGGCATGTTGAGCTATGAGTGAGCTAGGAATACTAAAAAAAGATACGAAATATAGGGATAGATTATTAGAAAAGATTGATAGTCTCCCAGAAAATGAGAAAAGTCGACACCCATTCTTTAAAGGAATAAAAATGCAGGCTCATCATTTGATATCGGCAGATGGAGTAAGTGACCTTGAGGACGAAGATTTATTAATATCGGCGGGGTACAATATAAATAAAATTAATAATATAGTGTTAATTCCTTGCACCTTCTCAGGCGCGTGCCATTTAGGAACACAACTTCATCGTGGTAATCATACTTCAACGGTTGATATAGATGAGAGCCTTGATGAAACTTATGACGATGATGATCATCCAGACTCTTATCACGAAACTGTGGAAAAAATGGTTGTTAAGGCTCTTAGGAAACCAAGTGTTGAATGTGTAGATCAGGAAAGAGAGGTTAAAGATTTAATAAAAGAAATGGATGAAATATCAGGAGATATGGTTTCATTAATTAATAACTTTAGCCCTCGCGCCCAGTTAACTAAAGTGTTTCAAGCATTTAATAATGATGGTCTTCAATCTAAAATCGGCTGCTCCGGCGCGGTTAGTATGAAAAATCACAAAATGAGTCTAACCTGTCCTTCTCACAGGGATCATGAGGGGGAGGTGATTACAATTAAAAAAAGCCATGAGGCGTATAAGTTGAGGGCAGGAAATTGAGTAAGATAAATGAAGATTACTATGTACTTGAAAGGCCTAGCAATTCGAGCATTCCGCTACTAAAGGCTGATAAGGATACCTCTTCAAAGAAATACTGGTCTTTAGACTACCAGTTTGATGGTCGGCCTTTAGTCTTTTCAAACAAAAAAAAGAAAAAAAATTTAGAAGTCGGTGTAGTGGAACATATTGCTTCAATTTTATTTACTCCTGATGCAGTGGTCGTAAGTGAAGAAATTATCGATATTCTATCAAATTTTGATATAAATGGTATTGACCTTATTCCTGCGATATATATTGCAAATGATGGAAGTTGGCATGAGGTATACTCATACGTAAAAATAAAAAATGAGTTTGATTTTTGGTGCAGGAACGCCTCTGAATATAATCCAGAACCAAGAAGCAGCACAGGTTGGCACTATGTATATAAATATGTATTGGATGCTGATTTGGTTGAAAGGGTACCCCTTGAAAGCCGCTTGCTATTTAATATGGGCGGAGTTTCTATGCCTGTCATCTGTTTGCACAGTAGTCTCGTTGAAGAGATAACGAAGAATACGAATGCTATGAGTGATTTCTTTATACCTTTATCGGAATATGAGGGCTAGATTTTATATGTCAGCGGTGAATTAATGTGTAACTATGATAATGAATATTACGTTCTTAAGAAAATTGATGATGATATTTATCCAAGCTTAACTCCTTTAAAAGAAACGACCTCTATTCGGTTTAATAGAAAGATGCCTGAGCCGGGTCAAATTCTTAAGTTTAAAAACAGGTGGAAAGATGATAATGAAACGGCTGGAATTAATGAGGATATAGGGAGTGTTTTGTTTAATGGTGTTGATATATTAGTTGATGAAGAAATCAAAGAAATACTTTCAACTGAAAGTTTGCATAAGGTTGGCTATTATCCAGCAATCTACATCAGTGATGAAGATGTATGGATAGAGGATTATCAATTTGTAACGATATTGAATAGAATTGATGCTTGGAGTAGAGAGAAATCTAGCTACGACAAAGAGAACGTTGGTATAAACAATAAATACTATCTTAGTAAAATCGTTCTTGATCAAAGTGTTCTTGATAAAATACCGTATGAGAAAAGACAATTATTTAAACTTGACTCGTCAATGGTTAATTTGACACTGATACATAAAGATTTGTTAATGAAATTCTCAGATCGTATTGATAGCCGAATTGCTATTCCTGTAGCGACCTATCAGGGATGAGTGACTTCTAAATCTAATGTTAGGCCGTTGATCTAAGAAAAATCAACTCTAAAAGCTCTTTAATAACATGGATGTTATAAAGCCTTTAGGGGCTTTATATTCTATATTTATAATAAATTGATTCGCCCTCTTACACCTAGAGCACCTCGAACGAGCAGTTGACATAATCACCCAATTTAAAGGCCAATCGATCTCGCAGCTTATTCATGGCATTGATCAACTGTGTCCAAATAGCGACATAAACCAAAGTGTCGTAGAAAGCGCCTAGCGCAGTGGTGATTTTTTCTTAGTCCCCTTCGGCGAAGCCATGTCCCCCTTGCTGCGCTACATTGTCACCATTAATACGAATAATGCACTAGGCAATCAGTAAACCAGTGAATGGCAACTCAGCTCCAATACTCACAGCGATCACCTGGCCTCAACCTTAGAATCCCTAATGAAGGATGTTAAAGAACCTAAAGTGTTATAGAAGAACAGAATTGGAAGAAAAAATCTGAAATTCACAAGTTAATAGATCCTGTTGGTAAGAAGGTGTTGAGGAAGGTGTTGTCTTACCAGCATCCTTTGACCGTGATATTTGAAAGGTTTAAACAAGGTTTGGATAGTATCGGCCGCTCGAATTGTTATGATATTAAGCCTGCTCAAAAGTTAAGTGATCAGTGCTCTAAAAACAGAAGCCATTATGGCGAAATAGATAAAAAGTATCAGTCTTCTAAGCAAGACTGGAATGAAAAAGAGATAACGTACAGGGGGCTTGGGAGCCTAAGGTTGGATTATGAGTAATTACGAAGAACTATATTATCTTGTTGATGAGCGGTATGATGAGGATACATTATACTTGACGGCGCTTCAAAGGACAGAGAATCGAGACTACGACTTTGAGGAAATGAGTTTTGGAAGTGAGCCTTTATTTTTTGAAAATGCTTATAAAGATAAAGACGTCGCGATAGGAAAAACTAGGCCATTAATGTCTGCGCATATGAATATGACCTACTTGATCGTTAATAATGAGATTAAGAGGCATATTGACGACGACTCAATTTATCAGGGGAAACTGTATCCGTCTGTAATTATTGACGATAAGGATCATTATCATGATGAATTCTGGTTTTTTAATATATATGGTTCACTAAACGCTCTGGATTGCGAGAATAGTGAGATTCAAGACTATAATCCTGACGCTAGAAGGCATAGTGTTGCTAAGTATAAGTTAAAGGAAGAGCTTCTCGATAAAATACCAGAAGATCAGCGTTTGATTTTTATGATGCCAAATACAAAAACGAAGATAACTTTTGTTCATCAAAAAATTGTCGATGTGTTTGAAAAGCTAAAAGTGGATAATATAAAATTTCATAAGCTGTCCGAGTGGTATCCAGGCAAACAATTTCGTAGTTAATATCGGAAGTAGAATAGCTTACTTAATTATATCAGCTCTTTAATAACACTGATGTTATAGAAAGCCCCTAGGGGCTTTTCTTTATAGTTAATTATTTTGCCTGACGTAGCCAATAAAATTCCGAAGATTGAAGGCTTAGATAATAACCTCTACCTTGTGAAACTGTGGGTCGCGGGGAACCCGATTGGTGCATTTGAAAAAAAGCACTTTACGCCAGGTTATTTTTTCGGCAACGTCCCGATAAAAGAGTTTGATCAGCAACTGATGAGCATGAAACCAGTTACGAATGAAGAGCGTAAACAGCATGGTTGTATGTGAAAAATAAGAACCTCTATGGAGTGGTGCACTGAATTTGGCGACCTAAATAGTAGCTATATACTCAGCGTGTAAAGATTAACGTGAAACAATTAATAGATCTAGAAGGCCTAGTTTTAAACCTGTATTTCGTTTAGAAGTCATTCAGGTTTTTTAGAAAAGGCTATTCAATACGAGTAAAAATGAACATCGTTAGAGTAATAAAAGCAGTAATAAGCATTCTTTTGATTTTCACTCTTGTGATATTGGTAACGAACTTGCTTACTTATAAGGCCCCTGTGATTGAAAAGAAGCCTTTTGTTATTGGCAAGAATCAGTCTCAAATTAATTCACATGACTACAAAATACTTGAGGCTTTGGCCTTAAATGCTCAGCTACCCATGTTTCGCTTTCGGTCTGTTAACAGTTCCCCTGAGTATATCGTCGATCCTAGTGGCTTTTTGTATGTAAATAAAAATGATGAATTTATTTTTTATGGTGATTCAGTCGAACATTTAGTTCTCGATGATTTAAATGCTTATAAAACAGACGAGAAAGGAAATGTTGTTGCTATCTCTATTGAGGGCAGCAAGTTTAGTGATACTCGGATTTTAAATAAGTTTAAGCACTTAATTGCTATTAGCTTAACCAATAACAATATTGAGCGTGTTGATTTAATAGATCTCCCTGAGTTGCGTTTTTTAAGTATCAATGAAAGTCGAGTAAGCGACACGATTACAAATGAAAGTAGCTTTCAGCTCACTAACCTTCCAAATCTCACCTACTTAAAACTGCTTGGCCTTAACCTGCCAAATTTCAATACCTTTACGGGGGTTGAGAATGTTAAGAAAATAAAAATAGCGGGCAATAATTTACAAAATTTCGAAGGCTTAGCAAAGATGCCAAAATTGAGGAGTGCTGACATTACTGCAGTGGGTAGTCATCAAGACTCTGAGGCGAAAGCGTTATTTTTAACAGGGGTTCCAGAAAAGCACAAGTTGGACAGCTTGGTTTTGTCGGCTGTATTAATGACAGATATTTCTGGAATTGAGAATTTCGCTTATTTGAAACTGTTAGACTTACATGTCTACAGCAGTGAAATCGCTGATTATACCCCATTATCACAATTAAAAAGGCTGCAAGCGCTAGAGCTTCATGATCTAGGGTTGCGGAATTTTAGTTTTCTAAAGAGCATGCCTGAATTGAGGCAGATTAAAATGCAGCACGTGCCGATAACGAGTTTGTTGGGCTTAGGAGAGGCACCAAATTTAGAACGTCTTGAATTACGTAATGGTCAATTGGATGCGATGACTCACATTGATCATAATATTCACTTAAAAACAGTGATTCTTAATCATCATAAAATTACTAAAATAGAAGGGCTTGAGGGCCTTGTTCAATTGAATTCGCTTGATTTAACGGCGAATAAAATTTCTAAAATAGACGGTTTAGAAAATAACCTATGTTTAGAACGATTGTGGTTAGAAGATAATCCTGTTGATATCTTTGAAAATTTATTTCATTTGCCTTTACTTTATTCATTGGGAATTAAAAACACTCATATTAAAACCTTTCCAAATTATGAAAAAGCCCAGCGGCTTAAAGATTTAGATTTTGTTATCGATGCGCTAGACGAAAAGGCATTCGACCTTAATTACGCATACTGGACAATACCAATTCAGGGATTTGATGAGCAGATGAGAAATGTTGAGCCTATTACCTATGAAGAGCGTAAACAGTATGGTTGTATTTGATAGGTCCTAAAGACCCTGTAAATAATTCTGTGTAACTGCTCTATTTAAATATAGTCTTTTAAACGGTCTTCGAACATGATCATAAATCGGTTCAAGGCCGTTTTCCAATTTCTTATTGGCATTGTCCATTTTTCAGATGCTTGGCGTATCGCTAAATAAACTACTTTTTTAGCCGAATCATCGGTAGGAAAAACCTTACGTTTCTTCGTTGCTTTGCGAATAACGCTATTAAGTGATTCGATAGCGTTTGTCGTATAAATTGCCTTTCTGATATCTTCAGGGTATTGAAATAACGTATTTAAATTCTCCCAATGAGCTTTCCAGGAGCGACTGAATTGAGGGTATTTGTCATCCCATTTATCAGAGAAATCAGCAAGGGCCTTTAGTGCACTTTCTTCGGTACTCGCTTGATATATCGTCTTTAAATCTGCCGTAATCGCTTTGTAATCTTTCCAAGGAACATACTTCATCGAGTTGCGAACCATATGCACGATACAAAGCTGTATTTGGGTTTCTGGAAATACCGTATTGATCGCATCAGGAAAGCCTTTAAGGCCATCTACGCAAGCAATTAGGATATCTTGCACACCTCGATTCTGTAGTTCAGTTAATACACTCAGCCAAAACTTAGCCCCCTCATTTTCGGAAATCCACATGCCTAATAATTCTTTATGGCCTTCCATGTTGACGCCTAAAGCAAGATAAATGGCCTTGTTTATAACCTGCTTGTCTTGTCTGATTTTGAGTACAATGCAGTCTAGATAAACGATTGGATAGATGGGATCTAACTCTCGAGATTGCCACTCAACAACTTCCTCGATGACGGAATCAGTGACCTTAGAAATTAAACTTGGAGAAGCATCAGCACCATGGAGTTCTTTAAAAGTTTTAACGATTTCACGAGTCGTCATTCCTTGAGCATAAAGGAAGAGGATTTTGTCATCCATTGAAGTGAACCGGGTTTGATTTTTCTTAACCAATTTAGGCTCGAAACTGCCTTCACGATCTCTCGGTGTATTGAGCTCGAACTGACCATCTTCAGTGCGAAGGGTTTTGCTTGTGGTGCCGTTGCGGCTATTGGAAGTGCGAGAGACTTCATGTTTATCGTAACCAAGATGATCATCAAGCTCAGCATTTAATGCACGCTCAACGGTAACCTTGGTAAGCATCTGACGAAAATCATTAAGATCTTGTTCTGTTTTTATGCCTTTGGCCGCTTCACGGGCAAAAGCTTCAAGTGCTTCTTTGTTCATAACTGCTTATCCTTAGCCATTACTGGCTGTTATGATAAGCAGTTACACAGATTTATCTACAGCCTCGTAAAAAACAGTAAACAGTAAATTAATAAGCCAGCCTAGTAATTTATAGCGCTGGCTTTATAAACGTTCTTTAATAATTTAATCTTCAACGTGAAGACGGTACTCGTTACGCATAATTGCGCATGGAGCAGCTCCATTGTGCAACGCAATCATTCCAAGGGGTCAGTAATTGCCCATACCTACATGCGGGCGGTTTATTTAATATTACTAAACACCCTGTTGAAAGTAACAACGGTGAATACTTATTAAATAAGGTTTATTACTACATCTCTACAGGTCAGTACGGATCTGGTGAGCAACAAAACGTACAAATGGAAGTTCGTTTCGCGTGTATTCCTAGTCAAGTTCAATTTCGACCACCGCTGCATACTCAGCCTCCCACTATCGCTGGCCACCAAACTGCCATAGTCGTAGGCCCTGAAGGTGAAGAAATTTGGACCGATGAATATGGCCGTGTCAAATTACACTTCCATTGGGATCGTTATAGCGAACGAAACGAAAACAGCTCGTGCTGGGTGCGTGTATCACAGCTGTGGGCTGGCGGTAACTGGGGTTCTGTCTTTACCCCACGCATGGGACAAGAGGTTATTGTCGATTTTATTGAAGGCAACCCTGATAAGCCCATGATTGTTGGCCGTGTGTACAATGCCGACAATATGCCTCCATACGCACTGCCTGAAAATCAAAATCAAAGCGGTATCAAAACCAGAAGCACCAAAGGTGGCTCGGTTGAAACATTCAACGAATTGCGTTTTGACGATACCTTAGGTTCTGAAACACTCACCATACACGCTGAAAAAGATCAGAACCTCAGTGTCGAAAATGATGAAAGCCATTTTGTTGGTAACGATCGCACAGACGAAGTTATTAACGATGAAACCATCACCATTGGTCATGACCGTACTGAAAAAGTAGGTAACGATGAAATAGTCGAAATTGTTAACGATCGCTCACAGACCGTAGGCAATGACGAAAACCTAACCGTTAACAACAACCGCACACACACCATCGCGACTGACGAAACATTGTCGGTAGGCAATAACCGCGTAACGGATGTTGTCACTGACGATACCACTAATGTTGGTGCTAATTACACCATGACTGTAGGTGCTGATGAACAGCGTGATATTGGCGCTAATCGAACAACCTCTGTAGGCACTGCAGAAACTTTAGATGTAGGCAAAACAATCACTGTGCAAGCAGGTGATGAGATTGTCTTTAAAGCAGGTTCTGCGCAAATTACTTTAAGTAAAAATGGCGACATTTCAATTAAAGGTGCAAACATTACTGTGGAAGGTTCGGGTAATGTGATTATTAAAGGCAGTAAAGTTCAACAAAACTAGCGCGAGTACAAGAAGCAATAGCCAATGATTGAATAATATCAAAATTGCCTATTGCTTCTAAAACTGAACCTGTGGCGCTTGAAGAGAGCGTACTCGAATACTAATATATTGCCCTCATGGAATGAGCAGTGGTTGTTAAAATACTATGGCTGAATTGATTCACGCAAAAAATTTAACTTGGCGACACCTTCATCGGTTAGAAGATCCTTTCTTTGCCCGATCAGATGTTGAAAGTGCTGTAAAAACCTACACATCACCCGGTATGGCACCCCATCGTAGAATTGCTAACTTCCCGCGCTGGCTTGAGGGTGCCCGTTTACCGGCAAATGATTTAAATCGTGCGGTGCTTAATAGTCTAGACAATGGTGCCAGTTATTACGTGCATCACGACATGGACAAACCTACGCGACCCTTAGTGTACTGGAATCCATCAGAGGCAAGCAGCAATAGCTATCAGGGAGTCAATGGCAGTTGGGAAGTACATGCATATGTACCAGCCCCGTTATGTAATAAACTTCGCATTCTTTTAAAAGACATCGAGCCAATTAAGCCGATGTCAGTTTATAAAATTCCTGAAGAAATTATACAAGACGCAGTCCCCGTAAGTTATATCTCGCTTAATGAGCGCCACATGTTTGCGCTTGAAGTCGAGGGTGAAAACGACACACCGATTCCAGATAATAAAAAGATCACGTTAGTCGGTTTTAATAAAAAACAAAATACAGTACCTGTTGAAGAAGACAAAAAGCTCGAACAGGAAGTGTATAGCCAAATCTTTCGTGCAAAGCAGGGCGATAATTTTGAAGTATTTGTCATTCCAGAGCGGATGAAAGCGGTAAAGCAAGACCTAAAAGATAATAGAAATTTACAGAAGTCAGTTCGAGAAAAATCAATATCGCCTTTAAAGATAGTTGATAACTATACTCGTGCCGATAATGTAATGGTGCATGTGGCTAAGTATGTGGTTCCTGAGAATCATGTGTTGGTGATCAATTATGAATATGGAAAGCACAATTCCAAACCAAAAGATGATGTATTAGTTCTTGTTCATGAAGACAGTGACTGGAAGCAAGTGCTTCATATTGGCGATAATAATGATTTAGGCGAGGTCGATTATGACGAGGATGGTTGGGTTAAATTAGCGTTTCATGATATCCCTAAAACAGGTAAATTCAGCCTTTATAATGAATGTAAAAGCTCTAATGCATCTCCCGTCACTATGTTTTCAGAGCTTAGCAAATTTGATTTGTTAAGCAAACCAACTTATACGCCAGAAGCTTCTGCCCCGGTTGACGAAAAACCTGAAGACCTTACGGCGCTTGGTGAAACGCTTGAGTGGGAAGAGTGGCTTGAATCCATGGCTGCACAATAAGCTTATCTCTGAAAGAGATTAAAGAAGTAAGTGAAATAAGCTGGAAAGAAATGTCGGTAATTTCAGTTTATATAATGCCGAGTCAGTTTTGAATACAAAAGAAAATATCAAGGATAACGAATGATTATTGAGAATATTAAAACTCTATTTGCCCGCATAAAGGTATCAGAGATAAAGGTTATCGCTTTGACTTTGTTAATAGCTTTTATTTCAGGTTGCTCGAAAGCTCCTATTCCAGCAACTTTCATAGAGTATGATTCGTTCACGAATGGTGATTGGTATATGGTGCATTATGAACTTAAAACTGAGCAATGGAATGATCCTGAGGTTTTGAGCACCCCAAGGGTGCAGTTTGTTTGGGCAGCACCAGATGCCCCTGAAGAAGATGACGCGATTTGGAGTATGCGTACTGACGGAACAGATTTAAGGCAGGTGGTGAGCCCTGAACTTTTTGATACACCCGTAGAAGGTGGGACCAATAGTGGTATGAAATTCCAGCGCTCACCAGGTAATCGCTATCTAGCGGCGGCCATGATAACACAAGGCCATGGTATTCAGCTGCGTATTATCGATCTTGAAACAAAAGAAGTCACTGTAATTCCCGCTTCTGGTTATGGTGATCCGCACTTTGCTTGGTTAAATGATCATATATTATTATTGAGAAGCAAGTCTCCGTTAATGCAATATGACATTCTAACAAAAGAACTAGTTGATCTTGAAGATGCTTTTCCTGATGTAAATATACGTAAATATCATGTTTATGATCAAGGCAATAAAATTATTTTAAGGGACTACAAGGGAGTAGGCTATTTTTATGATTTTGAAAGTAAAAAATTGTTGTATACAAAGGTTAACATTGGCCGAAAATTAACTAAAGACGGGCGGTACTGGCTAGGGGCACCGACCAAAAAAATCAAAAAAGAAGGCTTTGGTAAATTACGAATTTATGCTTTTGATGATATTAAAACCGAAGTCGGTGCTTATGCTGATGCAGGGTGGAATTATACCGAGAGTATTTATGGTATCGATGAGGTTTATGATTCATTCTCTTCAGGGGTTAAAGTAGGGTGGATAGATAATCGTAAAGTGCGATTTTACCAATTACCTGGGGAAAGGGTTGTGGGAAATTTTAGTTTATATAATGCTGAGTCAGCTTTAAATACAAAAGAAAATAGCAAGGATAGCGACTAATGGATACGGGCACTAAGACAAAGAAGGTAGCTGGTGAGGTTGATCTTCATCAATATTATCTTGTTAGTGGTTATGTGAATAATGATGGCTCAATAGCGGATGGCAGTGTCTTACCGATTAATAATACGGTTATTGCATTAAAAGATGACGGTAATAAATTTGTTGTCTCTACAGATGGGAAAGCGTCTGCTGAGTCACTGCAACTCTATATGACCGATGCGGATGGCCGTATTTGTAATTTTGATGCCGGGTCGCAATCGAAAGCCGATGAAAAAGAAGTTAGTGCTAAACCACTTGAAGCATCTAACTATTTAAAAGCTATTTCCGAGCAAGCTAAGTTGTACTTTCCGCCAAAACGCTCCGTTCTCTATCATATGGCTAGCTCAGGTTATGATAATTGGGCTACTACATTAAGAGAATTATTAAATACCTTTGATAATACTTCGGCAGGAAGCGCGTATTTTGATTTAAAAACGCAAATAAACGCCAAAAAATCTTTACATGTTTCTTCGAAATTCTCAAAGTCTGAAAATGTTAATAATAAGGCTTATGAGACATGGTATAACGAGCATAAAGATCATGATGTGCCCATTATTTTTATACCGAGAGTGAAAGCAGTGATTGTTGCTTTTTCATCTGACGTGTATCTAGGTTCTACCGTCACCATTCGTAATCATCTTGGTGAATTGTGTTATTTAGGTAGTGATGCTAAAGGCGAAGAAAAGTATTCCGCTATTGTAAAAAAATCACTTAATAGACCCGATTATTGTGCGACGTTTTATGCGGGCGAAGATGACTATGCAGTGGGTGAAAGCATTTATCAGCAAGTCTATCGAATTGAAGTTACGTTATATGGAGATGCGCTCAAAAAGTTAAAAATAAAAAACTACGTCATCGCAGAAAAATTCCGCTTCGATATTAACAACATCGCGGGAGATTTTCAGATAATCAATGGCGATGCCATTAGTCTTGAAGAGAGCATGATTAAGCAGTTTCCTCTATTGTATAGCAACCTGCTTGAAGCCAGTTATAAAGTCCCCGAAGGAGATAAATCATTCCTAGCGCCTTATCTGCATGGGGCTGGCCTGGTGAAGGATAATGCAAGCGCTGTTTCTGGAATTTTAGGTGCCGAAAGTGGGCAGGGTGCTGCTAAAAAAATTGGTAGTTATATTGTTAGTAATGTTGATGTAATAGGTAATGCAACCTACGGGGGGATTAGCGCCAAAGAAGTCATCGATGTGGCATTTTCACTGCATGACGCTGCGGGTAGCATCGAAGAAGATCTTGGGAAGCTGGCAGCGGTTGCACCTGAATTAATTCATGGTGCAACTGAAACTTTTGATGCGGCCGTTGCGGGTGTAAAAAATACAGAGTTCGCGCGAAAGGTTAAAAGCTATGCGGACATCAGTGGCGTAACGGTAGCGGCTGCTTGGGATAAGGCGACAGAAAAAGTATTGCCAAATGGCGCTGTGGAACAAATAAAATTAAAGAAAATTGAACTGTCTACGGCTACCCAGCGCTGGGTAGATATTAAACTTTATAAATCAAGGAAGATTCGAAAAGTTCTAGGCAGTGATGGTGTTTCGGCAAAGGTCGGTGTGATTTCAGCCGGGCTTGGGCTTGCATCGAGCGTATCAGGGTGGTGGCAATCTGATACTAACGGTGATAACGCAGTAAAAACCCTGGCAGATGTGGCCTATCAATACTCTCATTACTTAAATCAGTTAGATGTAAATGATGATAAAACAATTGAGGACAATAAAGAAAAAGAAGATAAGATCAGACAAGCAGTCAATATATATAAACAGTATTTCAATGCCAATAATAAAGAAAGCGAAAATGTAAAGGTTGAGGGCGATTCGATCAGTATCAACATTAATTTTCCATTCGATAGACACTCGTTTGACTCACAAAAACATGAAAAACAAATTACTGATTTTGTTAAGGCGACCAGTATTCTTGGTGAAGATTGCAGTGTTGTATTAGTTGGTCATACGTGTGATCTGGGTAAAGATAATTACAATTTAGCACTTTCTATAAGGCGTGCTGCTGCTGTAAAAGCAGCGTTGCAGGCCAAAGGCTCAACATTTGATATTCGAGTCGAAGGTCGTGGTGAAACAGGTAATAGCGAAGGCTTAAGCAGAGAGCAGCAAAGAAGAGTTGAAGCTGTTGTTCACACCACTTTTTCTAGGCGCTATTTCCCATCCAGAGAAGGCATGGATTCATTAGAACGATTCCGCTCGCAGAGTGTTTTATTCTATAGAGAAGAAAATGAGCAAATTAAAGCGGCGATGAAAGCGGCGGTAGAGAGTATTCTTTGTTACCCTCATCCTGTTACTGCAGCAGCAGGGGTCCTGTGGGCGGCGGGTTCATTGTTGATGGATGCTGGAGCGCTATTAGATAAACTTGTATCAGGCTCTGATGCTGTCAAGATAATTAATGATCATGATAGCAAGGGCATTGAGTCTGCAGATAACTTGATCCTAATGACGGCAGGCCTTAAAAACCCAGATCCCAAAAGTCGATATTTGCAAAGCCAGTTTAGATTAAGAGCTGAAACCCTATATGGTTTAGTGCGCTTACTAATGCGCTGCTCTGTTGAAACCAGTGATGGCTGGTACGATGCTTGGAGAAGCAGCACAAACACTAAATGGCGAGATAAGTTTACCTATGAAGAAAACTTAAAATATTATCGAGTAGAAGATTATATCAATACCTTTGTCCTTCGTGATGGATGGCAACTACCATCAGGCTTAGCACTGCCTATTAGTATTGACCAACATTGGATTCAATTAATAGAAAATGACATATTAGATGAAATATTGTTATCCACAGAGTCCAGCACCTATGAAAAGGTTGAAGCAGGACTAGAAAAATACACTGTTTATGATATGGCCGCTTTAGCCGCTGGTATCAACCCCGTGACCCGATTGGCTTTGCTTGGTGATCTAGATAATGCTATGAGTAAAACTGCTTTGTTTAGCCAGATACAGGGATTTGATTACATTCGTTTTTCACAATCTGATAATTATAAAAGTCACGAGAAAGACGTATTAACAGCACAATACCAAAGCTTCTTTCCGGTTCATTATCACGCTGCTAAGGATTTAAGAAGTTTCGCTGCAAAATTTAAAACGAACTTTTCCGGCTTGTCGAATAAGTCTTTTGCTTACTGTGGTATTTCTGTTCGAGGCTTATCTAACACTGCTGACCCGCTATCGGGATGGGTGCCGCTAGCACGCTGGCTGGAAGATCATAAAAGTCTTTCACCAATGGATCAAATACGTATTTGTGTATTTTTGAATCCAACGGATACAACAGTCGCATCGTTAATCGAGGATGGCTCTATTGCTTATGTGCCAGTTGAATGTGCTCCCATCCGTCGAGATGGTTTGAATATCCCCGGTCCTGCCGTTAAAGGTTTTATTAGCAAAATAGCGGAAGGGCAGTTGTTGAGTGAAGAAAAGAAAGCGCTTGATGCTCTTAAAAATGGTGAGGGGAAAGATTTACTGGTTAAGGGTGCCCCTTTATATGGCGCAATATTAAATCCGTTTTACATGTATGGCATTACCCGCATTAACGGTACACGCCCTATGGCGGGTGAGGTTAGCGGCTGGTTGAATATTGAAATTAAGGACGAAGATAAAACCGAAAGTTTAGATAGCTATTGGAACTTTGATGGCGTATGGAATATGCGATATGCCTACGAAGTAATGCTGGCAAAGAATGCAGACTGTGTGGAATCGGTTACTTATATTGATGATGAAGACGAGTTTCCACTCAGTATTGATGTTGATAGAGTTCATGAAATAGGGGGTTCAAAAGGTTCTCAGCCTGAAAGCAAATTATTAAACAAACACTTTTTGCTTGCAGGAAAAAATAGAGAGTCTCAGCCACCGCTATTTGAACAACCTATGGTTTACTGCCTATTGCGAAACCCTGAAACAGGCGAGGTTTTTGAATCTAATGAAATACTGTCGGATCATAAGTCCCATAACTTAAATGGATGGTTGATGAAAAATGATTTCCGTTGGAATCAGCCACTAGAAGTTATAGTGTTATTAGTTAGTGAGGGATTGACGACTAACGATTACATTAGTAAAAAACTTCCTTGGAAACAGGTGCCGATGATACTGGAGATTGGGAAACTTATAGGCCCAAAGACTTATAAAGCAGGTACTAAATATAAATCTACCTTCCAATACCTTGGTAAGTTTTCTGGTGACGGGGCCGCTGCGAACTTCTCCCGAGATAAGAAAACTAAGGATTCCGAGGAAGATAAGACGTTTGATGATGAGTTGGAAAAAATAATCAGCCTTTTTGAAAAGCCATCAATTGTTGAAGGTTATAGTAAGGGCAAGGCCTGCTTTGTTCACGCGGTACATATTCCATTAGATTATCAAACTCTTACAGGCGAGAGAAAGAAGGGGCTTCGACCGTTCCTGATTAATCCAAACGCAACCGCTGATAACGTGAATGATTGGGCTTTTGGCTTCAAAATTACAACTGCGGGTGATTCTGGATTAAAGGGGCTACGCGCGGAAGATAATTATCAAGTCAATGGGCCTGTTGGCTTTATGGATGTTCATTCGCACTGGTATCCTTCTCCGAAAGCAGAGTTTTTAGCTCGCTATAAACAGGAGATGCGTAAGGTTAAAGATGATATTAAGAGTAAAAAGAAGAATCAGAGCTATGATCCTGTAGTGATGTTGAGTCATTGGCATACATGGAGAAGTCTTATTATTAAAGGTCAGACTTGGTGGGGAGATGATTGGACTGATGTCATTACTAGTTGGGCTCTTGATAGTGAGGGTGCTAGTGAATTGTCGGGCAGTGCACCCATGTTGAGGTAAGCTTTGAAGTTGATTTTTGGAATTATTATGATTTTGAATTGTATTCAAATATAGTGTTTAACAGATTTCTACTAGATGTGTTGATTGTTTCATCCCAGTCGTCTTCAGCAATGTTCTTGAAAGAAAAGTTTTGAAGCCGATGTCTATCGCCTTCCATCAAGCGAACTCTGCAGAGTGTACGGACCTTCAACAGCTTGTTCATGAGGATATGATGGCTTGTCAGTCAGTATCCTTCTAAGCGTATTTGTGGAATGAGTCTACCAATATAAATATTGATCATCGGCGGTCAGCCAGTGTTGAGCGGTGGAATAATTGTAAAACTGTTATAAATGAAAAAAGTGCTGTTCGGGTTATTTGTTATATTGTTGGTAATTATTGCTATTGAAAGCAAAATCAATAGTGGTGAAAGTAAATCAACAAGGTATGTGAATAACGCGTGTAAAATGCTAAAAGAAAATCCTGATTGGTATTTGTCATTAAAGGCTTCAGAAGATAAGTGGAAAACGCCGATTCATATACAGTTAGGGATGATTAGGCAGGAATCAGCATTTAAGCACAATGCGAAACCAAAACGGGCCAATAGATGGCATGAGTTTGGTGATAATTTTTCATCAACGGCCAAGGGATATTCACAAGCATTAAATGGAACATGGGATCATTATTTGAAGAGTACCCGTGGCGCTTTAAAAAGCAGGTCTTCTTTTAAAGACGCAACAGATTTTATTGGCTGGTACAATTCAAAGTCAAAAAATAACAACAACATAAGTCTTGATGATCCTAAGCAGCTGTATTTGGCTTATCACGAAGGTTGGAATGGGTATCGATTAAAAACCTATGAAAAGAAGAAGTTTTTAACTCAATCAATAAAAAATGTTGTCTATTGGTCAGATAAATATAAGGCCCAACTAAGTCATTGTGAATTAACCGGTGAAACGGATATTTATTTTAAGTTGTCTGTTTATGCCGATTATTTTGTTACTTTTTTAGGTTATATTTTTATTCTATTAGGCTACTTGTTAGATGCTGCTATCTTTTTAGTGAAAGCGATTATCTTTGTTATTAGCGGGATATACAGTTTGTTTTAGAATTACAAATCTGGTTTTAGCGGTAGATGCCCTTCAGGCTAACAGCCGTAGTGAAAATGTCTCTTGTTTTATGTTCCTCCTTTACGCTCTGTCGCCCTAAAGGACGACCCACATTGGATATTTCAATATCCATGATGATCAATATTCATTGAAAGATGAAAATATATCATTTTATCAATTAACTCTGTTTATCTATTATTGCGTGGGAAAATCACTGAGGTGTTAGTTGCCTCGTCAATTAATTGAAAGATCGTTTTTGTGATCACATATAGAAGTAGTCGTTAATGGATATTCTTGAATTTATAACTAATAACATTTCAACTGTGCTGGCATTAATTGCCACGGGTATATTTGCTGGTATTTTAGCGGGTTTACTGGGCGTGGGTGGTGGCATTGTGATTGTGCCGGTACTGTTCTTTTTGTTTCAGGGTT
>OJGC01000249.1_pt1 | contig 17404 bp, 16 predicted proteins | sample 1594471 | NCBI WGS metagenome assembly OJGC01 (sample SAMN05416804, study PRJEB24817) | seawater metagenome | isolation source: Sea water | place: Canada:Atlantic | collected 2013-11
AAGATTTCTACGGCGCTAAAGTTAAAACGGCTCGTTTCTACTTCCAGCGTATTCTTCCACGTACTGCTACTCATGCAATCAGCATGGTTGCTGGTGCAGATAGCTTGATGGATCTAGATGCAGAACACTTCGCGTTCTAATTCTATTGCGTGAGTGATCACGTAAGATTAAAAAAGCCGCACTTTTTAGTGCGGCTTTTTTGTATATAACGATAAATTAATCAAATTGATCAGTTATTTCGGCTTATTTGGCCGATTATTACTGCTCTATGGTCGACTGTAGCGCTAGATGGTTTAAAATACTGCGCAGTTAATTTTCGAATTGCTCTTTGAGCGCAGTGATGGGTATTTGCTTGATTATTTTCAGCGGATGCGAAATCGCTAAATTTTATTGAATGAGGAAAGGTTACATGCCTGAGTATACAGCTCCCCTGCGCGATATGCGCTTCCTGTTAAATGAAGTATTTGATGCACCAAGCATGTGGGCTGATAACGCTCGTTTGGCTGAAGTTGTTGATCCAGATACTGCAGATGCAATCCTTGAAGAAGCGGGTAAAATCGCGGCTAACGTTTTAGCACCAATCAACCGTGAAGGTGATGAAGTTGGTTCTACTTGGAAAGATGGCGAAGTAACATCACCTCCTGGTTTTAAAGAAGCTTATCAAACTTATAGCGAAGGCGGCTGGGGCGGTCTTGGCGGTAATCCTGAGTTTGGCGGTATGGGCATGCCTAAGATGCTTGTGGGTCAAGTTGAAGAAATGATTCAGGGTTCCAACATCTCTTTTGGTCTTGCACCAATGTTGACAGCGGGTGCGTGTTTATCTCTAAGCGCTCACGGTAGTCAAGAATTAAAAGAACAATACCTTCCTAATATGTATTCTGGCCAATGGGCTGGCGCAATGGATTTGACAGAGCCTCATTGCGGTACAGATTTGGGTATTATTCGTACGAAAGCAGAGCCTCAAGCAGATGGTTCTTATAATGTTTCAGGTACCAAGATCTTCATCACTTGGGGCGAACATGACATGGCGGAGAATATTATCCACCTTGTTCTTGCTAAGCTTCCTGATGCACCTGCTGGCCCTAAAGGAATCTCTTTGTTCCTAGTGCCTAAGTTTCTTGTGAACGCAGATGGTTCTCTAGGTGAGCGAAACACCATGGGTTGTGGTTCTATTGAGCACAAAATGGGGATTAAAGGTTCCGCGACTTGTGTAATGAACTTTGACGGCGCTAAAGGTTGGTTGATTGGTGGCGAGAACAAAGGCTTAAACGCTATGTTCACCATGATGAACTACGAGCGTGTTGCGGTTGGTATTCAAGGTCTTGGTGTTGCTGAGAACTCTTACCAGAATGCAGTAACGTATGCGAACGACCGTTTACAGTCTCGTGCACCTACAGGCAAAGTGGCTCCTGAGAAATCTGCTGATCCAATTATTGTTCATCCAGATGTTCGTCGTATGCTTATGACGATGCGAGCTAATACTGAAGGTTCTCGTGCTTTCTCTATGTATGCTTCTAAGTGGTTGGATTTGTCTAAGTTCTCTGACAATGCCGAAACTAAAGAATACGCAGATGCGATGGTTTCTTTATTGACGCCAGTTGTTAAGTCTTTCTTAACCGACTTAGCGTTAGAATCAGCTGTTGCTGGCCAGCAAGTATTTGGTGGTCACGGTTTCATTCGCGAGTGGGGCCAAGAGCAGCACGTACGCGATCTTCGTATTACTCAGATTTATGAAGGCACTAACGGCATTCAGTCTTTGGATCTTATTGCTCGTAAAATCGCAGCTAACGGCGGCGCGTTCTACAAACTTTATGCTGAAGAAATTGCTAAGTACTGTGCAAGTCAAGAAGGCAATCCAGCAATGGCTGAGTTCATCACTCCGCTTAAAGCAGCTGTTGCTAACTTAACGGATTTGACTGACTGGATTATGGGTCAGGCTCAAACCAATGCTAACGAGCTAGGTGCTTCTTCAGTTGAATACCTTCAGGTATTTGGTTACACCTCTTTCGCATACATGTATGCAATGATGGCTGAGAAAGCATTACCACAAGAAGGTACTGAGCCTTATTACGCGAACAAGCTAGCAACCGCGCGTTTCTTCACTAAGCGTTTATTGCCAAGATACATTTCTTTGAGCGAGTCTGTTAAAGGTGGCGCTGATTGTCTGTATGCTATGGAAGCTGATCAGTTTTAATAATTTTTAATTATTAAAATGTGGTGACGAAAAAGCCGAATCAGAAATGATTCGGCTTTTTTTGTGCTGGTTATTTTTCTGGCGTAAAAAGTCTAAGTACGGCGCGGAAGTCGCTAAAAAACTTAAGTGTACAGTTTTAGATACCTGTCTATTATCTTTTATCTATTACATAATGTGTTCATAAAAATAATAAGGATATCGTCAAAATGGCTGAGAAAGAATTGGATAAACGGGTTGAACGATCGCGCCGTTTATTAATTGATGCTTTGCTTACTCTTATGAAGGACTGCCCCTATAGCAAAATTTCAGTGGCTCATATTGCAGAGAAGTCTGGGGTGGCCCGACCAACGTTCTATTTACACTTTCACTCCAAAGATGACTTATTGATTGCCTATATCGATGAGATGTTTGAAAAGTTCTATGCCGAGATCGATGGCTATATCACTAAAAGCAAAGATGCTGATCCTGTAATCGCGTCTATTATGTTTCGCCAATGGTCAGATAATGCCGAGTTTGCTCATCTATTAATGCAAGATGACATTGATAGCTTAATGCTTGGGCAATTTAAGAATTACGTGGCGCGTGTTGTTGAGCGATTTATGGATGCTCATGGGATAAAGAACCGTGCAGGTTTATTGCCTTACGTTGTTGATTATTTAGCAGGCGCTTCGTTTATGGTGATTACTCGCTGGGTTCGCCAGGGCTTTGTAGAAGATCCAGAAGTTATGGGTGAGTTATATGCGTCGTTAGTTCGCCCAGGATTACTGGCGGTATTATTGGGTGGATATTTATAGAGAAGGCGATTGCTTAGCGGGTTGACGAAATATTGGGCTGAGTAAAAGTTTAAGTAGAAAGTCTGATTAGAGTTTTAAAAGGGCTTAAAAAGTAGTTGTGCTTTATAGAAGAAATTAGCCGAGGAATTCTCGGCTAAAGTATAGCTCGTATTAGAACGAGTTTAGTTGGCTCAAGTGAATGAGCCGTCTGTTACTAGCACTTTATTATTTGCAAGGTGCTGGAATCATTCAGCGATTTCTGGGGTGGCTGCTGCACCTGCTCGACGCTTCAAGTCATGACGCTTTTCATGAATCTTACGTACTTTTCGCTGTGCTACGTCAAAGGCATCTTTTACGGCAATATACATGTCTTCATGCGCTTTGTTGTCGTGATTGTCGTTGGTAATCGCGACCGTTTCGCCAGGCAGGCCTATTTCAAGAGATACGTGGGCTAGCTTGCCCTTGTTACTGTGGTTGTGTGGCATTGCTACAACCGCTCTAATACCGGTGATAGAGTCGTAGATGCTGGATATTTTGCCGGCTTTTTCACGGATTAATTGTTCAATACCGTCAGAGTGTTCGATATCACGGAAGCTAATTTCCAAACCTTTCATGGCGAATCCTTATAAGTGTACGAATAATAATAATGGTCCATGGATTGCAAAAACGCTATGAGATAAGTCAAATAAATTGCCTAAGGCAATGTTTATTGATTTCCCAAGTAGGCAAAAACTGCCTGCGCTCTTATAAAACATGTGGCATATAGGCTTTCTTTTCAACCCCTAAAGTCATAAATGGCGAAAATAAACATTTGAAGACTCGAGAAAGAGACTTAATTAACAACCTTGTGTTAATTTGGATGGTGTTTGATATCGTTCATTTTCATTAATTTTATAGCTTGGTTAGAGATCCGTTTATGCCTGTGGAAAAGACATTGCAAGTTTATCAGGCCCGTTATGTGTTTTTTGATTTAGACGACTCGCTGATCAACAAAGACGCGAGCAGCCTGTGGATTAAGTGGCGTGTTAGCTTTGATCGCTGGGCAATTTTAGAGGCTCTGCAAGCATTAGCATCACTGTATCGTGCTTATAAAAAAGGAAAGGTTAGCCATTGGCGGTTATCCACTTATTATCGTACGCGCACCAAGGGTATGAGCCTGAAAGAGTATCGTCAGCACATCAGTAATTTCTTTGAGCAAAGAGGTCATTTGTACATTTATCCACAGGCTGCTTCTTTGCTATTTGCTTACCGCCGCCAAGGTACGCGATTAATCTTAATTACCGGTCAAGATGAGGTGATGGCGCAAGCGTATGCCGATGCATTGGGCTTGGATTTTGTCATAGGTAATCGATTTAAGATTAAAGATGGCAAAATCATGGGGTTAACCAAGCCGCTTTGCTATGGTCAAGGTAAGGTCGATATGGCCAAAGAATTTGCTGCGCAGCAAGGGTTTGATCTATCGGAAGCCGTTTTTTACAGCGATAGTCATGCGGATTTACCGTTACTGGAAGCTGTAAGGCAACCGGTTGTTTTAAACCCAAATCAGCAGTTGGCAGAATTAGCGAGGCAAAGAAATTGGCCGCGGGTTGATTGGCGTAAGAGCTAGACTCAAACCAGTCAACTCGGTATAGTTGAGAAACCTTTAAATATTCTTGCTAGGAGCACTTTCGTGTCCTTTCAGTTCACTTGTCCAAATCAACAAGGACATCTTTTCTCCAAACGATGGTGAGAGTCTAAGAACCGACTCGGTTCAATTTCGTCTTTAATTTACTTTTTATAAACCATCGCATTTGATTTGCTTGACGGACTAGGTCATGACTCCTGAACAATTTAAAACATTAAGCCAGCAAGGATACAATCGTATTCCTGTTGCACGTGAAGTAATGGCAGATTTAGATACGCCATTATCGACTTATCTTAAGCTCGCTTCCGGGCCTTATTCTTATTTACTTGAATCTGTTCAAGGTGGCGAAAAATGGGGCCGTTACTCCATGATTGGCTTACCTTGCTCGGAAGTTATTAAGATTGAAGGTCTTACTGTTCGTCATTTTATTGATGGCCAGAAAACTTCAGAGCAAGAAGTCGAAGATCCTTTGGATTACATCGAACAGCTGCAAGCCAAATATAACGTTCCTGTATTGGAAAATATGCCGATTTTCGATGGCGGCTTAGTCGGCTATTTTGGTTACGATACCGTTCGCTATATCGAAAAACGTTTACAAGACAGCTGTCCGCCCGATGAATTAGGCACCCCTGATATCTTATTGATGGTCTCGGAAGAGGTTGTGGTATTCGATAATCTAAGCGGAAAAATCTATTTAATTGTTTTGGCCAATCCAGAGCAAGAGAATGCGCTAGAGAACGCAGAAAGCCGTTTAGAAGAGCTGCGCATCAAATTGCGTCAGCCGTACCAAGGCTCTATTGGCCAAGCGCTGGTTGAGCCAAAAGTTGTTGATGAAAGCGACTTTAAATCGGGTTTTGGTGAGCAGGAATTTCAACAGTCGGTTGAAGATATTAAAGAATATATTTTATCTGGCGACATTATGCAGTGTGTGATTTCACAGCGCATGAAAGTGCCTTTTGGTGGAGAGCCGATTCAGGTTTATCGCGCATTGCGTACGTTAAATCCATCGCCGTACATGTACTTCATGGATTTGGATGATTTCCATATTGTGGGTTCTTCACCAGAGATTTTAGCGCGTTTAGAAGATGGTGAAGTCACGGTGCGTCCTATTGCGGGCACGCGTTATCGTGGTAAAACGCCGGAAGAAGATTTGGCGCTAGAAAAAGAATTATTATCGGACCCTAAAGAGATTGCTGAGCATCTAATGCTGATCGATTTAGGTCGTAACGATGCCGGTCGAGTATCGAAAGTGGGCACGGTGGAAGTTAGCGACCAGATGGTGGTTGAGCGTTATAGCCACGTGATGCACATTGTTTCCAACGTAACAGGCAAGGTTAAAGACGATATTACCGCGATGGATGTTCTGCGTGCAGTTCACCCAGCGGGTACCTTAAGTGGTGCACCTAAAATTCGTGCGATGGAAATTATCGATCAAATGGAACCGGTTAAACGCGGTATTTATGGCGGCGCAGTGGGTTACCTAAGCTGGAATGGCAATATGGATACCGCGATTGCGATTCGTACCGCGGTGATTAAAGACGGTGTCTTAAACATTCAAGCGGGTGCAGGGGTCGTTGCCGATTCTATACCGCGCTTAGAGTGGAAAGAAACTTTGAATAAAGGCCGCGCGTTATTTCGCGCAGTGGCGATGGCTGAATCTGGCTTGGACCAATAGGAGGAATTTATTATGTTACTGATGATTGATAATTACGATTCCTTCACCTACAACGTGGTGCAATATTTTGCCGAGCTAGGTGCGGATGTTCAGGTTTATCGCAACGATGAAATTACGATTGAGCAGATCGAGGCGCTTAACCCCGATCACTTGGTGATTTCACCAGGGCCTTGCACGCCAAACGAAGCGGGTATTTCTGTCGAAGCGATTCGCCACTTCGCAGGCAAGTTGCCTATTTTAGGTATTTGCTTGGGCCATCAAAGTATTGGCCAAGTATTTGGTGGCGACATTGTGCGCGCAGGCCAAGTGATGCACGGTAAGACTTCGCCGATTGTTCATGCTGATGGTGGCGTCTTTAAAGGGCTAAATAACCCAATGATTGCAACGCGTTATCATTCTTTGGTGATTGATAAAAAGACCTTGCCAGACTGCTTAGAAATTACTTCTTGGACCGAAAACCAAGACGGCAGTATGGAAGAGATTATGGGCGTGCGTCATAAAGAGTTAGATATCGAAGGGGTGCAATTTCACCCTGAGTCGATTTTAACCGTGCAAGGTCATGACTTATTAAATAATTTTTTGAAGCGCAGCAAATAGCTAGCCGCGATTGATGATTGAAGAATAAAGGACATTCACTATGAATATTCAACAAGGGTTAGCTAAAGTCATTGAACGTCAGAACCTGACGACAGAAGAGATGGTTGCGGTAATGAATCAAATTATGGGTGGTGAGGCGACTCCTGCTCAGATTGGTGGTTTTTTGGTGGGTCTGCGCATGAAAGGCGAGACCATTGATGAAATTACCGGTGCAGCGACAGTGATGCGCGAATTAGCATCGGGCGTAAAAGTCGATGATGAAAACGCGGTTGATACCTGCGGAACGGGCGGTGATGGTTCTAACTTATTCAACGTTTCTACGGCGTCTTCTTTCGTTGTTGCCGCGTCTGGTGGCAAGGTGGCTAAACATGGTAACCGCAGTGTTTCTTCTAGTACGGGCAGTGCCGATGTTTTGGAATTTGCAGGTGTATCTCTCAGCTTAACCACTGAACAAGTTGCACGTTGCGTGAATGAAATAGGTGTGGGCTTTATGTTTGCACCGGCTCACCACAGCGCCATGAAGCATGCTATTGGCCCGCGTAAAGAACTTGCTCAGCGTACTATTTTTAATATGCTAGGGCCGCTTACGAATCCGGCTGGGGTTAAGAACCAAGTCATTGGTGTGTTTAATGCAGCTTTATGCCGACCATTGGCGGAAGTATTGCAGCGCTTAGGCAGTGAGCATGTTTTGGTTGTTCATTCTAGCGATGGCTTAGATGAAATCAGCTTGGCGGCTGAAACGTCTGTTGCTGAATTAAAAGACGGTCAAATTACAGAATACAAAATAAAACCTGAAGATGTTGGTATTGAGAGCCAAAGCTTAATCGGATTAACCGTCGATAGTGCTGAGCAAAGCTATCAGCTAATTAAAGATGCGTTAGGTAAGCGTGAAACAGAAGCGGGTAATAAAGCCGCTGATATTATTGCGTTGAACGCGGGCGCGGCAATTTATGCGGCCAATATTGCTAGCAGCTTAGCGCAGGGTGTAGAGATGGCACAAGACGCTATTTATTCTGGCCTTGCACTTGGAAAACTATCAGAGCTGGTTACCTTTACTCGTTATTTGGCAGAAGACCAAGCATAGCTTGGGACAGGAATAAGATTCATGAATACCCCAACGATTTTAAAAAAGATCCTTGATACCAAGGTGATTGAAGTTCAACAGCGCAGTGCTGCGATGTCTTTGGCTGAAATGAAAGCCCGTGCGTTCGATCAACCAGAAGCGCGTGGATTTTATAAAGCGATGCAAGCGAAGGTCGCGGCGGGTTTACCAGCGGTTATTGCTGAAATCAAAAAAGCATCTCCAAGTAAGGGGATTTTTCGTGAAGACTTTGATCCTGCTCGTATTGCCGAATCTTATGAAAAATCGGGCGCTGCATGCTTATCGATCTTAACGGATAAAGATTACTTTCAAGGCAGTGAAGAGTTTCTTAAGCAAGGTCGTAATGCCTGTTCTATTCCTGTTATTCGCAAAGACTTTTTGATCGATCCGTATCAGATTTTTGAGGCGAAAGTGATTAATGCCGATTGTATTTTATTAATCGTTTCGGCGTTAAGTGATATGCAATTACAGGATTTTGCCGGTTTAGCTAAAGAGCTGGGAATGGATGTATTGGTTGAGGTGCATGACGAGCAAGAACTGCAGTCTGCTTTGAAGCTGGATACGCCTTTGGTTGGTATTAATAATCGTAACTTGCATACCTTTGAGGTTAGCTTAGAAAATACTTATGCCTTGCTAGATCAGATTCCAGAAGACCGTATGGTCGTAACCGAAAGCGGCATTCTTGGCCGTGAAGATGTTGCTGCCATGCGTGCTAAGCAAGTGAATGCTTTCTTGGTAGGCGAAGCGTTTATGCGTGCTGAGTATCCAGGTGATAAATTGGCTGAGCTGTTTTTTTAAAATCAGTTCTTTAGAAACTCAAAAAGCAGTCTTCTTTGCGAAGCCTGCTTTTTTATGTCTATTATTTATAAAGCTCATGGCGTGCTTTGAGATTAATTAATAATTAATGGCTATCCGGGAAGTTTTCTCTGATTGCAACTAATGCATCAATATTTTCTTCGATTAAATCAACCAGTCTAGGATCAAACTGTTCGCCGCGCTCTTCTTTAATAACCGCGACAATGTCCTCAATAGGCCAAGCCTCTTTATAGCAACGTTTACTGCCTAGTGCGTCGAATACATCTGCTAATGCGGTGATTCGCCCAGCAATGTGTATCTCTTCGCCTTTTAAACCGCGAGGGTAGCCTTTACCGTTCCATTTCTCGTGATGCTGACCTGCAATGATGGAGCCTAGTTGCAAAATACGTTTGTCGGATTTTGCTAAAATCTCTTCGCCAATGAGAGCATGAGTTTGCATTATTTCCCATTCTTCTGCGGTGTGTTTCCCTGGCTTGTTTAAGATACTGTCAGGAATACCTACTTTGCCCACATCGTGTAAAGGTGATGCGAGTTTAATTAATTTCGCTTCTTCTTCTGATAATCCATAAGCGCTCGCAAGTAACTGAGATATTTGAGCGACACGCTTTACATGAGCCCCCGTTTCTTTGGAGCGTTGTTCTACCGCTTCACCTAGCATGTAGACCAATTCTTTCTGGGTTTCTTGTATATCATCACGCATGAGTAAGTTCTCATAGGAGATGGCAACGTTAGCGGCATAGATTTCTAAAAGCTGTTTATCAAGCGCGCTCAGCTCATTATGAAAGGTTACATACAGTAGGCTTTCACTGCCTTTTTGAGAAGAAAAGTAGCCAATGTAATAATCATCGTGATAATAAGACTGCTGACTCTGCAAAACTTTTTTGAAACCATCGCGTATCTTAGGCGGAAGATCTTCAAAGCTCTTTATCGCATCATTCGTTTGCATATCACCGGTTGAGGCTAATACCCTAAAGGTTCGTGTTTCTATATCGAGCTGTATATCTTGCGTGATTGATGAGCAATATAAAGCGCTTTGTTCAAGTCCAAGCAAGGTCGTTACTTGCGCAAGTACGGCGGAGGCAAACTTATTGAGGGTGTTCGAACTGAAAATCTCAGTGGATGCCTTGATGACTTTCTCGAGGCCTTTTCTATTCTCGTTAAGCGTGCAAATGTCGCGATAGCTGCGCAGTGTTGCATATAACAAGGTATTCAGTTTTGTTGTGGTGAGTTCGGTTTTGTCTTTGTAGTCATTAATGTCGTAGTTACGAATGACTTCATTTTCAGGAGCTTGGCCAGGCTGGCCTGTTCTGAGTACTAAGCGGGTATAGCGATTTTTGAGTTCTTCACGAATATAATGTGCGACTTCTAAGCCTGCATGATCATCTTCCATTACCACATCGAGCATTGCTAGGGCGATGTCGTCACGAGAAGCCATGATATCTTTGGCTTCTTGGCCGCTATAGGCGCTGATTAATTCAAGCTTTAGGCCATCGAAGACAAAGTTATGAAGCACCATTCGAGTGACTTTATGGACGTCAGGTTCATCATCGACGATCAATACTTTCCAAGTTTTATCTGAGCTTGATAGTGAGGGCTCGTCGCCGCCACTGAACAAGGGGTCGTCGTTGAATAAAGCTTGGTCACTCATATAACATGCTCCAGAAATACTAACTCAAGTCTAGAACAGGTGAGATTAGTTTGCCTAGTTTATTATTATTTAGATGTCTCTACGCGGAAGAGTCGCGGCGCGGCGTGTGCCATGGACAACCATTGTTTTGCCTGCAACGTCTACCAAGCCTTGTTCTTCTAAGGCTTTTAGTACACGACCGACCATCTCACGGGAGCAACCCACAATACGGCCGATTTCTTGGCGAGTAATTTTAATTTGCATGCCGTCTGGATGTGTCATGGCATCAGGTTCTTGCGAGAGCTCTAATAAAGTACGCGCTACGCGTCCGATGACGTCTAAAAATGCTAAGTCGCCTGCTTTGCGCGTTGTATTACGTAAACGCAATGACATTTGCTCAAAAATTGTGAACAGCAATCTTGGATCGCCTTTCACCAGCTCTAAAAACTTGGTGTAACTGATTTCGGCTACTTCACAGTCGACTTTAGCTTTAACCCACGCGGTACGTGCTTTTGCTTTTACATCGAATAAACCCATCTCACCGAAGAAGTCGCCTTCGTTAAGATAAGCCATAATCATTTCTCGTCCGTCGTCGTCTTCAATAATGACGGTCACAGAACCTTTTATTAGTAAAAATAATGAGTCGCTTTGATCGCCCGCATAAATTAGGGTGCTACGAGCTGGATAACGGCGGCGGTGAGCATGTTCTAAAAAAAGTTCGATGTACTCAGCTTTTGTACTCGTTCCATAAAGGCTCATAAATCGGTTACCCATTTGCGGTAAAAAGAGCAAAATTGCTCATTAAAAAATAATAGCGAAGTCATAAATATATAATTGTAATTTGATTATACTGCAGCAGTATGAGCTATTGCACCAGTCTATTCTAACAAACTAATTGAATACTACGAGTAAATAGGCCACAGAATTGATACTCATATTATTCTAACTAGCTTTGCTATGGTAACCTTGCGCCATTCTATGGAGATATTAAATGAAAGCGACAATTAAGTGGGGCGGCGACGTCAAGTTTATTGGTGAGTCTGGTACTGGCCATACGGTAATTATGGATGGTCCAGAAGATCACGGTGGTAAAAATCAGGGCGTACGCCCAATGGAACTACTGCTTTTAGGCATGGGTGGTTGTACTAGCTTTGATGTGATGAGCATTTTAAAGAAGCAGCGTCAGGATGTCGTAGATTGTGTTGCTGAGATTGAAGCTGAGCGTGCCGATGCCGTTCCTTCAGTTTTTACTAAGATTCATATTCATTTCAAAGTGCAAGGTCGCAAGCTGCGCGAAGTGGCTGTTGAAAAGGCGGTTGCGCTTTCTGCTGAGAAGTATTGTTCAGCGTCTATTATGCTAGAAAAAGGCGGAGTCGAGATTACTCATAGTTTTGAGGTTGAAGCGCTAGAGTAAGCTCTAATACTTCAGTACAAACAAAAATGCCCCGTTTGATTGCTCAAGCGGGGCATTTTTTGAATCGAATTTACTCAATTCATAAAGCTAATTAGTTAGCTTCTACGATGCGCTTCATATCAGTCATATAGCCACGTAGCTCTTCGCCAACATATTCAACTGGGTGATTACGGATTTCGTCGTTAACTTCAACTAGACGAGCGTTATCAACAGAGTTAGAAGTCAGGTTCAAGCCTTTACCAATCACTTCAGTCGTGATGTTTGGCATGAACTTTTCAGCCAATAGAGGCACTGCTGCGTGAGCAAACAAGTAGCAACCGTATTCTGCAGTATCAGAAATCACAACGTTCATTTCGTAAAGCTTCTTACGAGCGATGGTATTAGCGATTAATGGAGTTTCATGTAGAGACTCGTAATATGCAGACTCTTCAACGATGCCAGACTCAACCATTGCTTCAAAAGCAAGCTCAACGCCAGCTTTAACCATAGCAACAAGCATGATGCCTTTGTCGAAGAATTCTTGTTCAGTGATTTCTGCATCAGTTGGAGCTGCTTTTTCGAAGCCAGTTTCAGCTGTTTCTTCACGCCATTTAAGTAGGTTAACGTCGTCGTTAGCCCAATCTTCCATCATAGTCTTAGAGAAGTGACCCGTGATGATGTCGTCTTGGTGCTTGCGGAACAAAGGACGCATAAGGTCTTTAAGTTCTTCAGCCATATCAAAAGCAACGATTTTAGCTGGGTTAGCTAGACGATCCATCATGTTAGTGATGCCGCCAATCTTCAATGCTTCAGTAACAGTTTCCCAACCGAATTGAATCAATTTAGCTGCGTATGGACCGTCGATACCGTCAGCAACCATTTTTTCGTAGCCCAAGATTGCGCCAGTCTGCAACATACCACAAAGGATAGTTTGCTCACCCATAAGGTCAGACTTAACTTCAGCAACAAAAGAAGATTCAAGACAACCGGCACGGTCGCCGCCAGTAGCAGAAGCGTAAGCTTTAGCAAGATCCCAGCCTTCGCCACGTGGATCGTTTTCTGGGTGAACTGCTAGCAACGTTGGAACACCGAAGCCACGCTTGTATTCTTCACGTACTTCAGAACCAGGGCACTTAGGAGCAACCATGATTACTGTGATGTCTTCACGAATCTTCATGCCTTCTTCTACGATGTTGAAACCGTGAGAGTAAGCAAGTGCAGAATCTTTCTTCATCAAAGGCATAATTGCTGTAACAACGGCAGTATGCTGCTTATCAGGAGTCAGGTTCAGTACTAGGTCAGCTTGAGGGATCAAGTCTGCGTAAGTACCTACAGTGAAACCGTTTTCAGTTGCGTTTACGAAAGAAGCACGCTTCTCTGTGATTGCAGCATCGCGAAGAGTATAAGAAATATCTAAGCCAGAATCGCGCATGTTCAAACCTTGGTTAAGGCCTTGAGCACCACAACCAACGATTACGATTTTTTTGCCTTTAAGGGCTTCACAACCGTCAGCGAATTCACTGCGGTTCATGAAACGACAACGGCCAAGTTGATCAAGCTGTTCACGCAAGTTAAGCGTGTTGAAATAGTTGTTAGACATGAGTCTCTCCAATCTATAAAGATTAAATATAAATGTTAATAATAAGGGCGAATATGTTAATTCGATGGCGTGCATTCTAGGCTAAGTTGCTCGTTGCGTAAAATGCTATAATTGCTTTTTATCATTGCATATATTGCAATAAGGGCTATTTGTTATTCAATAAGTGGAATAAAGCGTACTTTCTATTATTCTGCCGGTAGGTTTTGTTATGGAATATAAAGATTTAGAAGTATTTGTACAGTTGGCAGAGCATCAGCATTTAGGTGTGGTTAGCCAGTTCGTTCACTGCAGCCCTTCTACATTAAGCCGACGTTTAAAGCGTATGGAAAAGAGTGTCGGCAGTTTGTTATTCGATCGCGAGGGGACACGTTTACGCTTAACTGAAGAGGGTGAATTGTTTCGCCAGCATGCAGAGCAGGTATTAGAGCTTTGGCATCAATTAAAGCTTTCGATGCAGCGCCAAGCGAGTGAATTACAAGGGCAGCTTAGTATTTATTGCTCGGTAACTGCGAGCTACAGCTTCTTGTCGGAATTACTTGGCCGGTTTCGAGCGCAGCACCCACTGGTTGATATTCGATTAAAAACCGGTGATGCGGCTGAATCGATTGCGCATGTGCAGTCTGGGGATGTTGATATGGTGATTGCCGCTCGCCCAGATCAGTTGGCGGCTAATTTAACGTTTAAGACCATTACCCCTGCGCCGCTTTTATTTATAGCGCCGGTTTCGAATCAGTCGGTGCCAGAATTATTAGAAGAAACTATTAATTGGGAAAAGGTACCTTTGGTATTGTCTGAGTCAGGCTTGGCTCGAACACGGGTAGATCGCTGGTTTAAACAGAAGCGTTTGAGGCAAAATATTTATGCGCAAGTATCGGGACATGAAGCGATTGTTAGCATGGTGAGCCTAGGTTGTGGTGTTGGGGTAGTACCGGACTTAGTGCTTAAAAATAGTCCTTTGATGAATAAGGTGAGGATTATTGATGTTGAACCTGCATTGGAACCCTTTGCTGTTGGGCTTTGTGCTCAAAGTAAGCGTTTGAATGAGCCGCTAATATCAGCACTTTGGCAGACGGTAATGTGGGAATAGCTAGCGATTCTGTGTTCATCTCAGTAAGATAGAGATGTGACATGGTATATCTATAATACGCTAGCGATGTACCAGCGCTCTAAAGATGCAGTAGCGCTTAGCCGATAAACTTCTGACAATGGCAAATAGCATCTATTATATAGAGATAGGTAAGAGTTAATTTTATGAACGATCAAGATAATAAGACTGCTGAATTGAAAGAAGATATTCAAGAAGGCACTACTAATACGAATAACTGCGATGTGGATACTGATCCTAAGCCTCGCAATAAAGGCATTTATTTGTTGCCGAATCTGTTTACAACCGGTGCTTTGTTCTTCGGTTTTTATGCCGTTGTTGCCAGTATGAATGGCTTGTTTGCCAATGCATCGATCGCGATTTTTATTGCGATGATTTTAGATGGTTTGGATGGGCGCGTTGCGCGTTTAACCAATACGCAAAGTGACTTTGGTGCCGAGTACGATAGCTTGGCCGATATGGTTTCGTTTGGTGTAGCACCTGCTTTGGTAGCGTTTAGTTGGGCGCTTCAAGATTTAGGTAAGCTGGGGTGGGTTGCAGCCTTTATTTATGTTGCAGGCGCCGCATTGCGCTTAGCCCGCTTTAATACTCAGATCGATACTGCGGATAAAAACTATTTCACCGGTCTAGCAAGTCCAGCGGCGGCGGCAATGGTTGCTGGTACGGTTTGGGCATTCAGTGAAATGGGTGCGACAGGTGAAGATGTCGCGTGGATCATGGCATTGCTTGTTCCTTTCGCGGGATTATTAATGGTGAGTAACTTTCAGTACCACAGCTTTAAAGGTTTAGATCTTAAAGGCAAGGTGCCTTTTGTTGCGATGCTTGCGGTAGTGATGGCGTTTGTTGTGGTTTCAATGGATCCGGCTAAAGTCTTGTTATGTATCTTTATGGGTTATGCGTTATCTGGCCCTGCTGTTAGTGGCATGAAGTATTGGAAAGGCCGTAAATCTTAATATTGACAGTTTATGTTTTTTTTAGAAGGGTCTCGCAAGAGGCCTTTTTTGTGCCTGTCATATTGGTCTCTTCTATAAAGGCGGATTGAGTCGTTATGAATTTTTTCGGCGATTAGGTGTCTATATTTGTATTCGCTACGTATAACTATTATTAACCCTCTATAAATAATGATGAGTCTTTTATGATAATCAAGACAGCTGTTGATATTCCATCATCCGAAATCACTTCGCATTCAGCTTATTTGAATCGACGAAAATTCATGCAGCAAAGTGGGTTGGCGTTAGCAGCGATGGGGTTATCATCAGCGGCAAGTTCGTTAGAGTCTCATGAAGGACAGCCGCCTCGATTTGGTCCAGATTGGCTGAGCCAGCAAGTTGCAGGTGCGACAGAAACCCCATTCGGTAAGGGGGAGAAGTTAACGCCTTATCGGGATGTGACGTCTTATAATAATTTCTATGAATTTGGTACGGGCAAAGACGACCCGGCGCGCAATGCGGGTTCTTTAATTACCGATCCGTGGTCGGTAACCGTTGAGGGTGAATGCGAGACGCAGGGAAGTTTCAATTTAGAAGATATTTTAAAGTCTATGCCACTAGAAGAGCGCATTTATAGATTGCGTTGCGTGGAGGCTTGGTCAATGGTCATTCCTTGGATTGGTTTTCCTCTGGCGGATCTAATTAAACGATTTAAACCTTTATCCTCTGCAAAGTATGTTGAGTTTACAACACTAGAAGCACCGAAGCAGATGATTGGTCAGCGCTCACGGTTTTCTACAATCGATTGGCCTTATGTAGAAGCGTTACGCATAGATGAAGCGATGAATCCGTTAACCTTAATGGCGGTTGGCTTATACGGGGAGGTTCTTCCTAAGCAAAATGGTGCGCCGCTTCGCCTAGTGATTCCTTGGAAATATGGCTTTAAGAGTATTAAGTCCATTGTGAAAATTCGCTTTACCGAAACGCCGCCTATTAATACGTGGCAGGCAATTGCACCTCGTGAATATGGGTTTTATGCCAATGTGAATCCCGAAGTCAGCCATCCACGCTGGAGTCAGGCAAAGGAGCGTCGCCTGCCGTCAGGTTTATTTAGCGCCAATCGAATAGAAACGCAGATGTTTAATGGCTATGGCGAACAGGTAGCGCATCTCTATAAAGGGATGGACTTAAGGAAGAACTATTAATGACAGTATTTATTAGGCGATGTCTTATATTCTCTGCACTGTTTACGCCTTTTGCTTATATTTTTGCTCAAATCGTTGCGTTGCAGATGGGCAATTACGATATTTTAGGGCCTGAGCCTGGTAAAGCGATTACGTGGTTTACGGGCCAGTGGGCATTTAATAGCTTGCTATTAACGTTAGCGGTTACTCCTTTAAAAAGTTGGCTTGGCTGGAAATGGTTGGTTGTCCACCGACGCATGCTTGGCTTGTTCGTAATGTTCTATGCAACATTGCATCTGTTTTCGTATGTCATCTTCTTACTTGCGTGGGAGTGGGGTGACATTGGTAGTGAATTAATAGAGCGTCCTTATTTAACACTGGGCTTTATCGCATGGCTTCTCCTTATTCCTTTGACGATTACTTCTACTAAGGGGTGGCAGCGAAGATTGAAGCGAAACTGGAAGTCGTTACATAAACTTGTCTATCTGATAGCAATTTTATGTGCAGTTCATTATTTACTTCAGATCCGTTCTAATTGGTTTGAGCCTACCTTATACGCTTTGATAGCCTTATTGCTGTTAGGGCAGCGTTTCTCTTGGAAAGCGCTTAAGGGCTACTTTAATCGTTCATAGCGTTCTATTACCGTCTCTATTTCTAGTCCTGAAACAGAATTAGTACGATTTTTAAGCAAAATGAGCAGTTTTAGAATTCATTTTATTCTTTTGTAATATATTTCCAGAAAGCAGTTGACGGGGCTGTGGATAAGCGTATTATTCGCCGCCTGC
>OJGC01000356.1_pt1 | contig 13101 bp, 13 predicted proteins | sample 1594471 | NCBI WGS metagenome assembly OJGC01 (sample SAMN05416804, study PRJEB24817) | seawater metagenome | isolation source: Sea water | place: Canada:Atlantic | collected 2013-11
CGAAAAAGCCATTCAGCTTCACCAAAACCTCTTCGCACGAACCGACCTTTCAGAATCAGCACAGCTTGATGTTGAATTGGAGTTAGCTACCGACTTTCTAAAGGCTGGCTTACTTGATAGAGCAGAACGCCTGTTGCTCGACCTTATTCAAGAAGAAGGTCACACTCAAAGCCAAGCTTCAAGATTATTGGTTCAATTATATGAAGAAGAGCAGGAGTGGCTATCAATTTTAGAATTACACAAAAATTCAAAGCTGCAAGATCTGCCTGATATTACCAGTCGTATAGCGCAGGCTGCATGTGAATATGCCTTTGAACTTTTCTCCAAAGGAAGCTTTCTGGAAAGTCACAAATACTTAAAATTAGCCTTAAAAGTGAACCCGCTATGTTCGCGGGCGAATATTATATTTGCACAAATAGCCGCCAGTCAAAACGAGCCAACAGAAGCTATTCGCTGCTATTTAAAAGCATTGAAGCAAGACAATAACGCGATGCTGGCCGTCTTACCTGACATAGTAAAATGCTTTTCTCAATTAGATGATTACAAGGGGCTAGATAAGCAACTTGAAACGCATTGGGAAAGTAATCATGCCGTTGAGGTGCTGGTTACTCGTGTGAAATTACTCGCCAAGCGAGGCAAGCAGCAGCGTGGTATTGAAATATTGTTAACGGAGCTATTTCGGCACCCATCTAACCAAGGTTTTTTTGCACTTGTTGAGATGGTTATCAATGAAAAAGCCGTACTTAATTCGTCGCAGCTAATGTCGGTTTATGATATTCTTCGCCGTATAGTTGAAACCGAATATAAATACGTTTGTCGCAGCTGTGGTTTTAAAGCAATTGAGCACCACTGGCGTTGTCCATCCTGTAAAGATTGGGCGAATGTGACAGCAGCAAATTAGTTGAATAAGTTACAAAAGATATGAATATACTCAGTACCGATCAAAATACTACACAGCAAGCAATCTCTCCAATCGTTGTCGCCTTGGACTATCCAACACCAATGCAAGCGATTGAGATGGCTAAGCAACTTGATCCTACAAAATGCCGAGTTAAAGTAGGCAAAGAGCTATTCACAGCATCAGGCCCTGCAATTCTAGAACAATTACATAAACTAGATTTTGACGTATTCCTAGACCTAAAATTCCACGATATTCCTAATACCTGTGCAGGAGCAGTCGCTGCAGCCGCAGAACTAGGTGTTTGGATGGTCAATGTTCATGCCTCTGGCGGTGAACGTATGATGACAGCCTCAGCAGAAGCAATTGCTAACAAGCAGCATAAACCTCTATTGATTGCAGTGACTGTACTAACCTCGATGGAGCAAAGCGATTTAGCAGGGATAGGGCTGGATATAACGCCACAACAACAAGTTGAGCGGTTAGCAAAACTGTCAAAACAATCTGGTATGGATGGTGTTGTAAGTTCAGCACAAGAAATTGAACTGATTAAAAATATTTGCGGACAAGACTTCCTAACAATAACACCGGGTATACGACCAACTGGAAGTGCTGCTGGTGATCAGCGCCGTATCATGACGCCACAAGAAGCAGTTAATGTTGGTGGTGATTATTTAGTTATTGGTCGGCCAATAACACAAGCAGATAACCCTAAACAATCTTGCCTTGATATTATTGTGAGTTGTAGCTTGAAAAATGAAGAGCATGAATAACAATTTTTATGCTGCTATGACCCAAGTAGAACATAGATCTTTAATCCTCTAAGTAAAAAATAGATTATATTTATCATTGTTTATTTAGTTAGAAATGTAGTAAGAGTAAACTGTTATTTGACTTTGACAAGTGAGTAGGAGAGAAAATGGACATAAGTTTAGAAGATTTTTTGTTAGGGTTGTCGAGTAATTATTCAAATATTTTTTACCATGAAAATGGTGGGAATGCTGGCGATGCACTTATTAATGTTGGATTTTATCATCTAGCTGAAAAAATAGGATTAAAATATCAAAGTATTGGTGATGAACTTTGTGATTTTAAAAAAGGTGATGTTGTTTTAGTAGCTGGAGGTGGTTGCATTGTCCCAGAATGGGATTCGGTTCCAGAATATATTAGTGCAGTGCTTGAAACAGAAGCTGATTTGGTCATTTTGCCACAATCTATTAATGGTCGAGAGGAGCTTCTAAAGAAATTAAGAAAAAATGATGTCGTTATTTTACGTGAAAAATATAGTTATGATTATTGTTCAAAATTGGATTTGGAAAGTAGATTATTTGTTTCAAAAGATACAGCATTCTATCTTCAGGTAGAGAAATTAAATGTTAACAATCTAAAATTGCTTGAGTTCATGAATGTGAAAAACGCAGTAAGATTAATGTTGATACTCTATCATTATTATAGAAGTATTTTTTGTAAAACAATTGATGCTTATCGATGTGATAGTGAGGCGTCAAATAATAACGTTAAAAGAAAATTATATAATGATTTATCTCTTGTTTGTTCATTTGGAGCTAATAATTATAACTCTAGTTTTCTTAGTGCTAGTCTTTTCTTAAAAGTACTTTCTCGGTATGAAAAGATAAATACAGATCGCTTGCACGTAATGGTGGGCGGTGTTCTACTTAATAAAAAAGTAATAGCGCAAAATAATAATTATTATAAATTAAAGGGAGTGTTTGAATATACTATAAGTAAGAATAAAAAATTCAATAAAAATACATCGTTTATATAATGAAAGTTTATATGATGTTTTTTTTTAAACTTGTACTTGCCAGCCTTTCTTTATTAAGTCTTTATCTTATTTCTTGGAAGTTAGGAGAGGATGGCGTAGCTACTTATGGTATCTATTTGACACTTCTTAATATAATGACAATAATTATATTGTGGGGTGGGGGGGTCAGGATTGTAGATGATTATACTAAGCATAATAGTGAGACTTATGGTGTTGTATTAAAATCAATATTATTAAACTCAATTTTAATGGTGATTCTAAGTATAATTTTATACTGTTTATTTCAGAAAAAAAGTTTATTAATGGTAATTCCATCTGTGTCATTATCATTTATGTTATGTCTCTCAAGTTATTATTATGTGAGAGGGCGAACTTATAGTGGTATGCTGGTTAGTGACGGAGTGAAAAATTTCTTTCCTGTTCTTTTTATTTCATTATTTTGTATTATTGGGTATGAAACTGAAACTGAGTTGTTGATACTTGCTGTTTTATCAAGTATAAGCATTGGTCCATTTTTATTACTAAAGAAACTTATATCAATTTCAGGTTCGTCTCAATTTAATATTAAAATATGGTGGCAGTATATTAAAAATAATACATTGGTTGTTGCACCTACAATATTCATAATTTTATCACAGCAGTTTGACCGGATAATTCTCTCTACTGTAGTAAGCTCACAAGAAATTGCTGCTTTATTTTCAGCGCAGACACTACTGGTAATCATATTTTTAGGACTTCAGACAGTAGTAAATAAATATTTACCAGTTATTTCAAAAGTGGCTACTCTAAAGAGTGGATCACTCCAGCAGGAGGCAAAAAAGATATTCGTGTTTATCGTTCTAATTGGTGTGGCTTCAATACCATTAGGGTGGGTCTATCTTAACAATCTAGAGGTCGATGTTATAATGTCGATGAAAATATATATAATTATGTTAGTTGGCGTTATAGTTTCATTATTATTTGGTATAGGGCAGGGTGCATTACAATTTTTGGAAAATAAAAAAATATATTTTTATCATATGGCTTTTGTGATTACGGCTCAGCTAGCTATTCTAGGATCTTTATTTCCAGTGCTTGGGGTGTTTTCTGCACCAGTCGCTTTTTCTATATCAACAATATTATCACGATACTTGTCTTATTATTATTGGGAAAAAAATGGTGTCCATGTAGGGGTTTGGAGAAAGTAATGATTAAAATTGGGATTGGTCTTAATGGAGTTTCATATAGTCCAGAAGCATATGCTTATAGAAAATTTCTCGTAGATAGAGGTTATTTTGTACAACTAGCTCTAGTTAATGAAGTTGACCCAAATAATGATTTAAATATTTTTTTTATGGGAATAAAGCCTTTTTGGAAAAGAAAACTAGGAAGGGCTGTAGAGATTCATGAGTATCAGAGCTTATCAACGCCTCCTTATAGTAGGGTGAAAGATATACTTAAAGGAGTTATAAGTAAAAGCCCTAATGGACGGATATTTTTAAATGACGATGTTAAAGATAACTTTTACTTCATTCAAAAAAAGGAGTCTATTAATCGTGATATGGGAGTTGATGAGGGATTGTTTCAAAAGAAGAGTTTGAAACCTGAATACGATATAATATATTCAGGTTCTATTTCTGGTAGGGTGGGAGTTGTAGAGGAATTGTCCCGTCTGGCTTGTATTGGTTTTAAACTTCTTGTTATTGGAGATGTTACAAGTCAGGTAAAAAATGATATAAAACGTTTAGGAAGTGTACATTTTACTGGTAGAGTTTCACGTGAAGAGCTTCCCTCCCTTTATAATAAAGCAAAGGCAGGTTTAAATTATACACCAGACATATATCCATTTAATATTCAAACAAGTACCAAATCTCTTGAGTATCTTGCATCAGGGCTTACATTGATTTCAAATAAATATGGCTGGAGTGAAAAGTTTGTTGCAACACATAATATTCCCGTTATATGGACTGACAATATAACAAATGTTGAGAGTTTTAATCAGCATATAGATACAGCAAAAGATGTAGATATGAGTGAATATAATTGGGAATCAGTCTTAAAAAAATCAAGGTTTGAAGAGTTTATTAGCAACTCTTTAAAAAATAAATAGCAGTGTTATTTGTAATATTGTGGATAATATCAGTCTTAATACTATGTATGACTTTATTGAGGAAAAAGTACGTAGGTATTGTTGATTTTATTGTTATTTTATCATGGTTTTATATATATTTTCGCCCTCTAGCTATGGAGAAATGTGCTGAGTATATTAATATATCATTATATTTATGGGACGAAAATCTTTATTGGTTCGGCACTTATATGTCGGCAAGTTTGGTTCTAATTCTTCAGCTCGGAGTGTTCGTAAATTATTTATACTCGCGCGCGAGACCATATAGTATTAATTTTGAATATCTTAATATAGTTAATAATTTCTTTATTATTTCACTATTCACAATTATAGTTGTAATTTATTTTATTTATGGAAATTCTATTTTTCCAGCTTATAGAGAAGCAGGTGCATTGTCTATTGCAATGCCCGGATTTAATTTCATATATCCTTTTATTAAATTCACTGTATTTTTTACGCTATTGATAACAACATTCTTATTTTTTACCACAAAAAGAATTAAGTATTTATCATATTTAGTAATATTGATTTTTGTTTTACTTATAATGGGGCGTAGGGGGTTGTTAATTACCCCCTTATTAGTTTCGGTTTTTTTAGTCGGAGTGCATTTAAAATATTCTAATGGCTTTAGGGAGTTCCTTTCATTCAGGTTTCTGATTGTATTTTTATTTTTATTTTTAATTATATTTTTTGGTAAATCAATTTATTCGAAAACAAAATTAGTAGAGAAAACACAAGCTACAGTAGTTCCTGATATATGTTTAGTAGTAAAAAAAGGCTATCAAGAGTTTGATCTTTATTGGCCTGCAGTTATATCTGAATCGAAGCACAAAATAAATGTACTTGATATGCCAGTAGCTATATTGGGAAGTTTTATTGAGCATAAGAATCGCTTAGATAATTATACTAATTTCTATTCTGTCACTGATAAGACTATGATGAAATATAATTATGAATCATATTATAATTTGAAATTCGGAATTTCTCCAAATATTTACCAATTTCATTATTACTACTTCGGATTATTCTCTATCGTTGTTGTCTTTATTATAGGTATGGTTATGGGTTATTTAGAAAAATCAATTGCTGTATCTTTTTTTAAGGGTTCTTATTTTAAACTGTATGTATTGTATTTAACGCTGTATTACTTAAACTCCGCAATGGATTTTACATTTAAGTATTATGCATTTGATATTTTTGTCACAGTATGTATGTACTTAGTATGGTTATTTGTAACAAAAATTTTTAAAATTAATAAGTGAGTTTTTTGGAAAGAGGTTATATGAAGGTTCAAGTTATAGGAAATAGAGGAAGTTTTCTAAATGATGTTTTTAACGCATTAACTAAAAAAGGTTTTTATGTAATATCTACTTTATCAGAAGAATTTAATATAATTGATTCTGTCAGTTATGTTGTTTACGTTGGCGGTGAGACAAGGGATCAGGAACGAATGCATGAGCATAATGTTAGTATTCCCTCGATTATCCTTAATCAATGCCAAGAAAAGGGCGTATCCTTTATTTATCTAAGTTCCTTGTCTGTATTTGGATGGTGTCTAGATGATAAAGTGACAGCTAAATCAACTCGTCACCCTGTTGATGTATATGGCATTTCGAAACTTGAGATGGATTGTTTTGCTTTAGGATCTGGGGGGGAGAGGGTATGTGCTGTTATGCCAGCATCGATTCACTCTGGCCGTGGTAGAAGTTCAGTTGAGAAAATAATAAAATTATTTGATAATTATCCAATATTAGGTTTTTTTTCTTTTCCAGGATCGTTAAGTTATATACGACGAGATGATTTGATAGATATTATAATTAACTGCATAGAAAATAATAGAAGTGGTTTTGTTATTGCTTCGAATAACTACCACCTAAAAACTTTATCAAGAAAATTATCTGTTCCAATACCGAAATTTCCACTTATTTTTATTAGATTATTAGCCTTTTTTATAGGTAAAAAGAGGGCTCTACTTTTAAAAATGATTATTAGAGGTAATAAATATATATGATTAAACCAAAAGTTATTTTAATCGGTTTAGCTTTTGCTCATGATAATTATTTGACAAACCATGTAAGTGTTTTGAGCGACAAATATGATGTAGTGTCAATCCGAATTGATGAAGATCCGCTTATCTCAAAAATCTTTAGGAGAAGGTCTTTTATTACATTACCATTTGAATTAGTACTGTTATTATACATATTTTCTACTAATAGATCTGCTGCTGTTGTGTCTATAGGCCCTAAGGTTGGCTTGTTATCTGTTATTGCATGTAAATTATTGTTTTTGAGAAATTATCATTGGTTTACGGGGCAGGTATGGGCATTAAAAAAGAGAAAATACCTGTCTTTTTCATATATTTGTGACTTAATGATCTATCTTTTAAGTAACGGGATTCTTTGTGATGGATTAACGCAGAAGAAATATTTGCATGAAAACTTTCCACTTAAAAAAGATATCATTGTTCCTAAATATGGCTCAATTAATGGAGTTCATGAGAAGTTCTTTTCACAAACTGAGTCTTTGAAATTAATAGATGAGCTAAAAGTATGCTTTGTTGGAAGGAAGACCAATGGAAAGGGGTTGGCTTTACTTTATGAGGTTGCGAAAAAAGCAAGTGACCTTAATATAAATTGCACATTTACTTTAGCTGGTCCAATTGATCTTGATTCTAATGAGTACAATGTTTTTTTAAATAATAATTCAAAATTAAAGAATATTACACTTATTGATGACTATGTCGATCCAGTATACATATTTAAAACCCAGCATGCATTGGTTTTACCTTCTGAAAGGGAGGGTTTTGGAAGTATAGTTATAGAGGCGCAATCTATGGGGCTACCTGTAATTGTTTCTGATATATATGGATTAAATGATTCTTTTATTAATAATGTGACAGGTATTAAGTGTCGAGCATCTTCGGTGGAAGATTTTGTGAGAGCTATTATCAAAATGAAGGATCCTAATAATTATATGAATTATAGAAATAACTCATATAAGTTTTCACAAAAATTTCAATCTTTGCATTTTTGTGAAGATCTATTAGAAAGTTATAAATTATTGGGGTTATTATGATTCGTTTTTTTGATATTTTCTTTTCCTTATTAGCGTTGGTTTTATTAGTGCCTATATTGTTAATTATAGCTTTAGCGTTATATTTTGATACTAGGTCTCCATTATTTATACAGAGTAGGGTTGGTAAAGCTCAGGTTCCATTTCGGCTGGTCAAATTCAGAACTATGTCAATAGATACAGCTTCAGTAGCTAGTCATTTGGCAAGTAGAAGTTCGATTACAAGGATGGGGCGCGTTCTCCGAAAGACTAAACTTGATGAATTACCTCAGTTATGGAATGTTTTAAAGGGGGATATGAGTTTAGTTGGGCCTCGCCCTGGACTTTTTAATCAGCATGATTTAATAGCTCTTCGAAATAAAAGGGGGGTATTTAATGTTCGCCCAGGGGTAACTGGGCTAGCTCAAGTTAATGGAGTAGATATGTCTACACCATCCTTGTTAGCTGAAACCGATGAGACAATGATTAGAAATCTTACTCTATTTAATTATTTTAAGTATATATTTCAGACTGTAATAGGCAAGGGTAGAGGTGACCAAGTAGTAGATTAAATGCCAAAATTTTATTGCCACTTTCAAGTTGACTTGAATCGTCCCTAGTTCACTAGACACTCTTTAACTATATAATGGGTTAGCAGAGGAGGCCAGTATGGCTGGTGAACGATACAACGAAGAATTTAAGATAGTAGCAGTTAAGCAAGTAACCGAAGGCGGTTATTCAATAGCCGATGTTGCTAAGCGTTTAGGCATCACAACCAAAAGTCTTTATAACTGGCGTGATCGCTACGGTGAGAACACACAAGCCTTAATCTAGCTCAGATTGTAATCCCCCCATTAATAACCTCAGTTAAAAGTAGGGGGTTAATCAGCTAAAGCATTTGCCTTGGTGGAATGTCACCAATAGCTGAATGAGGTCGCTCATTATTGTAAGTCCATTGCTATTGAGTTGCCAATAATTGAGCATGCTCTATATCTTCAAAAATATTTAATTCCAACCATTCTCGCCTTGCTGTGCCATTAAATCGCTCAATATACGCATTCTGAGTTGGCTTACCTGGCTGAATATAAAGCAAAGTAATTTGATTGTCTGTTGCCCAATCAACCAATTCTTGACTGATATATTCAGGGCCATTATCACAGCGAATAGCCTGTGGTTTACCGCGCCACTCAATGACCTGATTCAGTGCTCGAATCACTCTTTGTGTTGGTAATGATAGAGCTACATCTATCGTTAAGCATCCGCGGTTAAAATCATCAATGACATTAAAAGTTCGAATCTCACGCCCGTCTTTTAATGAGTCACTCATAAAATTCATCGACCAGACTTGGTTGATTCCAGAAGGTACACTTAAGGCTTCTGGTTTATTGCGTTTAATGCGCTTTCTAGGCTTTATTCGAAGATTAAGCTCCAGCTCTCGGTAGATACGGTAAACTCGCTTGTGATTCCATTAAAGCCTTTGTTGTTGCGTAAGAATAAAAAGCACAGCCCAAATCCCCAGCGCTTATGAGTTTCAGTGAGTCCCTCTGTGTCAGGATAGTTGTCACTACCTAGTAAAACTCCAAAATAAAGATCAGAGAGCGGTAGATAAGTGATAAATGCCCAGCTATTCAAATGAGCGTAAAGAAGCCGTATTGAAGAAACTACTACCACCGTTAAATATGACAGTGGCAGAAGTTGCAAAACAAGAAAACATTGGAGTGCAAACCCTTTATAATTGGCGAAAACGTATTCGATCTTAGGGTAAACCCGTGCCAGGAAAAACTAAAACATCAGAACATTGGTCCAGTGAGGCCAAGCTTGCCGTTGTGATTGAAACGGCTACGTTTAACGAAGTCGAAATTAGCACATATTGCCGAGAAAAGGGCCTGTACCCTGAGCAAGTAAAAACTTGGAAACAAGACCTCTTAAACGGTATTAGCAAAACGCCCTCAAAGAAAAACGAAGAGCTTAAGCAAGCCAGAGACGATAAGAAACGTATTCGTTATTTAGAGAAAGAACTTAATCGTAAAGAAAAAGCACTCGCAGAAGCCGCTGCTTTATTGGTGCTAAGAAAAAAGCTCAATGCCTTTTACGGGGACGAAAGCGAGGAAGGCTAGCGCCTCTTTGTGAAAGGCAAGTGTTGGTTGGGTATATCAGGCAGGCTGTTATCGATGGCAGCTGCATTGAACCTGCGTGCGAAGAGGCTGACATCAGTTTGAGAACCTACCGCCGCTGGGCTAAGGGTGGAAATATTGTCTCAGACAAGCGGCCCGATGCTATTCGAACAGAGCCCTCAAACAAACTGAGTGAAGAAGAGCGAGATGCCATCGTCGAGGTTGTGAATCAGCCTGAATACGCTAGCCTGCCGCCATCGCAGATAGTTCCTAAATTAGCTGACAAGGGGATTTATATGGCGAGTGAATCGAGTTTTTATCGGGTGCTCCATGAGCGTTCACAGGTGCAGCATCGCGGTAAGACACAGCAGCATAAAAAACACCCTGCGCCGAGTAGCTATACTGCGACGGGGCCAAATCAGGTTTGGAGTTGGGACATTACCTACTGTTCTTCTAATGTACGAGGACAGTATTATTACTTGTATTTGATTGAAGATATTTTCAGTCGAAAGATTGTCGGCTGGGAAGTCTATGAAGATGAAAGTGGTGAGCAAGCAGCTGATCTTTTGCAACGCACGGTATTGCGTGAGCAATGTTTTAAGCAGCCACTGGTTTTGCATTCTGACAATGGTGCACCGATGAAGTCCGTAACATTGAAAGCTAAAATGGAAGAACTTGGCATCAGTGGCTCACACAGTAGGCCACGAGTTAGCAATGATAATCCATTTTCAGAAGCATTGTTTAAGACATTGAAAACGTGCCCAGCGTGGCCGAGTAATGGCTTTAAAAATTTGGAAGCAACGAGAGAGTGGGTTAGTATTTTTTCAATCTGGTACAACGAAAAGCATTGCCACAGTGGCATTCGATTTGTAACGCCCACTCAGCGCCATAGAGGTGAAGACAAACGGATATTGGAGCTGCGTAATGAAGTGTATAAAACGGCAAGGGAGAATAACCCTAGTCGGTGGTCAGGTGATACACGAAACTGGAGCTGGATTGGCTCAGTTGATTTGAATCCTGAAAAAAATGAGATCGTAGAGAAAAAAGCTGCGTGAAACTTAATTAGTAGTGACAACTATGTTGAAAAACTCCGGAGTCGTAATAGCAAATCTGCAATTTCTTCATTTTCGTCAGATAGCTTGGCTTGGTAATGATAACAAGTCGCGCTAATTGAGAACACTTCACATACGATACGAATACTGACGGAGTAGGTCATCTGAACTTTGTGCGCCAATTCTCTGCGATGAGCTGGCTTTACCACTTTTTTTCAATGATCTCCTTCGCAATCTCAGCCTTCAGCTTCTCTTCGGCATACATCTTCTTAACCGTCGATTCTCGTCTTCAAGCTCTTTCATGCGCTTCATTAGGGTGGCATCCATACCGCCGAATTTTGAACGCCATTTATAAAAACTTGCGGAGCTCATGCCATGTTCACGGCATAGGTCGGGCACGGTAGCACCGTCTTCGTTCTCTTTTAAGATAGAGATGATTTTACTGTCGCTAAATTTGGATGTTTTCATAAGTAAATTCTTTTCCTATAGTGTACGAAATTTCTCTACTTATGACTGCTATTAATTTTCGGGGGGATTACAGTCTGATCATTAAGTCCGCCAGCTTGATGCCATCCCGCTGGTAAAATGTTGTTTGGGTTAACGTACTGGATTTTACATTAATTAATTATTAACTGCTACTTCTCAAACTTGCTCATCTTTCACCCTCTGTTTAAGTTTGAGGGCAGTATGATGAGGTTGAAGTGTATTCGTTAGATGAGCTTTATCGATCGCTTACTGCGAAACAGACTACTAGTCTAGAGTGGTTTTCTAGCGCTCTGGTGCAGGCGTATCTAGGCTGAAAAGGGTGACGGTAACACAGTTAGCAATATTACTGAATTGTAAAATGTCTCGGGCAGAAAATAATCTATCTCAAATTTAGACTGACAGATAATCATAAAGCTAGTAACTGTCAGATCAGCTCTGAGTTACTACATTAAGTGGATCAATTTGTGCATTTCTTACCCAGTCGGGTGATTGACCTTGTTTTGTAAATGCTGTTGGTGCATCAAGTAATAATTTAATTACTTTGTCAACATCGAAGTTATGGCAAGCAATATCAAGCTGCTTAAGCAAAATGTTTGTCTCTTCCCATGTGAGGTGAATTTCATTTGCAGTCATTATCCTGGGGTGTTCTGTACCTTTTACATCATCTCCAATTAGTAGTTCTTCATACAGCTTTTCACCTGGGCGTAATCCAGAATACTCTATTTCGATATCGCCACTTGGGTTTTGGCTATGCTTCTCGCTCAAACCAGATAAATGAATCATTTTACGAGCAAGATCTGTGATTTTCACAGGCTCTCCCATATCTAGAACGAATACGTCTCCGCCTTTACCCATAGAGCCTGCTTGAATTACAAGTAATGCAGCTTCTGGAATAGTCATAAAGTAACGGATGATATCTGGGTGGGTAACTGTAATAGGGCCACCGTTTTGAATTTGCCTATGAAATAGAGGAACAACAGAGCCGGAGCTGCCTAATACGTTACCAAAACGAACCATGGTGAAGCGTGTGTCACTTTGGCGCTGTGCTAGTGCTTGCAGTACTAGTTCGGCTACTCGTTTAGAGGTCCCCATAACGTTGGTTGGTCGTACGGCTTTATCGGTGCTGATTAGTACAAAGTTTTTAACATGGGCCTTAATGGCCGCTTCGGCGCAGTACCAGGTGCCGAAAACATTATTGCGAACACCTTCGACCACGTTATGTTCAACCATCGGTACGTGTTTGTAAGCAGCGGCATGATACACAGTGTCGACTTTAAATGTTTCAAAAACTGTTTGTAAACGGTTTTCTTTTTGTACTGAGCCCAGAATGGATATTATTTCAATTTCTAAACTTAATTCATTTTTTAGCGTGTTTAGCTCTTGTTCAATAGAGTAGAGACTGAATTCGTTAAGTTCAATTAATATAAGCTTTGTCGGTTTTTGCATCATAACTTGGCGGCAAATTTCAGATCCTATTGATCCGCCCGCACCGGTGACGGCAACAACTTTGTCAATAATGCATTGCTGAATAAGGTCGCTTTTTGGAGGAACAGGATCTCGACCTAATAAATCTTCAATATCGACCCTTTTAACTTCTTCTATCTTGG
>OJGC01000366.1_pt1 | contig 12848 bp, 8 predicted proteins | sample 1594471 | NCBI WGS metagenome assembly OJGC01 (sample SAMN05416804, study PRJEB24817) | seawater metagenome | isolation source: Sea water | place: Canada:Atlantic | collected 2013-11
TGGCAGCTCAGCAATTGGTTCACAAAGGCCAGTTGGATTATTTGGTTTTTGATTATCTTGCCGAAGTGACCATGTCGATTATGGCTGGGGCACGGATGAAAAACCCAGAAGCGGGTTTTGCACCTGACTTCGTCATGACCCTAGAGCGCTTGCTGAAGCCAATTGCTGAGCAAGGAATCAAGGTCGTTAGTAATGCGGGTGGCGTGAACGTACGTGGCTGTGTGGCGGCGTTGCAGGCTGCTATCGATAAAGCGGGCATCGATTTGAAGGTGGCAGCAGTCGAGGGGGACAATTTAGTTAAGCGCCAGCAAGAATTTGCTGATGCAGGTATTGTTGAAATGTTTTCTGGGGAAGAATTTCCAGAGCAATGTTTAAGCGTAAACAGTTATTTAGGTGCCAGCGCGGTTCGCGATGCGTTAAGCGCGGGTGCCGATATTGTGATTACTGGCCGAGTGGTCGATAGCGCGGTGGTGCTTGGGCCGTTAATGCATGAATTTGATTGGTCTGAAACTGATTACGATCAGCTTGCCCAAGGTTCATTGGCAGGCCATGTTATTGAGTGTGGTGCGCAATGCACGGGTGGTAATTTTACTGACTGGCAGTTGGTAGAAGCAGGCTATGCCAATATGGGGTTCCCAATTGTTGAGTGTGTGGCGGATGGCTCTTTCATCGTGAGTAAACCAGAAGGGACTGGCGGATTGATTTCTGTTGGCACGGTAGGAGAGCAAATCCTGTACGAAATTGGCGATCCTTCGCAATATTTATTACCCGATGTGACCTGTGATTTCACTCAAGTTCAATTAGAACAGTTGGATGAAGGTCATGTTTTAATATCGGGCGCAAAAGGCCGACCGCCTTCAGATCATTATAAAGTCAGCGCGACTTACATGGACGGTTATCGTTGTAACGCCTCGTTTATGATTGGTGGTCGTCAGGCGGTAGAGAAAGGTCAGCGTGTTGGCGAAAGTATTGTTGAGCGTGTGAGTTTTATTTTTAACTCTATGGGTTTAGAAGCTTTTACCGCGACGGATATTGAAATCTTAGGCAGTGAAACAACCTACGGTGCGCATTCTTGTGCATTAGATAATCGAGAAGTGGTGGTTAAAATTGCTGCGCATCATCAAGACAAAAAAGCTTTGGGTATTTTTGCCCGTGAAATTGCTCAAGCAGCGACGGCGATGGCACCGGGTTTAACTGGGCTAGTGGGCGGTCGCCCAAAGCCTAGTCCGATGATTCGTTTGTTTTCTTTCTTGTGGCCTAAAGATCAAATTGCGGTGTCGTTTAATTTGAACGATCAATCGACTGCGGTAAAAATTGCTGAAGGTGTTTCGTTAGAAAATTTTGTTAGCGCTAATTTTACCAGTGCTTCAGCGGCACTTGTTTCAGGTGATTCGGTTAAAGAGTTAGGTGACTGTGATGCAACCACTTCACTGATTAACCTTGCCATGGCGCGCAGTGGTGATAAAGGTGACCATTGTAATGTGGGTATTTTAGCCCGCGATTCTGCGTACTTACCGTACATTCAACATGCAGTGCAGCCAGAAAAAATCCGTGAATACTTAGCGCACATCATGAGTGATAAAAGTGATGTGAAATTATATTCGTTACCAGGCTTGGGTGCTTTCAATTTGATGTTAGAACAAGCACTGGGTGGTGGTGGTATCGCAAGTTTACGTATTGACCCACAAGGTAAAGCGATGGCACAGCAGTTATTGGATATGCCGGTTGCGGTGCCTGCCGCGATGGCCAAAAAAGCCGAAGAAAATTATAAAGCGATGATTGAATCAGTTAATTCAGATCATAATAAAAACAACAATGAAAATGGGGCAGCGTAATGGCTATTTTAACGTCAGAAATTCAAACCCATAGCGAAGAGTTTGCCAACAATAGTGCTGCCATGCAGGTAGCGATTGATGAATTTCGTACGGTAGAAACTAAGGTTTTAGAAAAAGCCGAGCAAGCAAAAGAAAAATTTCGTAAGCGTGGAAAGCTGTTACCCCGTGAGCGTTTAAACCTGTTATTAGACGGCGGTTCTAACTTTTTAGAATTATGCTCGCTTGCTGGTTTAAAGATGCACGACGATAAAGACGGCAGCGGAGCGGGTGGCGGTATTATTGCTGGAATCGGTTATGTTGCTGGCGCACGTTGCATGATTCAGGTAAACAATAGCGCAATTAAAGGCGGCACAATTTCCCCTGCGGGTTTGGATAAAACGTTACGCATTCAAGAAATTGCCCGTGCGAATAAATTGCCAATCATTACGTTGGCAGAATCTGGTGGCGCTAACTTGCAATATGCCACGGACGTTTTTGTTCCGGGCGCGCAGGCCTTTGCCAACCAAGCGCGTTTATCGGCGGCAGGTATTCCGCAAATTACTGTTGTGCATGGTAATGCTACTGCGGGTGGTGCTTATCAGCCGGGCCTTTCTGATTTTATTATTGCTGTTCGTAATAAAACAAAAATGTTTTTAGCGGGTCCTCCATTATTAAAAGCTGCGACAGGCGAGATTGCGACTGACGAAGAATTGGGTGGTGCAGAGCTTCACGCCTATGACGCAGGGACGGCAGACTATTTAGCCGAAGATGATGCTGATGGTGTGCGGATTGCTCGTGAGGTTATGGCAGGTCTTCCTTGGAATGATCAAGTGGCTGGATGCTTCGATAAACGCGCTGAAAAAACGTATGACGAACCTCTATACAGTGCGGACGAATTATTAGGTGTTGTGCCTTGTGATTCTAAGAAGCCTTACGATGTGCGTGAAGTGGTTGCGCGCATTGCCGATGGCTCTAACTTCCAAGATTTCAAACCTGATTTTGATATTCAAACCGTGTGCGGTTTCATCAAGATAGCAGGTCATGCAGTGGGCATTATTGGTAATAATGGTCCGATCACGGCGAAGGGTGCAAACAAAGCGGCGCAGTTTATTCAGCTGTGCGATCAGAACCAAGTGTCGCTTTTGTTCTTACATAATACGACGGGCTTCATGGTTGGTACTGATTCTGAAAAGAGCGGCATTATTAAGCACGGTTCTAAGATGTTGCAAGCGGTTGCTAATGCGCGAGTGCCTAAGATTTCGATTGTGATTGGTGGTTCTTACGGTGCTGGTAACTATGCGATGTGCGGTCGTGGTTTGGATCCTCGCTTTATTTTTGCTTGGCCAAACAGTAAAACAGCGGTTATGGGCGGCGCACAAGCGGGTAAAGTTTTACGCATTGTAACGGAAGAGAAGCAGTTGAAAATGGGCCAAGAGCCTGATGAGAAAATGCTCGATCAGATTGAGCAAATGACGGCTGCGAAATTAGAAGCGGGTTCAACGGCTTTGTTTGGCACGGCACGCATTTGGGATGATGGTTTAATCGATCCACGCGATACGCGCAAGTTAATGATCATGCTATTAGACATGTGTGATGAAGAGAAGCATCGTTCTCTTCAGGGGAATAGCTTTGGTGTCAGTCGTTTTTGATATTTTTAGAAATCGACGAGATAAAAGCATGAGACGGTTTTGGTTTATTAACCGCTTTCGCTTGCTATCGATATTGGGTATGTCGTGTTTTATAAATGAGGAAGCAATCACATTTTCCATCCGTGGAGTGCCTTCCTGTCTAGCCATCCTTGGCTAGTCGCTCGCTGAGCTGCGAAGCTTCGCTTCGGTCACGCGAGCCCTTAAACGACACACCCAATACCGATACGCGAAAGCTGATAGCAATAAAATTTGAAATTGAGTTCGTTATTGCTAAAAAACCTAAAGCCGTCAGATTTAGATTATTGAAGGCTTTGAATAATAGAAAGTATTAGAGGCGATGTATGAGGTGGGGCGTTTGAAGCCCTTCTACAGCAGGGAGCTGTAGAGAGCCTACAGGGACAAAATGGCAGGATTGCCATTTTGCACAACCGCAGGTTGCCCGAAGGGGGAAGTACATGGATGTACTGAGTGATTGCCTTACGGCGTGGCGAAGAGCGAGCTACCTCATGCTGAGTAAGCCCATATTTTGAATTACGGCGTTGTAGAATTAAAACAACACCACGAAATTATAAAATTAAAAGAATAGGAATAATAAAATGATCCTGACTCAAGAGCATAAAGAATTACAAAGAACTGTTCGTAACTTTGTTGAAAGTGAAATTAATCCACATGTCGATCAGTGGGAAAAAGACGGTATTTTTCCGGCAAAAGAATTGTTCAAAAAAATGGGTGATCTAGGTCTACTAGGCATTTCTAAACCAGAATCTGCTGGTGGCATGGGATTAGACTTCTCATACGAAATGGCGGCGGCTGAAGAATTTGGTGGCATCGTTTGTGGCGGTGTTCCGATGGCGATTGGTGTGCAAACGTGTATGGCTACGCCTGCGTTAGCACGTTTTGGTAGCGACTACATCAAAGAAACCTTTCTAGCGCCTGCAGTTGCTGGTGACATGGTTGCTTGTATTGGCGTGAGTGAGCCAGGTGCAGGTTCTGACGTTGCTGCGATTAAAACCACCGCAGTAAAAGACGGCGATGATTACATCATTAACGGTACAAAGATGTGGATCACCAACTCCACTCAAGCCGACTTTATTTGCTTACTTGCCAACACCTCTGGTGATAAAGCGCATAAAAATAAATCGTTGATCGTTGTACCAATGGATTCAGAAGGCATTAGCTTCTCGGAAAAATTAGACAAGCTGGGTATGCGTTCTTCTGATACTGCACAAGTATTTTTCGATAACGTTCGCGTACCGCAGAAAAACTTAATCGGTAGCGAAGGCGCAGGCTTCATGATGCAGATGATGCAGTTCCAAGAAGAACGTATGTACGTTGCTGCGATGTCTTTGAAGTCGATGGAAATCTGCGTTGATAGCACAATCGAATATTGCCGCGAGCGTGAAACATTTGGTCAGCCATTAATTAATAACCAAGTAATCCACTTCCGCATGGCTGAACTGCAAACTGAAATTGAAGCACTGCGCTGCATGGTTTACCAAGCCTGTGAAGGTTATTTGAATAAAGAAGATATGACGCGCTTAGCTTCAATGGCAAAACTGAAATCAGGTCGCCTTGTACGTGAAGTTGCCGACAGCTGCTTACAGTATTGGGGCGGAATGGGCTTCATGTGGGATAACGTTGTTTCACGTTTTTATCGCGACAACCGCTTAGCTTCCATCGGCGGCGGTGCCGATGAAATTATGATCGGAATTATCTGCAAGTACATGGATATTTTGCCGAAGAAACGTAAGTAATTAGAGCGTAAATATTTGTCACTGTTGAATCGCGCATGCAATAAAACTTGCAAAAGAATTTAACTAAAGTGTAGTTAATGTGCGGTGAGGTCTGGAGTTTATCGTTGTAGGCCTTCTATAACATGGATGTTATAGCAGAGCTTACAGGGAGAGCGAAGCGACGTATTCACAGCGTGCCGTACAAAGATGAACTTCATGCCGAGCGCAAGCACATTGACGGGCGTAATAGCTAATAGAGATTTTGAAATGAGCCAACAAGAATTTGAGACACTGGACTTGGAAACATTAGTAATACAAGACCAAAAACCTGTATTACGCGTGATGCTAAACCGACCAAAACTTGCCAATGCCATGAACCTAAAAATGGTCAATGAATTAATGGCTGTGATGGAAAAAGTTGAAAACGAAAACTACCGTGTATTAATTATCAGCGGTGGTCATGGCAACTTTTGTGCAGGTGGCGACATAAAAGATATGCAGTCAGCAGGTACTGATAAACAAGCCCTTGTTGAATTGAATCGCGCCTTTGGCCACATGATCACCAAAGCCGATCATCTACCTGCAGCCGTTATCTGCGCTTTAGAAGGTGCAGTATTAGGTGGTGGTTTTGGTTTGGCTTGTGTTTCAGATTTAGCCATTGCTGTTGAGAAAACCCAATTTGGTTTGCCAGAAACCTCATTGGGAATAATCCCTGCGCAAATCGCCCCATTTGTAGTGAAGCGAATTGGCTTAACCCAAACTCGCAGAATGGCCTTGTTTGGCAATCGCATTAAAGCACAAGAAGCGATGAGCCTCGGTTTGATTCATCAAGTAGTTGAAGACAGTCAGCAACTTGAAGACGCAGTAAATAAAGCCGTAAAACTTGCGATTAAATGTGCACCACAAGCATCAAAAACAACCAAAGCGTTAATTCACAGCGTCGATAAGCAAGACCTAGAATTCTTACTAGATCAAGCAGCCGAAGATTTCGCTGACGCCGTTATGGGTGAAGGTCGTGAAGGTGGCGCTGCCTTTATGCAAAAACGATTACCGGCTTGGGCGGATGTGTCCACGAGTAATAAAGAAAAGGAAACAGATCAATGAGTTTTCAAAAAGTATTAGTTGCTAACCGTGGTGAAATTGCCGTTCGTGTTATACGCTCAGCACAATCTTTGGGTTATCGCACCGTCGCAGTTTTTTCTGAAGCTGATGCTAACGCCCCGCATGTCGCGATTGCCGACGAAGCCATTTGCATTGGTGGCGCTCCGGTTGGAGAAAGCTATTTAGTTGCCGACAAAATAATTGCCGCTGCTAAAAAAACAGGCGCTGATGCCATCCACCCAGGTTACGGCTTTTTATCTGAAAACTCAGCGTTCGCTAAAGACTGTGTCGATGCAGGCATAACCTTCATTGGCCCACGCCCTGATGCCATAGATTTAATGGGCAGCAAGCGCCAATCAAAAATCGCCATGATCGCAGCAGGCGTTCCTTGTATTCAGGGCTACGAAGGCGCAGACCAAAACGAAGAAGTTTTAAAGAGAGCCGCGATCGAAATTGGTATGCCTGTAATGCTAAAAGCCAGCGCCGGTGGTGGTGGTCGTGGTATGCGCTTAGTCACCGATGCTAAAGATCTAGACGAACTGATTAAATCGGCACGTTCTGAGGCATTGAATGCGTTTGGCAATAGCGAGTTAATTATTGAAAAAGCCGTTCTGCAACCGCGCCATATTGAAATTCAAGTATTTGCCGACTCGTATGGCAATACCGTTTATTTAGGCGAACGTGATTGCTCTGTACAGCGTCGTCATCAAAAAGTTGTTGAAGAAGCCCCGTCTCCTTTTGTTAGCCCAGAAATGCGTCAAGCCATGGGTGAAGCTGCGGTTAATGCAGCAAAGGCTTGTAACTATGTTGGCGCGGGTACGGTCGAGTTTTTAGCCGATAGCGAAGGTAACTTCTATTTCTTAGAAATGAATACGCGCTTGCAGGTTGAGCATCCAGTAACAGAATTAATTACAGGTTTAGATTTAGTGGCAATGCAATTACGTGTTGCCGCAGGTGATAAATTATCGATTACCCAAGAAGATGTGGCGCTAACAGGGCATGCAATGGAGGTGCGTTTATACGCTGAAGATCCTGGTACTAATTTTATTCCACAAACGGGTTTAATCAACTTGTGGCAGCCTGCGTCGGGTGATGGAATTCGAATCGACTCTGGCATTACCTCCGGCCAAACCGTTAGTTCTTTTTATGATCCAATGCTGGCTAAAATTATTGCTTATGGTGAAAACCGTGAAGAAGCTCGCCGTCGTTTAGTACGTGCAGTTGAAGATAGCCATTTATTAGGCATTAAAGATAACCGTGCTTTTTTAGCGGCTATTTTAGGTAATAAAACGTTCATCGATGGCGAAGCAACCACTGCATTCATTGGTGAAGATTTTAATGATGATGCCAGTTTAAAACCGTTAAAAACCCAAACAAAAGAAGTGGCTTTAGCGGCGGCGCTTTTTGCAGTTGCTAAAGATAGTAATCAAAACGGTAATAAAAATTCAGGCACAGGCTGGCAGAATAATAACGTCGGCAGTCGAGTATTAAAATTATCGTGTGAAGATGAAGTCTTCGAACTTGAATTATCTGCCGTTAATAATCGCATTGAAATTTCTTATACTGAAACGTCTGAAGGCAAAGCGCCTGAAGACAATGCGACTGAAAACAAGAAGCAGGCATCGCTTGAAATCATTGGGCAGTCAGCAAACACACTGACGTATTTATTTGATGATGTAGTTCGCTCGGTAGTGTATAGCCACACCAATAGTAGCCTTAATGGACAAGATGAAGCCTTGGGTTGTGCGCAAGTTCATCTTGCGGCAGCTTATGGCAATTTAACCTTTACTGATATTAGCTTGCAGTCGGCTAAGAAGAGCACAGGTGGTTCGGATCAGGTCTTGGCCTCGATGGATGGTGGCATGGTTGATGTTATGGTGAAGATCGGTGATGTGGTTGAAGTGGGGCAAACCCTTGCGGTATTAGAAGCCATGAAGATGGAACATCCACTAAAAGCTGGCGTCGCTGGCACGATTACCGAAGTATTAGTACAGGCAGGTGATCAAGTTAAAGGTCGCCAGAAATTGATTCAGATTACAGCTGCAGCAGCTGAATAAAATATCGTAACCCGATTTTAGAATAAGGAATTTATGATGAGTTCATTGAAAAATAAAACCATTATCATCACAGGCGCAAGCCGTGGTATCGGTCGTGAAGTTGCATTAACTTGTGCGGCTGAAGGCGCAAACATTGTTATTGCCGCTAAGTCAGATGAGCCTCATCCAAAACTGGAAGGCACGATTCATTCGGTAGTGAAAGAAGTTGAAGCAGCCGGTGGTCAAGGCCTAGCAGTTAAAGTGGATGTGCGTAGCGAAGAAGACATCGACAACTTAATTAAGCTTACTGTAGAAAAATTTGGTGGCATCGACGCCATCATCAATAACGCCGGTGCAATTGCCTTAGCGGGTGTTGAATCCACACCCTTGAAGAAACTTGATCTAATGATGCAAGTTAACTTCCGTGCAGTATTCTTGCTAAGCCAAAAAGCCTTACCGTATTTGAAAAAATCAGAAAACGGCCACATCCTAAGCTTCTCACCACCGCTAGATCTTGATCGTCGTTGGATGCGCAACCATTCACCATACACATTAACCAAATATGGCATGTCGATGCTTACCATGGGTATGTCAGACGAGTTTAAGCGCTATGGTATCGCCGTAAACGCACTATGGCCACGTACTGTTATCCACACTGCTGCAACCTCATTTGGTGGCAAACAATCATTCGACCGTGCACGTGGCCCGAAAATTATGGCAGACGCAGCGTTCGCATTATTGAAAACAGAAAATCGCGAGATTACAGGTCAATTATTAATTGACGAAGACTTCCTTCGCACCCAAGGTGTAGAAGACTTTGAACAGTATCGCGCTAACCCAGAAAGCGATAAAACTGACCTAATGCCAGATTTATTTGTGCAAGACGCTGATGCATATGTTCGCGGTACTGTACCGCCATTGGCAGGACTAACTGACGAATAATTTAGCATAAAAAAGAGAATTTAATATGTCTTTAATGAGTTTACGCAATGAAGGTAAAGTTGCCATTATCTCCATGGATAATGGCAAGAATGCTCACAACCTAGCATTTTCTAAACAGCTTTTAGCACTGCTTAAGCAAGTTGAAGAAGATAAAGGCAACAAAGCATTGATCCTAGCTTCTAGCGATGAAAAAAGCTGGAGCCAAGGCATTGATGTACCTTGGATGATGGGAAATATTCAAAATGGTAACCATGACGATGTAAAAGAATTTTTGCATAATATGGATGCGATCTATACCGAGATTATGGAATTTCCAATGCCAGTGATTGCTGCGATTAATGGCCATACCTTTGGCAATGGCAGCGTACTTGCGTGTGCGTGCGATTTCCGTTTTATGCGTAGCGATCGTGGTTTTTTCTGTTTCCCAGAAGTTGATATGAGTATTCCATTTATTCCAGGTTTATTGGATGTAATATTAAAAGTGATCCCACAATATCGCTTTAATGAAATGCTGCTTTCGGGTCGTCGACTATCGGGTGACGAATTAAAAGAAGACAAGGTGGTTGAGCAAACGTTTGAAGGCGCAGATGCTTTGTTAGAAGGTGCTTTAGCGTATGCCAAAACATTCAGTAAAGGCCGTGGTATTTTTGCTGAACATAAGCGTAGATTTCATAAACCGGCTATTGAAGGTTTGGCTATTAAGAACCCGCCTGTGATAGATGCGATGAAAGTACTGTTGTAATTAATATTCTTTGCGTTCGAGGTGATATGAGGCAGGCTTTTATTAAGCTGACTTATATTGCCTATTCGCTTTGATTTTAAGCCAAATTTTTAATGATACTTTAAATAAAGCCTCCATATCCCGCGTTTTATCCTGTTGTATTAATCCACATAGATAATATTTCTGATAAAAAACAACTTACCAACAGTATCTGTGTATAACTATGGGTATAAAATATTTATAACCTCCTACAGCCCTTATAGAATCAACTATTGTCTCAGATTGTTGCTTTTTCGAACAATTGTTTGAATTGGCTTAAAGCCAGTAAAGTCAATGGTTTAGAGTGTTTTTTTGGAAAAATATTCAGGCTTAGGAAAGTCATAATTATTTTCTAACTTTATGCATTACAAGACTTGTTTTTAGAAAAAATAAGCGCTATTTAGGGATTGTGACGTTAGTTATCATTATTGTATCCACAGATCTTGTGGATAACTGCGGGTATAACTAATGGCATAACTTTATTCTCTTAACTTTTATCCTACCTCTGTGCAGATATTTCTGCAGAGCCCTTAGATTGTATGTTTTTTAATCAATCAATGAGTTGGATTTTCGGCTAAGCAGTTATTACATTCTCTGGTAAGATGGCGCATATAAATTGAAGCTTTACCAAGCTTTCTCGTCGTACTCATAAAATTAGGTCATCCCATGAAATTATTAATCCGCAATCTTGCTCGCACTTTGACTGAGCAAGAGTTAGAAGCATTATTTGCTCCGTTTGGTGAAGTGGCAGAATGCACCTTGGTAATGGATGCACAAACAGGCGAATCTAAAGGCTTCGGCTTTGTGGTAATGCCTGGGCCTGGCAATGGTAAAGCCGCGATGAAGTCATTGAATGCGACAGAAATTGCCGGCCAAACGATTCGTGTTAAGCGCGCCGCTGACGATAAATAGCATTAAGTGAGCACTTATTCAGTAGAGCTCCTCTTCAATAGAGCTCTTATGAAATAGCGCACTTGTATACAGAGCACGGTTAAGCAAAGCAGGCCTTAATCGTGCTCAATATTTTGAACGTATTCTATATTCCAGCACGGAAGCTCCATGTCTGATTCTGAACCGAACACAACCCCCAAACCCGAAAAGAAGACTTCATTAGCAAGGTCTTCAAGCATCGTCAGCATCATGACCTTATTGAGCCGTGTTTTAGGGCTTGTTCGAGATGTGGTGGTGGCGCAGTATTTTGGTGCCCGTGCGGATGCCTTTTTTGTGGCGTTCAAAATTCCTAATTTTTTACGTCGCTTATTTGCTGAAGGCGCATTCTCGGTGGCTTTTGTTCCGGTGCTATCCGAATACAAGAGTCAGCGCAGCGTGGTTGAAGTTAAGATGCTGATCGCCAGTGTTTCGGGGGTGCTTGGTCTTGTTCTCTTTTTAGTCACCATGCTGGCATTGTTATTAGCGCCTTGGTTGCCGTATGTGTTTGCGCCGGGCTTTAGCGGCGATGAAGCTAAGTTTGCCTTAACCGGCGATTTGCTCCGTATTACCTTCCCTTATTTGCTTTTCATCTCTCTGACCGCGTTTGCTGGCAGTATTTTGAATGCGTATGGCCGCTTTGCGATACCGGCGTTTACCCCCGTATTGCTTAATGTGTGCTTGATCTTTTCGACCTTGGTAATGACCAGCTGGTTCGTCGAGCCTTTATACGCTTTGGCTTGGGGCGTATTTATGGCGGGTGCGTTGCAGTTCTTATTTCAGTTGCCGTTCATTGCACGTTTAGGCTTGCTAGTACGCCCGACGTATCAGCCAAAGCAAGAAGGTGTTGGTCGTATTCTACGCTTGATGGGACCTGCATTATTTGGGGTGTCCGTTAGTCAAATCAATTTGTTATTAGATACTTTGTTAGCGTCTTTCTTAGAGCCCGGTAGTGTCAGTTGGCTGTATTACTCAGATCGGTTAAATAATTTACCGTTGGGTATTTTTGCCATTGCGATTGGCGTAGTGATATTGCCCGCGTTATCGAAGAAGCACGCAGAAAACGATTCAGCGCATTTTGCCCAAACCCTCGATTGGGCCACGCGGATGATTTTCTTATTAGCTCTACCAGCAGCGCTAGCTTTGGTTGTTTTGGCAACGCCGTTAATGGCGACCATCTTCTTCCATGGCGAAATCACGCCGTATGATATTGGCAAGATGACGCTTAGCTTGCAGGCGTATGGCATCGGCTTGTTCGCCTTTATGTTGATTAAAGTACTCGCGCCAGGTTATTACGCGCGTCAAGATACTAAGACTCCAGTAAAAATTGGTATTCAGGCCATGGTGGTGAATATGGTTTTGAACTTAGCCTTAGTAGGCCCGTTTCAACATGCGGGTCTTGCACTGGCAACGTCGTTATCGGCGTTCTTTAATGCTTACATGCTGTATCGCGGGTTAAAAGCGACAGGGCATTACAAGGCGCAGCCAGGCTGGTTGGCTTTTGCAATTAAGGTACTAATCGCCAACGCAGCGTTGTTTGTTGTGATGTATTTTATGATGGGAGATGCTCAGCAATGGCTAGAGTGGGGTACTTGGCAGCGCATTGGCTGGATGTCGGCGATTGTGGGTGCGGGTGTGGCGGTTTATTTTGTTACCTTGGTGGTATTTGGGCTTAGGCCTCGGCACTTGAAGGGTGCTCGCTTTTAGGAGGCGCTTTTGGGGTTAGCTCTAGAGCCCTCGGTGCCTTTCTTGTTAATCGTTTACAAAGCTTTAACCGCCAAAGCAAAATTCTCGCCTAGGATGTTCTCAAAAGACCTGTTCACTTGCTGGTCAAGTCGCTATAATCCCGCAGTTATTTTAGGCGGGGTTTATCGGCGGTATGCGCC
>OJGC01000374.1_pt1 | contig 12593 bp, 4 predicted proteins | sample 1594471 | NCBI WGS metagenome assembly OJGC01 (sample SAMN05416804, study PRJEB24817) | seawater metagenome | isolation source: Sea water | place: Canada:Atlantic | collected 2013-11
AGATCGCTCGTCGGCAGCGTCAGATGTGTATAAGAGACAGGTTTTAGTTCTTTACAAAGCGGCGTTTTGCCAACGCTTTTAAACACGGGCAGCACGCCCTAAACTGCAAAACTACAATAAGACTTGTTGTAAAAATTACTCTTATGGTCGATGTTGGCGTGTTAATTCATCGAAGTTTCGCCAAGTTAAGCAGCCTTTTTAAAGTGTGCATTTATTGAATTCTACTCACGTTAAATATAAATATTAAACTTTCTTAGCGCGTTATTTTAATTAAACGTGTCTCTGGCGATTATATTTCTACGGCTGATTTGTCTTACGTGCAATTAGTTTCGAGCGCGCTAATAAACGCTGAACCGATATCACAAGTGAAAAGCGTTAATATACGTTGATCTCAACTGTACATTCCTACGCATTATATTTTTGCGTCTACTCTGCCTAAGGGCGAACAATATAAGTCGTTAAACAGCGCAATAAAGTCGACACATTCAGTAAGCCTAAAAGCTACTAATGTCTTTAATAAACGCTTCTTTCGTTTGATTCAATCACAATGATTCACAAAAAATTAACATAAGGTATACTGTTTATAAGAAGGTATATTAAATACCCATAATATTTTTGATATGGTAACAAAAGCCATTAGGTTATGAATTTGCAAATAAGAAAAAAAAAATTACTTTTAACGTTATGCATCATTGTTATTTCATTGCCCTATTTCTTAATGCATGATGTTATTCCTAATAGTCATACATGGCTTGAGAAAGGACCTTTGCTTTTACTTCAAGTACTCAGTGTCGGTTTTGTTACTTTTAGTTATATAAAAATTAAAACCAAAGCACTTAAACTGTTTTGGCAATTTATTACACTCGCACTTGTATCGTCATTAGCCTCAAATTTATTATTTAGTTTTTACCTGGTAGAAAACAACCTGCTTTTACGTGAGTTATTTACTTTATTCTGCTATTTTTTTATTTTGCTTGCGATTGAAACGACCCCTCACATCACCGAAGCTAAAGTCTCTAAAAATATCAGTAGCCGGGTTGCCGCAATACTTTTCACGCTTATTTGCTTTAGTTACTTGGTTTTACTGCCCATTGAATTTGCCGCTAGTACCTCGGATAAAACAGCTTCTGCTGAATTGTTTCATTTATTAATTGCCGCCCTTATATTTATTCGATTAGCTGTAAATAGTTATCAATGTAAAAATAAGTTTTGGCGCCAAATCTATAGTGTATTAAGTATAGGCGCAGGAGCCATGCTGCTTGAACATTTTGCTCATTATATGGTTTATTGGGAACCCATATACTTCCCTTTATATCTGCATACTCTGCTCATTCTACTACCTTATTGTGCCCTAATTCTTGCTGCAACTAACTCCCTTGCATTACCAGAGCCGCCATCTGAAACAAGCCAAGCGTCTTTATCTGAGCTATATCTCATATTATTAGTTGCCTGTGCTATTTTGATGCATTTAGCCGGCATAGAGTTAAACTTGCATTACCACATTGATTCATACCTACAATCGCTATTAATTGGTATTTGGTTAACCATAGCCTTGGTGTTACTAAGCTCAATAAATTATCGAAATCATCGTTTAAATAAAAAACAACAACAACAAATTGTTTTTCAAAGTACTGTGCAGCAGTCTTTAGTAAACCTTAACCAACAACTCACTAAAAGCTTACTTAATAGCGAAGATAAAGCGATTGTTAATGTATCTAGTAATGCTATTTTAACGACGACAACTGAAGGTAAGGTATTATCTGCCAACCCGGCAGCAGTGCAATTATTTCAGTGTTTAGAGCGAGAAATTATTGGTACTCGGGTAAATGAATTTTTCTCAGCAGACGACCAAATGCATTACTTTTTTGACTTCAAAAGTAATGTTTATACCTTACAGCGCAAAGATAGCGGCATTTCAGTTGAGTGCATGGCAACACGAAAAGATAATACACAATTTCCTGTGCAAGCAGAGTTACAATGGGCAGAAAGAGAAGAGCAGCCCTTAGTCGTTATTACATTCATCAACCTCACGGCTCGTAAGCTTGCCGAACAACAAGCTTTAGATTTAAAGGATAAATTCATCGCAAACATTTCGCATGAATTTAGAACACCGTTAACCATTATTAATGGTATTTTAGATCGCTACTTAATGAAGTCACATTCTGAAGAGGAGGGACAAGAGTTAAAAGCGGCAAAAAGAAACGGCCTGCGTTTAGTTCGTATGGTTGAGCAACTTCTTGAGTTGTCTAGATTGTCTGATAATCCGCAACTTACACTTGCCACATACCGTTTACATACTCTTATGTCTATGCCCGCCGATTCATTCAGTCGCTTAGCTACACAAAAAAACTTGCATTTACACTGTGATATTCCTGAAAATATATGGCTTGATTGTGATGCACAAGCGTTTGAAAAAATTATTTTCAACTTGATTACCAATGCCATTAAATACACCCCTAGCGGAGGCAACATTCAAGTTATTGCTCATCTTAATAGCGATAACTTTACTCTCGATATTATTGATACCGGCATAGGTATTGATATTAAATCACAAGACAAAATTTTTGAACGTTTTCATAGAGCCGATGACGAAAAGAATCAAGGCGTGTTTGGTGTAGGTATTGGCTTATCATTAGTAAACGAGTTAGTAAAAGCACATAATTGGCAAATAAGCGTTGTTAGTGATTATGGTAAAGGCAGCAAGTTTTCGTTAACTATTCCATGTGCAACGCCAATTAAACAAGAAATGTCGGCGCCTGTGAGTATATCCCAAACAGAGGTAGCAGCTTTACTTGTAGAGTCTAGTACACCTATTAATAATACTCGAAAGCATAGTCAGAAAGTGGTATTGGTGATTGAAGATAACTTAGACATGCAAAGTCATATAAAACAAGTTATTGAACAACAACATCACACCTTACTCGCCGGCAGCGGAGAGTTAGGACTAACACTTGCCCAAGAATACATACCCGATGTAATTGTCTGCGATATTATGCTTACAGGCATTGACGGTTTTGCTGTGTTAAAGCAACTAAAAAGTCACGAATTAACCTCACATATACCTGTTATATTATTAACAGCTCGCTCTGATTTAGACAGTAGATTACTTGGTTTAAACCTACAAGCCGATGAATATTTAAGTAAGCCATTTAATCATCAAGAGTTGTTAACTCGCATTGGCAACTTAATTACTGGCAGAGATAAACTTCAAAAAAGTTATTTACAACATTTTAATAAAGATCTGCAAAAAAATAGGAAAGTTAATAGCTTTGAAAATGCAGCTGAGTTGGCGCAAACAAGCGAAGAAGACATTACGCTTGATCGTAAGTTTTTAGAAAAGTTAGAAGCTATCACTGCTGTAGTTTATACTGACACTGACTTAGACATCATCAAACTCTCCGCCAAAATGGCAATGAGTGAGCGCCAGCTACAACGTAAAATCAAAGCCTTAATAGGTATAACTCCTAGTAATTATATTAAAGAGTTTCGACTTAAAAGAGCAAAAGTGCTATTAAAAAATGGCTCTCAAATTGGCCGTATAGCACTTGATGTTGGCTTTTCATCACAAACTTACTTCGGCCGTTGTTTTAAAGAGATGTTTAACTGTACGCCTAAGCAATATCAACAAAGACAGAAAACAGAACCACCTTTATCAAGTTAAACCTGACTTAATTATTATCTGTTCTTTTAAGTTTTCAAAACTACTTTGCTGCATTAATTGTAGATAATCTAAAGACTTTGATTTAGGCCCACATAAGCCTAACCATGAAAGCTGTTTATTCTCATCTGTATAATTTAAAGCTTGTTCAATCATCACGCTAATTTGATCCCAAGACAAATGCAGCGGGTTTTCTCGACTAAATGGAAAGAACGAATAAGCCATATTAAAAGTTGTAATCCCATCAATATTAACCACGCTATTTAACCTACCAGATAAACGTGCAGCAAGTTCATTAGCATTATTCCCTTTTTCGTATCCAATTACCGCAAAAGTATCGCTCGACCAACGAATAACGAGATCATCATTGTTTCTACTGTAATGTAATAAGTCAGTTAAATTAATTAATTGGCTATTATTTACAGCTTCATCACTTTTCACTCTTACCATCAAAATATACAGTCTTGGCAGCATTTCTCTTTGAACAGGTAATAGATTTTGATGCATTTGGTGCATAAGCTGGCTAGTCTGCTCAATATAAATATCTAGATAGCGACGACTTTTCACCCCGGTAACTTTATCGACAATCGCCGCTTTTTCTAACTGTTTATTCGCCTGCGCTAATTCTAAGTTTTTAGAGGTGAATTTCTCAGTTTTTTCGTGCACTTGTTGTTCTAAGTAAAGTTTTTGTTGTTGCTCTACAACTAGCTTACGATTTAACATTCGAGAGTAAAGCAGTAACGCTAAAGCAACAATTGAAGTGTATAGAATATAAGCCCACCAGGTGTTCCAAGGCGCAGGTTTTACTGTTATATCCAATGAATAGCCCGGATTGCTCCAGACATTATCACTATTACCTGCAATTATTTGTAATTGAAAAATTCCTGCAGGTAAGTTTGTATAGGTAACACGGCGTGATTTTCCTGCGTCTATCCATTCCTGATCGAAGCCTAGTAATCGATATTTATATTTTGTGGATTCAGGATTAGAATAGTTAAGCCCAACATATTCAAAGGAAATTAGTCGATCGTAATACTCTAAAGTTAATTCTGATAAATTAGAAATAGATCCTTCAACGCTAATAGGTTCATTTAAGTTTAAGATATTAGTCAAATGGACTTTAGGGGCTGCCTGACTTGTATTTATTCTATTTGGATTTACCGCACTAATTCCTTTTCCTGCACCAAAATATAAGGTGTTATCCTCGCCTAATAAAACTGATGAATGGGTATATTCGAGATCGACTAAACCATGCGTTAAATCAAAATGTTTAAAGCTTTCTTCAGCTAGTGAATATCGTGATATCCCTTTACTTGTACTAAACCAAATATTATCGGAAAGATCTTGTGTAATACCGTAAACAGCCATGCTTTTCATGCCATGCTTAGCGTTTAATTGGCGAAATGTATAATTTTTAGCTTTTAAATTTTGATTGGATATTATATTCATACCAGACGCTTGCGTACCTACCCAAATATTAAGCTCTCTATCTTCAAATATAATCCATGCTAGATCACTTGATATACTATTTGGTTTGGTATCATCATGTTTAATATGAGTAAATGAGTCTTGTTCTGGGTTATATAAACTTAAACCACCTCCAAATGTAGCTAACCAAATATCTCCCCTAACATCTTCTAAAAGCTGTAAAACATGATTACTACTTGGTCCTTTTTGAGGCTCATTAATATTTAACTCAAAACGTGTAAATGAGCCATTAGAGTTAAGTCTATTTACTCCTCGGTGGAATGTTGATACCCATAAGTTACCCGCGCTATCTTTTATTATATCTGTAACGCTATTTGCAGATATTGAAGATGTTTCTTTTGCATCATGTAGATACGATTTTATAGTATTATTTTTTACATCAACTGAAAAGAGACCTGAAGAACGCGTTCCTACCCATAATGTGCCTTCATCTTCAAAAAGAGTCATCACTCGAAAGTTAGTAAAGTCGTCATTAAATGGGGCTGGTGTTATTTTATTATTATTAATTGATAACTGATAAATACCTCCGCTATAAGTACTAAAATATATAGTATCTTGATCAAATTGCGCAAAGCTTGTGATGTTATTGTTTTTCAACTCACTTGAAGTCTGAGTACTGAACTGACTGAACGTTGTCATATTAGGATCCCACCGATTTACGCCAGTGAAAGTTCCAATCCACATAATATTGTTACTATCCTCAAACAACGTAAAAACAAAATCATTACTTAAACTATGCGGATTACTTGCAGAATGCCTATATCTTTGAAAATAATCATTATTTTCATCATATATTAATAACCCTTTATCTGTTGCTATCCAAATGTTGCCTTGGCTATCTCGGTAAATTTTTTCAATCGTATTACTTAGCACAGAATTAAGATCAGACTCATCAAACATATAGTGTTGGTATGTATTTAAATTTAAGTTAAATTTTAATAAACCACTTTCTACTGTACCAATCCAAACAACACCTGCCTCATCATAAAAGAGTGAATTTATAAATTGAATAGAATTGGACTTTACATTAGGTTTAGTACTTTCTAGTGATTTTATAAAGTTGCCATTAATATCAAAAATTGAAACTCCACCGCCATTTGTTCCAACCCATATCTCTTGTTCTTTGGTTTCAATTATTGCATGAATAGTATTATGAGTGAGACTCTTGGTATTTCCCAAATCCTTCTTTATATGCTTTATTGACCATACATTGTTATTATTTGATAAAATATTTAAACCGTTCTCAGTACCAATCCAAATTTTTCCTTCACTATCATCAAACAATGCATTTACAGTATCATTAGTTAATGGTGTTACTTTAGTTTTTGTATCGAACCTAAGAAAATCTTGGCTATTTTCACGGTAAAGATTTAAGCCTCCGCCAAATGTTGCTACCCATAATTTTTCTTCTTTATCTATGATAATTCGACTAACAACATCTGAACTTAATGAGTTTGATAAGTCATTATCATGATGAAAGCTTATAAAATTATGGCCATCGAACCGAGATAACCCTTCAGAGGATCCAAACCACATAAAGCCATTTTTATCTTGAGCAATAGTACGGACAAACTTATATGACATTGGGTTGTCAACACCAAAGCCTTTAAACATCTTAATGTCTTGTGAGGCAACCAAGCAGCTAAAGCAGAGCATATAAAGAAACAAAAATATATTTTTCACAATGAGATAAGCTACCTAGTTTAAAATATGAAATGGGGAGTGATTTTGATATTGAAGCATAAAGACCACTATCTTAGCGAATAATGGTCATTTAAGTTATAGCATTATTGAGGTTCCACCCAATTATTAACGCTAATTGTCGTTACTTGATTAGTATCAAAGTTCATTTTCCAAATTAATGCATCTGATTCAAGACTCAACTTCCAAATTAATGCATCTGTTTCAAAGTCCATCTTCCAGATTAAGGCGTTTGTAGAAGCATTTGATTGAGCTGCCATATTAGGATCATTAAAACCCATTTTCCAAATTAATGCATCACCATTAAGTTGTTCTTGGTCAAGTTTCCAAATAAAGTCAGGTCCTAATCCTTCAACATAAAAATTACCATCTTGGTTAATATTTACCGGACCATAAAAATGCTCTTCATCACTTAAGTCTTTTGCAATATCTAGCGTATTATTAGCACAATTTAATGCTGCGCTCTCTATTGCATAATAAGCACTCACTAAGCCAGCACCTTGTTGAAATACACTATAACGCATACTGCCGTCTTGATTGTCTGCGCTATAAGCACTATCCATTAATTTACATTTAACTTGGTCTGGCGTTAATTCAGGGTTATCAGTTAACATTAAAGCCACAACACCTGAAACTACAGCGGCAGCTTGGGACGTTCCAGACATTTCAAAATAACGTCCACCATCATGATACTCAGGATGTTCGCTTACAATTTGTGAATCAAAAGCCATTAACCCAGAAATATGGCCGCCAGGAGCGATAATATCAGGCTTAACAAAGCCTTCAGGTGTTGGGCCAGCAGAACTAAATGTAGCGACTTTATCATCATTATAATTAAAAGCAGTATAGTTATCAGTCATTGCACCAACAGTAATGATATAAGGTACATTTCCTGGAACACCTATTGTCATTGGTGCAGAGCCTTTATTGCCGGCTGATGCAACAACAACTACGCCAGCTTGCCAAGCTTTCATTACCGCTTTGTTTAATGGATCTTCCCAGTAATTCGAACGAACAGGCCCACTAAATGACATATTTAAGATACGTAAATTTATTTGCTCTTTAACATCTAATGCCCAACTAATGCCACGTATAACGTCTGCATATGTTGCTTTACCTTCAGCATCAAAAGCCTTTATACCAACATGGGCAGCATTTGGCGCAACACCATATATTTGTCCGTAACTATCGTAATCACTATTTACTGCAATACTGGCAACATGTGTACCATGACCGCTCTCTTCAATTCCATGATTACTGACCGTATCATTTATCGCATCATATGTGCCCCACGCTTTATCTCGACCATATAAGTCAGTTGATAAACCAGATAAATGCTCAAGGCCAGTATCTAAAAAACCTATGGTTACGCCTTCACCAAAATTGCCAGTTTGATGCACATAAGTCGCATCTACTTGTTCAGTTACTACCGATTTAGGTTGCCACCTACGTTGACCATAAGTTTGTCCATTTAACTTAACTTTATGGTTGGTATTTATTGTTACCTTTTGCTTTTGTTGTAAGCTACTTAGTTGTTCATCAGTTAAATCAACAGCCACAGAGTCAATAATTTTTAACTCATGTGTAGGTATAACGCCCAATGCTTTTAAATTATCTTTTAATACAGAAAAATTTTTGGCACTGATGATATATGATTTTGATGTTTCATCGGTATTAGCTACCGATTTAAAACCTATGACCATTGCTAAGGTAAACACACCTGCAATAATTGAAAAATTTCTTATCTTATTTTGGTTCGAAGTGAACGACATTTTAATCCCCTTTGCCCGTTACATCTTATAAAGCTTTATTTAAAAACAGTAAGGTGAATAACTACATTTGTTTACAATAACTAACAACGACTGAAGTTATGTCGATATCACTCTATTTAGTCGCTTCATATAAAGCGATTTGTAAACATTATCACACCACTTAATAACTTTTAACTAGATATATCTATTTGTTTTTCATGTTAAGTAAACAAAAATATCCAGCGTATGTAAAAAGTTGGATATTTTCTTAATCATAAAACCAGCAGCGTTTGGCATTACAATAGTAGAGGTTGAATTTATATATATTTAAAGTTCATCCAGCTACATATCATGCTAAATAACACTGGTTATTTTTAAGGTTTAAAATGTTCGTTTTAAACTTTGCTCGATATTATCAGCAACTCAAAATGCCTCTAGCAAAAACACGACTTTTTTTCACATAAAAGCGACAAATATAAATTTAAGCCATATAAAACAGTGGATTATAAAAACAACCAATATTATCGCTTGTCGTAAATTTATCAAAAAAAGTCTTTTAATTGCTATTTACATTACTTTGAAAAAGCCATGCTTAATTTCGATGATTGATCATCCTACGAAAAAAACAATACGTCCGATGTGGTATTCAATGACTAGATTCAGCGTAAAAATAATGGGAGTTACCTTTAGATGAGAAATAACAAAATATTAGGGTTAAGTGTTTTATCACTTTCTATAATGGCCGCAACAAGCAACGCACAAACTTTTCAAGCAGAAGAAATACACCTTACACCTGTTAATGCAGTTAACACCTTAACAGCCGTAAATGCAGATTTTAGTCAATGGCGTGAAGATCAAAAATATCAAAACCATAACTTCACTGATCGTATAATTGTTAAATATAAAAATGGATTCGAAGCACAAACATTAAGTGGCTTTGCATCAGAGAAAGTATTACCAAAAGGTTTAGCGAAAAAAGCTGGCCATAGCTTAAAACATTTAAAGAAACTTAAAAATGGCCGCCATGTTATTTCCTTAGGTAAGCAAAAGCATATTAATGATGTAAAAGCTATGGTGCTTGAGCTGAACAGCCATGCAGATGTTGAGTTTGCTGAACCAGATTTAAAGCGTTACTTAATGGCGCAAAATCAGCCTTGGGGTATTGCTGACACGCAATCAGACCTGTTGTCTGATGATGATGCTGCCAATATGACAGTATGTGTAATCGATTCAGGTTACGAACGTGCTAACCCAGATTTAAATGCTAACAATGCCTCTGGTACTAACAATTCAGGTACAGGAAACTGGTACCAAAATGGAGGCTCTCACGGTACGCATGTTGCTGGTACTATTGCAGCTGTAAATAATTCAGAAGGTGTTGTGGGTATTATGCCTAACACTAATGTTAACTTGCATATTGTAAAAGTATTTAACGCTGCAGGCTGGGGTTACACGGGTGAATTAGTTGATGCGGTTGATACTTGTGTAGATAACGGTGCCAAAGTTATCAATATGAGTTTAGGTGGTGCTGGATCAAGTAACGCTGAACGTAACTCTTTACAAGCCGCAGCTGATGCAGGTGTTTTACTCATTGCAGCATCAGGTAACGACGGTGATGCAACATTGTCTTACCCTGCTTCATACGATTCTGTAATGGCGGTAGGCGCACTTGACCAAGGTCGTCAACATGCAGAGTTCTCTCAGTATACCTCTCAAGTTGAAATTTCAGCTCCCGGTGAAGCAATTTTATCTACCGTTGCTGGTGATGGTCGTTTAGGTTACATCACATTAGGTTCTACAACATATGGTAATGACGAAGTTGTACCACAAACTCATTATATTCAAAGTGGTGGTAGCTTTACGGTAAGTAACGTAAATAGCTCAGCCAATGGCGTTTTAGCCGCTTGTACACTTTCAGGTAGCAGCTATAGCTGTTCAAACGTATCAGGTAACATTTGTCTAGCTGAGCGTAATGATAACCAAAAAGGGAGTAACTACCCGGAAATAAACCCTGCAAAAGCTTGTGCTGATGCTGGTGCCTCTGGGGTAATTGTTTACAGTAACAGTGCTCGCCCTGGTCTTCAAAACCCATTCTTAGTTGATGCAAATACTGACGTCACCGTTCCTACTGTATCAGTAAATCGTGACTTAGGTTTACAACTTATGGGGCAGCTTGGTACAAATGCTAACTTAAACGTTGTAGGTGATCAGGATTATGCTTATTACAACGGTACATCAATGGCGACACCTCATGTTGCGGGTGTAGCGGCAATTGTTTGGAGTAATAATCCAAGCTGTACTGCGACAGAAGTTCGTAATGCATTAAAGTCAACTGCTATTGATTTAGGCACAGCTGGCCGTGACGATAAAACTGGTTTTGGTTTAGTTCAAGCAAAAGCTGCATCAGACTCGTTAGCTTCAAGTTGTGGTGGAACAACACCGCCACCATCAAGTGGTAATGTATTAGCGAACGGTGTGGCTAAAACAAATTTAGCGGGCTCAACTTCACAACAATTAAGCTTTACAATGGAAGTACCAGCAGGTGCAACAGACTTAAACTTTACTATGGCTGGTGGTAGTGGTGATGCTGATCTTTACGTTAAGTTTGGTTCTGCTCCTACAACATCAAGTTATGACTGTCGTCCATATAAAGGTGGTAATGCTGAATCTTGTCCAATTGCAACGGCACAAGCAGGAACATACCACATAAAAGTTATCGGTTATTCAGCGTTTTCTGGTGTTAACTTAACAGGTAGTTTTACTGAGCCTTCAACGGGTGGTGGCACAGCTACAGGTGGTAGTGCATCTGTAACAGACATCACTGTTGCACGTCGTGCTTGGACTTACTATACAATTGATATCCCAGCGGGTATGTCGACACTTGATTTTAATATGAGTGGTGGCTCTGGAGATGCAGACTTGTATATTCGTCGAGGTGCTAAACCAACAACCTCAACTTATGATTGTCGCCCATATAAAAGTGGCAACACAGAGGCTTGTGCGTTTACTAACCCAGTAGCTGATACATGGCATATAGGTATTTATGGTTATTCTGCTGCAAGCGGTGTTAGCTTAGACGTAACTTATAACCCATAAGTGGGATATAACTAGAACCCAACTAGTGTAGTAATTAGGGAAAGTACTTTGTGCTTTCCCTTTTTTTTGGCTTAAATTTAAATATATAACGTTATAACTTTATCTCAACAAAGCTTACCTACTTCACTTTTAAGTTTATATACAAAACCTTAAATGAAATATGAATTGTTCTCTTGATATACAGTGTTCAGCATTTATAGCACCAAATTTTTCTGGGTAAAATTAAAAAGCAAGCTTGCTATATCATTATCCTCATACCAGCTAAGATAATGAACCCGTGTTTGTAATGCGTTATTGAATAAGTACAAACGAACTCATAAACTTCATTCTTCGTGATTAACTTGCCCCCTCTAAAAAAGATTACTTCAAGGTCTCGCCAAAGTGTTAATATAGTTTTATAAAGTATTAAGCTGAGCAGGTATTTAATACCCTTTCACTTTTTAAGTGTCTGTTTTGGCAAAAAAGGAAAGTAATCTAAAAGCTCGAACTCAATCCACATAAATTTATTACACACATACAACACCTTATAAAATTTCAGGAATGTACAGATGAAACAAAACAATAAAACTGTACTGTTATTCGATCTAGATGGAACATTGCTTGACAGCGCACCAGATCTAGCAAAAGCAGTAAACCATATGTTAGTAACACTCAATTTAAAAGAGTTCTCACAGGAAGTTATTCGCGGCTGGGTAGGTAATGGTGCTAGAACTTTAGTTGAACGTGCGTTAAAGCATTCAATTAAGCATAATGTTCTTAATAAAACATTCAGTGAAGCGGAAATAAGTAGCGCATTAGGGATATTTTTAAAGTATTACGAACATAACCTTTGTAGAGAATCTGTATTATATCTGTCTCTTATACACATCTCCGAGCCCACGAGACCAGAGAGGATCTCG
>OJGC01000387.1_pt1 | contig 12214 bp, 8 predicted proteins | sample 1594471 | NCBI WGS metagenome assembly OJGC01 (sample SAMN05416804, study PRJEB24817) | seawater metagenome | isolation source: Sea water | place: Canada:Atlantic | collected 2013-11
GGCGCATACCGCCGATAAACCCCGCCTAAAATAACTGCGGGATTATAGCGACTTGGCCAGCAAGTGAACAGGAATTTTGAGAGCAATCCCCAGTGTGGGCTTGATTGTTTTAACTAAAGCGCTAAAAACGCGCCCCTTTCAAGTGCCGAGGCCTAAGCCCAAACACGACCAAAGTGACGAAGTAGACCGCCACGCCAGCTCCAACAATCGCCGACATCCAGCCAATCCGCTGCCAAGTGCCCCACTCCAGCCATTGCTGTGCATCTCCCATCATAAAGTACATCACCACAAACAACGCCCCGTTTGCAATGAGTACCTTAAACGCGAACCCTAACCAACCTGGCTGCGCTTTGTAATGCCCTGTCGCTTTTAAACCGCGATACAGCATATAGGCATTAAAGAACGCCGATAGCGACGTTGCCAGAGCAAGCCCAGCATGTTGAAACGGGCCAACTAGGGCGAGGTTCAAAACCATATTCACTGCCATCGCCTGAATACCAATTTTCACAGGCGTCTTAGTATCTTGACGGGCGTAATAACCCGGCGCGAGAACTTTAATCAGCATAAAAGCAAATAAACCAATGCCATACGCCTGCAAGCTAAGCGTCATCTTGCCAATATCATATGGAGTGATTTCACCATGAAAAAAGATCGTCGCCATTAACGGCGTCGCCAATACGACTAACGCCAACGCAGCAGGTAACGCTAATAAGAAAATCATCCGCGTCGCCCAATCTAGGGTTTGAGCGAAATGTGCTGAATTGTTTTCAGCATGCTTCTTCGATAACGCTGGCAAGATCACTACGCCAATCGCAATGGCAAAAATACCCAGCGGCAAGTTATTCAGACGGTCTGAGTAATACAGCCAGCTAACACTACCAGGCTCTAAGAAAGAGGCTAACAAGGTGTCCAATAACAAATTGATTTGGCTAACAGAAACCCCAAATAACGCAGGCCCCATCAAGCGTAATATGCGCCCTACACCTTCTTGCTTTGGCTGATAAGTTGGGCGCACTAATAAGCCCAAACGCGCAATAAACGGCAATTGAAATAAGAACTGCAACGCTCCTGCCATAAAAACGCCCCAAGCCAAGGCGTACAAAGGTTCGATAAACCAACTGGTCATCACCAAGGTCGAAAATATCAGGCACACATTAAGCAACACAGGGGTAAACGCAGGCACTGCAAAGCGACCATAGGCATTTAAAATACTGCCAGCAAAAGCGGTAAGAGAAATAAACAGCAAGTAGGGAAAAGTAATACGAAGCAAATCACCCGTTAAGGCAAACTTAGCCTCATCACCGCTAAAGCCAGGTGCAAACACATACGGAAGCCAAGGTGCTAATAACAATGCCAGTATCGTTACCAAAAAGAGAGCAAGACCAAGTACCCCAGAAACACTGGCGATTAGCATCTTAACTTCAGCCACACTGCGCTGGCTCTTGTATTCAGATAGCACAGGAACAAACGCAACTGAGAACGCGCCTTCGGCAAATAAGCGACGTAAAAAATTGGGAATTTTGAACGCTACAAAAAAAGCATCCGCACGGGCACCAAAATACTGCGCTACAACCACATCTCGAACCAAGCCTAAAACACGGCTCAGCAGAGTCATAATACTGACAATGCTAGAAGACCTTGCTAATGAAGTCTTCTTTTCGGGTTTAGGGGCTGTGTTCGACTGTGAGTCAGGCATGGAGCTTCCGTGCTGGAATGTAGGTACGTTAAATAGATTTGCACCATTAAGACCTGCTTTGCTTAACAGTGCTCTGTATGTGAGCGCGCTATTTAATTAGTGCGCTATTTAATTTAGTGCACAATTTAATTTAGTGCTCTACTAAATACTACTTGTCGTCAGTCGCACGCTTTACACGAATTGTCTGACCTGCAATTTCTGTAGCATTCAACGACTTCATCGCAGCCTTACCATTACCCGGCCCTGGCATCACCACAAAGCCGAAGCCTTTAGATTCACCCGTTTGTGCGTCCATTACCAAGGTGCATTCTGCCACTTCACCAAACGGAGCAAATAATGCTTCTAACTCTTGTTCGGTCAAAGTACGAGCAAGATTGCGGATTAATAATTTCATAGGGCGACCTAATTTTATGAGTATGACGAAAAAGCCTAATAAAGCTTCAAATTTATATGCGCCATCTTACCAGAGAATGTAATAACTACTTAGCCGAAAATCCAACTCATAAACTGATCAAAAAAAGTACAGTTTAAGTATGGCATAGAAATATCTGCACAGGGATAGGATAAAAACCTAGAAAGTAAAGTTATGCCATTAGTTATGCCCGCAGTTATCCACAATATCTGTGGATAGAATAATGATAACTGGCGTCATTATCTCTAAATAGCGTTTATTTTTTCTAAAAACAAGTCTTGTAATGAATAAAAATAGAAAATAATTATGACTTTCCGAAGTCTAAATATTTATCCAAAAAAATCCCCTAAGCCATTGACTTTATTGGCTTTAAGCCAATTCAAACAATTGTTCGAAAAAGCAACAATCTAAGGCGATAGCTGATTCTATATGGGCTGCAAGGGGTTATAAATATTTTATACCCATACTTATACACAGATACTGTTGGTAACTTGCATTTACTAAAGAAAATCGTACGTGTGGATTAATTACTCAGAATAAGACAAGGGGAGATAGAGAGAGGGATGATTCAAAATGTGGATGAAAATAAACGTAAATGGGCAATATAAGACTGTTAAGTAAAAACCAGACTCATATCGCCTCGAACAAAGCAGAGTAAAGCTAAAGCAGAACTTTCATCGCATCAATCAATGGAGGGTTCTTTTCTGCAACTGAATCAATCGCCGTTTTATGTAAGCGGCGTTTGTTTTCTGCAAAAATACCCCGGCTTTTAGTGAATGTTTTTGCGTAAGCTAAAGTGCCTTCAAATAAAGCATCAGCACTGTCGAAGGTCTGCTCAACCGCATGATCTTCTTTTAGCTCTGCGCCTGATAAGCGACGGCCTGATAGCATCATTTCATTAAAGCGATACATAGGTATCGCTTTTAAGATCACATCGATCATGCCTGGTATAAAGGGAATATTCATATCGACTTCAGGGAAGCAGAAGAATCCACGATCTGAGCGCATAAAACGGAAATCACACGCACATGCAAGCACGCTGCCATTACCAAAAGTATGGCCATTAATGGCAGCTATCACCGGCATTGGGTATTGCATCATTAGGGTGTAACAGGCGTCCATGGTATGCAAAAATTCTTTCACATCATCATGCTTGCCATTTTGAATACTTCCCATCATCCACGGCACATCAATACCTTGGCTCCAGCTCTTTTCATCACTTGAAGCAAGAATCAGTGCTTTGTTGCCTTTATCTTCTTCAGCTTGCTTCAACAAATTTAAAAGCTGCTTGGCGAATTCAAGATTATGGGCGTTTTTGCCATTATCCATGGAAATAATCGCAACCTTACCTTCGTTGCGCAAACTCATTACAGACATATTCGGTACTCTTTAAATACTAATTTTATTCGTCAATTAAACCCGCTAAAGGCGCTACTGTACCACGAACATAAGCATCTGCCTCTTGCACAAACAAGTCGGGCATTAAATCTGTTTTATCACTTTCAGGATTTGCACGATATTGTTCAAAATTGTCTACACCACGTGTACGCAAGAAATCTTCATCGATTAAGAGCTGCCCTGTGACTTCACGATTCTCTGTTTTAAGCAGCGCAAATGCCGCATCAGCCATAATTTTAGGCGCCCGCGCACGATCAAACGATTGCTTGCCACCAAAAGACGTTGCAGCCGTATGTATCACGGTACGAGGCCAAAGTGCGTTTACAGCGATTCCATAACGCTTAAACTCATCAGACATGCCCATCGTTAGCATAGACATGCCGTATTTTGTTAGTGTGTAAGGCGAGTGATTACGCATCCAGCGACGGTCTAAATCAAGCGGTGGAGAGAAGCTTAAAATGTGTCCATTTTCTGATTTTTTTAAATACGGTAATGCTTTCTGGCTAAGTAAGAATACCGCACGAAAGTTAACCTGCATCATAAGATCAAGTTTCTTCAGTGGTGTAGATTCAACACCCGCTAATGCAATGGCACCTGCGTTATTAATGATGGCATCGATACCGCCAAATTTCTCTACAGTAGCTTTAATTAAACTATCAATGTCTTCTTCACTGCGCACATCCACTTTAACCGCTAAACCTTGGCCACCGGCTTCTTCAACTTCTTTAACTACCGAATGAATAGTACCTTCAAGTTTAGGGTGCGGCTCATCCGACTTAGCTGCAATAACAATATTGGCGCCCTCTGCAGCACAAGCCAATGCAACTTCACGACCAATACCACGGCTAGCACCTGTGATAATAATGGTTTTATTTTTCAATGAACTCATAAAAAATTCCTTAATCTAAAATCAAATTTCGATATATTATTCAGATGTATCAGCTGTAATCTGAATCAATTTCTGGCGGCCTTTAACTTGATCGCCCGCCTGTACCAATACTTCTGCAATGATTCCTGCAACACCCGCTTTTAGCGGATGCTCCATTTTCATGGCTTCTAACACAGCAAGAGTTTGACCCACTTCAACCACATCGCCAGCCTTCACCATGACATCAACCATGCCACCATCCATCGAGGCGAGTACTTGATCCGATCCGCCTTTGTTTTTCTTAGCTGATTGCAAGCTGATATCAGTAAACGTTAAATTGCCATAAGCGGCTGCTAGATGAATTTGCTCACAACCTAAAGCTTCAATTTCTACACTATTACTGCTATTGGTGCGGCTATACACAACCGAACGAACGACATCATCAAATAAATACGTTAGTGAGTTTTCAGTCTGCTCGATGATTTCAAGTGATGCCTGTTTCTTGCTGTCAGCTGCATCAACATAAGAAATTTTAATGTGATTATTAACCGCGGATAATTCAAGTTCGAAGACTTCATCTTCACAAGATAATTTCAATACTCGACTGCCAACGTTATTATTCTGCCAGCCCGTGCTGCTATTATTTTTATTAGAAACAGCATCTTTCTTTACCGAGAAAAGTGCCGCCGCTAAAGCAACTTCTTTAATTTGGGCTTTTAACGGCTTTAAACTAGCATCATTATTAAAATCTTCACCAATAAATGCCGTGGTTGCTTCACCATCTATAAAAGTTTTATTTTTTAAAATAGCCGCCAAAAAAGCACGGTTATCTTTAATACCTAATAAATGGCTATCTTCTACCGCACGCACTAAACGGCGACGAGCTTCTTCACGGTTTTCACCGTAAGCAATAATTTTAGCTAGCATAGGATCATAAAAAGAACTCACAGCTTGACCTTGTTTAATACCCGCTTTTATACCGGAGTCGATTCGAACTCCATCACCAGAAGCTGGCTGCCACAAGTTTAATAACCCCGTTTGTGGAATAAAATTCGCACCCGGATCTTCTGCGTACAAACGCACTTCCATCGCATGGCCTGTTAGCGTGACATCTTCTTGGGTGATCGAAAGTTCATCTCCAGCTGCTACACGTAATTGCATTGCCACTAAATCTAAACCGGTAATCAATTCCGTTACTGGATGCTCCACCTGCAAGCGTGTATTCATTTCTAGAAAATAGAAATTGCCTGCGCTATCGGCTAAAAATTCTACCGTGCCTGCGCCAACATAGTTACACGCTTTTGCCGCATTAACCGCAGCCTCACCCATGGCTTGACGCATTTCTGGGCTAACAAAAGGAGACGGCGCTTCTTCAACGACTTTTTGGTGACGACGCTGCACAGAACAATCACGCTCACCTAAATAAACCGTATTGCCATATGAATCAGCAAAGACTTGAATTTCAATATGGCGCGGCTGCAGAACCGCTTTTTCAATAATTAATTCCCCACTACCAAATGCATTCAAAGCTTCAGAGCGTGCTGATTTTATTAACTCATCTAAATCTTTAGCATCGGTCACTAAACGCATACCACGACCGCCACCACCAGCACTCGCTTTCAGCATTACCGGCATACCGATTTCAATCGCAGCTTTCTTTAAAACGTCTTCATTTTGATCGGCACCTTCGTAACCTGAAATACACGGTACACCCGCAGCAATCATGGCGATTTTTGATTGGCGCTTGCTACCCATTAAATCAATAGCGTCAGGGCGTGGGCCAATAAAGGTTATTCCTGCATCAACACAGCTTTTTGCGAAAGCAGAGTTTTCAGATAAAAATCCGTAACCAGGATGAATCGCATCTGCGCCTGTTTTTTTTGCCGCTGCGATTATTTTGTCGGCAACTAAATAACTTGCGCCAACGGGTGCCCCGCCAATGCAAATAGCTTCGTCAGCTATCGCGACATGCGGTGCATTGCTATCGGCTTCTGAGAAAACTGCTACTGTACGATAGCCCAAAGACTGTGCTGAACGAATAACCCGAACAGCAATTTCACCACGGTTAGCGACAAGAACTTTAGTAAAACTCATTACGCGGTCTCCTCTGAAGAATCAGCAACTGGAATATTTGCCCAAGCGGGTAAACGTTTTTGCATAAAGGCAGCACCGCCTTCACGACCTTCGCCCATAACGGCATCGGCAAAATCTTCGGCTGCTTGATCAAGCAATGAATTTATATCTTGCTTATCCACATTATGAATTAACGCCTTAGTAGCTTGTGAAGCTTGCGGTGCACATTTAGTTGCAAGCGTTACAGCTTTATTCACCGCGTCTTCAAGTTGATCATTGTCTTCTACAACTTGATGAATCAGACCTAAGCTCATCGCTTCTTGTGCTTTAATTCGATTACCGAATAACGCCAGTCGGCGGGTTTGTGTTAAACCAATTCGTTTCACAACAAATGGGGCAATTTGCGCTGGAATAATACCCAATGAGGTTTCGGGTAAACCAAATTGAGTTTTTTCAACGGCAATCGCCAAATCCGAAACACAGGCCAAACCGAAACCACCGCCTAATACCGCCCCCTCTAAAGCGCAGATAACTGCAGCGGGAAGATAATCGGCTTTGGTGATCATATGGCCAAAGGCACGGTTCAATTCAACAAGGGCTTTTTTATCAGCACCTGCTGATTGCATATCTTTAATGTCGCCACCGGCGCAAAAGTTGCCATTACCACCGCTAATAATTAATACGCGATAATTTTCGCTTTCAACTTTTTCCATCACGGCCATTAATTCATTCACCATTTTTAGGTTCATGGCATTGGCAAGTTTTGGTCGGTTTAGCATCACACGTAATACAGGTTTTTGGTCTTCTATTACTAATGTTTCAAATTCCGGTGTTTCAAATTCTTGTTGGTTCATTTAAAAATCTCTATTAGCTATTACGCCCGTCAATGTGCTTGCGCTCGGCATGAAGTTATCCTTGTACGGCACGCTGTGAATACGTCGCTTCGCTCTCCCTGTAAGCTCTGCTATAACATCCATGTTATAGAAGGCCTACAACGATAAACTCCAAACCTCACCGCACATTAACTACGCTTTAGTTAAATTCTTTCGCAAGTTTAATTGCATGCAGCGATTCAACAGTAACTATATTTACGTTCTAATTACTTACGCTTCTTCGGCAAAATATCCATGTACTTACAGATAATTCCGATCATGATTTCATCTGCACCACCACCGATGGAAGCTAAGCGGTTATCGCGATAAAAACGAGAAACGACGTTATCCCACATAAAGCCCATACCGCCCCAATACTGTAAGCAGCTGTCTGCAACTTCACGTACAAGGCGACCCGACTTTAATTTCGCCATCGATGCTAAACGCGTCATATCTTGCTTGTTTAAATACCCTTCACACGCTTGGTAAACCATACAACGCAGCGCTTCTACTTCCGTTTGAAGCTCGGCCATACGGAAGTGAATCACCTGATTATTGATTAGCGGTTGGCCGAAGGTTTCACGCTCTCGGCAGTATCCAATCGTGCTATCAATGCAAATTTCCATCGATTTCAAAGACATCGCTGCAACGTACATACGCTCTTCTTGAAACTGCATCATTTGCATCATGAAGCCAGCGCCTTCACAACCAATTAAGTTTTTCTGCGGTACGCGAACATTGTCGAAAAATACTTGCGCCGTATCTGATGAACGCATACCGAGCTTGTCTAATTTTTCAGAGAAACTAATGCCTTCTAAATCCATTGGCACGACGATCAATGATTTATTTTTATGCGCTTTGTCGTCAGAGGTATTGGCTAGCAAGCAAATAAAGTCGGCTTGTGTGGAATTAGTGATCCACATTTTTGTTCCATTAATGATGTAATCATCGCCGTCTTTAGTGGCTGTAGTTTTAATAGCAGCAACGTCTGAACCTGCACCGGGCTCACTCACGCCAATACACGCAACCATGTCACCAGCAACTGCAGGGGCTAGGAAGGTTTCTTTGATGTAGTCACTACCAAAACGCGCTAACGCAGGCGTAGCCATACAGGTCTGCACACCAATCGCCATGGGAACACCACCACAAATGATGCCACCAAATTCTTCAGCCGCGGCCATTTCGTATGAGAAATCTAATCCCATGCCACCAGCAGATTCGGGCTTAGAAATACCGAGCAGACCTAAATCGCCCATTTTTTTGAATAATTCTTTCGCTGGAAAAATGCCATCTTTTTCCCACTGTTCGATATTAGGATTGATTTCGTTCTCTACAAAATTACGAACGGTTCTTTTAATTTCGTTGTGTTCTTGAGTCAGGATCATTTTATTATTCCCATTACTTAATTTTTAATTTATATAACTGCGCTTTAGAAGCGCGATACGCCAAAACTATTACTTTGAAGAGAACGATGCTTTTCTTCATCACACATGTCTAATAGCATTATCATTAACTTGCGCGTATCGCGTGGGTCGATTAAACCGTCATCCCAAATGCGTGCTGTGCCAAACAAAGCCGTTGAACCCGCTTCTAATTTCGCGGCCGTCATTTGCTCAATTTGATCCAGCATTTTCTCATCTGGCTCTTGGCCCATTTTCAACTGTTTCTCTTCCGTCACAATGCGTAAAACTTTACCCGCTTGCGCACCACCCATAACCGCCGTCTTGCTGTTTGGCCAAGCAAAAATAAATCGAGGATCTAAACCACGACCACACATTGCATAGTTACCTGCTCCGTAAGAACCACCAATCACAATCGAGATTTTAGGCACACGCGCATTCGCAACCGCTTGCAACATTTTAGAACCGTGCTTAATAATGCCGCTCTTTTCCGAATCAGTACCGACCATGAAGCCCGTAGTATTGTGCAAGAACAAAAGTGAAACTTGGTTCTGATCACACAGCTGAATAAACTGCGCCGCTTTATTTGCGCCCTTCGCCGTAATCGGGCCATTGTTACCAATGATGCCTACCGCATGCCCTGCGATTTTGATAAATCCACACACAGTCTGAATATCAAAGTCGGGTTTAAAGTCTTGGAAGTTACTGCCGTCCGCAATGCGCGCCACGACTTCACGAACATCATAGGGTTTCTTAGAATCACACGGCACAACACCTAATAATTCATCCGCACTGTATAGAGGTTCGTCATACGTTTTTTCAGCGCGTTTATCGAAGCATCCAGCCACTTGATCATTCCAAGGAAGACCTGCCATTACCTCACGAGCAATCCGCACACCATCGGCATCATCTTCGGCTAAATAGTCTGCCGTACCCGCTTCATAGGCATGCAATTCCGCACCGCCTAACTCTTCATCTGTTGCGATTTCACCCGTTGCCGCTTTTAGCAATGGCGGACCTGCTAAAAACATTTTTGTCTTATTGCGCACAGCAATAATAAAATCAGAAAGCCCTGGCTGATAAGCACCACCCGCTGTTGCATTACCATGCACAACAGTAATTTGCGGAATACCTGCCGCCGATAAGCGCGCTTGGTTAGCAAAGGCCTGCGCGCCCGGAACAAAAACATCCGTTGCGTACTGCAAGTTTGCACCACCAGATTCTGCCAAAGTAATGATCGGCAACTTATTCGCTCGCGCAATTTCTTGAATGCGTAATGTTTTATCCAAACCAGCAGGAGAAATAGTTCCCCCTTTAATCGCACTATTATTTACTTGAATCATGCAACGCGCACCAGCGACATAACCGATGCCAGCAATAATTCCGCCACCTGCGCCACTGCCGTCTTTATCGTCGTGCATCTTCAAACCCGCAAGAGAACACAATTCCAAAAAGTTAGAACCTGCATCTAATAAAAGATTTAAACGTTCACGGGGTAAAAGCTTTCCACGCTTACGAAATTTATCTTTAGCTTGTTCGGCTTTTTCTAAAACCTTGGTTTCTACCGCACGAAATTCATCAATCGCAATCTGCATTGCAGCACAATTGTTGGCAAAGTCTTCGCTATGGGTTGCAATTTCTGAAGTTAAAATAGCCATTACGCTGCCCCATTCCCGTTTTTGTTATTGCTCTCGTAATTATTGGTATTTGAATTCACTGATTCCAATAATGCTCGATAATTTTCTTCAGCTTGTTTTGCTATTTTTGCAGGAACGGCAATCGGCATATCCAACAACTGCTGCGCCATTGCTTTACCTTGAGGATCAATACGCAAGCTTGCGATACCGCCTCCCCCTAATGCTTGCTCTAACATTAAGTTAAATGCATTCAGTCCGGGTAATGCATACAATTTCACATCACTATTCTCACTCATAATATGAGATAAATAGTGACGGATTTTTTCTGGCTGAACAGCGCTTTGAATAAAAGATAAATACGCAGGGTCGCGGGCCAAAATTCCAACATTACAGTGGTCACCTTTATCGCCGCTGCGCGCCATGGCAAGATTGATAAGCGAAGTCGTTGCATCGTAAAGGCCCACATCTAAATCAACAATTCCACTATCATTAATTAATGCAGTCGAAGCTTGTACACCACCCGCTAAACATTCGCCTTGCGCAATGGCGACAGATGAGAACTGATCATTTAACGTAACGGACACCTCTATCTGGTTTTTAGGCCATAAAAACGAAAACAATCGAATCATCGGGCTCGGCTTAGGACGACCTCCAACCAACCCAGTCAAACCCGGCGCCATCGCCGTAGCTGCTTGTGCAATCTCACGAGCAAAAATACCCAAGGCTTTTTTATCTTGATGATGCGTAGCAATTTTAACGACCACTTCACGATTATTAAATGCTTGAGAGTGCTCGCCGTAAGTTGTTTCACTGCCCAAGACTTCAATATCGGTTGCCGTAAAATCTTCCAAGCCCATAGCATTAAAAATTACGCTCACACGTTCAATAATACTTTCAGCTACACGCTGACCTTTCTCTACGGCTTGTCGACCACCAATCATGAACGAGGCATTACAACGATAACCATCCATATAAGTTGCGCTGACTTTATAATGATCCGAAGGCGATCGTCCTTTTGCACCCGAGACTAAAACATGATCTTCATCCAACTGCTCTAATTGAACTTGAGTGAAATCACAGGTCACATCAGGCAATAGATATTGCGAAGGATCACCAATTTCGTACAGTACTTGTTCGCCAACCGTGCCAACAGAAATCAATCCGCCTGTCCCTTCTGGTTTACTCACAATAAAAGAGCCATCAGCGACACACTCAACAATTGGAAAGCCCATATTGGCGTAACCCGCTTCCACCAACTGCCAATCAGTAAAATTACCGCCGGTGCATTGCGCACCACACTCAATTACATGCCCTGCTAAAGAACCTTGTGCAAGCTGATCATAATCTGTTTCAGACCAATCAAATTCATGCATTAACGGCCCTAGTACAACCGCACTATCGACCACTCGACCGGTAATGACGATATCCGCACCGGCGTTCAATGCATCACGTACCGCGCTGGCGCCTAAATAACTGTTTACGCTTAAACACTGCTCTGGAAATTCTTCACCAGAAAACATTTCAACCACACCTGCATCAGCAAACTCCTGCTGGCGCTTAACTAAATTATCCCCTTCAACCGCGGCCACTTTTAAATCGATACCCGCGTTATCAATGGCTGCCTGTAACGCCGCCACGCAGCTCTGTACATTCACTCCACCGGCATTACTCACGACTTTAATGCCTTGCTCAGCAATTGGCTTAAGCAAGCGCTCTAGGGTCATCACGAAGTCCGGTGCAAAACCCGCATCAGGATTTTTCATCCGTGCGCCCGCCATAATCGACATGGTTACTTCAGCCAAGTAATCAAAAACCAAATAATCCAACTGGCCTTTGTGAACCAATTGCTGAGCTGCCA
>OJGC01000394.1_pt1 | contig 11924 bp, 11 predicted proteins | sample 1594471 | NCBI WGS metagenome assembly OJGC01 (sample SAMN05416804, study PRJEB24817) | seawater metagenome | isolation source: Sea water | place: Canada:Atlantic | collected 2013-11
TTTCACAATTAAAAACGTACTTAGATACACAAATCATTGGCCAGCCAGAGCTTACACAAGCACTACTTATTGCTATTTTAGCTGATGGTCACTTATTAGTAGAAGGCCCTCCTGGGCTTGCAAAAACACGTGCAGTTAATGCACTTGCTAAAGGCATTGAAGGCTCATTTCAGCGCGTACAGTTTACGCCAGATTTATTACCAGCTGATGTAACAGGTACCGATATTTACCGCCAACAAACTAGCGAGTTTGTATTTGAAAAAGGCCCTCTTTTTCATAACCTAATTTTAGCTGACGAAATTAACCGTGCACCAGCCAAAGTACAATCAGCACTATTAGAAGCCATGGCAGAGCGACAAGTAACCGTGGGTAAAAATACCTATCCGCTTAGCGAGCTGTTTTTAGTTATGGCAACGCAAAACCCGCTAGAGCAAGAAGGCACATACCCGTTACCAGAAGCCCAGCTGGATCGCTTTTTACTGCACCTAAGTATTGACTACCCTGGCGCAGAGCATGAGCTTGATATACTGCGTTTAACACGTGGCGAAGCGCTTAACGAGCAACAACCAGTAATGCAAAAAATTAGTCAAAGCGACTTATTTGCAGCTCGTAAAGAAATATTAGGCCTTTATTTAGCAGAGCCGCTTGAGCAATATTTAGTACAACTTATTATTGCTACCCGTGAAGGCGCTAAATTAGATGCGCAACTAGGTAGCTGGATTGAGTTTGGTGCAAGCCCGCGTGCAACAATAGCACTTGATAAATGTGCTCGTGCTCATGCATGGCTTCAAGGCCGTGACTTTGTAGCACCTGATGACATTCAAGCTGTTGTGCATAACGTACTGCGTCATCGCATTATTTTAAGTTACGAAGCCCAAGCCGATGGCATTACTAAAGATCAAGTAATAAGCCGTATAGTTGAACTTGTAGCCGTACCATAAGTTATGCAAAAACAATTAGAAACCCAAGCATGGCTCAAACAGAGCCATAGCCACGGTGTTAATTTAGCACTCAAAGAGCTGATGTATTACAAAGCCAAAGCGCAATTGCTTGAACTTGCCCCTAAGGTAAAAATAAAAAATACCTTAACAGGACAATACCTTGCACCGCACAAAGGCCGAGGAATGGAATTTGCCGAAGTGCGACATTATCAGCAAGGTGACGATATTCGCTCTATTGATTGGCGAGTTACTGCGCGTACCGGCGAGACTCACACAAAGCTCTTTCAAGAAGAAAAAGAGCGCCCTGTGTTTGTATTTACTGATTTTTCAAACTCAATGCTGTTTGGCTCAAAGTTACTGTTAAAGTCGGTGCAAGCTGCGCATATAAGCGCCCTTGTTGCATGGTCGGCGTGTCAGCGCGGCGATAGAATTGGCGGTATTGTGTTTAATCAGCACTCGCATTTAGAGCTAAAACCCAGCGCCCGTGAAAAAGCAGTCCTTAAGCTTTGTCATAATTTATGCGACAACCACCAGCAAGCGCTTAACAATATTGATAAAACAGCCACTAACAACTTTAGCGATAACCTAAAGCGCCTTAACCATTTAGCAAAACCAGGCAGCTTAGTGTATTTAGTGTCTGATTTTAATGCTCTGGATGATGCCAGCTTTAAGCAACTTGAAATATTAAGCCGCCACTGCGAGCTGATTGGTTGCCACATAAGCGATCCGTTTGAGCATCAGTTACCTGCGTTTAAGCAAGCCGTTACTGTTAATGCAAATGGTCAAGACTTTGCCCTACCATTAATGGATAACAGCTTTAGAGAACGTTTTGCTAAAAATGCTGAGCAAGCATTTAGCGCACGCTTTAATCGCCTAACTAAATCGGGTCTTAATTTAATATCATTCAATGCTGCAACACCGCTTGAGCTGCAATTAGTGAGAAAATAACCATGCAAACCAATCCACTCGATGGCCTGCACGATATAATAGCGCCAAGCCAAGTTAATTGGTGGCCACTCGCCCCTGCTTGGTGGGTTATTATTGCACTGCTGTTTTTAGCATTGTGCGCAGCTATTTATATATTTTATAAAAAACATAAATTTAAAAAGCCTAAACACTACGCAATACAATTGAGCCAAAGTGAGCAAAACCCTCAGCAACTGCATATTATTTTGAAACGTTTAGTGATTGAATATTACGACAAGCGACTTGCTGCGCAATCTACCTCTAAATGGTGCACAACACTTAATACACTCACCGGTTTAAGCTTTACAGAACAAGAAATACTAAGCTTGTATAACCCCAGTCAAAAAGATACAACACTGTGCGAAAAATTTCGCCAAGGTATTAAGCAATTTAAAATAAAGGAGTCAGTAAATGTTTGAATTTAGCTGGCCATGGTTATTTTTATTACTACCCTTGCCTTTATTACTTTTACTATTAAAACCCGCAGCAAGTAATGCCAGTACGCGTTTACGTATACCCAGTTTTGCAAAGCACAATTTAACCAGCCAAAGCATTGAGCCACACGCACGACGTTTAAATCCCCTCGAGTGGGTAATTTGGTTATTACTTGTTACTGCTGCTGCCAATCCAACATGGTTAGATGAGCCAATTTCATTACCAAATGAAGGACGCGATATAATGTTAGCAGTTGACTTATCAGGCTCGATGACCGAACAAGACATGGCTTATAATGGCCAATATGTTGACCGCCTTACCATGGTAAAAGCTGTACTCAGTGATTTTATAGAGCAACGTCAAGGCGACAGGCTTGGGCTGATATTATTTGGCGACACCGCGTTTTTACAAACCCCGCTCACGCGCGACGTTAAAACAGTAAGTAAAATGCTCAGCGAAGCCCAAATTGGTTTAGTGGGGCGCGCAACAGCCATTGGTGATGCATTGGGTCTTTCGGTAAAACGCTTTGCCAATAAAGATGAAAGTAACCGAATTGTGGTGCTATTAACCGACGGACAAAATACCGCTGGTAATTTAAACCCAGAAGATGCCCTACTGCTAGCTCGCGAAGAAGGTATTAAAGTGTACACCATTGGTGTTGGCTCAGATAATCCGCGCGGCTTTAGTCTCTTTAATGTGGGAGGCTCTAGTGGCAGTAATTTAGATGAAAGCTTGCTTAAAAAGATTGCCGAGCAAACTGGCGGGTTATACTTTAGAGCCAAAGATGTAGCTGGCCTTCAACAAATTTACGCAGAGCTTGATAAGCTTGAACCTATTAGCGCTGATGAACAAACATTTCGCCCACAAAGCTCATTATTTTACTACCCGTTACTTATCGCTATTTTACTTATTAGCTTAAAAGTAATGCTTAGTACACTGCGTGCATTAAAGGAGCCAAACTAATGGATTTTGAATTTATTCGCCCCGCTCTTTTATGGTTACTCATACCTGCTGTGGCATTATTTTTTGTTGCCTTAATTAAGCATAAAAAAACCACCAGTGAGCAGCTAATTGCACCGCATTTAGCACAATTTATAATGAGCGAAGCAAACACTAAAGCCAGCCAGCCACTTTGGCTAGTTGCTTTATTTTGCAGCCTTGGCATTTTATTTAGTGCTGGGCCTAGCTTTGAGAAAAAACAAGTTCCTGTATTTCAAAGTAAAAGTGCCCGTGTAATTGTTATGGATATGTCGTACTCAATGTACAGCACCGATATTTTGCCAAATCGTTTAATGCAATCACGCTTTAAAGCGCTTGATATGATTGAGCTATTTAAAGAAGGTGATACCGCGCTTGTAGCTTACGCAGGCACGGCCTATGTAATTTCGCCACTAACAAACGATGCCACAACACTCAGTAATTTAATTCCAAGCTTAAGCCCTGAAATAATGCCAGACAAAGGCTCAAACGTTTTAGCCGGTCTTGATATGGCCAAAGAGCTATTAACGCAAGCGGGTTATATTGATGGCGACATTATTTTAGTAACCGACGGTATTGATCAACAAGAACAAAGCGACGTGAGTAGCTTTACCAGTAACACCCAATATAGATTAAATATTTATGGTGTAGGTACCGCTCAAGGCGCACCAATTAAGTTACCTGAAGGCGGCTTTTTGAAAGACAGATACGGCCAAATTGTAGTACCTACAATTAATGCCTCTCAGCTTAAAAATTTAGCATCAAGCAGCGGCGGTAAATTTGCTAGTTACCAACCTAGCAATAACGACATAAATACGTTTGCTCCAAATGCGCAGAGTGAATTATTGAAAGACGAAAAACAAAGCCACGCACTTTGGCGAATAGATGCAGGTATTTACGGACTCTTGTTATTACTGCCATTTGGTTTGTATTTATTTAGACGCGCTGCCTTGTTAGGCGCATTTTTAGCTTTTGGTTTTTTACCGCAACAAAATGCGTATGCCGTAGAGCTCCCTACTCTTTTGCAAAATGCAGATCAACGTGCATTAGAGGCTTACAATAATAAAGAATACGATGCAGCAACACAGGCGCAATCGAGTGAGTTGAAAGGCGCGGCGCTTTACCAGCAAGGTAATTTTGATGCTGCACTTAATGAGTTTAGTAATGATAAGTCGGCTACCGGATTATACAACTACGGTAATGCCCTTGCCAAAGCTGGCAAACTTGAGGACGCAATTGAGGCGTACAAACAGGCCCAAACCTTACAAGATGACTTTACACAAGCAGCCGATAACCAAGCCTTAGTTGAGCAATTACTAAATCAACAAGAGCAACAAAACCAGCAAGATCAGCAAAGCGACGGCGACGACTCTCAAGACCAAGATGATAGTCAGAAAAAAGATGAGCAAAACCAAGGGCAAAATTCTGATGAGTCAAAACAGGATCAGCAACAAAATGGTGATAAAAGCGATTCTGAAAAAGGCGAAAACGAAAGTCAAAGCTCAAGCGATGAAAAATCAGATAAAGAATCTGAACAATCAAAAGATCAACAAGGTGAGCCTGGCGAGCAATCAGATAAGCAAAATGAACCTGATATGCAAGCCCAGCCACAAAGCGAACAAGGGCAAAATAAAGACGCTGATCAGCCTAAAGAGGATGAGCAGCAACAAAGTAAGCCACAAGCAATAAGTGAGCAACCTGCCACTGATGAGCAAAAACAAAGTGCTCAGCAACAAGCGATGCAAGCCCAAGCAAGTGAGCTCACTAATGAAGAAAAAGAAAAAGCACAACAGCTTAATCAACTACTTAGAAAAGTCCCGGACGATCCGGCTATTTTATTACGGAATAAAATGCAATTAGAAGCCCAAAAAAGACAATATAAACGTCGCCCTACAGGAGTCGAAAAATCATGGTAATGCGATTATTTTGCTGTTTATTGCTATTAAGTACGATGCCTTCGTGGGCTGCCACCAAATTAGAAGCCAGCATAGATAAAAACCCTGTATTAGCGGGTGAATTTTTTATGCTTAATATATCGGTAGACGATACAGTTAAAGGCGAGCAACCAGACACCTCATCGCTGTTAAAAGACTTTGTTGTAGGCCCGACGAGCTTAAGCTCTCGTACCAACATTATTAATGGCAGTATTAATAAACAAACTACGTGGTCAGTTAAACTAATGACCCGTACAGAGGGTGATTACACGATACCGGCATTTAGCGTTGCAGGGTTAACCTCACAACCTATTAAATTAAAAGTGGCAAAACGCTCAGTTGATGCAGATAAAAATAACGAAATATTTTTAAAAACGTCGCTCTCAAGTAATTCATTATTTGTGCAAGAAGCCGGTGTTTACACTGTTAAGCTCTACCTTGCCAAAGAACTGCTTGATGGCAGCTTAAGCACACCAAGTATGGAAGATGCTCAGCTAACCCAACTAGGTAAACAAACTGAGAGTTATGAGCTAGTTGATGGCAAACGCTACCTTGTTATTACTCGTGAGTATTTGATTCAGCCACAAAAAAGTGGTGCCTACACGATTGCAGGCCCCGCTTTTCAAGGGCGAGTACAGCAAAATTACCGCCAACTGGAGGTATCTGCTCTTGGGGACGATCAGCAAGTAGAAATAAAGCCAATCCCGAGTGACTATAAAGGTGCATGGTTACCAAGCGAATTGGTTAACCTTGATGAAGAATGGCAACCTAACGACAACACAGTAGAAGTAGGTACGCCTATAACACGTACTATTACACTTACCGCGCTTGGAGTTACAAAAGAGCAATTACCTGAAATCTCTATGCCTACTATTAATGGCATACGCAGTTACCCTGATAAAAAAGAAAATAACAATGCAGTACGAGACGGACGCGTTGTATCGCAGCAAACGGCATCATATGCCTTACTGCCGCAAAAACCAGGTACTTATACTTTGCCTGAAATAAAGCTGCCTTGGTTTAATACTAAAATGAACCGTATTAGCGTAGCCACATTACCAAAGCGTACTATTACAGTAACGCCAAGTACTACCGCGCCTAATACAGCCATAGCAAACCCACAACCCAGCACAAATAATTCACCTACTCTTGAAAATATATCGAATCAAGCAACTGGCACACAACCTATTGAAACTAAAAGTGATACTTCTCTTTGGTTAATAGTTGTTGCCGCTTTAGGGTATATTTTATGGATTGGTACTGTAATTTTTTACTTAATAAACCGTTCTACTAAAAATACGACTGAAAAATTACAGCTAAACACCCGTGGTACTTCTCAGCCAAGCTTAAATGAGCTTAAAGCATTAGCTAAAACACACGATGTGAAAGCCTTTTACACCGCATTAAATAACTTTTCTGTAAAGGTGACCCATAAAAATGTTGGCGCGATTGATGAGCTCTGCATCCGTGTAAACAGCAGCGAGCTTAATGGCCTCATTAGCCAATTGCAGGCACAACTTTATAGTAATAAAGGCGCAAACACGGATCTTAATGCTATTATTAAAATTCTTGAGAACTATCAAACTCAGGCATCAAAGTCGCAACAAGCTGTATTAAAAGACCTTTATGATTAATAACTACGAACCTTAGGTCTTTTTTTGCAATAACTAATAATTTTTAATTAAAAAAGTGCTTATGCTTGGAAAGAAAAAATCAAACAATCAGGTCTTAATCGATATGGCAGAGAAACAAAAGCGTTATGAAGCCTTGGTCCACGTTTACAATAAAGAGCTTTATCGCTTTGCTTATTGGTTATGCCGTGATCCGCACATAGCAGATGATTTAGTACAGGAAACGTTTTTACGCGCATGGCGTTCACTCGACTCTTTACTTGATCAAAAGGCAGCTAAACCTTGGCTGCTTACTATATTACGAAGAGAAAACGCACGCCGATTTGAACGTAAACAGTTTGATTACAGCGACGTAGAAAACGATACGCTTGTTGATGAAACCAGCCATTCATTAGACGATGAAATGGAACAAACGGTAATTCAACGCCAGATTGCACTGCTATCTGATGAATACCGAGAGCCATTATTACTGCAAGTTGTAATGGGCTGCTCTGGTGAAGAAATTGCAGGCATACTTAATTTAAATAAAAACACGGTAATGACTCGTTTATACCGTGCCAGAAATCAACTTAAAGAGGCTTTAAGCCGTGATGATGAACAACTTAAAGGGGCATCAAAATAATGGATGAACTTGAGTTTCGTCGCCGCACTATTGCGCAGCCAAACGACATTGACAAGGAGCTTATGGAGTTTGCTGACAATAACCCAGAGCGACAAAGTTTTATTAACGATATGAAAGATTTTGATAAATTCATTCAAGATTCTTTAGATATACCTGTGCCTGAAAATCTTGCAGACCGCATTCTTTTAAACACATCGTTAAAAGAAAAAGCACTCCAAGAAGAACAAGCAACTGGTAAAAACGTGGTTGATGCTCGATCGCGTTTTAAGTTTGATCGTGTACATCTTGCGTTAGCAGCGTCTTTTGTAGTGGCGATTAGTGCCTTCTTTTTTAGTACAGAGCAAAATATTGCACACGAAGCAGGTGAGCATGCGCTTGCCCATGTGTACTACGAAATTAATGCGCTTGATAAAAAAGAGCCCATTAGCCTACAAAGCGTCAACGACAAGCTTGCAGTATTAGGTGGTCATCTTGATGAACTTCCTGGCGCTGTAACTTATGCCATGTTTTGTGATTTTAAAGGCGAAAAAGGACTGCATTTAATATTTGAGTCTGACTTTGGTCCTATGACGGTATTTATAGTGCCTTCTGAAAATAAATCATTCGGTTTTGGGGATGACAACTTCCGCGATGAGCGCTTTGAAGGTCACATTAATCGTGGCTCACAAGCTGATACTATTTTAGTGGCAAGTCTTGGAGCACCTCTAGATACATATAACGAACGCGTTACTGGCGCAATTCGTTGGCTTTAAAATAGACAAATTTACCGCTTAGTTTCTACTGAGCGGTTTTTTGATTATATACTCACTAACAAAGCGTTTCTTCTCTCCCCAAAACCTCTGATTTTTAAAGTAATTAATTAAATTTCTAAAGAAAGTAAATTATAATCGCGGCTCGATTTTAATTAGGGAATTTCATGAAGAACATCATCGTTATTTTTTCATTATTGGCATTATTATGTACTGCCAGTTTTGATGCACACGCACGTAAAAAGTTTGGCAGTAGTAAACGCGGACAGACACCTGCAACTCAACAAACAGCGCAAAAACAGCAAACAGATACAACAACACCTAAAGCCACATCAAATAAAAAAGGCATTATGGCAGGCGTTTTTGGAGGGCTTTTAGCGGGTGGCTTAATTGCAGCAATGTTAGGCGACGATTTTGAAGGTTTTCAGCTATTAGAAATTATTTTATTAGCTGGCGGACTCTTTATTTTATTTAAGCTAGTAACGGGCTTTTTACGTGCTAATCGTGCCCCACAACTTGCCAGTGCAAGTACAAGTGCTCAGCAAAATGCTTTTAAACAAGCACCTATCGAGCAACCAACAAGTACAGGCTTTGCAAGCAGCGCCCCACAAGGTGAAAGTGTGCCTTTTAATTTACCACCTAACTTTGACGTTAATGGCTTTTTGCAAGGCGCCCGTAGTCATTACCACACACTACAAACTGCATGGAACAATGCCGATTACTCCACAATGGCTGAATACTTAAGCCCTGCACTTGTTGCCGAGTTTAAAGCTGAACGTGAAGCTATACAAAGCGTAGAAACAGAAGTGATGTTTATTGATGCCGAACTTGTGCGCGCAGATACAAACGCGCAATCGTGGCAGGTTAGTGTTCGCTTTAAAGGTAAGTACCGTGATTTAGGCGATAAAAAAGAAGAGCCTATTTTAGAAATTTGGCACTTAGAGCGTCTAATTTCAGACGATGCTCCATGGCTAATAGTGGGTGTTGAAGATTTAATTGATACTCAATAATTTTATATTGTTTAAAACACCGCGCTCTTAACGCGGTGTTTTTTTTATTTAAAAAACAATTGATTTACCACGTCCTGATGCTTCAGAAGCGGCATCTAATTGGCCCTCTTTATTAATAATAACGTGTAAGTCACCAAAGTGATTCTCATCTATGGTGTAGCCCATTTTTGTAAGTTCTGCTTTTACGCTATCGGTTAAACCTATGTGTGTTCTAATTATATTTTTAGGCCACAGTTGATGATGAAAACGAGGGCTATTTACAACCTGCTCTGCAGTCATATCAAACTCTACCGCATTTAAAATAGATTCGTACACAGAGCTAATAATAGTTGTGCCACCAGGCGAGCCTGTCACCATTTTAACAGTGTTGTCTTTAAGGAGTATTGTAGGCGTCATAGAGCTAAGCATACGCTTGTGCGGCTGTATTTCGTTAGCTTTACCGCCTATTGCACCAAACGCATTCATAACGCCAGGTTTGGCACTAAAGTCGTCCATTTCATCATTTAAAATAAAACCTGCACCTTCAACAACTACACCGCTACCAAACCCTAAGTTTATTGTGGTGGTATTTGCGACAGCGTTACCCATTTTATCAACGATTGAAAAGTGTGTAGTTTGCTCACTTTCTTTAAGGCCCGGTTTAATATTTTCGGTAGTCGAGATAGCGGTTAACGAAATGCCATTACTGCGCTCTTTGAGGTAGTTAATATTAGTTAATGCGTTGACTGGTACATCAAAAAAATCAGGATCGCCTAAATACTCCGCCCTATCTGCAAATACACGTTTACCTATTTCAGAAAGTAAGTGTACATACTGAGTAGAGTTATGCGCTAAGCCCGCATCTGGTTTTTGTAACTCATACATTTTAAGCCACTGTAAAATAGCAATACCACCTGAACTCGGCGGTGGAGAAGTAAGTAATTCATAACCATTCCAACTCGCTTTAATAGGTGTACGTGATTTAGCGGTGTAACCTTTTAAATCATCTTGATTAATTATACCGCCATGTTGGTGCATAAATTTAGCAATAATATTTGCAGTTTCGCCTTTATAAAACCCATCTTGGCCGTTATCACGGATACGCTTTAGCGTTGCCGCTAACTCGGGTTGCTTAAATACTTTATTAGCTTTTACATCAGCAAAGTATTTTTCGAAGTTTACATTTATTTTTTGCTCTTTTAGGTGGGCTATATAATTGCTCACACCTTTTGCTAACTTAGGCGGAACTACAAACCCTTGCTCAGCCAACGTTACCGCAGGTTGTACTAATTCTTCCCACTTTAAAGTGCCATGTTTTTGATGAGCAAGCCACATGCCCGCTACACTGCCAGGTACACCGCTTGCGTGAATACCATATATTGATTTGTTTGCAATAACATTACCTTGCTCATCTAAATACATATCACGATGAGCCGCTGTTGGCGCTGTTTCGCGATAATCTATAAAATCGCCCTTGCCATCTTTTTGAATAAGCATAAATCCCCCGCCACCAATATTGCCGGCTTCAGGAAGCGTTACTGCTAGTACAAATTGTGCCGTAATAGCCGCATCAACAGCATTACCGCCTTGCTCTAATATACTTTTAGCAGCATCGGCACTGAACGAGTCAGGCATTGCTACCGCACTTTGCGATAAAGGCTGCGCTAAAACACTAAAAGCAGCGAACTGTAAAACCAGCACACTTTTGACAATTAATTTACGTGGTGAAAAAAGCAATCCCATACAACATCCTTAATTTATTATTTTTTAGTTACGCATTCTTATTAATGCACGTCACTTAAGGACAGGTCAATCTTTATACTGTTGATATTTAATCATCTTTAAACACTTTTTGAATAAAGCACCGCAGGTAAGTCGCCTTGCTCGTCTGTATGTGTATAATTTTTTATAAATTGCAGACCTAGCTTTTTCATTATATTTATAGAGGCCGTATTATCTTTTAGTGCCGTTGCACTTATCGCCTTAACGTCATCTTGCTTTATAAGTTCATCACATAATGCTAAAGCCGCCTCGGTTGCATAACCATGCCCCCAACTTGCTTGCTTAAAGCGCCAGCCTATTTCAATATCACTGTAGTTTGGTGCATCAGTAAAAAAGCCCATAGGCCTTATTAATACCCAACCTATAAATGTATTGGTTTGCTTTATAGTGACACTCCACAGCCCCCAGCCTTTAAGCTCATTTCGATATGCGAGCATACGAGGCACTCCCTCATTTTTTATTTGCTCTAAAGAGGTAGGTTCACCTCGTGTTAAATACTGCATTACAGCTGGGTCTTGGTCGAGTTCAAATAATTGAGGCCAATCATGCTCATTCATTAATTTAAAATTTAATCGTTTTGTTACGGGGGCGTTCATTTTCATTGTTGTATAGTCTGCCTCGAATTAATTATCAGTCTCTAAAGGAGATAGCACATGAATAAATTAGCAGGTTTAGCTTTATTAGGCACTTTAATTACATTAACTGGTTGTGAAGATGCCAACGAAGTAAAAGAAGATGCAAAAGATAAAAGCGCACAAATGCAAGAAAAGCTTGGTGATGCATGGAACGACGTTAAAGAGACAACTAACGATCTTAAAAATGACGAGTCTTTAAACGAGCTATTAGAGCCTGTCTCTTATACACATCTGACGCTGCCGACGAGCGATCTAGTGTAGA
>OJGC01000434.1_pt1 | contig 10995 bp, 7 predicted proteins | sample 1594471 | NCBI WGS metagenome assembly OJGC01 (sample SAMN05416804, study PRJEB24817) | seawater metagenome | isolation source: Sea water | place: Canada:Atlantic | collected 2013-11
GTTGGGGTGTATCTGGCAAAGGAGATCGGCGACTAGCTATGTTGGCGGTCAGGACCAAGTACCAGGCCCAACTGACACCAATCGTCAGACTTTTCCCAGGGCGTTGCTAATTGTTCGGGATTGGGACAGAGCAACATACTGAAAATTCGATGTACTGCCTAGGGTATTAGCTAACAATTTTAGCTGTTGGCATCTGTATCACTTTCTCATCAGTTGGATAACAGTAGGTAGTCTTGCAATCACCGAAAACCACCGATCATGTAAGGGGTTTATGCTCGGCTCCTGTAAATCGTTGCCCGCCTTGACTCAAATCCAGTTGGTTTTGTCGCATTTTGTCCTTGAACCCGTTCCAAAGCTCAAAATTCTATATTATTTTTGAAAGCTGTGACGTTTAGAGCAATTTATGTCATTTATGTCATTGCTATTTGTTTACGCATAAAATAAGGTTCAAGGCTATCTGCACCTAGAGAAGGAATTTCAGTTATGACAATAAACAGCTTTACCGCTTTGCTCTTCGCTGCAGTACTTACTCTGCAGGGATGTGGAAGCGGCACAGAAAACCACAAACCGGCCCCTGCCCCTCAAAGCATTGTGGACGTTGCTAGCGCCGATGGTAGGCTCACAGATTTTATTCTTGCACTAGAGACCACGGGCTTAGATACGACCCTAAGCGACATGGACAGTAAATTTACCGTCTTTGCCCCAACCGATGATGCTTTTGCATTATTAGGTCAGGACGTCATCGATCTTCTTTTTACTTTTGGCATAGATACCTTGAGTGACATTCTCACTTATCACGTGATTTCAGGTGAAGTTGACTCAAGCGCCGCAATATCAAGCGCTGGCTCTCTTGTTGAAATGGTCAATGGCGATTCCGTCGGTTTGTCTTTGGACGGCGATAATCTTTTAGTCAACACTGCCACTGTAATTTTGGTTGATGTGGCCGCAGACAACGGTGTAATACACGTAATTGATGCGGTGCTAACGCCTCCTGCGGTCAAAGGAACGCCCACCATGAACATTGTGGACACCGCAGTTGCAGCTGGAGACTTCGGCACTTTAGTGACTGCACTGCAAGCAGCAGGCCTTGACGCAACGCTCGCAGACGAAACGCAGTCCTTTACCGTGTTTGCGCCAACTGATGCAGCGTTTGCAATGATTGACCCGGAAACTCTGAATTTGTTAATTGCCGATACCGATGCTCTTTCCAGTGTGTTGCTGCAACACGTGGTTAGCGGCGAAGTAAACTCTGTAACTGCTTACACATTAAATGGCTCATCCGCTACTACAGCATCAGGTGCGGCAATACCCGTGGCCATAAATACGGAGCTAGACACCTTGACCTTTGGTGGTGCCACCGTCCAAACAACTGACATTTACACAACCAACGGAATCATTCACGTGATTGACACCGTTGTAGTTGCTGATGTTGAATTGCCAACGCCGCCTGCATCAATAGTCGATGTTGCGGTCAGTAATGGTAGCTTTACCACCTTAGTCGCCGCGCTGCAGGCCACAGGCTTGGACACTGTATTAGATGACCAAGAGTCAACATTCACTGTTTTTGCTCCTACTGATGCGGCTTTTGCCTTACTAGGGCAAGATACTATAGACGCGCTACTGGCCGACCCAGACACGCTCAAAGACATTCTTTTGTATCATGTAATTAGTGGGTCAGAGATCTTGCAAGATGCTGCCATTACTGTTGCTCAATCAGAAAGTAACAAAGTGGATATGGCAAATGAAAGACAAACCGCTTTAACCTTAGCGGGCAGCACTCTTTACATTAACAAGTCGGCTGTTTCTTTGGCGGATGTAATGGCTGATAACGGCGTAATACACGTGGTCGACCAAGTCATTCTTCCACCGCCAGCTGTTACCGATTCAACTCAAACTATTGTTGATATTGCGCTAGCAGACGAAAACTTTTCTACACTAGTTGCGGCACTGACCGCCGCAGACTTGGTGACAACCCTAAGCGATGAGACAGCCACCTTTACTGTCTTCGCCCCAACTAACGCAGCCTTTGACAAAATTGAAGATACAGCATTGGCAGATTTATTAGCCGACACCGACGCTTTGACCGACGTACTGCTCAAACATGTCATAAGCGGTGCAACAATAGATTCTGTCTCGGCCTATGCCGCTAACGGGGGCGTTGTTACCTCTATTGGCAATGATAGCTTAGGTGTGAGTCTGGTGGACTTTACTAAGACTACCAATGGCGATAGCGACGAAGTTGCCTATGACAGTGTTAGCCAAAGGTTAGTGGGCGGAACTAACTCAACCAACCCAGGTTTTACTCTGTACGTGTTTGATAGCGACCTTGGCTCTGCCGGAAGTACCTGTAACGACAGCTGTGCAACAAACTGGCCACCTGTTTTGGTGACCGACGGCGAGGTTGCCAATATTTCTGGGTTAAGCTTAATGACGCGTGATGATGGAAGCTCGCAGGCAGCCTACAAAGGCCGACCACTTTACTTCTATTCAGGGGACACCGAAGCATCTGACACAAGCGGCCAAAGCGTTAGTGGGTGGTGGAAAGTGGGTCAAGAGCAAGTCGCTTTGCAAGTACAGGGGTCCAATGTGACTAGCGTAGATATTTACGCCAGCAATGGCATCCTTCATGTTATCGACACCGTTATTACAGCTCAATAACAGAGCATTGTGGTATTCTTATCGAGAAGCCCCTGAAATCAGGGGCTTTTTATTGCATGCTATATTGTTAGCCTATTTGGATGCCATTAGTAACTTAAGCCATGACCAAATTCAAATACCGGTTTTTCAGAATCATCTGGCATATCTTCTTGCTGTGCCATTACTGCTGTCATGGACGACGGTATCTCAAAGGGTAGTTTTCCCTGCGGAGAAAACTGACCAAAAATGACGTCAAACAGCACCGAATCATAAACACCAAAGGTGCCAATCAGACCGTCGCTAAGTTGGTTGAGTTCGGTCAAAATCGCAGGACGGTTAAGGTCAACCACAGTAATTAGACGAGCACTTTCGCTGTAACTTTTGGCTTTATCTAAGACTGCTGGGCTAAAGGCAAGATTATCATCCGGTAAAATAGTACTCAAAAACTGATCCATCAGCTCATCCGAGCCCGGCACTTGATTGCCATTAAAAATGGTGGGTAAATACAACACCACCACATCCGCCTGATCCGCGCTATCAACCACTGTGCCGTAGCGCTTAGCCTCATTCGCATCTAAACCATCGACAAAGATTTTAGTACCCTCGGCAACAGGCAACGCCGCTGTATCAGCCATTTTATTATTCAGTAACACAATCGATTTGCGCTGCGCTTCTAGTCCAGCAGCAAGGTACTGGGGGGTTCGAATGAGCGCGGGTATGGCGTCTTCATCCACCAATGACTGCTCAAATAAGCCTAGCTCAAACTTGTTAAGTAAAATTCTTCGTACTGACTGGTCTATGCGTGCTTCGCTAAGCTCCCCTGACCTAACTAAATCAACAATATGTTCAGGGTCATTCTCACCACCATATTGGTCAACACCTGCATCAATGGACTTTTTATAGCGTTCGCGCACCGACAGCGACTCAACACCCCAAGCGCGGCTGGCGACAATACCCCAGTCAGTACAGACCACACCGGTAAACCCTAATTCGTCTCTCAACAAATCGGTTAGAATCATTTTGTTAAAGCCCATGGCGACGTTTTCATCGGTCTGGTCAACAGGCACACCGTAATACGGCATAATCACCCGTAGGCCATTATCAATAGCTTTTTTAAACGGCTCCACATGGTAATCAAAATTATCTCCCGGATAGACCTGCCGTTTACCGCTAGGCAAATGGGCGTCCAAACCGAACTCCTGTGGCCCACCCCCAGGAAAATGCTTAACCATAGTCATAACACTTTTGTCTGTTAGCGCAGTACCTTGAAAACCTAACATATAGGCGTTAGTCATCTCGGCAGACAACTGTGAGTTAGACCCAAAGGTTCCAAAATTTCTAGCCCAACGGGGTTCCGTGGCCAAGTCTGCCATTGGGTGTAACGCCGTGCGGAGGCCAACGGCACGATACTCAGCTGATGCAATTTCACCAAAACGTTTAACCAAATCAACATCGCGCGCGGCAGCAAAGCCAAGTTGCGATGGCCAACCAGAAAACCCTTTTACCGAGAACGCGGCAATGCCACCACTGGCTGCCTCATGCAGTGGGTCTGAACTGATTGTTAATGGAATACCCAGTCTGGTTCTTGCCGCTATTTTTTGTAGCCTATTAAGTTTCTCGGCAATCTCTAAAGGCGTTGGCGCACCATAGAAGTTAAAGTGGCTAATATGTTTATCAAATATCTCTACGGCATCTATATCGACTCGCCCCATGGCGAAGTGAAAGGCCATCAGCGGAAAATCGGGCTTAATAGTAATGGCCGGGTGCATCATCTGACCGACTTTTTCTTCTAAGGTCATCTGGCTTAGTAGATCTTCAACTCTATCCACTGTCGCGGTTTGAGGATTTTCATAGACATCTAAACGCCGGTTTTTATTTAAATCGCGGTAGGTCACACCATCGCTGATTAGCTCCTCAGCCTCAGCCCCAAGGCTAAGATAAATACGCATTTTATCGTAGGGCTGAAGCACCAAATTAGCGGCAAACAGCACGCCAACAATCACTAATGACAGCGCGCCATAGCCAAAATATTTAAATAGTTTTTTCATTTAAGTCCCTTCTACAAAGGTCAAAGTGTAAACCTAACCTTTTTGGTTTGCATCCCTCTCGGTGTGACTTCATGAAAGGTAGAAAAAAGACATTAGCCACAGTATATTTAGGATGTTGAAACAATTAATGCATGACGCGTTATAATTCGCTAATCGCCTGACTATTCGTATAATTTACACCCTTAAAAGAGAGAACCGATGATTCCTGAAGCACTACAAAAATGGCACTTGTTCGCAGAAACAAAAAATACTGACCTGCTGGATGAGATGTTAGCTGACGACGCAAAAATGCATTCACCTGTAGTGCATACCGTGCAAGAGGGCAAAGCAATCACCAAAATGTACCTCACTGCCGCCTCTGTAGCCTTATTTAATGGCACCTTTAAATATGTGCGTGAGGTTTATGACCAGAGCTTTGCACTGTTGGAATTTGAAGTCGAATTAGATGGTATTTCAGTTAATGGTGTAGACATGATCTCTATGGGCCCAGACGGCAAAATCACCGACTTTAAAGTTATGATTAGGCCACTTAAAGGCATAAACGCCGTGCATAAATGTATGGGCGAAGCACTTATGCAAATAAAGAAACCCCTTTAAGTTTAAAGACGAATTACAGCAAATCGCTGATAGCCCAGGCGTCAGGGTTAAACCCTCGGGCTCTGCATTCATCCTGTGGTTTGTGAACCACAATGGCTCTTTCAGAAAACTGCCTAAAATCGCCTTTTATAAGGCCTAATATTTCCCAACTAATCATGCCAGTCTTACAGTTAAAGAATGCGTCAACTACATAGCCGCTTTGATACAACCCATCACTTGTTTGGTGCATAGCGGCAAAGTCGATGGTTGTTCCGCTCCAACCTGCAAAGGGGTAGTCGTACCCGCCTTTTGTGTTGTCCACACTCCTTATGTCAGCAACCAACCCAACTACTAACGCAAAGGTTGCAAAGACCCCTACCACTGCGAATACAGATTTAATCAATTTATATGACTCCTGAAAGTACTAGTAAATGAACCCTACTAAGTATAAAAGTAACAGGTATCAACATTAATTACTTTAATGCCTACGCATTACTTTGCGTCGCAGATACATAACGTCGTGTTTAAGCCAAATAGTCTAGTGATAGGCTCACTGGCTAAACGGCCCCATGTAATTAAAATTGCCTATTAATGAGTGTTATTGAGTGCGGTTAACACCTTGGCACTGCTGCGTGCTGTACTATGTATTTTCTGAAAATAATCTAAAAAGCGATGACTCATGGCTCTTAGTGCAACGATCTATAAAGCGGACATAAATGTTGTTGATATGGACCGTCATTATTATGAGCAGCACAGCCTAACGCTTGCACAACACCCCTCTGAAACGGCCGAGCGGTTAATGTTGCGACTGTTAGTTTTTGCCCTGCATGCCAGCGAGACTATGGCATTTACTAAGGGGTTGAGTACCGATGATGAGCCAGACCTGTGGCAGAAAAGTCTTAGCGATGAAATTGAGCTGTGGGTTGAACTTGGCCTGCCCAGTCAAAAACGTCTAAAAAAAGCCTGTGGTCGATCACAGCAAGTGATTGTTTATGCCTATGGCGCTGGCTCTGCCAACCTGTGGTGGGAAAAGATTCAGCCGCAGCTTTCGCGCTTTAAAAACCTTACGGTTAAACGCATTGATGCGGCACCTTTGGAACAGTTAAAAATGTTCTTAAAGCGGACTATTGAATTGCAGGTTAGCATTCAAGATGATGAGATCACTTGCCTGTCTGCTGATAATGAACTGGTGCTAACGCCAGAAATTTTGTCGTTGCGTTTATAATAGAATTTTTATAAGAGTCATTTGCGGTCTTTTTGGCTAACTAATACGTATTTTCAATATATTAACAATAATAAGTGGGCTCACCATGGTGCTATTTAACTGTTTAACCCTTCGTATTTTAACGCTTCGTATTGTCGCAATAGCAGCTCTTGTTGCACTGTCAGGCTGCGCCAATAAATTTGCTATGGATGACTATTTAACCCTTGGTGACAAGTACCAGGTGGTGATTGAGCGTGACCATCTTGGGGTGCCGCATGTTATTGGTGAACGCGATGTCGATGCGGCTTTTGGTTTTGCCTATGCACAGGCCGAAGATAACTGGCAAATTATTCATGACACTATTCCGTTTTATCGCGGGACTAATGCAGCCATTAACGGAAAAGATGCGGCAACGGTCGACTTTTTAGTTCAATGGTTGGGCATTTGGGAGACCATTGACCGTGACTATGAGACTCAGCTAAAACCTGAAACTCGCGCTTGGATTGGTGCTTTTGTTGATGGCATTAATTATTACGCGGCATTGCATCCTGAGCAGACTAATCCATCAATCTTTCCAATCACTGAAAAAGATGTTGTCGCCGGTTATATGCTGCGGCATCTATTGTTTTATGGTTTTGATGCATCTATTACTGAGCTGTTTGAACCGCAACGACAGCGTCCCGTGAGCCGTGGCCCTGCTGATGCAGATAAACAAGCTAGGCCCATGGCTGAGGGAGTAACTATTGGGAACCTTCCGGTGGGGTCTAATGCCATTGCGGTGTCAGCGCCTTTTACTATTGACGGTGCAACACGCTTGGCTATTAATTCTCACCAGCCCACAACAGGACCGGTAGCATGGTATGAAGCCCACATTCAGAGTAAAGAAGGCCTTAATGTTATGGGAGGTCTGTTTCCAAGTAGTGCCACTATAGGCGTAGGTTTTACCGAAAATCTGGCATGGGGTGCAACGGTCAATAAACCTGATTTGGTTGATATCTATGTGTTGGACATGGACCCCAACGACCCCATGCGCTACAAACTAGATGGTGAATGGAAAACCCTAGAAGCGAAAGACATAGAGATTGAAGTAAAGCTATTTGGCTTTCTGCCATGGACTGTCACAGAGGTGGGCTTAAAGTCTGAGCATGGCCCTGTGATTCAGAACGACCATGGCACTTATGCGGTGCGTTATGCGGGCATGGGCGAGGTGCGTCAGTTAGAGCAGTGGCTGGCGATGAGTAAAGCGCAAAATTTTGAACAATGGCGTGATGCGATGCGCATACAAGCCTTTGCCAGTTTCAATTTTGTTTATGCTGACCGCGAAGGCAATACGATGTTTGTGCACAATTCTCTAACGCCCAAACGATTGCCTAGTTATGACTGGACACAGTATTTGCCGGGTGATGACCGCCGTCTAATCTGGCAAGACTATATGGCCTTTGATAACCTGCCACAGGTCATTAACCCCGCATCAGGCTACTTGCACAGCGCCAATCAAACACCGTTTCGGGTTAGCGCGGAAGCGGATAACCCCAACAAAGATGACTACGCTATTGAAGACGGCTTTCCAACGCGGATGACCAACCGCGCCGACCGTGGTTTAGAGTTATTAGCGGAACTTGAGTCAATCTCAGAACAACAATTCTTTGACATCAAACACGATAAAAAATACAGCGTTAACTCCAGAGCTTACGCTTATTTGCAGCAGGCAGGGTCCGCTGATCTTGGCGCCATACAGAGTGATAATTTACAAAACTATCAAGATGCGCAAACTCTAATTACTAACTGGGACCTGTCCACTGATATTGAAAACCGTGGTGCGGCACTTAGTGCCTGTGTTTTGGGTGGGGAGTGGTTGTCTGAACAAAGGGGTAGTGATGCCCCGAAAGCACTAGATGAACTGGTGCGCTGTACTGATTTGTTAATGAGCACCAGTGGCCGTATTGACCCGCTCTGGGGTGATGTAAACCGTCACGTCCGCGGTGACCTTAATATTCCAGTAGCCGGCGGCCCTGATACATTAAGAGCCATTTATGGCATGGGGATGGAAAAGGACGGGTACCTCACCAACGTGGCCGGTGATGGTCTTTATTATCAGGTTTCTTGGGATGCTCAGGGTGATTTGAAAGTGCGTGGTGTACACCAATATGGCGCGGCCACACTAGATGAGAACTCTCCTCATTATGCGGATCAGGCCGAAGATTATGCCAATGAGATTTTGCATGACCCACTGTTTGATGATGCTCGACGGCAGAGCAAAATAGAACGGCGCTACCGCCCCGGAGAATAGTATTACTGCTGAATCTGGAACTCCGGCGCCGTTGCAGTACCATAAATAGCGAGATTGTTCCTTTCGCACATTGGCTCAGAAACACATGCAGCACTTTGTATTGTGGTTATTAGCTCTTGGCGCGTGCCTTTATTATCTGTCTGTTTTAACTTACCGCTATTGAGATAGAAATCAATGTAATCGACCACGGCGGTAGCTTTTGCAGTGTCGTCTCCAATCTGGTTATCCCACACTGCATTTAAGCCACTAGTATCCAGTGATACTCTGACTTGATCTTTGGTGAAAGGCTGACGTCTATAATTCACAACGCCATTATTTAAAAACTGGTGATACCCATTGAGCATAGAGTACATTTGGCTTTCAGTAACCAGTGTAAGCTCAGGTGCAACCAATCCTTGGCTCGCAAGAGAACCGGCAGGCGAGTAGTCAGGGGAGAAGAAATTAAATACCGATGGCGCACCAAGAGCTTGTTGCCCTACTGCCGTTGCGATATTGCCAAGCTTAATAATGGTAGCTCCGGTCGCAAAGTGGTTAACATATTGATAATTGGTTCCAATAATATCGGCATCCTCGTCGTCTGCGCCTAACGCAAGTCTAGAATTTGCTTGGAAAAGGCGCATTACTGCGGTCAGTTGTAACAAAGGCTCTTTAAATTTACCAAAGGTTGCCGAATTCGCAACAGACGGAGTCCGTGCTTCTTGATCTAATAAAATAGCTTTAATAACCGACTGCATATCGCCTGTCTCGCCAAAGGCAATAGCAACTCTCTGGATATAATCTGGGCTTGGGTTAGAGGTAACAAATCGTTGAATAAGCCGTCGCGCAATAAATGGCGCAGTGGTGTTATGGCTAATAAGGCCATCTAAAACTACATCTAACTCGTTCACAGCTTCACTTAATTCTGCACCTGAACTAGCTGAAATAACTAATTGTTCACCATTATCAGTGAATAGTGCCTTCTCACCAAAATCATGGTGACTCGAGAAGAATTTCATCGGCTGGGTCCAGCAGTAATGGGCTGAGTTAGCTGGGCCGCAGCTTGTCCGATTAAACCAACCATTTTCTTTCACGTTAGTGCCGTCGTCATCACTCCTGTAACTCAAGGCTAAACCGGTAAATACTCGAGCCAGATTTTGGATAGTTTCATTGTCATAAGTGGCAATTGGAAGATTGTCTTGCCCAAGAATGATAGATCCATCTTGATTGCGGTGAACTAAACCAAAAGTAAACAGCTGCATGACTTCTCTGGCATAGTTTTCATCAGGGAATGTGCCTTCTGCTTCATTGGCCTTTTGATTGCGCAGATGGCTCAAATAGAGACCCATCATTGGGTGCATTGTTACGTCTTCAATGAGCTGTCGATAACTGCCAAAGGCATTGTTTGCCAACGTATCCCAGTAAGAACCTATTCCTCGAGCTCTCTGACGAATCTTGCTGTCTTGGCTACTGATAACCATTATTTCACTCAACGCAAATGCCATTCGCTGGCGCAGTTGATCCTTGGCAAAAGTAGCTATTGACCAAAAACTTTCCGGCTTTAATCCCGCATGGTTATAACTTGGGAAAAGAGAATAGATATGATCATCAAGGTCGAGCATGCTCGTTACCGGCATCGCGAATTGCTGCTCAATCCATAATTCATATACTTGCTGACGATTATCCCCATCAATGTCTATTAAAGATCGAAGTTCTGAGTAATCTTCTGGGGTTGCGCCGAAGGTAGCCTGAGTTAAGAAGCGCAGGATATCGAAGTCCACATCTGCTGTAGAGAGCGGAAGCTGTTCTGGTGGCTCGGCCGAAGCATCGAATATTAAAGGCGCATATATTTCCCCGCCGGGGAAGTCTGCAGAATGCACGTTGATATAAAACTCACCATCGAATAAAGCATCGAGCATCTGCTGTTTAGTTGTAAAAATTCCACCGGGGGCCAGGTCCCATTGATAGTCACTGACATTGCCTGCACTTTGTAAATCTTCATCCTTAATATCGTGAATAATGGTCCCAGATGGAGACAAGTGCAGATGCTGATCTGTTCGCTGAGTCCCCAGGTTTGCATAGGTATAAGTTAGAGTCCCTTTGTCGTTATCGCCTTGAAGGATAAAGCTAAGCAATCCAGAAGCAGACGTTGAGATGCCGTCTTGGGCCTTGAAAGTACCCAAAAATAGGCGACTATTGCTAACATCATTGGTTGCTTCGCCTGTCTCTTATACACATCTGACGCTGCCGACGAGCGATCTAGT
>OJGC01000436.1_pt1 | contig 10980 bp, 10 predicted proteins | sample 1594471 | NCBI WGS metagenome assembly OJGC01 (sample SAMN05416804, study PRJEB24817) | seawater metagenome | isolation source: Sea water | place: Canada:Atlantic | collected 2013-11
ATCAATTGGGTTAATTAATTTTGCCATTTTATACAGCAAACCCCCAGCAAACAAGAGTCAAAGGTAAAATGTTATCAAGTAGTCGTAAAATACAAATTTATCAAGCACGAACCCGCTGCAACGCTTAAATCGCCGTCAATGACAGGTAAATATCTACCCAAAAGGGACGAGATTGGTTGGTTTTGTGGCCTATATCAGGTATGGTGCGCTTCAAAATGGTTTGTAGAAATAAACTGATAGTTTTAGGAAGGATTCTTAAATGATTATTTTCGTATTAGTACGAAATACTAGATTTTTTAGAAAATAACAAGAAATCCCACCTCTTTATAAAGCCCCTTTAATTTAGAATAAATAATTTAACATTTAATGTTATCAGTCATACATTATTTTTAGCGCTCATGCGAGATTTCTATTATATGAAAATAATTCACATTATTTCAAAACTAGCTGCCGCTGGGGCTGAATCTATTGCAATAAACCTTGCTATTCATCAATCTTCAAAAGCTGAAGTGTATATTATTACATTGGGTGTTGGTGATGAAGCAGATGTTGATGTCATCAATTGGCAGAGAAATTTATTGAACCAATATGGAGTAACACTAATTGAACTTAAGGGGAGATCATTCCGAAGAGATATGCTGCTTCTCCCATATATTCTATCTAAAAAAATCAGAGGGCTCAAACCTGATATTGTCCATAGCCATACAGACCGCCCTGATATAGTTGTTTCCTTAGCATCAAGAATCGCAAAGTTTAATATAGTAAGAACTATCCACAATACTAAAATTTGGGATACTTGGTGGTTGCCAGGATATATATCAGAGACCGGATTAAGTGATGATTTAATTGTTTATATAAGTGAAGATACTAAAAAGACTTACAAAGAGCTTAGATCTAAATATTATTTGGGTGAATCAAAGTTCCAGCACTTAATTAATAACGGGGTTTCTGTTCCTTATGAGTCGCAGTGGGTGAAAAGGAATAATTTAAGAAGTATTTATGGCATAAATGTTGAGAAATTACAGGTTGCTTTTTTCGGGCGAATGTCGCTGCAGAAAGGCTGTGATATTCTCATGAAAGCTATAGAAATGATTGATACCAATGAAATTGAATTCCATTTTTTTGGTAGCGGTGAAGAATTAGTTGATTTGGAACGTAGAGCGCGAATGACGGATTTGCCAGTTAAATTTCATAAGCCGGTAGCACTGGCTCCAGCAACTATGCATGCCTTTGATCTTGTTGTTATGCCGTCCCGTTATGAGGGCGTAGGTCTGGTCTCGCTTGAAAGTCAAATGGTTGGAACGCCAGTGTTGATTGCTGATGCACCGGGGTTGAGAGAGTCAGTTTGCGAGGGGTGGCCTCTAAGGGTTCCTGTTGAAGACCCTTTTGCATTAAGTAAAATGTTAAGGGATGTTGCTAAAGGCTGCTATGACCTAAATGGATTAGGACTAAAGGCTAGAGAATGGGCTGGTGATTTTAGCGTTAAGAAAATGTGTGATCAATACGATCTTGCATATGAAAATTACCTTAGGGATAAGGCGTAGATTAAAAATGCAACTTTTAGTAGCACTTAATAAGATTATTCAAGGATCATTCCTTAGGTCAATGTCAATAAGCACGATCAATCAGATCGTCACAAGTGGGACCAATTTTGCTTTGAGTATATACCTTTTAGGTAAGATGAATCTTGAAATATTCGGTCAATTCGGTGTATTGCAAGCAATTTCTTTTGTTATTGCTGGTTTTGGGAATGTTGTATTCCTAGGTCAGATGGTTGTTAATTTCCCTGATGTTGCCAATAATCAACGAAAAAGATATGCGGTCTCTATTTTTTATCTGATTGCGAACTTCGCCATTCTATTTGCAATCATTAGTGCGGTACTATACTCAATTTACATTCTTCTCTTTTCTGGAACTGAGACATTATGGTTAGAAATTCTATCTATCTATTTATTTTCTCTGGGCTTTTTAAGTAAGGAATTTTTTTGTAGATTAGCTTATACCATGCATCGTGAAAGCCGTGCGTTGAGGATCAACATTACTGTAACAATTGCCCTGAGTATATCGCTGTATATTGTTGAGGTTATGAATTACAGCTTGGAACCATTTTTAATTATTTCTTGCCTGGGGTTATCCGCTATGATCGGGGCGGCCATTGGGCAATTTGAATTACAACTACCTCTTGAGCCAAATTATACTGTGATGCGAGAGAGTCTAAGGCAAGTGTGGGTTGGTGGGAAGTGGGCATTAGTAAATGATGTTTTTTATTCGGGTCGCCAGCAAGCTCATATTTTCTTAACAGTCTTAATAGCTGGTTCTTCTGGTGTTGCTATGATTAATGCTGCAAAAATGTTTGTAGTCCCAGTTCTTATTCTTACACCATCAATAAGTCAGCTGTACCTTGTTCGGTTAGTCGCTCTAAGAAAAGAGTATCCATTACTGTTGCTTTATCGAGGGGTGATATTTTCATTTGTTAATGTTATATGCGTGCTCATATATGGCTGCATTTTATATTTACTTTTTGATCAATTATTGGGCTTATTGCCAGATAATGATTATGACGATTTCGGTATTTATGTGCTGGCCTGGGTTCTTGTTGCGCTATCGATGGCACTGAGATATGGCTTAGAATCTACACAAAAAGCGCTAAAAAGATTTAAATTATTGGCTTTAATAAACTTTCCATTAACAATAATTTCCATGCTTTTAGTATATTTCTTTCTAAAGGAATATGGGCCTTATGGTGCGATATTTGGCCTCGCTATTTCAGAAATGACTCTCGCAATATTATTAGGCATTTTAATCACCGCCACATTGAAATCACTTAAGGCACCTTCTTTATGAATATAGCACTCATTAAAAAGATCTTTATCAATGTATCTTCAATAGCTAAAAAAAAGAAAGTTGCGGCCCAGTTTTTGAAGTCTGGCACTTTCCCTTTGGAGGGGGGGTTGTGGGTTATTGGCTCTGAGTTTAGTCGAAAGTCTGCAGTAAAGCAGCTACCACCTCCTCTTGATACTGTAAAACAGTGGGGGGGGTGGCGAAAAAATGACATACTTAAGTATGCGGTTAATTGTGTTGAAATACTTACTTATCCTTGGTTTGCTTGGGTACCCTTTGACGGTAAAGTTGATGTTCGTGCGGATGTTTTACTTATTAATAGATTAATGGAACCGGTAGGTTTTGACCTGAAAAAGAGGTTGGTTATAAGGATACACTCAACTCTAAATCAGAATTTCTTAAAACAAGTATATACGAGTATATCTGGGATATATCCTTGCTTAGAATCTAGTTATGATAGTGAGATAGGCTACGCTGTTGAGGAATTAATTAGTGGGCGATCTTTTACATCTTCATCTGATATAAACAGGTTAAAAACTTTTGATTTACTTATCTCAGGGTTAAGTAAGGCACCTGAAGTCGCAAAGAATGAAAAGGCTTGTTTAGATTGGCTCTTTATGGCTAGAGGGTTGATAGCAAGATTGCCAGTATCTTTACGCAGTAATGTAGAGGCTGAAGTTATTTGTATATGTAATAGGGCTAAGTTTTCATGGGTGCATGGTGATTTATTTGGTGAAAATATCATTATCAGTGATGAAAAGACTATGGTTATTGATTATGACAAAGCAGGTATTGCACCATCATTTACAGATATAATGACACTGGTAGTATTTGAGGCAAGGTCTCTTAACTTAGACTTAGCAGATAGATTTTTTAGTGGTAAATACAATGATGATTTTAAAAAAATGGGCGTTTTGATAGATAAAAGAAAGCAAGTAACTGTTGGAATAGCGATTTTTATTGCATGGTTAGGGTGGAAGCAAACTACTGAGGAGTTTTCTGAGGTTAATGTTGCACGTTTTTTTGAAATTTTGTCACGTTATTTAAAGGGATTTGAGAACGATATAAATAATGGTGTTAGAGAGTAATATGAGCTTTTATATACCTACTTCTTATAGCTACTCAGTTGTAGCAAAATGTATTTTATTTTTTTCATTCTTTATTCTTGGATTTCCTTTAGATGGTCAATTAGGCACCTTTAGTGCGGGATCTATGTATATTGAGGGAGAAGTTTTAGATGTTATTGCAGATAACAAAAATGAAAAAATAAAATTAGTTGCGATGACTACTTGGGGTAGTCTTTATATATTAACTTTTTTACTTTATTTCAAAAGGTCTGGGAGTGTACATAATATATTTTATACCTTACCTTCATTTACAGTGTTCTTGATTTATATGTTTTTTTCAGCAATCTGGGCAGCTGATACAGTTAGGGGTGTATTTGAAGTTTCGCAGTTAATTGGTGCATTAGTTTTTATTTTCTTTATTACCCGATACTACAGTGGCCGATTCACTATCTTAATATCACATTTAGCAATTGCATTCGGTACCGCTCAGTTATTAAGTATATTTTTTGTTATAGCCTTACCTCATATCGGTATAGCTCCCAACGGACGTTGGTGTGGCGTTTATGGCGCACCAAACTATTTTGGAGTCTTAGCTTTTTTTTCAATCTGGGCTAATGTGGCAGTGTTAAAGGTGATTCGGCCTGAAAAACGGAATATATTTATAATTTTTTCGATAGTTTCAATTATTAATTTATTGGGCACGAATAGTGTAACCTCTATTTTGTGCACTCTTCTCAGTTTGTCATTAATGTACGCTTGGCCAAAACTTTTCTTGAAAAACCAAAGGTCAAGAGTGAATCGTGCCATCTGTGTGCTATTACTAATGTTTATTGGCTTAGGTTTTCTATTTGGAGTATTTGATACATTACTGGAATCAGTCCTATCTAGCTTCGGGCGAACAGCAAACCTATCAGGTCGTTCTTATATTTGGGGTGAGGCTATATACATGATAATGCAAGAGCCGTTCCTTGGGCATGGGTTTGGAAGTATTCTAACTCTCGCTAAAATAGAAAGGCTTAATGATCTGCATAGTTTCTACATCACAACATTATTTTATGGTGGTCTTGTTGGTTTGATACTTTTTCTTTTTGTTGTTTTTGAAATTGTTAGTAATGTAATGAATACTCAAGTTTCCAGTTGTGATGTTAAGCGGATTTTTGTGCCAGTCTTAATAGGGATACTAGTTTATAGTGTGACTGAAACTGCGTTGTATTCAGCTAGATCCCCTATTTATCTTGTTTTCATTATTGCAATTGTCAATTTAAAGTTTATATCACAGGATGTTAGAGAATTATATGACTGAAGAGTTAACTAGAAAAAAAAGCGTTTTAGTTATCCATCCAATACTTGTTCCTTATCGTGTTGATTTTTTTAATGTTATTTCAAATGTGGTTGATATGGATTTGGTATTTGAAATAAAAAATAGTGAGGTTGGATACTTTGATGAGGTTACACTGTCAGCTAATTTAACTAATAAGCCTATTTTCTTAAAAAAAATACGATTACCAATGGGTAAATATTTCCCTTTAGGTTTAACTAATTTAGTTAAGAATAAAGATATTGTAATTACTACAGAGTTTTCACTTACAACGGTTTATGTTGTCTTTTTTAAAAAAATAACTGGCTCTAAATTTAAACATGTTGTCTGGACTGATGATAATCCGGAATTGGTAAAAACTGATAAACTACATAGAAAACTTTTACGCTGGTTAGTTTCTAAATTCGTCAGTGGGTGGATATTCTCCTCTAAAGAAACACAATTGATGTACCAAATTAGCTTTAAAAATTATGCCTCATCGTTTGTTTCTCCAATAATTCATGATGACATTAATTACCGTGATAAATTATTAAAGAGCAATTGCCATATTCCTGACTTGATCGATCAATATAATCTAGGTGGTAAAAGGGTGTTTCTCTGTGTTGCTAGATTGATGGAAGAAAAAAGAATTGATCTTCTCTTGCGTGCATATCAAAGAGTAGGTTTTGTTTTGAATGATACAGCTCTCGTTATTGTTGGTGAGGGGTATAAAAAAGACTCGTTAGTTCAGTTGGCCTCTGAACTTGGTATTTCTCAATCTGTTAAGTTTGTGGGCTTTTACGAGAATGTAAAGCTCGCGGCTTGGTATCAGTTAGCCTCGGTTTTTTCATTGACTTCATTTTATGAGGCTTTTGGTGTTGTAGTTAATGAAGCTCTACTAGCTGGCTTGCCTGTTGTAATTACTGCAAATGTAGGTGCTAGGGAGCTAATAATAGAAGGTAAGAATGGTAGTGTTGTTGATTTTGGTGATGAACAAGTAGTTGCTGATAAATTAATTTATTGGATGGAGCGTTCACAAAAAAATATTAATGAGGAAATAAGGAGTAGCTTAATGCCTATAACTTTTTTGAATGCTAATCGTGGGCTCAAGGATTTTTTTGAAACTTTATAAAAGGACATTTATTAATGAAGTCACCAGTAATACTTTTTATTCATAATTTTTATCAGATCTCGGGCGGCGAAGATGTGGTTTTTGAAAATGAAATTGCGCTACTTGAAAGTAGAGGGGTAATAGTAAGTAAGTACACAGTTCATAATGATAGTGTTTCTGGTTTTTTTTCGAAATTGCTTGCCGCTTTAACGTTATCTTTTTCACTAACTCAATTTATTAAGATCCGCCGATATATATTAAAAGTAAAACCTGAGGCTGTCCATGTACATAATTATTTTCCAGTCTTAACGGCCTCAGTTTTTTTTGCTTGTAAATCAACTAATACTCCGCTTATTCATACCTTGCATAATTTTAGAGCGGTTTGCCCTACGGCTACTTTAATGCACAACGAACATATAAATGAAAAAAGTATATTAGGTTCATCTTGGTGGGCTGTAGGTAAAAAAGTATATCGTAATTCATTTCTTGGTAGTTTTGCTGTGGCCATAATGGTTGAGTTACATAAATATTTAGGTACTTGGCATTCTAAGGTAGATGTATATATTGCTTTGACAGAATTTACTAGGAAAAAGTATATAGATGCTGGCTGGCCTGGAAGAAAAATTTTAGTCAAACCAAATTTTATCTGTGATCCATTCGATGGTGCCCTGGAGCTTAATAAAGATGGTGGTTATTGTTTATTTATAGGGCGTTTAAGTGAAGAGAAAGGGTTAACTTTTCTTTTGGATGCTTGGAGAGAGCATAATTTACCGCTTAGAGTTGTGGGAGAGGGACCTTTGGAGCAGCTTGTAGTTTCTCGCACTTCAAAAGATATTGTGTATGAGGGTCGTAAACAGAAAAACGATGTGATTTCGTTAATAAAACATGCGGATTTTATTATTATCCCCTCTACATGTTACGAAGGTTTTCCTATGGTGTTAGTTGAGGCATTTGCTTGTGGGACACCTGTTTTAGCATCTAAACTAGGGAGCCTGGTAGAAATCATTACAAATGGCTTTACAGGGTTACATTTTGACGTTGGAAACATTAATGACTTTCGTAAAAAAGTACAGTGGCTAATTGATAACCCAGAGCGAACTCGTGAAATGGGGCAGAATGCCCGAAATGAGTATTTAGCGAAATACACGCCAGAAAAAAATTATGAAATGCTGATGGATATCTACCAGCAAGCGATTGAAGAGGCTAAAAAGAGATAATGAAGGATCATTGTACGGTTATATCTATGGATGTGGATGTGACAAACCTCAGTAATGCATTGGCCAATGTTAAAGTGCTGGCAAACCAAAATATTGGTTCTTATGTCTGTGTATCTAATGTCCATATGTGCATGGAGGTTTTTGACTCGGCTGATTTTGAATCCGTCGTTAATAATGCTGACTTGGTTATACCAGATGGAAGACCCTTATCTTGGGCGCAAAAACTATTAGGCCACAAGAATGCAGAGCAAGTTCGTGGCCAAGATATTATGAATGCGATCTGTGAGCAATCTGGTACTAAAAAATTAAACATAGGTTTATATGGTGGAAGTTCGGATGAGTTGTTAAAACAAGTCATTACTGAATTGAAAACCAGTTACCCAGATATCAATATAACTTTTAGCTATTCGCCTCCATTTCGGCCATTAACCGATGAAGAAGATAGCGACATCGTAAAGCAAATAAATGATGCTGATGTGAATGTATTATTCGTTGGTATCGGTTGTCCTAAGCAAGAAAGATGGATGGCAGAACATAAAGAACAACTTAACTGTGTGATGTTAGGTGTTGGTGCTGCTTACGACTTTATTGCAGGTAGTAAAAAACATGCACCTCGCTGGATGCAGCGAGTAGGGCTTGAATGGTTGTTTAGGCTATTAAGTGAGCCCAAACGTTTGTGGAAGCGTTATTTACAACAGAATCCACGATTTATTTATTATTTTTCTAAGCAGTTGATTAATCATAAGCTTGGTAGAAACAAGGTTTTATAAGGAAATTAAAATGTCTACAAGTAATACAAATAAAAAAGTTGCACTGATCACCGGTGTAACAGGCCAGGATGGTTCTTATTTAGCGGAGCTTTTATTAGAAAAAGGCTATGAAGTACATGGTATTAAACGCCGTGCATCATCGTTAAATACCCAACGTGTAGATCATATTTACCAAGACATGCATGAAGAGAATGTTAATTTCTTCTTACATTATGGTGATTTGTCAGATTCTTCTAACCTGATCCGTATTATTAAAGACGTTCAGCCAGATGAAGTGTACAACTTAGGTGCGCAGTCGCACGTAGCGGTTTCTTTTGAAGCACCTGAATATACGGCTGATGTTGATGCATTGGGTACTTTGCGTATTCTTGAAGCGATTCGTTTCTTGGGCTTAGAAAAGAAAACACGTTTTTATCAAGCGTCTACTTCTGAGTTGTATGGCGAAGTACAAGAGATACCACAAAAAGAAACAACGCCTTTTCACCCACGTTCTCCTTATGCTGTCGCTAAAATGTATGCGTATTGGATTGCGGTTAACTACCGTGAATCTTATGGCATTTATGCTTGTAACGGTATTTTGTTTAACCATGAATCCCCACGCCGTGGTGAAACGTTTGTTACGCGTAAAATTACTCGCGCATTGGCGAATATCTCTCAAGGTTTAGAGTCTTGCCTGTTCTTGGGTAACATGGATGCACTTCGTGATTGGGGTCATGCAAAAGACTATGTTCGTATGCAGTGGATGATGCTTCAGCAAGATAAGCCTGAAGATTTTGTTATTGCTACGGGCAAACAAATCTCTGTGCGTCAGTTTGTAGAGCTTTCAGCTAAAGAGCTGGGTATTACTTTACGCTTTGAAGGTGAAGGCATAGAAGAAAAAGGCTATGTGGACAGTATTGTGGGTGATAACTGCCCAGGTCTTAAGAAAGGCGACTTGATTGTTCAGGTTGATCCTAAGTATTTCCGCCCTGCGGAAGTAGAGACTCTATTGGGTGATCCTACTAAGGCTAAAGAAAAGCTTGGCTGGGTTCCTGAGATTACGGTTGAAGAAATGTGTGCTGAGATGGTACAGAATGATTTGGCTAAAGCTAAGCAGCACGCTTTATTGAAGGCTAATGGCTTTGATGTAAGTGTTGCTTTGGAAGGCTAATCCACATGAAGAAGATTTTTATTGCTGGCCATAAAGGTATGGTTGGTTCTGCTATAGTTCGTCAGCTTGAGCAGCAGATTAAAGAGGGTGCTGAGTTAGAGCTTGTTGTTCGTGATCGTACGCAGCTTAACTTATTGAGCCAGTCTGATGTTCAGCAGTTTTTTGCTGATGAAGGCATTGATGCTGTTTATTTAGCCGCTGCTAAAGTTGGCGGTATTATTGCCAATAATACTTACCCTGCCGATTTCATTTATGAAAATCTTATGATTCAGTGCAATATCATTCATTCTGCTCATTTGGCGAATGTTAACGATTTATTGTTCTTGGGGTCTTCTTGTATTTATCCTAAGTTGGCTGAACAGCCAATGTCTGAGAGTTCGCTATTAACGGGCACTTTAGAGCCGACTAACGAGCCTTATGCGGTTGCTAAGATTGCGGGCATTAAGCTTTGTGAATCTTATAATCGTCAGTATGGCCGTAATTATCGCAGCGTTATGCCAACTAACTTGTATGGCGAGAATGATAATTTTCACCCTGAAAACTCTCATGTTATTCCTGCGTTAATGCGTCGTTTTCATGAAGCTAAGCTAAACAGCACTCCAGAAGTTGTTGTTTGGGGTTCTGGTAAGCCAATGCGTGAGTTTTTGCACGTTGATGATATGGCCGCTGCTAGTATTTTTGTTATGAATGCGTCTAAAGAAGTCTATGAAAGCTGTACTGAAGTAATGCTATCTCACATAAATGTGGGTACAGGTGTTGATTGTACGATTGCTGAATTGGCTTTAACCATGGCTGATGTTGTTGGCTACCAAGGTGAAGTTGGTTTTGATGCTAGCAAGCCTGATGGTGCACCACGCAAATTGATGAATGTTGACACACTGAAAGCATTAGGTTGGGAATATTCAATTGAGCTTAAAGATGGTTTGGCTTCGACGTATGATTGGTTCTTGGCGAATCAAGAGTCTTTTCGTGGGTAGGTCATGTTAGATCGCGATACTTTTAAAACGATTGTTGATAAAACACCTTTAATCTCGATTGATTTAGTTGTTCGTAATTCAGTGGGTGAGGTTTTACTTGGGCAGCGTTTAAATAAGCCTGCGCAGGGTTTTTGGTTTGTACCTGGCGGGCGTATTTTAAAAGATGAGTCTATTGCCAATGCTTTTAAGCGTCTGACGTTGAATGAGTTAGGTATTACTATTGATATTAAAGATGCTCGGTACTTAGGGTTGTACGAGCACTTTTACCCAGGCAGTATCTTTTCTGATGACGTTACTCAGTCTTCTGTTAGTACGCATTATGTAGTGAATGCTTTTGAAGTTGTCTTTCCAGAATATAATGTTGAATTGCCAAAAGAACAGCATGGTGAGTACCGTTGGTTTAGCGAAGACGAGCTATTGGCTTCTGTTGAGGTTCATGATCACAGTAAGTGGTATTTTGATAAGACCAAGGGTTTTATTTGATATCAATCCCAGACGATCTGCTTGTGTACTGCAGATCGTTTTGTCTTAGGTATTTAAAGAGTCTATT
>OJGC01000437.1_pt1 | contig 10922 bp, 10 predicted proteins | sample 1594471 | NCBI WGS metagenome assembly OJGC01 (sample SAMN05416804, study PRJEB24817) | seawater metagenome | isolation source: Sea water | place: Canada:Atlantic | collected 2013-11
TGCTGGGCATCAATTCGCTTTTGGCCGCCACCCAGACGAGCAAGGCGTCGTTTTTCTTCTAATTCTTCGAGAATTTCGTGCATGCTTTTCTCCCCTGGAGAATCGAGTTATTTAATAAGGTCTAGGACAGTTGCCGCCGCATCGGGAATATTGGTACCCGGACCAAAGATTGCAGCTACGCCTTGCGCGGTTAACTCATCATAATCTTTGGGTGGAATCACCCCGCCGCAAACCACCAGAATTTCCCCAGCACCCTGACTCTTCAATGATTCAATCATCTTAGGTACTAATGTTTTATGACCTGCAGCTTGAGATGACACACCCACCACATGCACGTCGTTTTCAATAGCCTGACGGGCTGCTTCGGCGGGGGTCTGAAACATTGGACCCACATCAACATCAAAGCCCAAATCTGCAAACGCAGTGGCAATTACCTTAGCGCCACGATCGTGGCCATCTTGACCCATTTTAACCACCAGCATCCGTGGTCGTCGGCCGTGGTCGTCGGCAAACTGTTCGACTTTTTGTTTGATTTTCATAAATCCCTCGTCGCCTTCATAGGCTGAACCATAGACACCACTAATCGATCGAGTTTGCGCCCTATGGCGCCCCCAAACAGACTCTAAGGCATCACTTATCTCTCCCACCGTTGCACGAGCTCGCGCAGCACTTACGGCCAATTCAAGCAGGTTTCCCTCGCCTGTTTCGGCAGAATTAGTGAGCGCCGTAAGTGATGCTTGCCAGAGACCGGTGTCCCGAGAAGTACGAATCCCATTCAATCGCTCGATTTGCGATTCTCTCACTAACGTATTATCAATATCTAACACGTCAACATCAGGCTCTTTGGCTAACTGATACTTGTTAACACCAACAATGACCTCTTCACCGCGATCTATTGCTGCCTGCCGCAGTGCTGCAGCCTCTTCAATACGGAGTTTCGGCAGTCCTGATTCAACCGCCTTAGTCATACCGCCCATCTCCTCCACTTCATTAATGAGCACCATCGCTGCATCAACCAGTTCACTGGTGAGGCTTTCCACATAATAAGAACCCGCCAACGGATCAATCACATTGGTAATGCCCGTCTCCTCCTGAATCACCAACTGCGTATTACGCGCAATTCTGGCTGCAAATTCTGTCGGCAATCCTAGAGCTTCATCAAAAGAATTAGTATGCAGCGATTGTGTGCCACCCAGCACTGCTGACAACCCTTCAATAGTGGTGCGCATAATATTGTTATAGGGGTCTTTACTAGTCAGGCTAACACCCGATGTTTGTGTATGAGTGCGCAGCATCAACGAGCGTTGATCTTGTGGTGTAAACTTTTCTTCCATTAAGGTTGCCCAAAGAATGCGTGCCGCCCTGAGTTTGGCAATCTCCATAAAGAAATTCATGCCAATGGCAAAGAAAAAGGACAATCGCGGAGCAAATTTGTCGACATCCATACCACTGCCTATTGCTGTGCGCACATATTCAATGCCATCAGCAATGGTGTAGGCAAGCTCCTGAACATTGGTCGCTCCGGCCTCTTGCATGTGATACCCAGAAATAGAAATGGAGTTAAACTTGGGCATCCGGGCCGTGGTATAGGCAATAATGTCTGAGACAATTTTCATTGATGGCGCGGGTGGATATATATAAGTGTTACGTACCATGAACTCTTTAAGAATATCATTTTGCAAGGTACCGGCAAGCTGCTCAGGAGCAACACCCTGTTCTTCTGCAGCAACAATAAAGCTCGCCATTACCGGCAAAACCGCGCCATTCATGGTCATTGATACCGACACCTTATCTAAAGGAATCTGATCAAACAGAATTTTCATATCTTCAACCGAATCAATTGCGACTCCGGCTTTACCCACATCGCCCTCAACTCTCTCATGATCTGAGTCGTAACCACGGTGTGTGGCCAAGTCAAAAGCCACGGAAAGGCCTTGCTGACCCGCCGCTAAGTTCTTGCGGTAAAAAGCATTAGATTTTTCCGCAGTGGAGAATCCCGCATACTGGCGCACAGTCCAGGGCCGTCCCGCATACATGGTGGCTTTTGGCCCGCGTTTGAATGGCACAAATCCTGGAAGATTATCCATGTGCGCTAGATCTTTGGTGTCTTCAGCGGTATACAGTGGCTTGATGACAATACCCTCTGGGGTTTGCCATACCAACTCATCAGCTGTGCGCCCTTTAGTCTCTTTTTTGACCAATGATTGCCAATCTGTAATTGCCGGACCTTTTTTATCGGTCATTGCTCTGTCCACCTTCTTAGCGCGTTGTTTATGACTCTATCATAACGTTTTTTGTAATTAGCACTATGCCGCACACCATCGCCTAATAGTAGGTCCATTTACAACACAATAAATCACATTTATTGCCAAATATATTGGGATATATCGGTAATATATGCTATAAATTCTTTATAAACTCACAATTAATATATTTTACACGATGGAAATTTGTCATGGCTACAATTTGCCAACATCATGTCATAGCCTGCCTACATGGAATACGTCTTCACAACCTGCCACAGCAGCCAATTTTAGAGCGTGCAGGCATCAACCCAAATCGCCTCAATAAACATGATCAACGCGAGCACACCGATCAGGTCGCACGTCTTTTTAAAGGTGTTCAAGACGCTTTAGATGATGAATTTATGGGTTTTACCGAGAATCCCTGCAAGGTAGGCCTATTTGCCACCATGAGTGAACTGGTTAGTCGCTGTGGCACGCTTGGAGAACTACTTGAAAAGGCTATCAGCTTTTACAACCTTGTTAGCAATGATATTCCCATGGGTCTTAGTATAGTTAATAGCAAGGCGGTCTTTGAATTTACTATGGCCAAACCCATGCTCGATCCACAACATTTTATGGCTGAATTTTGGCTGGTTATTTGGCATCGCTTTCCCAGCTGGTATATCGGTGAACCTATTCGATTAGAAGAAACCCACTTTACCTTCCCTGAGCCTACACACAAATCAGAACTCCAAATAATGTTCCCCTCCACACTGCAATTCAATAGCCGCGCTAACCGACTTGTGTTTGACGCTCAGTATCTCAACAAACCGCTACTTAGGTCTGACCAGGAGCTTACTCAATATCTTGAAAACGCACCGGCGGACGTAATGACTATTCCTGGCTCAGGTACTTTGTTAGAGGCGCAAATAGAGCGCATTATCAGCCAGAGAAATACTGAACGATTAGTCTTTGGCACCATCCATGAGCTAGCAGAAGAACTCAGCATGAGCCCTCAAACCCTGCACCGTAGACTCAAAGATAGTGCAACCAGCTATCAAAAAATAAAAGACAATCTGCGGCGCAATCTTGCCATCGCCAAACTCATCAATGAAAAGCTCTCCGTTGAACAGGTGTCAGACGCCGTTGGCTTTAGTGAGTCGCGATCATTTACTCGTGCCTTCAAACACTGGACCGGCCTAACTCCAAGAGAATATTGCAAGCACAACTCAGACTAACTATCTCCCAGTAATTAACACATACATGTACGTGTTAATTACCATGTTGAAGCTGAAAATTGATATCAAACTGTCCTGGGTTTTAACGAATTAAAGAACTCGAGTTCTGGGCCGAAGGTGGGGGACCCTTAACCCCTAAAAATGAAGGAGATTCGATCCATCTAAAACTTTTTGAAAATCGTTAAATTCAAAATACCACTGTAGCATTCAAAATAAGTGCTTCCGAATTAGTCCGTTGTATCAAACATTTACAGACAAAAAACATTCATGTCACACCTGTAGATAACCAAGTTTCCTGGTGTATATATTTTAAAGATCTCGACGGTAATCCCTATGAAATAACCACCAACGAGTATGAACAATTTTCTAATCGCTAATTACCGAACAATGAATTCCTTATGAAAATAAGCGTTCACCATAAATGGCAGAAAAACCCCTTATTTACTCTATTGCGCGTCGGGTTTGATATTGAGCATTTTAGTAGTCTTATTATTTGAGGCTTATCCCAGCATCAGATTTCTCTCTGACGGAGGTGTTGTGTTTGGCGTTATGTGCGCCATTGTGTGGCATGCAGTTAAAAATACTGACTAACCTACCCACAGGGTCTGGGTAGGTTAGAAAATATTGTGCAGTCTTAACTCTCCTCTTGTGGAGCAAAGGCTTGAACACCGCATAAGGCAACAATAACAATAATGCCCACCAACAAGCCCAACCATGGCTCAAAGACACTAAATGCCATAGCAGTGATCACCATGGCCCCGCGCTCTGTGGCGTCGTGCACAAGTGATAATGCAAGAGTCGCGCAGGCAAATGCTGTCAGCACTAGCGTGACGGCCAGAGCCAAGGGAAGCAGTGGCTCAAGTAGAGTCACGAAGGGTAAAATCACGAATAAGAGCGGTAAACCAAAGACATAGAAGCTGCCTATGCTATCAAAAATTGAATCAACTTTTTCTCGACCCTCTGACCAGCCTTTTAGCAGAACAACTTGAATACCCGTCCACAAGACACCTTGAGTAGCAAAGAAAGGTGCAACGATACTCATTATTACGTTTCTGATACCTGTTGCCATGTGCGCGCGACTACTATTTAACTCAAGCTTCTCATCCGTCCGAGTAACCTGGGCCTGTTCTATCATTTCATTGCCCGTCACCAAGTCACCAAAAAACAAAATATAGGTAATCAGCGCCAAAGGAAATGAAGATGCAAAGGTCTCAAGCGGCGGCCAACCAATCGCAAAAGGCGATGCCTTTGCCCATAAAGACGCGGTCGAAGCACCTACATCAAGAATTTCCCACCGAATATTGTATTCAAATTCACCGGTAAAATAACCAACAATGCCCGCCACCAGGAACCCAGGAAACAGTCCAAATCCAAGAAGCTTTAACAGCCACGTTTTATCAGTCGCATAGGCCTGTAAAGGTTTAGAAAAAGCGAACACCAAACAAATCAAAACACCTAAAGTACCTGCAATGGGCGCTGATTGAAATACATTAGCCGCATCACCATCTTTGGTAACACGTAAAAAAGCCGCTATCGCAGCGCCCAATATAATGCCACCTTTAAAGACATTAGGGACTATATTAATTAACCTCGCACCCAGACCTGTCACCCCCAAAAAGATCAAGATAAAGGCAAAGTTGAGTGACAGCGCCGTCATCGCTTGGAATTGAGACGTGTGATCTCCTAAATAGGCAGGTGCGGTAATAAACGCAACCACAAAAGGGATAGCAGGTGTCAGCCAGCCAGGTGCGTACGGGTCGCCAAAGAACATCCAAGAGAAAGAAATGAGCATGCTATGAAACATTGCCATGGTTATAGCTTCTTCAAAGGTTAATCCCAGCAATGCAATAAAATAAGGGACCAACGCCATACCTGTAGCGCCGGCTACGGCCAATCCTTGAAGCATGTTAGATAATGAAAATCGCAAGTGAACGAGAGGAATCCGCATCGTGAATGGGCCCCATTTAAAACCAGGTTGAACGTCTCCATCAAGTCTTCTCTTTGGCATATTGTTATTCTCATTATTTGGCTAAAATTAATTACATACACCCTAGTATGCTGCGTTTTCAGTGTTGGTCTAGCGCGAATTATTTGGCTATACAGGTTTCCATTACAACATCATTTCAAAAAAAGACCCATATGTTTCATCTCTCTTAAAGGCGTTTACCCAGAAACCTCAGATAGCAAAGTCAATACAACACACAAAGAGCTTATTCCATAGATGACCTTACACCACAAACCAAGTACCCTGTGCGGGCACTCACAATAAAGTATGAGTAATGACCACTGAAATTAGACTCACCCAATTTAGCCATGGCGCTGGCTGCGGCTGCAAAATTGCCCCAAGCGTTCTTGAGCAATTCTTAAAGACTGACTTTATTGCACCGCAGGATGATAACTTGCTAGTAGGTAACAGCACTAAGGATGATGCCGCGGTCTATGACCTCGGCGATGGCTCTGGAATTATAAGCACCACTGACTTTTTCATGCCCATCGTTGATGATGCATTCGAGTTTGGGCGAGTTGCTGCAGCCAATGCTATTAGTGATATTTATGCCATGGGGGGCACCCCCATGATGTCTATTGCGATTCTTGGTTGGCCGGTAGATAAATTAGGCCCTGAGATAGCACAACAAGTTTTGGAAGGCGGACGCTACGCCTGCAAAGATGCAGGCATTCATCTTGCCGGTGGTCACTCTATTGATACTCAAGAACCTATTTTCGGCTTGGCGGTTACAGGCAAAGTTGATTTGTGTAACCTTAAAAAAAATAGCACGGCACATAGTGGAGACTATTTATTTTTGACCAAGCCCATTGGTGTAGGCGTGCTTACCACCGCTGAAAAACAAGGCAAGCTAAAACCGCAACACAGTCGTCTAGCCGTTGAAAATATGATGGCACTAAATACTGTGGGTGCTGCTTTGGGTAAAGTGCCCGGTGTAACTGCGATGACTGATGTCACCGGCTTCGGACTGCTGGGTCATCTTCTTGAAGTGTGTCAGGGTAGTGGTCTTAGCGCCTTAATTAATCTATCTGCAGTGCCAGTATTAGATGCCGCTGTTACAGACTATATTGTAGCGGGGTGCGTACCCGGCGGCAGCCAACGTAATTGGCAGAGTATTTCGCAACATATTGGTCCTATTGACAGTGAGCAACAGGCACTTCTATGTGACCCACAAACTAGCGGTGGACTGCTCATTGCTGTCAATCCTGCGGCCGTAGACCAAGTGTCTAGGGTTTTAAAACAGGCAGGCTGTTATCACCAGTCGATTGGTATGCTGATGGATCATGACCCCAAGCAACCCACCATTGAGGTAAAAGTTTGAGTAAGGTTGCGTTGCCATTAACTAATGATTATCTAAATTTGCTATTGGACGGTGTGCCAATGATTGATGTGCGGGCACCGATTGAAAGTCAAACCGGTGCACTGCCCTTTGCTACTAACTTGCCGTTAATGACCGATGAAGAACGCCATGAGATAGGTATTTGCTACAAAGAGCGCGGCCAGAAAGAAGCTATAGCACTGGGTCATGAACTGGTCTGTGGTGCAAGTAAACAGGCGCGAGTTGATGCCTGGCAGGCCTTCTTTACGGCCCATCCCTCCGCGGTATTATATTGTGCACGCGGCGGCTTGCGCTCTCAATTAAGCCAGCAATGGTTAGCTGATGCAGGTATTGACTGCCCCCGTGTAGAGGGCGGTTATAAACGTTTGCGTGGCTTTCTGATTGAACAACTTAATCAGGTGTGCAAAACCGAAAAGCTCGTATTGTTGTCCGGCATGACCGGTACCGGTAAAACCGACATCATCAAGACTTTGCCGCGCAGTATTGATCTTGAAGGAGCGGCCAACCACAAGGGTTCGAGCTTTGGTCGACCTTTGAATGAACAGCCAGCACAAATTGATTTTGAAAATAAGGTGATATTAGAACTGATGGCTGTACGCCACCAATACCCTGGGCGCAGCATTATCGTAGAAGATGAAAGTCGCAATATTGGTGGCCGTCATTTACCCATACCGCTGAGCGACGCCATGGTGACAAGCCCCATGGTAGTGATTGAGTTGCCGTTTGAACAACGCATTGAGAAACTATGGCGTGAGTATGTCATCGAACGCTACCAAGACACTCTCATTTATCATGGCGATAATGCTGAACAGGCCTTTGCCGATTACCTAAGAGACAGTTTATTGCGCGTTAAAAAACGTCTGGGTGGTCAAAAGACCAAAGAAATTTTAGAACTCATGGACAGCGCGCTGCAGCAGCAACACAGTGACGACTTTACGAGCCACAGGTATTGGTTGCAGGCAATAACGGCAGACTACTACGACCCAATGTATTTGTATCAGTTAGAAAAGCGCAACGACAGAGTCGTGTTTAAAGGCAACCACCAAGAGATTACTCAGTGGTTGTCTGAACTTGCGTAATTTCTAGCGCGGTTGCATTCGTACACCACCATCCAAACGAATAGTCTCGCCGTTGAGATAGCTATTTTCAGTAATATGTACCACCAACTGACCAAACTCAGAGGGCGCACCTAGTCGCTGAGGAAACGGTATATTTGCCACAATTCCGTCTTGAACATTCTGAGGTGCAGCGAGCATTAAGGGAGTCGCCATAACCCCAGGGGCGATAGTATTGACACGAATACCCTGCTTAGACAGATCACGAGCCATAGGGAGTGTCATGCCAACTATGCCACCTTTGGTTGCTGCATAAGCCACCTGACCCATTTGGCCATCAAATGCGGCAATGGACGCTGTATTAACGATCACTCCGCGCTCAGTTTTTTCATCCGGCTCGTTCTTAGCCATTGCTGCTGCCGCACAACGTGACACATTAAAGGTACCAATTAAATTAACTTCGATAACTTTACGGTAGAGGTCAAGGCTGTGAGGCTGCCCTTCACGATCAACAGTTTTTGCTGCAATACCAATGCCTGCACAGTTCACGCAAATATCAACGCGGCCCAAATTTTCAAGAATAGTCGCAAAAGCTGCTTCTACATCGGGGCCGTTAGAAACATCTAGCTGCATAAAATGGCACGAACTGGCACCAAGCTCTGCCACTGCCTGCTCACCCGCACTGACATTCATATCAAAAATAACCACGGTCCCACCCGAGTTAATCAACAATTCTGCAGCCGCACGACCCAACCCTGATGCGCCACCGGTAACTACTGCCACTTTTTTATTAATATTCATTATTATCAAACCCCTTTTGGTTTTACTTCTTGGACTAGCACAAAAGGCGGAATCACTACCGCCCAGTGCTCAGTATTATTAGTGTGCCAATCTAACCCCTGCTGGTCGTCAACCTCAAATAAGGTGCTATTCGCCAGCCAGCTCTCGACTTGACCACGATCATCTTGATGAAAAGCCACGGCGACCTGAATAAGATCAACGTTGCCAGACACCCCCATTACATTGCCTGCAGCGTAATGCTTTTGCAGGTAATGCCAACTAATCTTAGCGGTCTCGCTATTAAGTCGAGTCTTTAACCCTGACGTAGTACCAACGGAATTTTGCGACATAAACAGGCTCTTTCAACGGACTAAATGGTGCGATAGGATAGTATCGGCAGGCAAATTTATCAACCTGATGGCGCGCTGTTCAAACCACCCATCGGGTGAAATTACGCAGTAACTGTAAGCCAGCCTCGGCACTCTTCTCTGGGTGAAACTGTACCGCAAACAAATTATTATGGCTTAGTGCTGAAGCAAACTTTACACCATAATCGCAGTGCGCTGCCACGTTTGGATTATTCTCGGCAGTGGCGTAATAACTGTGCACAAAGTAAAACTGGCTGTCCTGCTCAATACCCTGCCACAGAGGGTGATCTATGCTCTGTTGAACATTATTCCAGCCCATGTGCGGGACTTTTAAGCGCCCACCCGAGGCATCTTTGCTGTGCGGGTCAAACAACTTAACCGCCCCCGGCAAAATACCCAAACAGTCAACGCCACCACTCTCTTCGCTGTGTTGCAACAGCGCTTGCATGCCCACACAAATCCCCAGTACCGGCTTGTCGATAATAGACTGACGGAGTACCTCACCAATTTTGAGGCGTTGAATTTCTCGCATACAATCACCGATGGCGCCCACACCCGGAAAAACGACCCTATCGGCACCAGCAACCACTGCTGGATCTGAAGTAATAGACACTTGGGCATTATCACAGACATGTTCAAGGGCCTTGGATACCGAGTGTAGGTTACCCATGCCGTAATCAATGACTGCGATGTGATTAGGAGATTGACTCATTGATGGCTACAAGTGTCCCTTGGTGGACGGCACCACACCAGCCATACGCTCATCGGCACTTGCAGCCATACGCAGAGCTCGCCCAAAGGCTTTAAAAATAGTCTCCACCTGATGGTGCGCATTGGCACCACGGATATTGTCAATGTGCAACGTAACAAACGCATGGTTAACAAAGCCTTGGAAAAACTCTCGGCTCAGATCAACATCAAAGGTTCCAACATGGCCACGCACAAAATCTGCCGCCATGAACAGCCCAGGTCGGCCAGAAAAATCCAGCACTACACGTGACAAAGACTCGTCCAAAGGCACATACGCATGACCATAACGTGTAAGACCTTTTTTGTCGCCAATCGCCTCAGCAACTGCCATACCCAGTGTTATGCCGATATCTTCGACTGTGTGGTGATCATCAATATGAGTATCGCCGGCCGCCTTGATATCTATATCAATCAAACCATGTCGCGCAATCTGGTCAAGCATGTGGTTTAAAAATGGCACCGGAGTGTCCAAATTTGCATGTCCGGACCCATCCAAATTTACCGTAATGGTAATTTGAGATTCCAAGGTGTTGCGTGTGACGGTCGCTTTTCGATCGATCATCAGATACTCCAAAAAGGGGGTTTTTCCGCATTATACCTGAAAATTAACACAGATTTTTTGAAATAATTATGAATTAATCTTGGCAGATATTTGTCTACAGGTGCGACAGAAGTATTCGGTTGCGTTACCATATGGGTGCAACTCTAATCATGGGTTAGATGTAGTAATAGGTCGCAAAAAATAAGGGTTAACGGTGTCAGAAATAAGTAAATGGTTAAAAATTATCGCATTGTCGATGCTAGCACTGATTATGGCTGCCATAGTTGGCATAACCTCATTTGTTGACCCTAATGACTATGCACCCGACATCGAGGCCGTGGCTGGCGATAATCAACTAACTTTAGATATTCAGGGCGACATTAGCTGGCAGTTTTTTCCTCAGCTTGGCATTTCGGTTAAACGCATAGTATTTTCAAACAATGTTATTAGCGCCGGTAGTATTGATGAGCTTGTTATTACCGCAGGCTTGCTGAATCTTCTCAACACTGACTTTGACCAAGCTAACCTGCCTATTGATTCAATCAAAGTGATTAATGGCCGTGCACGTTACATCTGTCTCTTATACACATCTCCGAGCCCACGAGACCAGAGAGGATCTCG
>OJGC01000450.1_pt1 | contig 10598 bp, 8 predicted proteins | sample 1594471 | NCBI WGS metagenome assembly OJGC01 (sample SAMN05416804, study PRJEB24817) | seawater metagenome | isolation source: Sea water | place: Canada:Atlantic | collected 2013-11
ATCAATTGGGTTAATTAATTTTGCCATTTTATACAGCAAACCCCCAGCAAACAAGCGCCCAAACGTAAAATAAGGGTAATAGTCGATAAATAGACAATTATCCAGTGACCACTGTTAAATAACCGACAATGACAGGTAGATTCTGCGCAAAATAGACGAGATTGGTTGGTTTTGTGCGCTATTTCAGGTATTGTGCGCGCTAAATTTAAGGCTGCACTGGGTAATAACAAAAGGTGCAAAGGCTCGCCGCTAGGGATTAGCGTTCATCGGTAAATCAAACTGATCATCCCTTGCTGTGCGCAAAAAGCGAACACTAAGCAAGGATACATTGAATGAAAATCATGGTTGTTTTTGGAACTCGCCCCGAGGCCATTAAAATGGTGCCTGTTGTAATGGCACTAAAATCACACCCAGAATTCAATGTACAAGTCTGCGTAACCGCACAGCATCGCGAAATGCTAGACCAAGTGCTAGAGCTTTTTGAAATTAAACCCGACTTTGATCTAGATTTAATGCGCCCAGGGCAATCATTAGGGGGCTTAACCTCACGCGCCTTGGTAGGTTTAGAAGAAGTCTTTCAAGCGCAAAAGCCAGACCTAGTCATGGTACACGGCGATACATCAACGACCTTTACAGCCTCGTTAGCCGCTTTTTATCAGCAAATCAAAATTGCACACGTAGAAGCAGGGCTTCGCACCGGTGACATTTATTCACCATGGCCAGAAGAATTCAACCGCCGTGTGACAGGGTTAGTGGCTAACTACCACTTTGCACCGACTGAAGTATCAGAAAAGAATCTATTGGCCGAAAAGACCAACCCAGACACTATTTTAGTCACAGGCAATACCGTGATTGACGCCTTACAATGGGTGGTTAATAAAGTAGAGAAAGACGAAGCAATCTCTAGTGCACTAAAAACGAAGTTCGACTTTATCGACCCGTCTAAAAAAATGATTTTAGTAACAGGGCACCGCCGCGAAAACTTTGGTGATGGCTTTTTAAATATTTGTAAGTCATTAAAAGAACTCGCCCAGCGCGACGACGTACAAATTGTTTACCCGGTGCACCTAAACCCTAATGTGCAAAAGCCTGTTAATGACATATTAGGCGAAATGAACAATGTATATTTAATAGCACCACAAGATTACCTACCCTTCGTCTATTTAATGAATCAGTCGCACATCATCTTAACCGACTCAGGCGGCGTACAAGAAGAAGCGCCATCGCTAGGCAAACCAGTATTAGTCATGCGCGATACAACCGAGCGCCCAGAAGCAGTAGAAGCGGGCACGGTTAAATTAGTGGGTACCGATGCCGAACAGATTAAAAAGTCGGTAATAGAACTACTTGATAACGAAGCAGCTTATAAAGCCATGTCGTTCGCACACAACCCATACGGCGACGGCAAAGCCAGTCAGCGAATTGCTGAGTTTTTAAGCCAAACAAATAACAGCACTAACGGACAATAAATCATGAAACAAGAAACTTCTTTTAAAACTGTTAGTGTCATCGGTCTAGGTTACATCGGCCTACCAACAGCCGCAGTAATAGCATCACGCGGCATTAACGTAATTGGCGTAGACGTAAACCAAAAAGCCGTCGACACCATTAACGCTGGCGAGATTCACATAGTAGAGCCAGATCTAGATATCGTTGTTCGTGGCGTAGTATCAACAGGCAACCTACGTGCGACTACAACACCAGAGCCAGCAGAAGCCTTTATGGTAGCGGTGCCAACACCGTTCCATCATAGTGAAGACGGATCGCACAAGCCAAATCTTGATTACATTAAATCAGCAGCACTAGCGATTGCCCCAGTATTAGAAAAAGGCAATATCGTCATTCTAGAATCTACATCACCCGTAGGCGCTACTGAAAAACTAGCAGGCTGGTTGGCAGAAGCCCGCCCAGACTTGTCGTTCCCACAAGACAAAGGCGATACAGCCGACATTAAAGTAGCCCATTGCCCAGAGCGTGTTTTGCCAGGCTACGTATTACAAGAGCTAGTATCAAACGACCGTGTAATTGGTGGTATGTCTAAAGCGTGTAGCGAACGCGCCGTTGAGCTTTATAAAACATTCGTACGTGGCGATTGCGTAATTACCAATGCACGTACCGCAGAAATGGCCAAGCTAACCGAAAACTCATTTCGTGATGTAAACATTGCATTCGCCAATGAGCTTTCTGTAATTTGCGACAAGTTAAAGATCAATGTATGGGAATTAATCAAACTGGCGAACCGCCACCCACGCGTAAATATTTTAAGCCCAGGCCCAGGTGTAGGCGGCCACTGCATTGCCGTAGACCCGTGGTTTATTGTTGATAGCTGCCCAGAAGAAGCAAAAATCATTAAACAAGCGCGTTTAACCAACGATGCAAAACCTTTTTATGTAATTGATAAAATTACAGAAGCAGCAGATCAGTTCAAAAAACCTGTAATCGCTTGCTTAGGTTTAGCCTTTAAAGCCGATATCGACGACTTACGCGAAAGCCCAGCACTACAAATTGTAGAAGAGCTAGCAAAAAGAAATATCGGCGAAATTATTGCAGTAGAGCCAAACATTAACCAAGCAGAAATGCCGAAAACGCTTATTGATGCAAAAGTAGAATTAAGCACTTTAGAAAGCGCATTAGAAAAAGCGAACGTAGTAGTTGTGCTGGTTGATCATAAGCAATTTAAGGCAGCTGATGCAGGGCAGTTTGCGGCTAAGGTTGTTATTGATAGTCGTGGTATATTTTGAACGGAGCCAAAAAGCTTGTATTTGTAGGTGGTATTATAGGGATAGGGCACCTGCTTTCTTTGATGCTTGTACCTATATTGCAGCGCTTTGTGGATGCGAGTGTTATTGCAAATATTGCTCAGATAGATGCGTCGATGGTATTGGTTGTTAGCCTGCTGGGTTTTGGTATTACCGTAACAACTACTCGAGATGTGGCTACGTCAAAGGATTGGTCTTTACCTGCGCAGGAGGCATTTGATGCGCGTGTCGCGCTAAGCTTTATCCTTTTTTTTGTGGGAGTTGTCGGCTACAGCGTTGATGATAATCAAATATTGTGGCTAATGTTGATCGCTTCTCCGCTGATCGCATTAAATCTAGATTTTGTACTGTACGGTTTAGGATTGCCTATAAAAGCTGCATTAGCATCATTTATACGCTTATCAATGCCAGTCTTGTTATATGTCGGTTCAGTAGTTGTAGGTTATTACTCGCATATTATATATATGATATGTGTATTAGTGTTCACTTTTTTTGCCAGTTTGTTCGTGTTAAAAAGCGCGAGCTACCAACCTACTTTTAAGTTAAGTCTAGTAAGTTTAAAGAGATATAGTGAGTCATTTTTTGTCGGACTTGGAGGTTTTGCACTTTCATTTCAGCGGTTTGGGATTCTTGCATTTTATGCAGGAGTAGAAGATAACACAGTGTACCTTTTCTTTTCTTTGAAAGCTTATATGGCATTTGTAGCAATTCGTCGCTTGTTTATACAAACATTCTACAAACAACTTTTGAATGAAGTGATTTCAAAAAATATTAATAGACTGATTTTTATATCGGCAGCAATTTTTTTTGTATTTGTCTATTTATTTTCGCAGGAAATGTCGGAGTTGATATTCAATCAGCCTGATGGGGGAAGGTTCTTAATTTTGACAGCTCTACTTATTCTCTCAGGCTCACTGTTCTCATGCTCTGATGCACAGTTGATACTAATGGAAGGGGATAGGAAGTATGTTTTTATTACGGTGTCAGCGTTCCTTGTATTTGGTATTAGTTTCGCTGTATTCACAACTTTAGACTTCGAGACTCCGCTGATTGCTTCTTTGATATTGTCAGAGGCCCTGTTGGGTGTTGGGTATTTGATTGCAATTAAAAAGATAAGCGTAAACGAAAGAAAGAACAATTAAACAGTTTTTACTTTTAATCTACATAGACTGTGTTTAAGACAGATTGTTTTTTTCAGGCTTATTTAACTATGTCAAAATATGCCGACACTATAATTAATTAATGCGTTGTACATTTAATATGATAGATAGATCTAAGTACATGAAACAATTACCTTCAATTTTTTATTGGTCTAGACATGTAATCGAGACGATACTTGCACGCACGAATGATGTTGTTTTAAGTAACATATTACTCCGGGGGATTGCAATTATTTTATTATTATTACTCCTAGGAGGGCGTTCTGTAACTAAGTTACAATTAGTCGGCCCGCTTTATCTTATAGATACGTTATTCCTAGTGTTGGTAATTTTTTCTTTAATAGTCTCACGCCTTAGGGTGATTACCCCCTTATTTTTTATTACGTTTATAATAATATTTTTTATGCTTATGTTGTCAATTTACAAAAGTGATGCATCGCTAGAAATAGTAATACGTCAGTTTGCTTTATTTATCTATGCTTTTTCGGCATATGTATTGTCAGGTTATTTATTTAGTTTATCTAAAGAAAATGAACTGACTGATTTGTTGGTTGGTATAGCAGCACTATCAGTGATTTTTCAAACAGTATATCTAGCATACTTGTTCTTAGTTGGTGATTATGTCTATGGAGGATTTAATTATTTAAGTCCATTAGTTATATGTGGAGTAATCGTGTGGACTTGCTACATATTTTCTATGAGAAAAATTAGCTTTTTAATAATACCTGAGTGGATATTTTTATTAATGCTTAGCATTACATTCGGTCATTCATCTGGAGTTATGGCTGTAATTCTTATTCCGCTAATCTGCCTTATGCTAAGAACGCCAGTAAATTATCGATTATACGTACTTTTAACTCTTAGTGCTTTGGTGATTTTTGTTTTCTGGCTGTTTCCAGAAATCATAGATGTTAATGCAAGCTGGAGGCTTGTTTACTGGGAAACCGCTATAAATAGAATTTTCACAGACTGGTACTGGCTTTTCGGCTTTGGATTTGGCGCAATGTATGCAGACGATATTACTCATTATATTTTTCTTGATATATTTAATAGCAGTAATGATCTCAACAATGAAGGTGAGGGGTATCTAAAGGCTTTTCATAACTCGTTTGTAACAATATTTTTTCATGTTGGCATTATTGGTCTTGTGCTTTTATTGCCACAGATTAGAGCAGTGTTACTAAATATTAATCACTACAGTTCTAAAGAAAATATGTTTTTTGCCTTGTCATTACTAGGCTTGTCTATTTGGGTGTTTTTTAATGTGGTTCTAGAACTACCTCACAGTGCTCATTATTTTTGGTTATTTTTCTTTCTCTGCTATCACAGTCAATGTAAGGGCAATGCATGAAACAACGCTTACTTTCTCTAGTTCAACTCCCTCCACCTATTCATGGCGCAGCAGTTATGAATAAAATTGCAGTGTCGTGCTTTGATGGGACTGAGGATTTCTCTAATAGAACTATAGCTTTGAAGTTCTCAAAATCACTTTCCGACTTGAGAAAACCAAGCTTTTTTAAGTTTTATTCCTTGATTGTTATTTTCTTTAAAGTATTTAAAGAGCTGATTTTTAATCGACCAGATCTCGTGTATTTTACTTTGACACCTAAGGGAGGGGGGTTTATTAGAGATTGTTTATTTGTCATGCTGATAAAGCTGTTTAGAGTAAAGTTGGTATATCATCTGCATGGTAAGGGCTTTTTGGACTTTTCTAAAAAATACGTAGTGATTGATTTCCTTTATAATTTTGTATTCCGCAATGTAAAAGTGATTTTGCTTGCGGATGTGTTATATGACGACATCTCAAAGTACATAAAGCAAGAAAATATTTTAATTGTTCCTAATGGTTTAGATTGCGCTAGAGGTACACATAAGCCTCTAAACAGTCAAAAAGTTAGGTTTTGCTTTCTTTCAAATTTAGTTGAAGGCAAGGGGATATTGGATTTCTTGATTGCATTTCATTCACTTTATAAAGATAGCCCTAATGTCGAGGCTGTTGTGGTTGGTGACTATAGGTCAGATGGTACAAAGGAATTGGTTAAAGAATTTATATTGAGTAAAGGTGATGACTTTTCTTCGGCTCTTAATTTCACAGGCCCACTCTACAATGAAGAAAAATTTTCTATATTATCCATGTCAGATGTTTTTGTATTCCCTACTCATATCGATACCTTCCCATTGGTTTTAATTGAAGCAATGGCTATGGGGCTGCCGTGTGTGGCATATGATGAGGGAGCTACATCATCCATGATTGACAATGGGCGGACCGGGTTAGTTGTAGAGAAAGGCCGGAGAGACTTGTTAGCTCAAGCAATGCTCGAGTTTGTAAAAAAACCCGATTTGATAGCCAGCATGGGGGGGGATTCTCTTGCTAGGTATGAGTCTGAATATACTCTGGAAATTTTCAATAAAAGAATAATAGAAGCCGTTAATTCAATACTGGCTTCAGCATCAAAGGATTCGAAATGAAACAAGTTACACAAACATTACGTACAGGGACTGTTGAGGTTAATGAAGTACCTATTCCTACGTTAAGCGACAAATTTGTATTAGTTAAAAATACGGCATCGGTAATTAGTGCAGGTACTGAAAAAACTAAGATTGATATGGGTAAGAAGAGTCTTTTGCAAAAAGCTCAGGCACGCCCAGATTTGGTAAAGCAGGTACTTCAAAAGATTAAAACAGAAGGTTTGAAAAAGACATTTCAAACCGTTAAGTCGCGTTTAGATTCACCATCACCGCTAGGCTACAGCTGTGCGGGTTCTGTTGTTGCTGCTGGCGGCATGGTTGAAGGTATTCAGCCTGGTGATCGTGTTGCTTGTGGTGGAGCAGATTATGCTAACCATGCTGAATACGTAGCAATCCCTAAGAATTTAGTCGTTAAAATACCTGACAACGTAACAGATGAAGAAGCGGCTTTCACAACCGTGGGTTCTATTGCAATGCAAGGCGTGCGTTTAGCTGAACCAAAGCTGGGTGAAACCTTTTTGGTTTTAGGCTTGGGTTTGTTAGGCCAAATTGCTGTTCAGTTGTTGCGTGCAAATGGTTGTAAAGTTATTGCAACCGATTTAGATGCTAGCTTAGTTGCACAAGCTGAAACCTTCGGTGCCGTGGGTGTTGGTCCGGGTGCTGATGTTGAGACTATCTGTAAAGAACTAACAGGCGGTCACGGTGTTGATGGCGTATTGGTTTGTGCGGGTACTGCCAGCAATCAGCCTATTGAATTATGCGGCGCGGTAACTCGTGAAAAAGGCCGTGTTGTTGTTGTGGGTGCTGTTCGCATGGACATTCCACGTGAAGATTTCTTTAAGAAAGAAATCAATGTGGTTATTTCACGCTCTTACGGCCCAGGTCGTTATGATCCTGTGTATGAAGAAAATGGTAACGACTACCCACTAGCGTATGTTCGCTTTACTGAACAGCGCAATATGCAGACATTCTTAGAGTTGGTTTCGCAGGGTAGTTTGGATATTAAATCACTGATCACACATCGCTTTGATGTTGACCAAGCTGAAGAAGCTTATCAGTTGATTGAAGGTAATAAGACAGAGCCTTATTTAGGCATTGTTATGCTATATAGCCATAGCTCTGCGGCTAGCCAGCAAGTTGCGCGTATTGCTACCAGTACTAAGCCATTAACTAAATCAAAAATTGGTTTATCGTTTTATGGTGCAGGTAACTATGCAACGGCCAGTCTTTTGCCTCCTTTGGCTGATAAAAAAGAAATTGAACTGCGTGGTTTAGTAACAGCCAGTGGTCGTACAGCCCAAGGGGTTGCTAAGCAATTTAACTTCGCTTTCTGTGCGGGTGAGTTTAACGAAATATTGGCTGAAGATACTGACGCCGTTATGGTTACTACTCGCCATGATACCCATGCAGAAGCGGTTAGTGCTGCTATTAATGCAGACAAGCACGTTTATGTAGAAAAGCCTGTCGCACTGAATGTTGATGAACTTAAATCTATTCATGCGGCTAAAGTAGGGCATGAGAATGCTCAGCTAATGATTGGTTTTAACCGTCGTTTTGCACCATCAACAGTGGCTGTGCAGAAGCATTTTGCACAGGTTAAATCGCCATTGGTTGTGAATATTTGTATTAACTCGGGTGAAATCCCTGCTGATCATTGGATTCAAGACCCTGCAATTGGTGGTGGTCGTGTTATTGGTGAAGGTTGTCACTTTGTTGATTTGGCATCTGCACTGACAGGTAGTAATCCCAAAACAGTGACTTGTGTTGGTACGGCCAAGGCAAGCAAGTCTGCGATATTAAACGATAATGTTTCTATTATGATGACGTTTGAAAATGGCAGTATCGCCAATATTATTTACACAGCTGATGGCTCTAAAGCTATGCAGAAAGAAACGATTGAAGTATTTGGTGGTGGTAGAAGTGCTACGATCAACGACTTTAAAGAAGCTGTTTTATATTCTGGCGATAGCAATAAAGAAACAAAGAAGTTAATGGCACAAGATAAAGGCCAGAAGGCTATGTTGAATGCTTGGGTTGAAGGTATGAAGTCTGGCACGCCTTGTGTCGATTATAACTGCCTAATGTCGAATAGCTTGGCTACGATTTTAGCGGTTGAATCATTAGCAACAGGCACTTCGCTGAATGTTGACCTTTCAATTTTAGGATAAGAGCATTGGGGCTTCGGCCCCGATAATTGTTATGTCATTAATTACATTAAATCAAAACGTCTTAGCCAGTGTTAAGCAACATTCGTATGCTGGACAAGACCCTTTTGATGGCTTGAATAGCCATTTCTTTAAGCCGCTACCAAGACTAAAACAAGGTTTGTTTGGCCTTGCTTGGATTCAGTTTCATAAGCGTTCTATTTTCAACCTTCGCCCATTATTTGCCGTACCTGCAGGCCGTAATCCTAAAGGTATTGGCTTATTTATTTTGGGTTTGCTTGAAGATTATAAAAGAACTCAGGATGAGTCTTATCTTAAAGAAGCTATTGAGCTTGGTGATTGGCTATTAACGCAGCAAAGTAATCTATCCGTTGAAGGCAAGGCCCAGTGGCAGCACGCATGCTGGGGTTATCACTTCGATTGGAATGCGCGTGCTTTTTATGTGCCTAAAGGCAAGCCTAATGTCATTACGACTATTTATGTTTCGCAGGCACTTTATGCACTTGGGCAAGTGACGAATGATGTTCGTTTTACTGATGTTGCACTAGATTCAGCCCACTTCATTGTTAATACACTTTATAGCGAATTCGATGGGCGTAAGTTTTTTGCTTATATTCCTGGCGAAGAAGCATTTGTTCATAATGCTAGCTTATGGGGTGCTGCATGGGTCGCTTTTGTTGCTGGTGTAACCAGTAATGAAGACTATAAAGAACTGGCACTAACGGTTGCTCGGCAATCTGTTTCAGAGCAGGGCGAAGATGGCTCTTGGGTGTATGGCGCTAGACATCATCACCAGTTTATTGATGGTTTTCATACGGGTTATAACTTAGAAGCATTGCATGTTTTACGTACGGCGTTAAAAACGTCCGAGTTTGATGCTTCTATTGATAATGGCTTGGCTTATTATAAACAAGAGCTGTTTGAAGCTAACGGCACGGCTAAATACTACAATAGCAATCGTTACCCGCTTGATATGCACTCGGTCTCTCAAGCTGTCTTAACGTTACTTAAGGTGAGTGGTAAGCCAGAAGATATTGAGCTTGCTGGTAAGGTCATTCAGCGATCTATTGATACTTTGTATATGCCTAAGAAACAGCGTTTTGTGTATCAACAGCATAAGTATTTTGCCAATAAAGTAAATTACATCCGCTGGACGCAGGCTTGGGTTTATTACTCGTTTGCTTATTATAATCGTTATATTGAAGAAGTTTAATGTTATGCAAAGAATAGAGTTTTTAGGTTCGCCTATGGACAGCGCTAGCATGGAAGAGACGGTTTCTTACATTGCTAATCGAATCGAGAAAAAAGAGTTTTTGCAGCATGTGGTTGTGAACGTTGCCAAGCTTGTGAATATGCAAAAAGATACCCAGTTAGCGGAATCTGTTAAAGCTTGTGACTTAATCAATATCGACGGTATGGGGGTTGTGATTGGTGCGCGTTTTATGGGCCATGATATTCCTGAGCGTGTGGCGGGTGTTGATTTGTTTCATAACTTGCTCGATATGAGTGCTGAGAAAGGTTTCCCTGTATTTTTGTTGGGCGCTGAAGAAGAGATTGTTTCTAAGACTGTTGAGAAGGTAAACGAGCAGCATAAAGGTATTAATGTTGTTGGTTATCATCACGGTTATTTCTTTAACGGTAAAGAGGGGGAGGACGAAGAGGCTGTGGTAGCAAAAATTAAAGCTTCCGGTGCTCGTTTATTGTTTGTTGCGATTACATCCCCTAAAAAAGAGAACTTCATTAACAAGTGGCAAGATCAGCTGGGTGTTGATTTTGTGATGGGTGTTGGTGGTACGTTTGATGTGGTTGCGGGTAAGGTGAAGCGTGCGCCAGTTTGGATGCAGAATTATGGACTGGAGTGGTTTTACCGCGTGATGCAAGAGCCTGGCCGTATGTGGAAGCGTTATGCTGAGACGAATAGTAAGTTTGCTTGGTTGTTGCTTAAGGAAAAGTTTAAGTCTAAGGGTTAGATGTTTTGGTGGCTTTTAAAACGATCTGCTTGTGTACTGCAGATCGTTTTGTCTTAGGTATTTAAAGAGTCTATT
>OJGC01000453.1_pt1 | contig 10553 bp, 11 predicted proteins | sample 1594471 | NCBI WGS metagenome assembly OJGC01 (sample SAMN05416804, study PRJEB24817) | seawater metagenome | isolation source: Sea water | place: Canada:Atlantic | collected 2013-11
ATTCGAATTCAACATCACTAACATTGTCTAATTGCACAGCAACGATCAACGCGCGCGGAATATGCTGCTTCTCTTTACTTGACATAGGGGGATTTGACATAGGGAGGCTTCTCAATAGGGAGGGGCAAAAGGGACAACAAAATGGACGAACAATATGAAGAGTTCAGACGTTTAAAATACGTCATACACCTTCAGTGTACACGGCATCGAAGGTAAGCACCTGCTAAATTAAATATGCCTCTTCGATAAACCATGTTGCATACTTTTTACGTATAACTTCTATACTCATTATTACTCAAAAAAATCAGTGACATCATGAAGCTAAAACACCACGACATATCTGTATTAGAAGACCATGAACGAGTTTTTTTCATCAATTCTCTGTCAGGATTCAAAAGCGCGAATCTGGTCGGCACAACCGATACCTCGCAACACAGCAACTTAGCGATAGTATCGTCAGTGGTTCACCTAGGCTCAAACCCACCACTACTGGGCATGATGATGCGACCAAGCAGCGCGGTAAAAGGAACCTTAAAAAACATTCTCGAGACCGGTGTATACACACTCAATCATGTTAATAGCGATATTTACAAGCAAGCCCATCAAGCGTCTGCACGTTATGATGAAGAGGTATCAGAATTCGAAGAAGTAGGATTATCAGAACAATGGCAAGACGGATTTAACGCGCCCTTTGTACAAGAAAGCCACATTAAAATGGGCATGAAATTTCGCGAGCGCCACAGCTTAGATATAAATGGCACCGAATTTATTATCGGTGAAATTGTAAGCATTGAAATACCCGACGACGTTATCGCAGAAGATGGTTTTGTCTCATTAGAAAAAGCCGGCACGCTGGCCATAAGCAGCTTAGATACCTACCACTCGACCAATACTATCGCGAGTCTAAGCTATGCCAAGCCCGATAAAGAAATCTCAACCATAAATCGAAAAACCTCTAACTTATCGATTATTAGTACTCGCAATACCCCTGTTGAAAAACCACAATCTATATTAGTACTAGCAGCCAGCGGAGGAATAGGACAAGCCTACTGCGAGAGTATCATGGCCGAATATCCCGATATTCAATTAATAAGAATGGCTCGAGATATTAATAAACTACCGCCCTTAAAAGGTAATATTGTCGATATAGAAATCGACCTTTGTGACGACGATAGTATTGAAAAAAGTATCGACCTTGCGATGTCGGCTTTAGTCGACGCCAAAAAAATTGATTGGGTGTTTATTGCATCTGGCTGGTTGCATGACGAATTCACCAAGCCTGAAAAGACCTGCCGCAGTTTAGAGCGTGAACATCTATTACGATCTTACAACATCAACGCGGTAGGGCCTGCTCTATTTGTCAGCCACCTCCTGAACAAAGTAGAAAAGACACACCCGATTAAAATAGGCATTTTATCAGCCAGAGTAGGAAGCATCAGCGATAACCGCTTAGGCGGATGGCACTCTTACCGCGCCAGTAAATCAGCCTTGCATATGTTAATTAAAAACATTGCGATTGAAGGTAAAAATTCTCGCAAACCCATGACCATTGTTGGACTACAACCTGGCACTACCGACACCCCGCTATCGGCACCTTTTCAAAGAGGCTTAACCGAAGCACAACTACAAACACCCGACTTCACCGCTAAGCACCTTATAAAAGTGATGAGTGTTTTAGAACTGCAAGATTCAGGAAAATTGTTCGATCTAAAAGGGGTTCCGTTTGAGCCTTAATCGCCAGTTTATTTGGGAGGGGAACGTCACACTGAGTGAACGGAATTTTGTATCATTAATTCGAGATGCCAAGAAAGGTCTTAACCACCGCTACCGTTTGCAGCGGACCTTCCTCCTGCGGTACGTGACCCAGTTCAGGAAACACCACTAACTGGCTACCCGCAATTTCCTTATTGAAGCGCTTACCCTGTTCCAGAGGAATAAGGTAATCCTTACCTCCCCAAATGATCAGCGTTGGCATTTTTAATTCGACCACTCGATCCGCAAGCGGACCAGGCTGTGTTTGGTTGAAACGCTGCACCAGAGCCTGTCGATTACCGACTCTCGTAGCCAAATCGTAATAACGATCTACCAACTCTGGCGTCACCTTTGTAGGATCACCATAGACATTCGCCACGCTATTTTCCACAATACTGCGAGGCAATACAGGGCCAAGCAACGAGCCCAGTATGGGCGTGCGGGCTATACGAAAGGCAAGAGGGACCGATGAGGATTTATAAGGATATCCGCTAGCATCCACCAAGATAAGACGGCTCACGCGCTCTGGGTGTTCCAACGCAGTCGCCCAAGCGATATAACCGCCCAATGAATTACCCGCTATAGCAAAATTCTGCACACCTAATTGGTCAAGCACTGCGGTTACAAACGCCACATAATTTTCGATGCTGTAATCGCCATCAGGGTCTGGCCCTGTAAGACCAAAAGCAGGCATGTCGAAACGTATAATACGCTTTTGCCCTTTCAATGCTTGCGTCCACCCTTCCCAAGTATGTAAAGAGGAGGACGTACCGTGCAGTAAAACGAGAGGAGTCTGATCATCGCGCGGGCCTTCATCACGCAGATGAACTTGCATACCAGCCACAGCAATAAATTCTGACGGTGACGACGCCCAACGCACCGAGAGCGATTCAACTGAACGATCAGGAGCCCAATAAGCCGTCACAGCAATACCCATGCTTGTAATTATTACAGTAAAAAGGAGCACTAGTATCTTCAAGGGGGCTGGCATAATCGGAACCTTTGGATAATAAAAATAATTGAAAAAAAACGACTCAAACTGTAATGAATGCAATTACATAATGCAATTGCACCGGCACTGTCTTAAGTGATTTGTATAAGTGAGTGGAAATTAGCCGACCTATTTCTAATGTATAACGCTCGACTAAAGCCTAAGCGCGGTAACATATTCGCCTCATGCATACCGCTTCATTTAAGATACTCATAAATAAATAATCTTGCAGGGGTAAGCGGCGCTCATCATTCTGACCTGTCAGTGTATCGACACCACATGAAAAGACTTTGCGTACACACCGCGCAACGCATTGGTAGTAAGGTGAGCTTTTGAGTGAAATGAGGGTTTATTAGGTTTAGGCATCATGATCATCCGCTAAATAGAAAGGCTTAATCTGCCTGTGGGTCATGTTTTTTTATCTGCCGCTAAGGTGGGTATCTACTTATCCCTGATGATCGTACAAGAACCAAACTACCCACTGAATATAATCATAAAACCCATCAAACTCACTACGGCAAAGCTGACCCACCACTGAATATAATCATAAAACCAATCAAACCCACTACGACACAACTAACCCACGATAATACCGCGAGTCCCGCTGCATAAGATAGTCGTACCAAGATAAAAATATTGTTCTCTGTGGGAATAATTATATTCTTTAAATAATAAAATACTGACAAAAACACCAGAGGTACAACTTGAACTAATATTAGATTTAACTCTAAAAACTTCAACATTCCTAATACTACAAAAGCATAAGCTACGGTAGATATGATCCATATTCGCAACATCGGGATTCGGCCCTTACGTCTAGCATCGACGAATTTTTCTTACGTTTAATGCGGTTTATAGCGGCTACGGGCTACCTATTCTTATTCGTTATCGAATTCCTAATTAGACAATCCCTATATATGTCCTAGTTATTCCCGTCCTAGTTATTCCCTTTTTTTGCTTCCAGCTAGAAGACAACGAATGGTTTTGATTTTTCATTAAGATAAGTAATGCAGAGCTCAGCACTCTGCTCACTTAATACCTCTCCAGATAGATGGCTTAAAAACCATCTATCTGAGTAGAAAATACATAACCATAGATAACGCAGAGGTACACAACCGCACCTAAAAGCATGAACAGTAGACTGCTGAGTATCTTTTTACTGACGGACAGAGTTTTAATATTCTTTGTAAAAACAAAAAGTGAAACTACCATGATAATAATTTGAAGAGAAAACCATACCACCTCAGACATACCGAGATTATTCAATGAGCCTGAGAACTGCCGCATCGAATAATCAACTACTACTAACGACAATAAACCAAACACAAAAATGAATAATGATTGTCCGTAGTCTTTCTTAACATCCATATCCAGAGTTCCTATTAATTTAGCTTCACTCGAGGTTCAGAAGGGCAAACCGGAGTAAAGTATGTTTTAGGGATTCGGCGATTATGAAAAATATCCAAACCTTTCATATTTTCTTTTACCTTACCACCTGCGTGTTGAATTAACGACTGAGCCCAACTATTACTATTAAACCCAGCCCCAGCAGTTGGATAGCTGATTGGATCTAAGGACTGATTGATCAAGTAGGCATCAACTAAAGATATAAGCTAACCCCTAATTAGACACCCACCTTAAGTAACCCCTAATTAGACACACACCTTAAGAAAATCTTATTATAAAAAATCAAGCCAGCCTAATAGCTCAATATTATCATTTTTTATTTTAATTATCCTTATAAGCTAAGCTTCTAGCGCGATAGTGTACTTTTCACGCATAGCTATTTATCTAAAGGCATCTGATAGTTAATTTATAGTTTTTATTATTAGGAACTAATGAAACATCAATTTGCAAGTCGCTAAGCCTGGCGGCCGCTGGTAGTTCATATTCTCGCAGGCCATACGCAAACTACTCTCACCACCCACAAATGAGCTGAAACATTCTTCAAAGTTAGAAGTCATTTCCAACCACTGATCTTCATCCACATCCAATCTATTTAGAATTCGTTCGGCACCAGTACTGATCGCACCTCGTTTATCTTTTCTTAACACTCGGCCAGTACTATCAACCAATTCAAGATAATCACTCAGCCTCATTTGAATACCTTCGGGCTGGCCCTGTTTTGGATTGCCGACAAAAGGATAAAGCAATTTTTCTTGCTGCTTTATATGATTGGGATTTGAACTTTCTATCGCTTTCTCACAGCGTTTCTTTATTGAAGTATGCTCAGACTTTTCAGGAGTCGTTGCCATCTTTGCGCGAATTGGATTTAAATCAACATATGCCATGCACGCCATTAAAGCGGCTTCATCTAACAATTCTTGAGACTTAAACCTTCCTTCCCAGAACCTTCCCGTACAACCATCTTCGGCATTCGCCTCACGTGCAACGGCTTCATTCAAGATACGCATAAACCAACTAATATCTAGAAGACGCGAACGCCATTCATCAATGGTTTCCTGAAATACCAGCATCTCAACTTTCGACAACTCACCCTCATTTTTAAGATACTTTTGCGAAAGTACTGTGCCATTGAAAAGCTGATGCCAGCGCTCCACAACCTCATAGTCAGACCAGCTCTTGGCTCGGTCGGTATTGATATGAAGGATCACGTGGTAGTGGTTGCTCATGATGGCATAAGCGGCAATGTCGATAGCAAAGACCTTTGGCAATTCCAGCAAGCGATCTTCTAGCCAAGCGCGACGATGCTCGTAATTCTGGCCTGTAAGCGTATCAACGCCACAAAGAAAGGCTCTTCGTACACAACGTGCACACAGTGGTAGTAAGGCGTGGATTCGACGGCAATGAGGGTTTTACGAGGTTTAGGCATCATGGTCACCAAACTAAATTAAAAGGCTTAATTTAACTGTAGATCATGAATTTTGGTTTTCAACTAGGGTGGGTATCCTAGTTGTTCTCAACTAGGATGGGTGTCCTAGTTGTTCTTTATAAGCTTTACTAACTCAGGAGACCATTTGTTGAAATTATCAATATACTCATTGGGAATATTAACGCTCTCTTCATTAAAGTCCTGAGCAATAAGATAAAAACTATACCCTTCATTTCGCAAGTTTTTTATTTTTATTTGTAATTTTCTACTATTATTTTTGTATTCCTTTTCTTGCTGTTTTTGATATTGCTGATGTCTGTTGCGAGATTCTTCAGCTTCATATTCCTGCATTGCCTCAGCAATCTCTGACTCATCTCTTAACGACTGAACTCTGTATGAAATATAAAGTGCTTTTGCCTTTGATTCATCTCCTTGGCTTTTCGCCAAGGCCTTTGCCCATAATCCATTTCTGCGAACTCCACTTTGAAGCTCTTCAACGACAATCTCATACATTTGCTCATCAATAAGCCTTGCTGCTGCATTTTTCCTTTTTAATTTAGCAAAGATATTCATCCGTATTCCTTTTTAAACAGTCATGGTAGAACGGCCAGTTACCTGAACCGCCCCCACACAGATCCGGTCGTGCGGAACTACCGCATCCGGCTCCTCAGTTATACATTCGCTCGTGTAATTCACAAGTCCCTTCTCCATCTGCTCAGTACCAGTCAACCGGAATTGACCGCTTACTAACTTTCAATGGCTCAATTTTAAAATATCCTAACATATCCGTGAAGCTACTCCAGTTATAACTTCTGCGCTGACTTCACGATTTAACCACTTATACAAACTGCGTACAACATAGTGTGATAAGCGAGATAAACTACGACTATTGTCTGGCAATCCAAAGTAGTTCTGAAAACCCATCAGCTTGCGCTTAAGTATCGGCATTGTTTCTTTGAGTGGCCCTGAGCGATTGTATTTTATCCACTGATAAAATTCACTCATGGCCGCCTTCAGTTTCTTGGGTGCTGTATATCGCCTAATTCTAGGTTTCTTATTAGCATCGAAACTCCAATAAAACTCAAAGCCAAGAAATTGAAAGCTACGTTTACGCCCAGGATGAAAACGACTAAATCGCTTTAGATGTGTTTTCTCTGGCGCAACACTCAAACCAAACTTATTGAGGCGCTTAGGTAGCACACGATAAAAGGCTTCTGCTTCATGCCTATATTGAAAAGCGACAACAAAGTCATCCGCATAACGAATCAGCATTGCCCTGCCTTCCATTCTTGGTTTTACGGTCTTTTCAAACCATAAATCCAACGCATAATGCAGATAGATGTTTGCTAATACTGGGCTGATGACACCACCTTGTGGTGTTCCAGATTCCGGTTTATTAAAGCAACCATCGGGGGATTTTATCCGTGCTTTCAACCACTGTTTGATCAAGCCTAAAAGCGATTTATCGTCGATACGCAGTTCGAGCATCCTCATCAGCCAGTCATGATTCATATTATCAAAGAAGCCTTTAATATCAGCTTCAACAATATAGCCATAACCTTTGAATTGAAGATTCAGCCCTAAACTGTGCACCGCTTTATGCGCACTTTTATTTGGACGATAACCATAACTGTTGGGCAGAAAGTCTTGTTCCCAGATGTTTTGAAGTATCTGACTTACGCCTTGCTGCACCAGTTTGTCATCGACTGTTGGCAGACCGAGTGGTCGTTGTTTACCATTTGCTTTAGGAATAAAGACACGTTTAATATCCGCTGCTCGGAAAGATTTATTTCTAAGTTGCTGACTTAAACGCTGGATATTTTCAGGCAGTTTTGACTGGTATTTTGCAATGGATATTCCATCGATACCTGCCGCCGCCTTTTTATTGAGTTGACCCCAGCTTTGATTCAGAAAGTCAGCATCTAACATTCCATAGAGATTTTGAAATCTGTGCTTGGGGTGGGTTCGTGCTTTAATTGCGATTGAAAGCAAGGTAGTTTTCATAGTGATTCCAGCCCGACATTGTCCGGACTATGTGTCTGTTGCTTTCATTATATAACTGTCAGCCCCTTCGCCATGTAGACGGCTTTCCCGCCCTCAGACTACTATGAGCTGATCCGACTTCCGAGCAGCCTTCGTTCGTCTCACCATTAGGTTAAACTTCCCTACCTGATCCTTCAGGAGCACACTCGGATCTCTCAAGTTCCTGACGCATCTCTATATACATGCCACGACTTAATAACTCCGCTGACTCGCCACAATCTAACCAGAACGATTGCTTTGCGTGGACTTCGATGGCGTTACAAACCTCGTCAATCAGAATTCACAATTCTCGGAGCGATAACAGTACTGCAGGATCACGACAATCCCTATGGCCTATATATTTCTCTGTGTACGCTTCACCTGTTTTGTTCGCTTGCTGTATTTAATTTTAAAAAAAATACGGGAAAGTAATTTCGATCCACAAACTCCGCCACAGGCGCAACACTCGATACGGGTGATGGGTTAAATCTTACCCGACAGGGACTTGCACCCTGCAAGATGCATCAAGCTTTCTTGACGCTCTAACGCCAATATTGTGGGGCGCTGAAAGCGTCCCAGTGCCGTAGGCACGATCACGAATTCCTTGTTATATGTCAGCGGGAATCTCTCATGCCAGCACTTAAGGCGATTTCATAAATTTCAGAAGAGAATCCAGGATATTTATCCACAAGGCTAATAGTCTCACCAGTAGGCCCATGAAGAATAGAATCTCCAACCGAACGTGCAGAGTTAATTAACTCTCTAATTTTTGTAAGAGCTAGCATGTACTCTTTTTTATCATAACTACAAAGTAGTTCTTTTGCTTCAATTTTATTTGGCTTTATTCCTGAACCCCACCTTCTTACATCCGTATTATAATAGTGCATGAAAAATATCGAATTGAGCCCAGTAGAAGATTTTGCTTTAGTCAGGTATTTAACTCTTTTTTCTAGATATTCTTTATTTACCTCAACACTTCTACACTTCATAGATAAAGTCATTTCTCTATCCACTACAGAGATCCAGCTCTCAGACTCATGAATTAAAAAGTCAAAATTAAAAACCTTATCTTTCCATAATCTTTTTGGAACTCTTACTTGTATGGATAAATTATTACCTAGCACCTCATGATCTATAAATACCGAATCAATATTTTTTGGGGCACCTCTTCCTACTACCTTAAAGATATGTTGCTTTTCGCCGACAAGGTCTAAATATTGAAGCAGCTCAAAATATATAATCATGGTTCAGACCGTATAACGCCAATATTTTGGGGCGCGTAAGCGTCCCAATCCCGAAGGGATTTTCACCAATGCCTTGTTCTGTGCTTTTAAAAGCATTGATGCTCCTTGCTGAATGAATGGCTAACACTATAGTCACACTCACATTGTTGGTAATTGTAACTACCACCTGAATCTAAACAAGCATCTACTTGATCGAAGAAAGGGATACCGATAATGAAAACTAAAACTATAACCGGAATACCTAGCCCAACTCCCACCGAAACAATAGCACCTAGAATACTCAGACACTTTTTGTAAACACTCAAGCGTTTAAATTTATCAAGTGTATCTAAGCGATATCGTTTACTAAAAACAAACCGCCAAAAACTTACTAGATATAAGAGAGCCTCTAATAATTCATTCATAATTTATTACACAGAACGCCGCAATCACTTGCCGGAGGTCAAGTGCATTGCTTTGTTAGGCCTTTTTTCATTTAGAACAACACTTCTTGTATTTTTTTCCGCTGCCGCATAGACAGAGTTGATTTCTGCCAATTTTACCACCTAATTCACTATGAGCTTGAAGCAAATAGGTTAATCCTTTTTGATTCTGTTGCACTGCTGCAGGGATAGCTTGGTTGCTTAGATTAAAGTTCATTGAACCCATTACTGAGCCAGCTGCAGCACCAAGCTCAACTGGCATACCAAACAAGGTAGCTGCCCCGATACCAGCCATACCTTGAACAGCCATATTAGCTGGATTTAAGCCGATACTGAATGATTTATAAATTCGTTTTGCAAAGCTTTCAGAACTCACTGCATCAATATCTTTAATAGACTGCTGTAGCCTATTCATTACATGATTCTTAGTTCTAGGAATATCATTAGAATTAACAATTTCTAAATAGAGTTCACCGGCTAATTCTTTGAATGCAACGTATTCATCTTGCCTCTGTAACTTGAATTCCAATATATCTTCATAAGGCACATCTGATGTAGGGATTGGCATACAGTTATGTAATTCAAACTCAAGAAGTTGTCTTTCCTCCAATTGAGCCTGAGATAAACATATCTGATTTGATGATTGTGCCAGACTCCATTGTCCTGGCTCTTGTTCATTTAATCTTTTGAAGGCTTCAATTTGAGTATCAATATACTACATGGACACCCATCTTAAGTGATTTCTATAAAAGTACACAGATCTGTTATAAAAGACTAAATCTTGGGGATAATATTAAAACTTATGAGGTATTGATAAGTTCTAAGCACGAATACCAATTTTGAAACGCACTAAGTTCTCAGAAGGCTTCTGACATTAGTTCTGGATTAAAGCTTAATAAGTATTAACGAAACATTAACTTGCACGTCGCTAGACCTGGCGGACGCTGGTAATGAAGATTCTCGCAAGCCATACGCAAACTGCTTTCACCGCCTACAAATGAACTAAAGCAGCCTTCGAAGTTTGATGTCATTTCTAGCCACTGATCTTCATCAATGTCGAGTCTGTTTAAAATATTTTCAGTGCCCGCACTGATAGCACCCCGCTTATCATTTCTAAGAACCCGCCCTGTGCTATCAATTAATTCGAGGTAATCACTTAACCTCATCTGAATGCCTTCGGGTTGATCTTTTTTAGGATTACCGACAAAGGGGTAAAGTGTTTTTTCTTGCTGACTAATTTGGTTCGGGGCTTTGCTCTTCTGAGCTTTCTCACAACGTTTTTTAACCGA
>OJGC01000472.1_pt1 | contig 10231 bp, 6 predicted proteins | sample 1594471 | NCBI WGS metagenome assembly OJGC01 (sample SAMN05416804, study PRJEB24817) | seawater metagenome | isolation source: Sea water | place: Canada:Atlantic | collected 2013-11
ATACGAGATCCTCTCTGGTCTCGTGGGCTCGGAGATGTGTATAAGAGACAGACTTCAGGGTAAAGGTCGGCAATGGCAGCTACATCAAGGCCGATATCAGCATTAACGTAACGTTTATTAAGTAGTTGCCCGACCACATTAATTTTGTTTTCGGCTTGTTCAACGGCTAAAGAGGCAACCAATAAATCGCTTGGACCTGAGTACACAAAAGATCCTGCCACCGAGAAGGGTTTGTTTTGCAAGATGCCTTTAAGATCTAATTTCCGAATACTGACTTGGGGGCCTTTTTCTGTGTACTGCATCACACTGGTAAAACCGCCCTCTAATTGCTCTGGCGCGAACTTGGAAAACTGAACCCCTGAGACATTGGTAAAGGTGGTGTTTCCTTCCCAAGACATAGCCTCATCTAAATACAAGGTGCCGGTATTACTAATGCTGCCTTCTAAAGCTTCAATTTTGGCTTCGTTCACGAAGATATTGTGTTTTTTTAGCACCACATTTAGCGCCACAGGCACCTTGCCTACATCTGGCAAAGTGGCTGCTGCGCTGCCATCTAATAGGTAGTCACCCATGGTGCCATTAAGGGTTAGCGCGCCATCGTGCAAGGTGCCGGATTCCATAGTGGGTAGGGGTTGTTCTTTCCATGTTGCGCTAAATGAAATGGGCAGGTTGTCGCTAAGTACATCGGCTGACAAATTCACTTTTGCATTCATCGCCCCTTCAGTTTTAAGGTCAGCTTCAAGCGCTGCTAACGACCCTGATGCTTGAAAGTCTACTTGCTGTTGGTTGTCGCTTATCATACCGCTACCGTTCAGTGAAACTGACAACGGATAGGCACCATCTAGGGTGATGGCAATGTCGCCATTGAGTGTTCCTTGAGGGTGTTCCACATTCAAATTGGTCAAGGACACACTGGCATTCGCAAATTCAAAATCCTCAAAGGCAAATACCGATAAGGTTTGGGCTGAATCGCCTTGATTTAATGTGCCATTGGTCAATGAAAACTCATCAATACTTATTGGAATAGGCGATGAAATCGTCGGCAGTTCTGGGGCGGTGTACGATAGCGAATAGGACTTTGGCAGTGATTTGTTCGTGGCACTATTGTCAGTGTTACTTTCAGAAGCAGCATCATCCTTGTTCGCGTTAGTCGAAGAGGCTGTAGCTTGAGTGGACGCTTCTGTTTGATGGAGGGTAACGGCTAAATCTTCAAGCGATAGCGACGATATCGCCAGCGTCTCGTTACCTAAGAAATCATCTAAGTTTAACTTCCCTAGTTCAACCGTCTGCCCCGGCATTTTTAGTGTAAAGCGCTCAACTTGGGCTTGGTTTACCTCTACAGGTAAAGGCAGCGTAAAACTTCCAGTTTCTTCGGTTGATTCAGTTTCAGGCGCAGCGCTTAACTGCTCAACAACAATATCGTTGGCGTTAACTTCATTTACGCAGACTCTAGGTTCAAAAATACAGCGCCACGTGACATCAAGGTACGCATAATCCGTTTTTACTCGCCACTGCGCATTTTCCCACTCAACTTTTGTAATAGTGAGATTGTCAGCCAGGCCGCCCTCAATGCTTTCAATACTTAGTCCACTCACTAGGTTATTGGCAACAAGGCGAATGGTAGGCCCACCCAATGGGCTTATTAATAAACCGTAAACAAACACCACGATAAGCACTGGTGTTAGTAGGATAGTTGAAATTGTGCGCTTTCTCATAACTCAGGCCCCAGCAGAAGATGCAGCTGCCATGTCTTTTCATCTGGTGCAAATCCACGAGCTACGTACACGCGAACTGGGCCTATAGGAGACAGCCAGTGAAAGCCGGAACCCACGCTGTAAGTTAATGTGGTATCTAAATCATTGGTTGCCGTACCCGCATCAGTAAAGGCCGCAATACGCCAATTTTGCGCAATGCGGTAAGCATATTCCACACTGGCAGTGGCTAAGTATTTTCCACCAATAGCATCGTTTACTGTTTCACCCGTTTCAGGGTCGATAACGTCTTCAGTAGGAGATATTTCTCGGTAGTCAAAGCCGCGAATGCTTTGGTCACCACCAGCATAAAATCGCAGTGATGTGGGAACTTGCGAAAAGTCATTGGTTTTAATTGCACCAAGTTCGCCTCGAATAGAAAACCGATGTACGTCGGAAAAGGTACGAATGACCATGCCTTCCATTACAGATTTTACGATATTGATGTCAGAGCCAAGATTATCTCGCCCTACTTGAGTCAAAAACTGAAAATAATTGCCGTTGTTAATATTAAGGTCGTTATCTTTGGTGATATAGGTAATAGAGTAGCCCGGTAGTATTAGTGACGTTGTGGTGTCGTCAGTGTCACCTTGATCGTAGGTTTCTCGTAAATAGGTAATAGAGCCATCGTGTTGCCAAGGCGAATGATCTTCTTGAAAATAACGGTGAGCCGCAAGTGATAAAGTTTCACTTTCAATCGAGGTATTGCTGTATTCAATAAATTGATAGCCGGCTTCAAAGCTAACGTAATCTTTAGTGATGTTCTGCATCGGAATGCGATAGTCTGCCGTAACCGATTGCTCAGGTTGAGAGATAAAAATATCGGAGGAAATCGAATGACCGCGATCATTTACCCATGGGCGCTCCCAGCCTAAAGTGACTCGAGGGCCGGTATCGGTAGCAGCACCAATAGAGACATCAAACGCATCTCGGGGGCGATGTGCTAGCGAAACTTCAATAGGGACATTTAGTCCCTCAGCGTCACTTACTACAGGCCGTGCAATAACACGGTTGAAATACCCTGATTGATTTAACGAACGGTTGAAGTCAGACAATTTTGCTGAAGAATAAGGCTCACCTTCTTCAAACGGAGTTAGTCGTTTGATAATCGCTTTTGCTTTGTCTTCCCCAATAAATTTCAATTTACCAAAGTTATAACGAGAGCCACTTTGGGCTATGAGCAGAATATTAGCTTCTTTGTCTTCTCTAACTAAATCTAACCGCGTGGCCTGCCAATAGAAATCAAAGTAACCATGAGATAGGGCATAATTGAACATCGATGACTTAAACGACTCGTAAACGGGCTGATTAAGTACATCTCCTTCTTTAAGTGAAAACGCATTAAAACGGCTTCTAAAGTCGCTATCTTCTCGGCCTACTCCAATAATTTCTCGAGTGACCTTTGATACAAGAAGAGGGTCGCTAAGTGAAACGGTTACTACGACCTCATCGTCCTTAGTGACTTCTACCGTTGCATTGCTGTTGTAATAGCCAAAGGGCTGAACAGCGGTGGCTACTGTAGTGATAACTTCATCTTGCCAGAATGGGTCATTCAATAGCTCAGTTTCTACATCTAAATTGTTCAAGTGCAGACGAATATTATCTTTAAGCTTGTCTTGCTTTACCCCATTGATTTTATAGGAAACTGCATGAGCAGAGGCGATGAAAATCACCAATAGGCACAGCGATAAAAATCGAAGAGCGTACCCTTGGTAGCGCCGGGGTTTAATACCCGTTAGCGGCGTTTTTAAAGAAGATAGAAAGCACAGTGGCATTGAAAAATGCGATTCCTTGTAGCAAAAAAAGAGACGGCGCGGTTTCAGCCTTTACGAAAAAGGGGGCGCTAATATGATACGAGATAAGCAACACAGCATCGACAATGCCGATAATACCATACCCCTTTGTATACTGTGTATTGAGTAAAAAAGCACAACTAAAGTACATGTTAATGTTAAGCACTTTTTAGTGTAGTGTTTTGTCTGAATGTAACCAATTATTACAATTGAACTTTCTTTTTAAATTATAAAATGTTGTATAGTGGTCTTCGAGCTAATCACAGGATGAATAGTTCGATAAGGGTTTATTAATAAGCAAAGGAAAATATATGCGCTGTCGTTTGTTCTCGTGTATTCACTCAGTTACCTCTTTAGTGGTTCTATTTTTATTCAGCTTAGTCAGCGCTTGTGCACTAAGTGACGAAAATACCGCCGAGCCAGCAGAAACTGTTTCACCGCCTCTTCCTTACACCGTATTTAGTGCCCTACCCGCTTACCGAACTCCTGCGCTGTCGCCCAAAGGCGATAAAATTGCGTTTGTGAAAAACGTTAATGAACCTGACGAACTATCGGTGTTAGCAACCTTTGACCTTACTACAGGTAAAATTCACTATCTTCTTCATTCCGATAATGAAAAAGTTAAGATTAATTGGTACCGGTGGGTTAACGATGAGCGAATAGTTGTTAGTGCTCGTTATGAAAGTCGTCGCGGTAACACACGGGTTTATGATACTCGTCTACTCGCTATGAACTTCGATGCGCAAGGCGAAAAACCTAAACACCTTTTAGATTGGCGAAGACTGAAACGAAGAGCGGCAGACCCTAATCGTGTCCCCCAATTTCAAGACAATGTGATTGATTGGCTACCTGATGACCCTGAACACATCTTAATGGCCATCGATGTAGAAGTTTTCGCCCTTCCCTCTGTATTTAAAGTGAATGTTTATACTGGCAGCACCACAAGATTGGAGCGTGGGAAGCGCAGTATCAGAGACTGGGTAGTTGATCGACAGCATAATGTTCGCGTGGGCATCACGCTAGATTATGACAGCGGTGAGCGCCACATATTACTTAAAGAAGATGATAGTTGGCGTACCCTGTTTAGTTACAATGCCATGAGTGAAAAAGGTGAAATGCCTCTCGGGTTTGGTCTTGATCCCAACATTCTTTACTATCGCGGTTACAAGGGTGACTACAAAGCCTTGTTTACGCTAAACCTAGAGACCAACGAACACACAGAAATTTTCTCTGATGAAGGCTATGACGTTAATGGTAGCTTAATTTATTCGCCCGCTACACAAGATGCTATTGGTATTCGTTACGATGGCCGACATTATTGGGATGAGCGTTATGTTGCCCTGCAAAAGGGCTTAGACGAAGCGCTAGTCGACTATACCAATACGCTAGTTAGTTTTAGCCGTGATGAAAAAAAATACATTGTTTATTCTGACTCAGACACTATGCCAGGCGCCTATTTCATAGGTGATCGAGATAAAGGGTCACTAGATTTCTTGTTTCAGCAGTACCCTCAAATAGAAGAGGGCATGTTAACCGAGCATAATTTGGTGACCTACACAGCCCGCGACGATATGGAAATTGAAGCTTACTTAACCTTACCTAAAGGTGAAGGGCCGTTTCCAACGATTATTCATCCTCACGGGGGGCCCGGCGCGCGAGACTTTAGTGGTTTCGATTACTGGACCTCGTATTTTACAAACAAAGGGTACGCCGTGCTTCGTCCTAACTTTAGAGGGTCGGAAGGTTACGGCTTCAACTTTGCGCAAAGCCAGATGAAAAGCTGGGGTTTGTCGATGCAAGATGACATTACAGATGCAGCAAACTGGATGGTTGAGCAAGGCTATGCCACTAAAGACAATATGTGTATTGTTGGCGCGAGCTATGGTGGCTATGCTGCGTTAATGGCAGCGGTGAAAACCCCTGAATTGTTTCAATGTGCAGTCAGCTTTGCCGGTGTGAGTTCGTTAAAGCATATCGTTATACACGCCAGAAGCTTTGTAAATTCAGACTTGGTGAAAGACCAAATTGGTGATGACTTTGACGACTTGGAATCGCGGTCTCCTTATTACAATGCAGAAGGGATAAAAACGCCTATTTTATTGGTACATGGCGAAGAAGATCGCATCGTTAGACCACTGCAAAGCCGTTACATGGCTGACGAACTAGAAGATTTAGATAAAACATTTAAATATGTCGAGCTAGAGTCGGGCGACCATTACTTGTCTATACAGGGTAATCGTCATCGCTTCTTTGCTGAAATGGATGCATTCTTAGATAAGTATTTGAAAACAGAATAAACCTTTTTTCACACTGTACGCTTAAAAAAGCCAGAGCCGCCAAGTTCCACGACCAAATCGTGTAAAACTGGCGGCTTTTTGTTCATCTTTACGTTACACTTCTGCCCATTCAGCGTGCAACTATGATGCACTAACGTAGCAATCATCACACTGAGCAACACAACTTCTACCCCCTTCTTCGTTAAATAGAGAAATTATGTCCCATTCAAGCGAGACCGCGCCTAATGCTGGCCAGCCTCAAGGAAAGTCCCCTTTAGGGTTAATTGAATTTGTAGCGCTGATGGCTACCATGACATCGCTGGTGGCGTTAAGTATTGACGCTATGCTGCCTGCACTACTGCAAATAGGTGAGACGCTAAACGTAGACGAGCCGCACCATACCCATCTTATCGTGACTGTTTTCTTTATGGGAATGGCCTTTGGGCAGATGTTCTTCGGTCCATTTGCAGATAGTCGTGGTAGAAGGCTTACCATTTTGATCGGGCTGTTTATTTTTGCGATTGGCACTTTTGTGTGCATGTCGGCGACCAATTTAGAAACCATGCTGGTGGGCCGTGTGATACAAGCCTTTGGTGTGTCAGGACCGCGTATTGCCGCTATGGCGATTATTCGCGATTTGTACGTGGGTGATGCAATGGCACGGGTGATGTCATTTATTATGATGGTGTTCATCCTTGTGCCTATGATAGCGCCTATGGTGGGCCAAGCAGTAATGGCTTTTTTTGGGTGGTTTCATATATTCACCCTATTTTTGATTGTGGCAACATTAGCGGGTACATGGTTTTTCAGCCGGCAAGGCGAGACTTTGCCACGGCATAAACGCAGGCCGTTTTCATTTAAGCAGTTTTATTTGTCATCAAAATTTATTCTTACCCACGCAACGGTAATGGGTTACACCTTCGCGATGGCGGGTATTTTTGGTTCGTTTTTGGCATATTTAAGTGCCTCACAAACCATTTTTCAGGTGTATTACGGTGTAGGCGATATGTTTCCTTACATATTCGCAGTACTGGCATTCTCGATTGGTTTAGCATCTTATTTCAACGGCACCATGGTAATGAAATTCGGCATGCGCCGCTTGTGTCGTTTTGCGCTTAAAGGCGTTAACGGGTTTGCCGTTGTCTATCTTGCGTTGCTGCTCGCTTATGATGGGTTGCCACCGCTCGTGCTTACCGTTGTTACCATGTTCGTCGGTTTCTTTTTTGTGGGAATTTTATTTGGCAACTTAAATGCGCTTGCCATGCAGCCATTAGGCGATATGGCAGGGCTTGGTGCCGCTATTATCGGCTCTCTTTCAAGCCTATTTTCTGTGCCCATTGCGCTGTTCGTCGATAGCTTTTTAGACGGCAATTTGTACCCTATAGGCGTCGGCTTTTTTGTCTTCTTTGTGTTGGCTTACTTTGCGGTGAGATATGCAGAGCGGGTTCGTGAGTGCGGGGAATAAGTAAAAACAAGCAGGCATAAAAAAATACATGTAACTAATACTTAGATTAAAAGGTTAGAAAACCCCGTAATGACGTAGCCTACGGTATGGCTTTCTAACTTTTATCCAATTTCTCTAATTTTTCATTAACTCTAGCAGTAAAATGAGATATCCAAAGAAACTAAAAGTTAGATGAATACTCCCCGCTTTTATCTAACTTCTACTTGCACTTTATAGTCTAGAATAAGTTTTTGAATTGTTAGCACTAGAGTTATGGGGATACGCATTACTTTACTGCATTAACCTTTTTTCGACCTCGCGATGTGCGAGAACAATAAAGTAACATATAGAAAATGTCTCATAATGGTCAAAACAGGATATTACAGGCAGTAGCCGGGGGTTAAAAAGTGGGCCTATTATTCATATGCAAATCCGTGGAGGTGTTCCTCCTTTGCATTAAACATCCATGACGCTTATTGTGTGAATCGTCCATCGACTGCCATGCATACTTTACTGATGGCGCGAACAAATTCTACTCCGAAGGGCACTACTCCTAAAATAGGCAGAGTTGCGTAATTCATTGAATACCGCACGCAACAGGTTGCTTGAAGCCGAGACACATTCTTAGTCACAGAATTCGCTGCGGTTGTCTGCCGTGATAGTACGAACATGACCTCGATATTTCTACAATATGCCGACCGTGGCCCGAGCCACATCCGCTGTACTTTTCGCTCGGACTTTGCGTATCAGGTACTGCCACTTTTCCGCTCGACCAAACTAACAATCGCGCCCCTTCCTTGTTTACTCAGAACTGTATCGGCTTCCCAGTCGCTGAACCGCTGCATCTTCTTCAGAATTAGTCCTACTGTCAATTAGGAAATGCTCTATGGAATTACCAGTAGTTTTGGGACTGTCTTGAGAACCTTGAGGAAAGAAGAAGGGCTGTCTCAGGAACGACTTGCTCAGTTGGCAAATTTAGATAGAACTTATATCTAGTTGCTTGAAAGAGGGTTGAGACAACCTACAATTGAGTTTTTGTTTTCTTTATCGAACAGTTCCTGTCTAAAACCTTCTTTGATTATTGAGTTGGTTGAGGAGCAGATGAAAAAAGACATAAACCGTTAACATAATTTGACTATCCCGCAACCTGAAAATCATTAGTGGGATCGTATTCAAAAGAGAATGGCTTGGGGTGCTTTTTATCGGTTCTGAAAACAATGTAGGTTAAAGTATTATCAAGACAAGTGGTTGTCATATGAATAATACCGTCAGACTCACGACCAGGATAATCTTTATCGTTTCCTGAGCCTTTATTATAGTCCACAAACCCTACATGATAATGATGTAGATTGTTGGCACGCGCTTCATTCAACCAGTCCTCATGTCTCTTAGAGGTGGGTTCTCCATATTCCCAAGAAGGCTTATACTTACCCTCCAACTCAGAAACCTCATAACCGTTGTTAACCAACTTAATGAAATTGCTAAACATTTTTCTTAACAATAGTTCAGGAATCTCTCCGGCTTCTGCTTTGGCCTTAAGCGGAATAGAAACTTTTGCTTCAGTGTCCATACTCATTACATCTTAAGTCTATTGGGGGGTTGTCATCCAAGCAACGAAGTCATCTTCGCTTTGAATAGTTTTAGGAACTGTGATTGAGCCTTTGCGAGCTGCATCAATCGCATCGTAGACTATACTTTCACCGAAAAGGTTTAACGCCTCTGATTGAAAGTGTTCTCTAAGCTCTAATGTAGTTATTTCGCCGTTGTCTGACGTTCCGTTTGGTGTCCCGTCTATACTGTGCTTTAACCAAGGAGATTCATTGTGTGTAGAGGTCACAAGTTCATTTGCACTTTTAGGACCATAGATCTTGACTACGAAATCTACCACATCTTCAATTGCGCTTGATGGTTGGTCAAACATACCGAATTGATCCTCGAAATAATGGAGAGGAATATCGTTGTAACCATAGCACTTAAGATCATGGTAAAGGGGGACCACAACAGGCCCGTTATCCCACGCTACCACTTTATCGGTAAACGCCTTTTCACCGATAATAGCGATAGAATATCCTTGGACATAATACATTAGCTTTTGAAGTTTCAAATTGGAAACCTCGTACCCTTTCTCTAAACATTTTATCGCTAAATGTCCAGCTACAGGCTTATAAATCATAATGGATCCTTTTTATCCTTATGCTACTAACGTAACAGATAATACTTGACAAGCCAAATACAACAAAAATTTTTACGCTTGTCGAAGTGGGCGCAAATTGTACAGGTTCTATTTATACAGTCAACATCTTTGTACGGATGTACAGTGATTGACGTTCAGTATAAATTATATATAAACATGTGTTGATAAGTGTATAAGGAATGTTAAGTGTCAGAATTTTCTTGTTATTTTAGAGTTGTAGCTTTAAAGCAAGGTGAGGAATCAGGTTGAATGGCGCAGTTAGACAAAGAGCGGGGGTTCATACTTGTGACACTGGATTTCTGTAATTAGTCAACAGCGGTCTATAGCAGTCAAATAAGCGATTGTTATAGGGCAACTGCTCTGAGTGTTTAGCAGACTATAACTATGTGTTCATCTCACAATGCACATTTTACAGCCTCCGCCACTTCAGTTTCTTGATACATCCAGAACAAACACATCAATCAAACCTCTGAGTTCCGGTGGAACCTTTTCCTCGATACTAACTTTCAGCTCCTGAGCACCAGTGATACCGTGTTTCTTCCGCCCAGCAATTTTTTCCTCACTCCCAAACCAGATGACGAGATACACACCCTGCTGCTCTGCGTCTGGATGAATTGAATAGCGTTCATGAAGTTGTGCTGACGCTGCTGAATAAAGCTCATCATGCCATTGCCCCTTAACCTCCGTAACAAGTAACCGCCTGCTGCCGTCAATAATCTTGGAAACTGTAAAATCACTTCGGTTAGCATTTTTTAGCTGATGTTCAGGTGTAA
>OJGC01000474.1_pt1 | contig 10201 bp, 9 predicted proteins | sample 1594471 | NCBI WGS metagenome assembly OJGC01 (sample SAMN05416804, study PRJEB24817) | seawater metagenome | isolation source: Sea water | place: Canada:Atlantic | collected 2013-11
AAAAGTTATTTCAGCAAAACAATGGAATAGAATTAATCATCATTGGTGGCCTAGATAGCTATCGTCACTCTGCCGTGCTGCGAGACCTAAGTAAGCAACAGCGTATAGCAATGATAGGTAGTGATGGTTTTGTTGCCGGTGAAGGCGCTGGCTTTATCGTAATCACCAATAATAAGCATTATGCGCTCAATAAAAATAATGGGTACGTGCGTATTCACTCACCTGGTTTAGCGGTTGAGCAAGGCTATATTGGAAGTAACGAACCTAATTTAAGCCAAGGACTAACAAGTGCTATTAAAATGGCCTTAAACGCCTCGCCAAATTTACCTGTTAGCCAAATTTACACATCCATGAACGGTGAAGCCATTTGGTATGAAGAACATATCGCCAGCACACTACGACATAGGCATGATTTAGACCATGACATTGCAGATAAATCTATTTCAAGCGCGTACAATATTGGCGACATAGGTTCTGCAACGGGAATGATCGCACTTGCGTTATCGTCACATAAACTCTTTAGTGATGGCATTGCACAGCGACACTTAATTACAACCAGTTCAGACAAAAACCAACGCAGCGCAGTATGTTTAACATTTGAACCAGCCGAGCCACAGTTAAAGCATAATTCAAACAATACTGAGGCAGAAGCACAGGAAAGTGCATATAACGAACAGGATGATCAACAATAATGGCTAAAAATAACGTTCTTGTTAATGGCTTAAGCGCCGTTACTTCGGGTAGCAGTGGCATACTTATGACCAGCCCTGACGTCTGTAAAACCACCTGCGGACCTGCGACTGTTCCTATTCCTTACCCTAATATTGCTGAAAGCAAAGACCTTGCCGGTGGTTCATCCAGCGTTATGATTGAAGGCAACCCTGTTTGCTTAGAATCATCCACTTTTGCTCAATCCACTGGCGATGAAAGCGGAGACCAAAAAGGGACCGTTTCTAATACGATCCAAGACGAAGCCAAGCCAGGACTCTTTTCACCCACGGTATTTATCGAAGGAAAAGCGATTGTTCGTAATACCGATATATTCACCAGTAATAAAATGAATACGCCGCCTGCCCCTGTGATGCAAGCTCAAGTTGGGCCTGGAGTTGGCAGTAGTTCTGAGTACGAACTACAAGAGTTTAGCCAACAACTGAACATTGAACTAGCTGAACAAGATGATGGAGAGGCCCTAGATTTTATATTAGGTCATCAATTAATCGTCATTGCCAATACTGCTGATGGAAAGAATGTTCAGCGTCAAATACACCAAGTCGAGGGAAACATTCTACCAACTCGTATTTACACAACTGAAGAGCAAGAACTTCATACTCACCTCATTTACTCACAGCATTATGACTCAATGAAAGATGAGAGTATTGTTACTCCGATGAAAATTACTGCACTTGAAAAAAAGGATTTACAATTTAGTCGTAAAGGTATGAACCTTCTTAAGAATGTAGAAAGACTGAGATTAAAACCATATGATGATCAAACAGGAAAATTAATTACTAAATGGGTAAAAGGAGCGACTATTGGTTATGGATACTTAGTTCCTAAAACAGAATGGTCACTATACAAGTTCGGCATCACAAAAATTGAAGCCAGCTCTCTATTTCTCCAAAGTTTAACCCCCTTTATTGAAACCGTAAATAAATCAATAACAATTTCATTATCTCAAAATGAATTTGATGCTTGCGTAATATTAGCGTTCAATATAGGTAAATCAGCATTCTCTTCTTCATCTGCTGTGAAATTAATTAATAATCCAAACTCAAAGACTACTTACTCTAGTTTAGAACAAGCATGGAAAGCTTGGAATAAATCTCAAGGAAAAACAAATAGAGGATTAATAAATCGCCGTGAATGTGAATGGCAAATCTATTTAAATAATACTTACAAAAACTGGTAAAAACATGAAATCCTATACTTTTTTAATATTAATATTGTTATTTTCAAAATATACTTACTCTTCAAATAATGAATTTGAGTGCAATAGTATTCAACCCCAAAATTACTTCGGTACTTACACTTTGCTATCCGAAGAAAAATTTACGGCAAGCATTCGAGATATCCGAAAATTAGACACCAGCAGAATTGGGCAAACCACAACTATAAATACTGATTTATTTAAACATCAAGATATTAAATTAGAAAACCCTACTTACAAAATAACTTGTAAAGTTATTGATACAGAAGGTGAAGTAGCGACAAAAAAATATAGCAACTTTTATGGTTACGAAACAGACAGAAAAGAAATTATAATTATCAATATCCACAATAGAAAATACGCTGAATTAGAATATTCATTTGAGATTGTGAAACATGAGCTGTGGGATCTTTATGATGGCTGGATTTATAAATACCAGAAATAGAATGCTTTATTTTCCATCTAGATACTGAATCACTGGATAATCATATAAAAAATGGAAAACTCAGATTTTACGTTAACCAAGGAAAGGTAGTCAATAACCGTCTTTATCATTCGTTTGATAAGTAAGAGAGTGCATTCATATGAAAAAAATATTATTTTTAGCAAGTTTATTCATAATTTTATCTTGTTCTAACGAGAACTCTACAGCTGCAGAATTAGTAACTGAAGATATTATTGTATCAAACCTTCAAATATGGATTGATACAAAAGAAAAAGTTTTGACAACTCTAGGCAAACCTAATTCTAAGTCACTAATTCACAATGAGATTGATGACATTAATCTAACTGTATGGATATATGGAAAATCTGAACTCCACTTTGACAAAGATTACATTTACAGTTTCATCATTAATGATGAAAGTATTAATCTAACAAATCTCAAACCCCTAAACATTGGACTATCTAAAGAACGACTTGAGTTTTTCATTAAACAAAATAACTTTGATTATATAAAAGGAAGCAACTCCATTAGATTCCCAATAAAAGATTCTATTTATTATTTAACAATTTACTTATTTGAAGAGAAAATAAGTCAAATATCTATTTGGCAAGATAACTAAACATGATTCGTATCATTCTGCTTTATACAATACTAATACTACCCAATTTAAGCTGTGCTGAACTGAACTTAGATTTTGAAAATTATCAAGTTAAAACGATCATTGAAAATGACTTCGTAAATTTCGCAGGTGTTTATCAAATAAAATACACCCCCTGTGGATCATCAGGTTGTATCACTGCTGAAATTATTGACCTTAGAGTTAATAAAACAATCACTCATTACCCTGATTCTTACATAATGATTGATAATGATGAACGAAAAGAGTTTATCGATAGATATAAAAAAAATAGCAATCTGTTAATAATTCAAGGGGTCTCAAGTATCGACTTAGAATTTAAGCGATCATATTATTTATTTAATAATAATGAACTCACTCTGCTAAAAGAAGAGTTTCCACTATTATCAAATCCAAATAAATAAAATGAATGAATGAATGAATGAATGAATGAATGAATGAATGAATGAATGATTAGATCTTTACGATGGCTGGATTTATAAATACCAAAAATAGAATGCTTTATTTGCTATCTATACACTGAATCACTGGACGATTAAATGAAAAATGGAAAACTTAGATTTTACGATAACCAAGGCAATGTAGCTGCTAACCTCCCTTATCAATTATTGCATGATGGTTTAGCAGAAATGTATCTCAGTGATGAAGAAGGCTATAGCCAACATTCGATTTGGAATGAGTCCGAAGCTCATCATGTTGGCGTATTCACTCCAAGTGGCGATTTTAAACATGTATTCAGCTATCCTGAAAAATCATATCTGAGTTACACACCTAAAATCAGTCTATTATCGAGAAGTTATTCTGGTAATTTTCAGTCAATCATTCTTGATAATAGTCTTGATGAGCTAGAGGCCGATTTAGAGATAAGAATCACTGACATTAATGGGTTACCTATTCCAGAAATGGAATACACCATTAACTACAAAGGTAAAACTCGCAAGCATAAAACAAATGCAGATGGTATAGGCACTCACTCTGCCAACGTAGGTCATGGGCTAATTGTTAGAATTAAGCGTCAAGACGATAGCTTAATAACCTATCCTGTGCGCTATCTGATGCAAAAAGAAAATATTTGGCACTATACTGTCAGCTCAGTATCACTCGAAGTACAAAGCACACAGCCAGATAATCCATCGGTAGATGTTACTGCCAACTTGCCTTATATTAAAGCAGTGGAACCGACCACCATAACAAGTCAGTTTGCATTAGATCAGATTTTTTTATGGGTTGATGAAATTTCAGAAGTTACCTTCATTTCAATGATGGTTCCTATGTTTGGCACCGATATACCTAAAGATGCCTACCAAACACTTTACTACAACTGTAAAAATAAGAGCTTATTGGCTCCTGAATATGTGATCAGCGATGAAGGTTTAGACAACCACTGGGCTGGATTTAATAAAATAACCAAAACCATCACATTTAGCCCCACGTTTATTGATAAAATAGCAAAAGCGAAAGTCAATAATTCCCAAGCAGCTATTGCCATACTATTTACCATCTTATTAGAAGAATTTGGCCATTACCTGGACGACCTACTTCGAAATGTTTATTCAACAACGGGTGGTGATGCACTCTACGATGAAGGCGCTATATTCGCGTATTCATTAGTCCACTTTGATCTAGTTAATCAGACAACGCTCACTCTCGCAGAATTAGAACACCCTGGCTATAAAGGCCCCATAGAAATTAACTGGCAAGAAGCCATCGGCTCTGTCGAAGAATACGCCAGTGTAGAAGATCAGATCAATGATAGTAAAACCAATTATTTTGAGTTCTTTGGTGCAGGCATGGGCAATATAAATGATGCTCATTCTCATGGTCACCAGTCCATTGAGCTCATTCTTAGCGAGGTTGGTTTTGATCGAAATACTGAACTGCCTTATGTCTATTTAGGAAACTGGTTGCGTGACTTTTCGCAAATAATCGATCCTGCCATCGTAAGCCTGCCCGCCGGTGCTAGTCGTGAAGCAATAAAGTCGAAAGAAGCCCTAACCCCAGACTTTTTTGCACACTTCTCAAATGGTTACTCCCGAGATTTTTTAACCCGTCTTATTGGTTATCTAGCCATTAAAAGCTTTATGGAAGATATTCTAGATAAGCACAGTATTAAACCAGAGGATCTCAACCAAACTACCTTGCAGGATATTAATGCAACCGAAGCTCAAAAAGAATTAATTGACCACATTGAAACGCTGATCGTTAAATCAGATATTAACAAGGCAAAAGAAGTCGTTGGTGGCTATCGCTGGCAAGAACACATGGATAATCCAACTTCTCCAGCTGGCTTAGATGCTTCTGTTGACGCCAGTTTAATTAACCCTGTATTTAATCCTCAAGCCTCTAGCAAAGACTTATCAGTTAATCCTAATACAGGGATGCGCTACCACATTGAGTCTTCTATTGAATACTTAGAAGAAAGATTCAAGATGGCTATGGATGCAGGCCCAACGAAAGAAGGCTTACGCTATTTTGGTGAAGGTCTTCACTTGTTAGAAGATTATTACGCTCATTCCAATTTTATCGAAGTTGGGTTGATTCAAATGGGCCACAAGAAGGTTATCCCTTGGGTTACGCTTACCCCAGCTATGAAAGCTGGACAGGAATTGATTCCAATCACTACTGGTTTATTTGGCAGTACCGATGTGCTGGGTAGCCTGCTGCCTAAAGTGGCGGCAATGATTCCCCATGAAGTGCCACCCTATAAGGGAGCCAAAAGAGGTGTTCGCACCCCGACTGATCAAATTCTACTGCTCGCCTTCGAAGAAAAGTCAAAACAACAAGCGCTAAGCAATAGTGACATACCTAGTAATAAACAAGGCAAAGACAACTCACCTATATTAGAAAATGAATACCAAGAATATCTAGAATTACGAGATAAATGGGCCGACAAAAAAGAAGACAACCCTAAACTAGAAGCTGCATTAGAAGCCAAGCATAATGGATTGAACACAGGATTAGTCATAATTAATATGCCTCTTTCTATAGGAGCAAACCTAGTAGGGGAAAATGTAGGTAGTGCTCAAACGCTAAGCCAAGAAATTACGGGAGAAAAACTAGGTACAAACCCTAGCCACAGTCAGCTTGCTAAAGACCACGACCACCATCATTTACATGATCTAGCCGCGCAACTTGCTATGATTGCCGTACGAGATACGGGTGAAGCAATGAAAGCATACTGGAATGGAGATAAAACATCGGATCCTGTTTCAGTTGCTAAAAAATATTTAGTCCACCCTAAAAATTCACCAGAAAACATCAGCAAAAAGATTAATACCTGGTCAAAGAATAATTTAGCAAGAATCGTCAGATCTGAATCAAAAACAGATGCAGGTCATTATTATGATCAAACAAAAGAAGATCTTAAATTGCTAAAAGAGTCGATAAAGGAAAGCCACAAGCAAATCGAAGTCTTATTTAATAGATTCTTTTAATACCCTATTAACATAAATTACGGATTCATAAAATGTTAGATACCATTAATAAGATCACTTGTATCCTCGTTTTTAGTGTTGGAACTCTACTATCCACAAGCTGTGGTGAAAACGAATTGTCAAGTAATTTGAATAACCCAGCATACATCAAATCTTCTAAACAGGCCGATTTTGCCATCGCGGGTTGTCATATTTATTATAAGGGGAAGGAGCTACCACCGTTCACAGGTACTAAAGTTGATCAAGCACCTACCATTCAAAGTTGGATCGATGTTTTAGGTAATGACTATGTCAATTTTGATGCCAATATTTTCGTTTGGAAAGAACTAGGATTTCGGGTATTTACCCGCAGAGAAGATAAAAATAAGGTACAAACGCTTACCATTATGAAATATGTACCAGTCCCAAAATACATTGAGTTAGAAAATGATGCCAACAACCCTGAGCTACTAGAAGATATGAGAAAATTTTATGGAGATAATCGATATGAAAAAAATTTACCCCAGCGCATTACTGATGCGAAAAACGAGATAACAATTTACTCTCGCACCCCTCACCCAAAACCCATTTGGTTTAACGGTGCAATTATCGAAAATCACTTCAATAAAGAGCTATTTAACCAACAACTGGCTCAATACCGTCAGAAACTGCATGACGGTTATGAATCACCCTGGGGGCAAGGTAGTGGTAGCCAGTTCTTTGAAGGTTATACATACTGGGTTAAATCATCATTTTCTAAATGTGAAGGTGACTGGGGCTTTGAAAGTAGCATTCTTATTAAACAAGAATTTGCGCCTGACGATGTCATTGGTGATATCTCCATTGGCCCAGATCGTTAAATACTATTTCCAGAAAAATACATAAAAAAGGATATCTTATGCGCTTTCGTTTCATCTTTATTGTAGGGGTAGTATTACTCACCTCAGGTTTTGGTTTTCTTAACTTTGGAAACAGCTTAGAAAAAGATATTTCCGAGCACGAAGATACTCTAAACAGTATTTTCGTTACTTATTGGAAAGGAGCCAAAATTTCAATACGCTCATTACCCATCACAGAAGATACCAAAGAAATTAATTTTTCTGAGATAAAAAAAGAACAAGCCCAGAGGCTCGGTTTAGGTCCGTATTTAAGCAATATCTACGATTGGGAGTTTTTACTTAAAAACCAGCCAGCTTCTATCGATCCAATATCATTTTCAGAAATTCTCGCATTCTCAAAAGAAGTTTATGACATGCAAGATAATATTGAACAGCTCGATGAAGACGATTACCCCGCCTTTATGGAGGTGGTTGCTAATGGTAGTCGAGTAACGACAGGAGAAATATTAGTCTATCCAAAACCTTGGTCGAATTCTTATGATCACTGGGGATTTGCGCTAGTTATGGAAGCCCAACCTACATTTGGTTCTTGGAAAACTTATGAATTAGATAAGGTCAATATTGATGATTTTTCTACCACAGACTTAAGGGTCTTCACTGCTATGCATAAAGGTTTTGATAACCTTCGTAATCAGTGGTTTTTCTTAGCAGATCAGTCCTTCACCCATAGCATCAATGAATTGAATCGGGGTGATATAAGTCTGAATGAAACAACTAAGTTCTTTGCAGAGGCTCACCTTATTGATGGGTTTACCGTAGAAGAGCAACTTCAGTTATTACTACGAGGGGCCTCTTACCTTATGCGCGGCTGGGCAAGGCATCAGTCTGATGATGCAGATCTAATGAAGCAGGCTTCTGCTGATATTGAAGAAGCCCTTACTGACTTTAATCGGCTCGGCATTGATAATGAGTTAGTATGGTTAGCTGAAAGCTATGTTTACATTAAAAATGAAGAGCCTAATAAAGCCATAACATCACTGGATAAACTTTCAAATAGTCGCCTCATGTCAAAGAATGAAATAGCGCTCATAGAAGAAACCAAGAACCATCTACAAGACAGAGACCCTGAAAAGGCACTTAACTTTCTGACCGATAAAGTTTTTATGTATAAGTTAGGATCATCCTATGCTTACTCTTATGCTCAAGAGATAAGGTGGGCAAATATATTAAAAGAATCAGAGCTTGGCAGAAAAATACTGCAACGTTTTAATGATCTGGAAGAAGCAATAAACAAGGCTAAAGAATTTATTTCTTTAGAAGCGCTTAAAAGAAAAGTTAACCTTTGAGCCTGTAATAAACGAACAGGATGATCGATACAACATGGCTAAAAATATTGTGCTTGTAAATGCTGTTATTTCGGATAGCAATGGCATACGCATGGCCAGCCCCTGTTATGCAAGCACAAGTAGGCCCTGGGGTAGGTATAATTCCAGACCACGAATTATTACAACGCCCCTATCAGTGCTTAGAGTTGCCTCTTGAAACGCTTGGTGATGATGAACATCTTGCAAAAATAATGGAGCAAAAAGTAAAGCTGGTTATCAAAGACAAAGCCACTGGAAAAGTGCTGCAAGAGAAGCTAGTTCCAGTAGAAGATCCTATGACATCCAGTGCGCTTTTCTTGGCTGAAGATCAAGAATTTGAAACTCAAATCCTTTGGCCTCATGAGTACCAAGCGCAGCCACTGACCAATAAGGGTAGAGCTAAACCTACTGCTGAGAAAGAGCCGTTAGAGATTGAGGAGAGCAAGAGCGATGACTAGTCAAGCAAACATAGTACATATGACACCTGTAAAAACTCTGCCTCCGCTGCAAATTGGAATTTTTTTGATAGTACAGGGAATGATGACAAAGACTCGACCGCACTTTCTAATGTTTGGTATCTTTATGAAATGCATGAAGGTGACGATGAATTATTTGAAAATAAGAAATATACATCAAGAAGATTCTATCAACGAGGGGTCGGTTCAGAATCCGAAGGTTTTTTCTCTTTTGCAGTAGATGCTGCTGGTAATGCTGGAGGCTACGGTGCAGCATTACGTTTTGAAAATGTCATTGCATATATTGAGCAATACATTGCTGAATACAGAGATGAAGGTTTTGATGGAAAATACCTCCCCCCCTACGATTCAATTAGATGTTTTCGGCTTTAGCCGTGGCGCCGCTATGGCCCGTCATTTTGTAAACTGCATTAAACAAAATTATTTTGATTTTAAGAATCCTGTAATAAACGAGGCTTTTTCTGCCAATAACATCCTCATTAATTTCTTGGGCGTATTCGATACCGTTGGTTCTTTTAACATCGCTGGAGACAACGATGACTTTGGTTTCAGCTTTCATATCAAGCCCTCTTGGATTGAATCTAAAGCTGTCCACATTTACGCACTTAACGAATACCGATGGGGTTTTGATTTACAAGCGTTAATCACTCAACAAGATACGAACTACCCAATCGACATTATCGAAGGTAACTTCATCGAGATAGGACTGCCCGGTGCTCACTCAGATATTGGTGGTAGTTATTCTTTTAACAAATTGACTCAATTTGCCAATAATGCCTTATTAGCCTGCCCACCCCTAGCCCTAATGGCAAAGCATGCAATGGAGAATGGTGTTCCCTTAGAAGCAGAATTATCCGATAGCGCCCGAAAGGATGCAGCTAATGCCATTAAAGATATTAGCTACGATGAGATGATAGATAGCTATAATTTAATTATCCCCTATATTGAAAATGAGAAATTAAGAGCCCCGCTGGGCTTATGGCGTGAACACATTGCACTAGTAGATATATTCAAATATAAATTTGAAAAGATGAATAAGAGACGGCGCTCTAATTCTGACTATTATAATGATCGACAAAGAAAGATAGACTCACTAGAAA